>ENA-UEOJ01001861-UEOJ01001861.1-human-gut-metagenome-genome-assembly--contig:-NODE-1861-length-13665-cov-3.153223_pt1 | contig 13665 bp, 8 predicted proteins | sample MGYA00242885_ERZ507886 | MGnify/ENA primary metagenome ERZ507886 (study PRJEB26167, sample SAMN06115505) | human gut metagenome | host: Homo sapiens | place: China:Anhui | collected 2015-08-07 | study... | reverse complement strand
CCTTTACAAAGGGAGTGGCGAAGCTGGTCTTCATTTCCGCGCCCAGAGCCGCGTACCAGCCCTTCTCCTCACCCCAGCCGTCGGCGTCGTTGCCGCCGTAGATGAAGTCCGCAGTGAACCTGAAGGGATCAAAGATGGTCAGCTCGCCGCCGATGCCCGCCCAGTAGTAATGCGTGGTGGCATCAAGGTACTTCATTTCTCCCTGTTCATTCACGTCAATGACGGGATTGCCGACAGAATTGCTCCCCACAAAACCGACCATGCCCCACGGGGAAACCTTGAAGCCGTCGGCAGTCACGTCAACGCCCAGGTAGGCGAGATCCTGAGTATTGTGAGCCTCATAAGGTTCACCCCACTTACTGAGTCCGGCATCAGCCCGCATCCAGCCCAGATTGACGGCAACCATGTCGTTGATCGGAGCGGACACCATCACGCCGTCGATCACATCGTCAAGAACGGGAGAGTTGAAGGTATAGGAGGGCATCGCCACTTCCTGACGGCCCATGCGCACCAGAACATCGGTGGAAGGAATGATCCAGTCCAGATAGGCCAGACGCGCGGTCACTTCTTCGCCGGGTCCGGCTACGCCGTTGCTACCCCAACTGTAGTAACCGGGCGCGTTTTTCCCTGAACCAAATTTCTGCCCCTGGCCTACCTGCAACTGCACGCGGCCGGACAGGGATTCGCTGGCCACCATGTCGAAGTTGATGCGGATACGCTGGGCGGCGTTGAAATGACCGGATTCCTGATCCTTGAGATTTCCGTGCTGATCCAGCCCGCCCGTGTAATTCTTTTCCCACAGGGCATTCTTGCCATACAGGTTGTTGGTGAAGGAGAAGGAGGTCAGCCAGGAGCCGGAAACCTTCATTTCCACGGCGGATGCGCCGTTGGCGGCGGAAACCACCATACCGGCGGCGAGAAGGAGAGTCAGGAGCTTTTTCATGATGCACATCCTTGACGTTTAAAGGTTTTGACTGATGCGGCGCACTGTGACGCGGCATGCCGCATCAATGCCTTTGACTGGTTCAAGGTGTACAAAAAATAATACGTTTTTGCACCATCCATTCGTAATAATTGTATTTAATCCCCTGTTTTCCTCTCCTCTCCGCACATGAATGGGCCGGTTCTCTCCATAACCGGGGGCAATCTGTTGAAAATTTTATATGCTGCCGTTCAGCATCCCCCGTTCTTCCGGCACATCCGCCGGGCCAGATCCGCCAGAGCCTGAAGTTCTTCCGCATTCAGGCCCGCCAGGGGATTTTCCCGCCCGGGATTCCCGCCCTCTCCGTCCGGTCCGGCCGGAGAACAGCGAAAATCTCCGGTTCTGATCCCGTAGCGCCTGCACTTGTAATAAAAGGTACTGCGGCTCATCCCCAGCATCCCCAGCGCATGTTTGACATGCCCCCGGCTGGCGCGCAGGGCTTCCCGCAGCACCGCCTCTTCTCCTCCGCCTTCGACATCGGAACCGCCGCGCGCTCCCTCCGTGACGCTTTCGGGCAGATCTTCCAGCGTGACCTGTTCCCCGCCCGCCATATACGCCGCGCGCTCCATGACATTTTCCAGCTCGCGGATGTTTCCCGGCCAGATGTAGCCCTCAAGCGCCCGCAGAGCTTCTTCCGAGATATCCTTCAGGGCATTGCCCGCCTGCCGCGCGAACTTCCGCATGAAGTGCCGCGCCAGCAGCGCGATATCCCCCCGCCGTTCCCTCAGAGGGGGGATACGCAGGGGGAAGACGTTCAGCCTGTAGTACAGGTCTTCCCTGAAGGCCCGGCTCTGAACGGCCCTGCGCAGATCCCTGTTCGTTGCGGCGATGATGCGGATATCCACGCGCCGGACGCGCTGTCCGCCGATGCGCACGACCTCGCGGTTCTGGAGCAGTCTCAGCAGATTGACCTGCACGTCGAGCGGCATTTCTCCTATTTCATCCAGAAAAATGGTTCCCCCGTCGGCCAGCTCGAACTTCCCCGGCTTGCCCTGCCGGCTCGCGCCGGTGAACGAGCCTTCGGTATAGCCGAACAGCTCGCTCTGTATCAGCTCCCGGGGCAATGCCCCGCAGTTGACCACCACAAAGGGCTTTCTGCGCCTGGGGCTGGCGTTGTGCAGCGACTGGGCGAAAAGCTCCTTGCCCGTGCCGCTTTCACCGAGCAGCAGCACCGTGGTATCCGATTCCGCTATCTTTCTTGCCTTGCGGAGCGCTTCCAGAAGACGGGGGGAAGTGCCCATGATGTCGCTGAAGGAAAACGCGGCCTTCGCCCCGACAAGGCGTGTGGCGAACTCCCTCATGCGGCCGGTTTCGCGCAGAGTGAGGATCATGCCCCCTGTGGAATGGTTCACGGCGGCGGAAAGCACGCAGGGGACGCTCCGGGCGCCGTCTTCCAGCATGAGAGTGGTATCCACGTCATGAAAGGCCTTCCCGGCTTCCAGCAGCGGCGCGACAGCCCGGCTGAAGCGGATGACCGCGGCAATGTTCACGCCCGCTGGCGTGTCCCGCAGATGCAGCATGCGCATGGCCTTGGCGTTGATGAGCCGTATGGCGCCTCCGGCGTCAAGGGTGATCACCCCCTCATCCATGAGTTCCAGCAGCGCCTTCTGTTCGCCCAGGAGTTCCCGCAGGCCCAGTTGCTCCATGACGGCGTACACGGCGGCCCCCAGCATACCGCCCGTATGAGGGTGGAATGTTTCACAGGGCGAAGTGATCCCGAGTACTCCCACCACCTCTCCGCTCCTGTCGTGAATAGGGGCGGCGGAGCAGACGAAGTCGTGGTTTTCCGTGCAGTAGTGTTCCGCCGCAAAGATTTCGAGCTGCTTCTTTTCTTCCAGACAGGTGGCCAGCCCCACCGTCCCTATATACTCTTCCCGGGAAATTCTGCCTCTGGCGCTGACAGCGCTGTCCGCGGGCAGGGAGCGCAGGATCACGCCCTCGCGCGTCGCCAGGGAAATGGTGCTGTGAGAATCGGAAATGAGCGAATACACCTGATCCATGATGCTCTTCGAACTCTCAAGCAGAAAGGCGTGCCGCTCCATCTCTCCGGCAAGTTCCGCGGGTGAAAGCTCGCGGCAGCGCACACGGAACGGATCAACTCCCAGCTCCCGGCAGCGCAGCCAGGAACGGTAGACAAAGTCACGGATGACGGAGAGATCCACCTCCCCCCCGTTCTGAAATTTCTTCCATTCCGCAAATATTCTTTCCTTTCTCTCGCGCATGGCGGCGCCGTGCTGCATGGTGCCCTCCCAAAGTCCCGGATACCGGTTTTGGACATATTGAACATTATGCACACTTTTATCCAGAATCGGTCTTGTCTCAAGAAAATGTTTTCCTGTGCCGGAAGTCAATCCGCAACCTGCCGCATCATCTGCATTTTTTCTCATATGCTTCCCCCGCCAGAAAAATATCCGGCCTTCTTTCCGCCCTCTCCCGCAAAAAGGGAAGAACACGATGTCCAGGATGTCCAATATCCGAATATCCGGCACATTCAATATAACTATCTGTGATGCATTATTTTTTTATTCAATACTCCTTTGGTATGAATCTTGCTCTCCTTCCGTGCATCATAGCCTGATTCCGGATCAGCAGATTCAGCTCCAGCGGAGGACAGCATGAACACGGATAGTATCTTTTCTCCCATCACCATTAATTTTCTTGCAATAAAAAATCGTCTTGTCATGTCTTCCATGGTCACACAGTATGCCGCCGGCAACGGCGAAGTGACCGATCAGATGCTCAACTACTACGCGGACCGGGCACGCGGAGGCGTCGGCCTCATCATGGTAGAGGCCACCTATGTGGAGCGGCAGGGCAACAGCTACAGACTGGGACTCGGCATAGACAGCGACGCCATGCTTCCCGGGCTCACCCGGCTGACCCGGGCCGTTCATGCCTGCGGCGGCAAAATCGGCATTCAACTGCAGCATGGCGGACGCACGGCGAACCCGCAGACGAACGGCGGCCCGGTCAAGCTGGTGTCCTACATTCCCGGCATCACCCCCTATGAAGGGGCGCGCGTGCTGACATGCGACGAGATACACGCGCTTGCCGACGTTTATGCCGGGGCCGCCCTGCGCGCGCGGGAAGCCGGGTTCGACCTCATCGAGCTGCACGGCGCGCACGGATATCTTCTCAACCAGTTTCTTTCCCCCTTCACCAACCGCAGGCAGGACGAATACGGCGGCAGTGAGGAAAACCGCCTGCGTTTTCCGCTGGAAGTGCTGAAAGCCTGCCGGAACGCCGTGGGCGCCGACTTTCCCGTTACCGTGCGCCTGAGCGTGGACGAATTCAACGGAACCGGCCTTGCGCTGGAACAGTCCCTGCCCATTGCCCGCGCCTTTGCGGACAACGGCATAGACGCGCTGAACATCAGTGTGGGCGCGTGTGAAACGAACCGTTACACCATCCCGCCGTCCTGCCTGCCCGAAGGCTTCAACGCCGACCGCGCCGCCGCCGTGCGCAGGGCCGTGGACGCCCGCGTTCCCGTGGCCGTCGCGGGACGCATCCATGATGTCGCACTGGCCGAAGCCATTCTGGCGGAAGGCAAGGCCGACCTCATCGTCATGGGCCGTCCGCTCATTGCCGATCCCTGCCTTCCGGTCAAAAGCCGGGCGGGAAACATCGCTGCCGTCACGCCCTGCCTGTCCTGCAACGAGGGCTGCGTGAGCGCCCCCTTCGGCAATGTGACCTGCGCCGTGAACCCCCGCGCCGGGCAGGAAGCCCGCTTTCCGCACGTCAAAACGGAAACGCCGAAACATGTCGTTGTGGCGGGCGGCGGCCCCGCAGGTCTTCAGGCCGCGCTGACCGCGGCGGAAAGGGGCCACCGCGTCACACTGCTGGAACGGGGCAGCAGTCTCGGCGGGCTGCTTCATGCCGCATGCAGGCCGCCCCACAAGCAGCCTTATGAGCGCCTGCGCCTCTGGTTTGAACACGCCGTGGCTCATTCGGGCATAGACGCCCGAATGGGCGTGGAGGCCAGTGCGGAAAACATCCGGGAACTCCGGCCCGACGCGGTTATTGTCGCCACCGGCAGCGAGCCTGTCATTCCTGCCTTCTGCAAGGGCTCCGGCGCGCTTGCCGCCCAGGATGTCCTCATGGGCGCGGAATGCGGCAAACGGACGCTCATCCTCGGCGGCGGGCTTGTCGGCTGCGAAACGGCGGAATTTCTCGCCGAACAGGGCAGGGAAGTCGTCATTCTCGAACTGAGGGACGCCCTTGCGCCGGATATGGAAACGCGCACGCGCATTTTCATGCTGGATCGCCTGCGGCAGCTCGGCGTGGAAACGCTGCTGAACACCGAAGTGCTTGCGCTTTCCCACGGCTGTGCGCGTGTGCGCGACAAGTTGCGCGGAGAACGCGATCTGGAAGGTTTCGACACGCTGATCATGGCCTTCGGCTACCGTTCCCGCAGTCTGCTGTTCCGGCAGCTTGCCGCCGCTTCCCTTCCCGCCGCGGCCGTCGGCGACTGCGTGCGTCCGGGCAAGGTCATCACCGCCGTCCGGCAGGGCTTCCTGGCCGCTTACTCCCTGTAATCACCGCGCACCGGAGGCGTCACCATGTCCATCCTTTCCCGGGAATCGCTGAAAAAGGCCGCCTATCCCATCGGCATAGCCATGGCCCTGTTCCAGCTGTATTACACCATCGGATACGGCGTTCTTGAGGGATCGCTGCTGGCGGCCATTTTCCTGAGCTTCGCCCTCACCATGATCTTCCTCCTGCATCCGGCCGTGAAACCGCGCGAAGGCCGCGGGGAACCGGTCTTCCTGCTTCTCGTCGATCTGGTTCTCGCGGCATGCGCCATTGCCACGTCAGTGTACCTCTACTTCAACTATGAAGAGCTTCAGGAACGCATGGCCTACATCGACGAGGTTCCCGCGCAGGCCGTGGCGCTCGCCTATATTCTTGTGGGCCTTTCGCTGGAAGCCACGCGGCGCATGACGGGCCTGCCGCTGTTCACCGTAGCCATAGCCTTTTTCGCCTATTTTCTGTGGGGGGATCATCTGCCCGCCCTTATCCGGCACAACGGAGCGACGCTGGAAAACATCGCCGAAAACATGTACCTCACCGGTGAAGGCGTGTACGGCATACCCATCATGCTGGCGTGCAGCACCCTGTTCGCCTTCATGATGTTCGGCGCCTTCCTTGAAGGCTCGAACATGAGCAGCATCTTCATGGATCTGGCCTACCGGCTCACGCGCAAATCCCAGGGCGGCCCGGCCAAGGTAGCCATTTTCGCCAGCGCCCTGTTCGGCACCATTTCCGGTTCTTCCGCGGGCAACGTCTATACCACCGGCGTATTCACCATTCCGCTCATGAAAAAATGCGGCTACCAGCCGCATTTCGCGGGCGCGGTGGAAGCCGTGGCCTCCACCGGCGGCCAGATCATGCCCCCGGTCATGGGCGCGGCGGCCTTCATGATGGCCGAACTCTGCGGCGTGTCCTACCTCGAAGTGGCGAAGGCGGCCCTGCTCCCCGCGCTGCTGTATTATCTGGCCCTGTGGGTGATGATACACTTTGAGGCGCGGCGGCGCGGGCTCGGCCTCATCAGCTCCGAACTCGTGCCTTCGCTCCGAAGCATACTCGGCCGTCTGTACTTTCTGGCGCCGCTGGCCATCCTTGTCGCCGTCATGATCGACGGGCGCAGCGCGGCCATCTGCGCCAACATGGCCACGGGCTCCATCCTTCTGCTCTCCTTCCTCCGCAGGGATACCCGCTTCACCCTGAAACGCCTCTTCGACACCCTGTACGCGGCCGCGGCCTCCTCCCTCATGGTGGTGGCCTGCTGCGCGGCTTCCGGCATTGTGGTGGGCGTCATCAACTATACGGGCATAGGCTTCAAGTTCATCAACGTGCTGACCGGTCTGGCCGACGGACATCTGTTCATCATGCTGCTCCTGCTCATGGTGACGAGCTTCATCCTCGGCATGGGCATGCCCACCACGCCCGCCTATATCGTGGTGGCGACGCTGGGCGCGCCCGCGCTCATCAGGATGGGGCTGGCTCCGCTTGTCGCCCACATGTTCTGCTTCTACTACGCCATTCTTTCCTTCATCACGCCCCCGGTATGCGTGGCGGCCTACGCCGGAGCCAACATCGCAGAAGCCGATCCCATGAAGACGGGGTTCACCTCCATGAAACTCGGCGTGGTGGCCTTCATTGTCCCGGTCATGTTCGTGTACGAACCTTCCCTGCTCTGGCAGGGGAGCCTGCTTTCCTCTGCCACGGCCACGGTAACGGCCGTTATCGGCGTCATCGGCCTGTCCGGGGCGCTGCAGAACTGGCTGCTCAGAACCTGCACTCTCCCCGAGCGGCTCCTGCTCCTCATCGGCGGGCTGAGTCTGTTCTATCCCGGCCTCATCACCGATCTGATCGGCTTCGCCTGCATGAGCTTCGTCATCACCTGCCAGCACATGCGCAACAGAAAGAACCCCGTTCCGGAAGCGGGCGAGGAGTGTGCCCTGCCTGAGGAGTAGGCGCGCTTCCCGCTCAATCGCAGTGATCTCAGGATAGCGTGGTGTTGAGGACAACCTTGACCGCCGGAGGCGCGAGCGTAGCGAGCCTGGAGCGACGACCCCCCGCCGCATGGTAATGCGGCATGGAGGGGGGCGAGGAGCGATCAAATGTTTCGCGGAGCGGAGCCTTTGGGCGGCGAAGCCGCACAAAGGCGCAAGCGAGCCAGTCGTGGATACATGCTGCCTTTCGCCCGTGTGGAACACGGGCTGCCTTTGCGGCAACGGATGTTGCCGCCCGTGCCGAAGCAAAAGTACACACCCCGCACAACGCTATCAACATGGTTCTATAAAAGCCTAACCCTCTACCAAGGAGATAATGTCATGGTCATCGACGTGCGGCTCCGTCCCCCGTTCAAGAGTTTCAGGCAACAGTATTCCCCCGCCGCGAACAAGGCCTTCAGCGCAAAATTCGGCCTTGCGTCTCCCCCGTCCGTCCAGCAGATTTCCGAAGAACTCATGCTCAGGGAAATGGACGAAGCGGGCATCACCTTCGGCCTTGCCACCGGGCGCAACGGGCACTTCCGCTACAACGTCTCCAACGAGGATGTGGTCGAGATGACAGCGCATTACGGCGGGCGCATCCTCGGAGCCGCCGGGCTGGACTGCTCCAACGTCTCCCGGGCCATGGCCGACATTGAGCAGCATGTGATCAACGGCCCGCTCAAGGCCGTTTCCATGGAGCCGGGCGCCTGCGCCGTGCCGCTCTACGCGAACGACCGCCGCCTCTATCCCGTATATGAAATGTGCCAGGCGCACGGAATTCCGGTCATCCTCATGCTCGGGGGCCGCGCCGGGCCGGATGTCTCGTACAGCAATCCCGAAATCATCAGCCGCATCGCCGCCGACTTCCCCCGGGGCAGATTCATGGTGTCCCACGGCGGCTGGCCCTGGGTGCAGGCCGTCATCGGCGCCTGTTTCTGGCAGGAAAACATCTGGCTGTGCCCGGACATGTACCTGATGAACAATTCGGGCGCGCAGGATTATGTGGCGGCCGCCAATACCTGGCTGCGGGACCGCTTCCTGTTCGGATCGGCCTATCCGCTCATGCCCATCGGCGAAAGCCTCGCCATTTTCAAGTCCCTGTTCAGGGAGGACGTCCTTCCCAGGCTGCTCTGGAAGAATGCTTCCGAACTGTTCAACATTCAGCTCCCGCAGGAGGAAACATCATGCTGAAAAGATTCCTTGCCTTCGCGCTGTGCGCCGCGTTCACGGTTTCAGCTCCCCTTTCCGGACACGCCGCCGGAGAAAAGAAACTGGACATTGCCGCTTCCGCCCCCGGCGGGACATGGTACGTCGGCCTGGGCGCGTACGCCAAGGTGCTGAGCGCCATGTATCCGGAATTCGATACCACCCTGTTCCCCGGCGGGGGCGTGAGCAACGTGGTGCGCGTGGCGCAGGGGCAGAGTTCCGTGGGCATCACCGCCGTCACCTTCATGAAGGCCGCCCATGACGGGGCGGACCCGTTCAGAGCCCCTGTCAACGTCAAGGCGCTGGCCAACCTTGACGACGACACCCGCATCGTCTTCGCGGTTCCCGCGGGCAGTTCCATCACCTCTGTCCGCCAGATCGTGGAAAGCGACAAGCCTCTGCGCGTGTTCATGGGCTCAAAGGTCGGAGGCAACGCGGAAGTCTTCGCGCGCTGGACCTTCCAGTCTCTCGGCGTCTCCAAGAAGGATCTCCAGAAGCGCGGCTATACCCTTTACGGCGGTACGCCCGCCGAATGCGGCAGCATGATGCGGGAAGGCCAGCTCGACGTCATGAGCTGCACCAACCCGGGCGAACACTTCATGATTTCCGAACTTGTCAAGGACATGGATATCCGCTTCCTGCCCTTTGACGACAAGCTGCTGGAAGAGCTTCAGAAAACATACGCCATGACGCCCAGCACACTGCCCGCCACCATGTACAAGCCCATGGTCAAGCAGGACATTCCCATCATCACCGCGCCCAGCGGTCTTGTCATCAACGCCGACGTGCCCGATGAAGACGCCTACAAGATGGCCAGAGCGCTGGTGGAGGGCCGCCGGGACATAGCCCTCGCCCTCCCCGCCTGGAACACCATTTCCCCCGAGCGCGTCTGCAAGGATCTGCCCATCGAGATTCATCCCGGCGCGGCACGGTACTACCGCGAAATCGGCTGCCTCAAGTAGAGCATTCTCCAACCCCTTTCAGAACAGCACACGCGGCGCGGCCGCCCGCAGGACGCCCTCGCCGCGCCCCCGCTCACGCAACTTCCAGCAAGGAATTTTTCCATGACCGTCATCGACTGCCGTTTCCGTCCTCTCACGCCCGAATTTGAATGCTACATCACCCCCGAACCCGCGAACTTCTGGGTGACGCAGACACGCCCGCTCAAGCCGGAACCTCTGGAAACCACCATGAAGTATTTCCGGAAGATGGGCATCACCGGAGCCGTCTGCTCCGGGCGCGACATGCGCTCGGTGGGAGGGGCCCACATCCCCAACGAGTATATTGCCGATCTGGTGAAACAGTATCCCGTCTTCATCGGCGTCGCCGGAGCGGACCCGCAGAACGGGCATGTCCGTTCCGACATCGAACACGCCGTCAGAAACCTCGGACTCAAGGGGGTATCCGTGGATCCCTTCGCGCTGAAAACCACGGCCGACGACAAACGCTTCTATCCCATCTATGAGACATGCGCCGAACTGAACGTGCCCGTCATCATCACCATCGGTCCCCTGCCCATACGCGGCGGCTCATACATGGAATGGGGAAGCCCCCTGCCTGTCGACCACATCTGCGCGGATCTTCCCGACCTCAGGGTACTTCTTTCCCACGCCGGTTTTCCGTGGACGCAGGAACTCATCGCCATCGTATGGCGGCATGAGAATCTGTACTTTGAAAGCTCCATCTACCGCCATCTTCCCGGCGCGGACCTGCTGGTCGAAGCCGTGAACACCTGCATCGGCGACAAGATGTGCTACGCCTCGGCCTATCCCTATGCGGACTATACGCAGGCCCTGCCGAAATTCCTGGCGCAGGGATATGATCCGGCCGTTCTTCCCAAAATCCTGCACGAAAACGCCGAACGGCTGTTCGGCCTGAACGGACTCTGCTGACTTGCCGGGCGTACGGGACGCTCTTCTGTTCCGTACGGAAACGGCTACAGCATGTTCACCGGATCAAGATCAAGGCTGAGACGCAGGGTTTTCGGCGCGGCCCCTCCGCCGAAGGCCCTGCGCATTGCGCGCCCGTAAGCCTGCCGCACCTTCTGCCAGTCGTCCGCCTTGATCAGCGCCTGAAAACGCATACGCCCCTGAAGCCGCGCCAGCGGCGAGGGGATCGGCCCCATGAGCGTCAGGCCCAGCGTCCGTCCCTCTTCCCTGAGCAGTCCCATGAAGCGGTTCAGCGCAGCCTGCCCTTCACTTCCGCCTTCGGCACCTTCCGCGGGGAAGGAAGCCCGCACCAGCGCCAGCTTGACGAAGGGCGGATAACGGCGCTTTTCGCGCAGCGCGATCTCATGCTCGTAAAAGGCGTCGTAGTCGCCCCGCCTGACGAAATCCCAGCAGACATGGTTCGGCATGCGGGTCTGGATCAGCACCCGGCCCGCCTTTTCCCCGCGCCCGGCCCGGCCCGCGGATTGCAGCAGAAGCTGAAAGGTGCGCTCCATGGCCCGGTAATCCGGCAGGTTGAGTCCGAGATCCGCATCCGCGATCAACGCCAGCGTCACATCCGGAAAATGGTGCCCCTTGGAAAGCATCTGCGTGCCCACCAGCACCTGCGCCTCCCCGCGCGCGAAGGCGGCCAGAATCTCCTCCATGCGGCCGGGACGGCGTGTGCTGTCCCGATCCAGACGCAGCACCCGCCCGCCGGGCGGCAGCACGGCGGCCAGTTCCTCTCCGGCAAGCCGCTCTTCCAGACGTTCCGTGCCCTCCCCCATGGGCAGATAGTTCAGGCCGCCGCATCGGGCGCAGGGCGAAGGAAAGGGAAGGGTGAACCCGCAGTAGTGGCAGACAAGCTGCTCGCGCCGCTTGTGATAGGTCAGCCCTATGTCGCAATGAGGGCAGCGGGCCACGGTCTTGCAGTCCAGGCAATACATGAGCGGCGCGTACCCCCGGCGGTTGAGCAGCACCACGGCCTGCTCGCCGCGCCGCACGGTTTCGCGCAGCGCCTCCAGAGAAGCCTGAGCCAGCAGCCCCTGCCCCGCGCCCACGGCGTCGCGGCTGATATCCACCAGCTCGATGGAGGGCAGCGCGCCGCCGCCCACCCGGTGCGGCAGGCGCGTCAGGGAAAGGACTCCCCGCCTGGCGGCATAAAAGGTCTTCACGTCCGGCGTGGCGGAACCCAGCACCAGCAGCGCGCCGGACAGGGCCGCACGGCACCACGCAACCTCCTTGGCCTGATAGTGCAGCCCCTCATCCTGCTTGAACGAGGCGTCGTGTTCCTCATCCAGCACCATCAGGCCGAGTTCCGGCAGCGGAAGGAACAGCGCGGAACGCGTACCCACCACCACGCACGGCTCGCGCCGCGCCGCCAGCTCGCGGAAGGTTCTTTCCCGCCGGGCGGGACTCTGGTAGCCGTGAAACAGAAACACGGGCAGGCCGGGAAAACGGGCCTCCGCGTCACGCCGCAGCTTGAGGGCAAGCGCGACTTCAGGAGCCAGAAGCAGCGCCGTGCGCCCCCGTTCCAGACAGGCCCGCGCAAGCTCCAGATACACTGCCGTCTTGCCGCTGCCGGTCACGCCATACACAAGATGCAGAGATGCCTTTCCGTCTCCCGCCACGGCGCGCGCGGCGTCCATTTCCGCACAGCAGGCATCCACCGCCGCCTGCTGTTCCCCGGTCAGCTCGTAGGGCGGAGGCGGGGGCGGCAGCAGAGCTTCCTGTCCCCTTTCCTCATCGCTTTCGGCATCCTCGGCATCCTGCGGACAGATACGCACCAGCCCCGCCCTGACCAGGCTTTCCAGCGCGGCGGAACTTTCGGGCAGAGCGTCGCGCAGCCTGCGTCGGGAAACACTGCCCCTTTCCCACAGATACTCCAGCACTTCCCTCTGGCGCAGCGCGTTGGGCCGTACCTTCCACGGCGGCTCGCACTCCAGACGGCACATCTCGCCGGAGGCCGCATCCTCCCTGAGCGCCAGCACCTCCACCCGGCCATCCAGAAAGGCCGCGCCCAGTTCCCTGAGCCGTTCTTCCCCCAGGCGGGGAAGCTCCCTCAGATGAAGGAGACGGGGCCTTCCCCCCGTCGTGAACTCCCGCACCCGTATCCGCCCGGTGGTACGCAGCCCCTGCGGCAGCACCGCGCCGAGGATGTTGCCCGGCGTGACAAGCTGACGGCGCGCCAGATGTGCCGTCATGTCGATATAGTGTTCTCCCAGCAGGGGATGACGCTCCAGAGGCCAGACCAGAGGCCGGGCACTGACGCCATCGGGCAGATCCGGACTTTCCGCCGCGTCCAGTATCACCCCGGCGCGCACCGCTCCGCTGCCCAGCGGCACGGCCACGCGCAGGCCAGGCCGCCACAGGGAGGCGTCCAGCCAAACCGGCGCGCAATAGGTCAGCGTGGCATAGGGAGGGGAAAGCAGGGCGACATGATAAAACATGCCCTGTTGGTAGTTGATTCGGGCCGCGCTGTAAACCTGCCCGGCGCACAGCCCGGAAAACGGCGGGAACTCATGACGCCTGCTCCGAAGACGCCCCGCGCACACGGAGCAGAGCGCGCCGCGCAGCTCCCCCTGTCTGTTCCCCGGCCATGCGCCGCAGGCTTTCCCCGGTCAGGCGGTAGGTCGTCCAATCCTCCATGGGTACGGCCCCCCGCGCCCGATAGAAGGCGATGCTCGGAGCGTTCCAGTCCAGACAGGCCCATTCCAGCCGTCCGCAGCCGCGTTCCAGAGCAAGACGCGCCAGCTCCCGCAGCAGCGCCTTGCCCGCCCCTCTGCCTCTGGCTTCCGGCCGTATGAACAAATCCTCCAGATATATCCCGGCACGCCCGAGGAAGGTGGAAAAACAGGGCGAAACCCACTGGCCTGCCGTCCTGCTCCGCCAGCAGGACTTCCGCCCTGCCCTTGTCGAAAATCCATTCCTCCAGCAGTTCCGGCGTGGCGACAACCTGTTCGCTCATGCGCTCGTATGCGGCAAGCTCCCTGATGTTTCAATCCACAGCCGCCCCATCCGCCGACTGACTCCGCAGCCGACGGACAGGGGCCGT
>ENA-UEOJ01001858-UEOJ01001858.1-human-gut-metagenome-genome-assembly--contig:-NODE-1858-length-13685-cov-3.391387_pt1 | contig 13685 bp, 7 predicted proteins | sample MGYA00242885_ERZ507886 | MGnify/ENA primary metagenome ERZ507886 (study PRJEB26167, sample SAMN06115505) | human gut metagenome | host: Homo sapiens | place: China:Anhui | collected 2015-08-07 | study... | reverse complement strand
GAAACGTATGTTGCTCCAGAGGTTGGCGTAGCTGAGCATCACTCCTTTCGGATTGCCGGTGGAACCCGATGTGTAGTTGATCAGGGCAAGCCTGTCGGGCTCCACATGGGTGAACTGCAAGTCGTCGGGGCCGAAGCCCGAAGGATACAGCCGCTCGAATTCGGCGTCGAGATTGTCGAGCAATTCCTTAAGTTTCGCGCTGCGGCAAACCTGCGGAAGAAGACCCGGAATCAGGAGCACAGCTTCCAGACCGCCCAGTTTATCCTCGTCGAGATTGTCGAAAATCTGCTTCTCTGTTATCAGGATGGTGGCGTCGCAATGATTCACAAGATGCTCCACAGCATCCGGATGAAACTCATGAAGCAGAGGCACCACCACCGCTCCGTAGCTCAGTGCGCCCAGAAAAGAAGCGGCCCAGTGGGCCGAATTGCGTGCGCACAGCGCCACCTTGTCGCCGGGTTTAAGGCCGGCCGCACGGAAAATCAGGTGCATCTTCCCAATCTGGGCGGCCAGCGCGCCGTAGGTCAGTGTGGTTCCGTTGAGGTCAGAAAGCGCCGGGCGTTTCCAGTTTTTCCTTATGCTTTCGGCTATAGCCGGAAGTAGATTTGTCGACATAGTTGCAACGTTTTAGAATAGATGTAGCTGTATGCTTTCAATAAAATTAACGCAGAGTGTTTCTATTCTAACAAATTAATGCGTTACTTTGTAAGCAAAACGGCACAAAATTCCCCCATTTGTGCAAAATTAGGAATTAAAAACAACTTAAGCAACCCAAACCGCAACGCAGATGAAAACCAAACTGATTTCCCTGGCCATGGGTGCACTCCTTGTGGGATGCACCGCTGCTTCAGCTACCGGAAACTACACCATAACCGCCGAAATTCCCACCGACGATTTCGAAGGGCTCACAGCCTACCTGGTAAACTTCGATACCGGCGAAAAAATCGACTCTACAATGATCGACAACGGCAAAGCGGTGTTCAAGGGGTCCATAGCCGCTCCCGCGCTTGCACGTATCATCGTCGACGGCAACCGTATGGGCTCGCTCGTAGTCGAAAACGCTGAGATTTCCACACAGCACACTCCCCAGGGCACCGCTGTATCAGGTTCCCCGCTCAACGACCTCAACACCTCAATTCAGAAACGCATCCGGGGCTTCGAGCAGCAGTTCCGCGCACTCCCCAACGACAGCACCGCCGAAGCCGCCGCACAGGCAATTCTCAACGCCTACGACGCCTACACCGACTCGGTTTTCAAAGCCAATACCGACAATCCCGTAGGCTACAGCCTATTCCTCGACAAGGCCTACCGCATGGATCTTGCCGAGCTGAAAGCGGCTCTCGAAAAATATCCGGTTCTCAAAAGCTATCAGCGTGTGAACAAACTCATCACGGCTGCCGTCAACAAGGAAGCCACATCGCCGGGCAAAAAATTCGTGGACTTCACCATAAAAAACGACTCCATCAGCCAGAGCCTAAGCGACTTTGTGGGCAAAGGAAAGCCGGTGCTCGTCGACTTCTGGGCAAGCTGGTGCGGTCCCTGCATCCGCGAGACGGCTGTAATAAAAGATTTGCTTAAAGAATACGGCCCCCAGGGACTGGAGGTACTCGGAGTGGCCGTATGGGACGACCCGGCCAACACCCGCCGCGCAATCGCGCAGCATCAGCTTCCATGGTCACAGATTATCAACGCACAGACTGTGCCCACCGACCTCTACGGAATATCAGGTATTCCGACCATCCTTATTATCGGACCTGACGGCACTATCCTCAGCCGCGACAAGCAGGACGAAGAACTCCGAGCCGACGTAAAGGCCGTGATGGAGGGAACACTCAGCGCCGCTACTTTCGCCGCCAAAACCACGGAAGGCGCCGAGAGCGTTGCGCCCGCAAAATAAACGCAAAATAAAGGCTCTATCATTTCAAGGCAAGCACCCAGCGCACTACCGGCGGAGATACCACGACCGCTACTGCCGCGCCGACAGCGTCGGCCAGCCAGTCGAGCCAGTCGGCTCCGCGCCCCATATGCATTGCCCCCTGGAGCAGTTCGATAGCTCCGCCGAAGGCAATCGAGGCCAGGGCTATCACTGCTGCCAGATGCCACCCTACAAGCGCCGCGTCTCCACGGAGATTGCGGCGCTTTATGCGCCAGCGGCTACAGTCCAGCTCGCCCACGAAAGTGAGGCCGCCGAACATGCAGGCGTGCACCACCTTGTCGAGCCCCGGAATATGGGGCATCGGCGTATCGCCGAACGGCGAACGGGCAAGCGTAAGCCATAGTATGGCAACAACCACTATGAGCGTGAAGCCGCCCGTAGGAACGGAAAGAAAACCGTCGGCGATATTTCTGCGAAGTCTGTTCATAAGATTTGGCGGCAAAGTTATCAAGAATCCCCAATTTCATAACCGAAAAAATTGTAAATATTCTTTAACGGAGCTTCTTTTTACTGCAATAATTGGCTATATTTGCAATTGGCAATAAAGTGCCGGAAAAGGCACTTCTCTCTTCCATTGCCTGCAGTGGCCGGATTCCACATCCACCATTATGGCTTTCAGCATCTTGAATGCGACGACAAAGCCGCGGCTGCCAGCGCCGCCGACCTTCTCCTCCCCCTTTCTCCCATCTCTCCTCTCCCATTTCATCACCTCCCCTCTCCCTCCCACCTACCTCCGCCAATAAAAAAACAACATAAATGACAGGTAAATGGAACTATTTACCCCTGACACCCCAAGAGCAGAAGATCGAGACGGCACTTGCACGCCGCTACGCCTCATGCCCGCCCGTAAGCGAGCTGCTGGTGCAGCGTGGCGTCACGTCGGTCGAGGATGCCGAGCGATTCTTTAATCCCCGGCTGAAATATCTCCACGACCCCTTCCTTATGCCCGACATGCAGAAAGCGGTGGACAGGCTCAACCGGGCCATGGGGGCGAAAGAGAAGATAATGGTCTACGGCGACTACGACGTCGACGGCACTACAGCCGTTGCGCTGGTCTACAAGTATCTCAGCAACTTCTACTCCAACATCGACTATTTCATTCCCACCCGCTACGAAGAAGGGTATGGAATCTCGAGCGACATCATCGACGATTTCGCCGGTCAGGGCGTAAAACTCGTCATCATCCTCGACTGCGGCATCAAGGCCAACGAGGAGATAGCCCATGCCCGCGAGCATGGCATAGACTTCATAATCTGCGACCACCACGTGCCCGACCAGGAACTGCCCGAGGCCGTGGCAATCCTCAACCCCAAGATGCCGGGGTCCACTTATCCGTGCCCGCATCTTTCCGGGTGCGGAGTGGGCTACAAGCTCATGCAGGCGTTTGCCATCAGTAACGGCATCCAGCAGAACGAACTGGAGGGAATGCTCGACCTCGTGGCTGTATCCATCGCCGCCGACATTGTGCCGATGGTCGATGAGAACCGAATAATGGCCTTCTACGGCCTGCGCCGCCTCAACACCAACCCCAACATGGGGCTACGTGCCATAATCCGCATCTGCAACCTTTCGAACCGCGAGATCACCATCTCCGACGTAATCTTCAAGATCGGACCGCGTATCAACGCCTCCGGGCGCATGCAGAGCGGCAAGGAGGCCGTCGACCTGCTCGTATCGCGCGACGTGGCCGACGCCTACGAGCGCGCCAAGGCCATCGACCAGTACAACAAAGACCGTAAGGAACTCGACAAGCGCATCACCGAGGAAGCCAACGCCATCATCTCCAGCCGCCACGAATCGGAGCGCGACAAAAAGTCGATTGTAATCTTCAATAAGGACTGGCACAAGGGAATCATAGGCATTGTCGCCTCCCGTCTCACCGAGCTTTATTACAAACCCGCCGTAGTGCTTACGCTCGTCAACGGCCTCGCCACCGGCTCGTCGCGCTCGGTGCAGGGTTTCGACATCTACAGCGCCGTAGACTCCACCCGCGACCTTCTCGAAAACTTCGGCGGCCACACCTACGCCGTGGGGCTATCGCTCAAGGAGGAGAACATCCCCGAATTCACGCGCCGCTTCGAGCAGTATGTGGCCGACAACATCCTCCCCTCGCAGCTCTCGCCGCAATATGAAATCGACGCCTTCCTCTCATTCTCGGAGCTTACGCCAGAATTCCTGGCTACCCTGCGCCGCTTCAATCCGTTCGGACCGGGAAACCAGAAACCGGTGTTCTGCACGCGCGGCGTGATGGATTTCGGCACGAGCAAACTCGTCGGCCGCCAGCTGGAGCACATAAAGCTCGAACTCGTGGACGACACATCGGGCAAGGTAATCAACGGCATCGCCTTCAACAAGGCCGAGCTGTTCGACCGCATCCATGCCGGCGCACGCTTCGACATCTGCTACACCATCGAGGACAGCAAGCACCGGGGAGGCAGCAATGTGAACAACATCCAGCTCCAGATCAAAGAGATTAAACTCGACTGAACGCGCCGACTGCGCGCCACGCAACCATACCCCTATGGCCACCTCTCCATCCATGCTCGATACGCTCCGGCGCCACTGGGGCTATACCGCCTTCCGCCCTCTGCAGGCCGACATCATCGGCTCCGTGCTCGAAGGGCACGACACGCTCGGTCTGATGGCCACAGGTGGCGGCAAGTCCATCACCTTTCAGGTGCCGGCGCTGATGCTGCCCGGACTCACATTAGTGGTTACGCCTCTCATCTCGCTGATGAAGGACCAGGTCGACAACCTGCTCGCCCGCGGCATCCGCGCGTATTTCCTCCACTCGGGGCTGCGTCCGGCCGAGAGCCGCCTGATTTACGACAAATGCCGCCTCGGGAAAGCCCGCATTCTATATGTATCGCCGGAAAAACTTCAGAGCGAGAGCTTCCGCCAGCAGCTATCACGGCTGCCGGTAAGCCTAATAGTGGTCGACGAGGCCCACTGCATATCGCAGTGGGGCTACGATTTCCGCCCCTCCTACCTGAAAATAAGCGAACTCCGCAAGAAGCTCCCCGATATCCCGGTGCTTGCGCTCACTGCCTCGGCCACACCCGAGGTAGTGGAGGACATCTGCCGCCAGCTTGAATTCCGCGCCGACGCACGCGTGTTCCGTCTCTCGTTCAACCGCACGAACCTCAACTATATAGTGCGCCGATGCGACCTGAAGGAAGAGCAGCTCATCCACATCGCCAGCCGTGTGGCGGGCTCGGGAATAGTCTACGTGCGCTCGCGCACGCGCACGCGCCAGATTGCCGAGGCGCTCGCCGCAGCAGGAATCTCCGCCGACTTCTACCACGCCGGCCTCGCGCCCGAGGAAAAGGCCCTGCGCCAGAACCGATGGAAGACCGACGAGACCCGCATCATGGTGGCCACCACAGCCTTCGGCATGGGCATCGACAAGCCCGACGTACGCCTGGTGGTGCATTTCGACCCGCCCTCGTCGCTCGAGGAATACTATCAGGAGGCTGGCAGAGGCGCGCGCGACGGCAAGGATGCCTACGCTGTGTCGCTCGTGGCGCCCTCCGACAAGGGTGTCCTTACGCGCCGCCTCAACGACGCATTTCCCCCAAAAGAATATATCCGCGAGGTATACAACCGCCTGTGCGTGTTTCTCAACATATATATGGGCGAGGGATTCGGCGACATCTACGAATTCAACCTCGAGGAGTTCTGCCGCCGCAACAGCCTCCAGCCCGGCCAGGCATCCGCAGCGCTGAAAATCCTCACCCAGAGCGGCTGGATTGAATATATCGAGGAAATCGCCACGCGGAGCCGGCTTATGGTAGTGATGACGCGCCGCGACCTCTACGACCTGCGGCTCGACCCGGAGGCCGAGCGTGTATTTCAGCACGTATTGCGCACCTCGACGGGCATTTTCGCCGACTACGAGCATATCGACGAGCCTTCGATGGCCTCCGCACTGGGGCTTACGGAGCAGACCGTCTACGAAAATCTGCTCAAGCTGAGCCGGATGCACGTGATCAGCTACGTGCCGCGCAAGTCCACTCCCTACATCGTGATGAGCCACTCGCGCCAGGAGGGACGCCATGTGCAGATTCCGCGCGAGGTCTACGAGGAGCGCCGCGAGCGCATGGCCCACCGCATCGAGGCGATGAAGCGCTTCCTCTTTGCCAACGACGAATGCCGCAACAACACTTTGTTGCGCTATTTCGGTGAGAAGCCTGAATGCGGCTGCGGCAAATGCGACGTATGCCGCTCACAACGCGCCACACACCACGCGCCTCCGGCCGAAACCATCCGTCAGGCCGAGCAGGCCGTAGTCTACGCGCTGACCCATTTCCCCGATGGTGTAACCGTCGACCGTCTGGCCGCCTATCTGGCCACCCCCGCACCGTCGGTTATCGCCACGGTGCGCGCCCTTGCCGACCGCGGCGAGCTCCGCTTCGACACCGCCACCCTAACCGTCTACCCCCGATAACCGCCCTACCAGCCCATATCGGGCAAAAACATGAAAAGGCCGCGCGTCGAGAAATTCGACACGCGGCCTTCACGTTTCAACTATTTATTTATGAGAGCCTCAGTATCCAGTATCACTACTCGATAAAAAGGACGAGGGATGTCTGAATAAAAAAAGTTTTTCAAGTCGGGCCGGCCGACGTCCGGCGAGCGGACGCCGCGCCCTGAGAGCTGAAATCCCGGAGGCTTTCGTTAAATAGTCGAGTGGTCGGGAAATATATCCGTGTTTGTGTGAGTTTCATATACAGATGCCATAAGGGAGGAGCCTTTCCGTCTCTTTCTTTTTATCTATATAACAAACGGGCTCCACGGTCGTTGCTGCCCGCATAGCTAAAAGAATTTAAATTGTGTTTACACCTGCCGAACCGCCGGAGGGCCGCTTGCTTGCGAACGGGAGAGCACCCTCGTCGAGGTCGCCGTTGGGGTTGAGCGGGAGTTTCTTCAGCCGGACGAAGAATTTAGGCATGCTCACTGCCGAGAGGTAGCGTCCGAGCTTCTTGCGCAGCCGTGCGAGCGAAATCTTCAGCCCGTGGCGGGGTACGATGTAGGCCGTGAGGAAGGCCAGCCCCTGCGAATCGGTCGTCGGGCATACCACCCCGCTCTCCACCTCGGGAAGGCGCCGCAGGGCATCGGCCACGGCATCACACTCCACGCGTGTGCCTTCAATCACCACATTGCGCTCCTTGCGGCGCAGAAATACCACCGTACCGTCGGCGAGCGTATAGCCGATGTCGCCAGTGCAGAAGCAGCGGCGACCGTCGGGCATGTTTACAAAGTTTACATTTTCGGGATTGTCGCCGATGTAGCCGCGGGCCACTCCGTCGCCCATCACGCAGATTTCACCCTCAAGTCCGGGCACTACGGAGCGCAGACGGTCGTCGAGCACCTCGACTTCCGTGCCGTCGACCGCCCGACCCATCGGATATGCGCCGTCGGCGAGCACCTGCGAGCCGTTGCATCGGTAAAGCGTGGCTCCTGCGGCAGCCTCGGCCGGAGCATACGAATTGTATACCTCCACCTTGTCGACAAGATGGTCGACAAATCCGCTGAAAAGCACGTCGCCGCGGCTTTTGAGCAGCCGCAGCGAGCGCGGCAGCCGCCTGCCGGCAGCCACACAGCGGTTGATGTCGGAGAGCAATTGCGGAAAGCCCGTGATAACGGTTACGCCATGCTCGTCGGCGAACTCGAGCAGCCGCGCCGTGTCGTTGAGGATTCCTGCGGGAGGAATAAGCAGGGTGGCTCCGTTGAGCAAAGCTCCGAAAAGCTCCTCCTCAAAGAGGTCGAACGTGGCGACCGAAAGCTGCATCACCACGTCGGCTCGCCCGATGCGGAATTCGTGCTCGAAGGCATCGGCGAAGTGCATCACGTTGGCCTGACTGACCACAACGCCGTTCGAGCGGCCGGAGCGGCCGGTGGTAAAAATCACATAGGCCGGAGCGTCGGCATGTACGGCTACCGGAGCCGGAGTGCGCCCGGCTTCAGTCTCGGACATGCGCTCCGGTGCCAAAGGCCTCAGAGTCGCCGGGACAGTAATGGTACGGAAACCGGCGAAACGATGGCGATAGGCATCCGTCGTGGCTACAAAATCCACACCCGCCTCGCTCATCATATACCGTATGCGCTCGGAAGGTAGCCCGGGCTCTGCGGCCACATAGGCCGCGCCGGCGCGGAGCACCGCCAATATCGTTGCCACCAGTTCCACGCCGTGGTCCATCACGATGCCCACGGTTCGAGGCCGTTCATCCGGGAAACGAGCCTGAATGGCGGCTGCCAGTGCGTCGAGACGGCTGTAGCACACCGTCTGCGTGGCCGTGCGCAGCGCCGGAGCCTGCGGCTGACGCTGAACCATCTCCTTAAACCTGCTGTAGATACTTGCCATAATGTTTCTCCTTTCCGCGGAGCGGCCGTCGGGCCACCCCGCTTTTAGATTAAGATACTTCCCCCGTTATTATAATAACCCCTCGGCAGGGGGTGTTTGTTCACGCCCCAAGGCGCCAAAAATCGGCAAGCGAAGTCGGCGCGAAAATCGGAGCGAAAAAAATCGGCGTGTCGGAAGCCAAGCTTCCGACACGCCGATTTGACGTTAATTTCGGGATTAATCCTGATTAACCGAGATTTATCGGGAATTATCGTGATTAATCGAGTTAAATCAGGTTTAATCGGGAATAATCTGGATTAATCGGGTTAAATTCCCGATTATTTCGGGCCTCAGAGGGCGATTTTGCGCGAAATGCGGGTATTGGGAGCCTGCACGGTCAGCACGTATACGCCGCGACCGAGAGCCGAGCCGTCGAGTGTCAGCTCGTTGCCCGTCGCCGAGGCAGTAGCCACAGCCTGACCCTGCAGATTATGGAGCGTAGCGGTGAAACCCTCGACTCCGGCGAGGAACACGCTGTAGACACCTCCGCCTACCGGCTCAATGATGAGGCTGCTTTCCGGATCGTCGGAGGCGATACCGTCAACACCACCCATTTCGTTGGCGAGAATGTACTTCAGACCGGCGAGAGCGTTGATTTTACCCATACCCCAGCGTTCGGGCTGCTGAGCGGTAAAATCATCCTTGTCGGCCGTAGCTGCGATTACTTTCTTGACGTCGTCCATCGAGAGGCGCACGCCCTTTTCAGCGGCTGCCTGCGACCACAGCGCCAACACACCTGCCACAAACGGCGAGCTCATCGACGTTCCGCTCATCTCACCCCAATAGTTCTTTAGGGGAGTCTTCATATCGTCGGGATCCTTTTTGTCGGGACTGTTGATCCATACGGAATAGCTCGACTCGGCCTCAGTACGGAGCTGAGCCTCAGTCTTGGTATTTACAGGATTGGCAAGACCTTTTGTTACGTAGTCGTTAATTTCATCGCGCACATAGTAGGAATTATATGATGATACCATACCCATACCAGGTCCTACTACGTCGGGAAGCTGACGACCCTGAAAGGTGTGACCATACGACGAGAAGGCCGCAATGCCGCCCTGAGGATAGGTCGTACTGTCCCAGGAACTTTCGCCTCCGAGTGTCATATAAGGGTTGGAGTTGACGTAAGCTCCTACTACGAGAATATTGTCACCGCAAGCAAGACCGTTGATCGAGTTGGCGGGGCTTCCGTCCAGGTATCCTGCCATCCCGTTGGAACGAAGTACCATACTGCCGTACATGTCGATTTTGTTACCGTCCGTACCTTCCACTATAATTGCGGCTGCAGTGTTTGCTGTACTGCCGGATAGCTCAAAAGTTAAATATACATCGTAGCGGTTGTTGGCCGTGTTGAGATTCGCCGAATAACCGATAAAGGAGCTCTGACCGAACGTGTTGCCGAATTGAGCATTCTTAACCACATTGGAATATCGTACAGATGTACCGCCGATATAGCTGAAGGACGAAGGAGTAGGTACTTCAAACGTTCCTACGATGTTTCCGTTGGTCAGATTTATGGCTGCAAAAGTCACTTTAAGTGTCTGCGGGCCGGAGCTCCATATGTCAAGGTAACCTTTACCGGCCAGTCCTGTAGAGACGAACGTCCTGACAGTCTTATCGGATGCGGTGAGCGTTTTGGAGAGCGAAATATTGGCGTTACCCTCGTTACCTGCCGACATACAGATAAGAACATCCTTACCTACATCGGCAAGAGCCAGTGAACTTGCGTCAGTGCCATCGTGAGGACCACGTTGATTACCAAGCGAGAAATTAAGCACGCCGGGCCTCCCGGTGGACTTCACATAGTCGCGGAAGCGTCCTGCCGCTATGGTGATATTGTTATTTTCAAGGGTTCCCGAACAAACCGACATTTCAGCATCTTTAGCTACACCATAATATGGATTGATGTTGGATGCCGATACACTCGGCCTGCCGGTGCCGCTCAATGTAGCAACCATACCGTTGCCGGACCCGGGGCGGCCATTATGGCTACCGGCCATAATCCCAAGCACGTGGGTGGCGTGGGTCTCCTGTCGGAGATCCGTCTCGAAAGCACCGATCTTTTCCGGAGTATCATATAGTACCACCGAGCCGTCAGCGCCCTTGATTTCCCAATAGTTCTTGATTCGTAAATTACCGTCGGCATCCCGGAAGTTCAGATGGTTGGGATCCAGGCCTGTATCCATCATCCCGACGATAACGCCCTCGCCGGTATAACCGTGAGAGAGGCCGGAGGAAGCGTTGGCTTTGTGCACATCATCGACTTTCGTGGTCTTGCGGGCAACTCGCATCATCGGCTCGGCCTCAAATCCAAGCGATACCTGCACGACCTCGTCAAGCTCTGCAACCGCTTCCATCTCCGGTGCAGTCAGACGGGCAATGACAACTCTACCAAGTTCGTTTTCTATCTCATATCCGTTTTCGGCAAGTATATAACCCATTCCCGCCTCCTTCATTGTGACAAGAACGGCCACACGTTGCTCTGCAGTAATTTCAGGAGCAAGTGTCGGTTGCTGCACACCGCGCGACTTCATCATCGCAGCCCGATTATTTGCCCTGACATGACCGAGATATTCCCCGGCACTCACGTCGAATTTGCTTTGAGCGCTCAGCGAAGCCACGCAGCCCAAAGCCAAAATAGCTAAAGCGTTGAATCTCTTCATATCTGTTATTACACTGTGATTTTTCTATAAATGGCAAAATGCATACTACATTTGCTTATGAAATACAAAGTTAGGGATTTTATGTGCGTTTTCCCACCAAAAATCCCTCAACTGACGGATTTAACATTCATTTTGCTATTTTTTAACAAACAGACAGTACATAATTCGCCGTTGCAGATACAAAACACAGCGGTGTGTCAAAATCCGAGATTTTAACACACCGCTTATGGCTATAAAATTATTTCGCAGGAATCAGAATCGCTTTACGTCGCTTACTGTGAAGCCTTCGTTAACAATTTTCTTACCCTTGAATGTCTTGAAAGCTGAAGCGTTTACAGCTGCAGGCTTGGAAACCTTCACATTTGCAGAAATTCGCTGAACGCCATTGTTGCTTCGTTTGGCCACTTTGTTGGCCAAAGTACCGGCAACTTTCTTAGCCGCACCCTGATATGCAGAGGTGTCAAGAGTTTCCTGTCCGGGAGCATATTCGCCTGTTACACCCGACATATCAATAATAGTGTAGCCCATTCCGTAGGAAGGATCGGGAATAGTTTTCCAGAAATCGGCGGCGGCACCGGTCCAAGCGTCCATAGCGTCATACAGCTCATCGGAATAGTTTGTATATACGCCGCGGGTTCCATAATAGAGACCGAACGTGCCAGCCGGGAAAGCAACAATGCCATCCTCAACGGTGCCCGCATATCCTACTGCTGCAAGTAACTCAAGCGGATACTTGTTCTGACCGTTCATAAGACTATAGCAATCGCAATCTATCGACATAGCTCCGGAGAGACCGATGTTGGCGAAATCGACGCCAATCTCGCCATTTTCCATATACGTGGCATTGCTGTAGCGTGCGTCGAAGTAGATATAGTAGTCCTTGTCGGTAAGAGCAACAGGACGGCCGGCCTGAGCGTATGCAATAGCGAAAGGCCATGCGGCATAAGCGTTGACCAGACGGTAGCGGCCAGGAACGGTAGTGCTTGCCTCAACCTCAACGTCCCACTCATCACCTCCGATATAGGTCTCGCCGCCATCGAAGGAGAAGTGTCCGTAGATAAGGCCGTCGGAATACTTGCAGGTACCGACAGATACCCATTCACGAGCTGCCTGTACAGTCTTATAGTCGAAGGTATAGAACGACGTGCCGACTGCCTCACCGCCTTCATTATAGGAAACAGTCACAACAGTGTATTTACCATCTTCGGGGAGACTGAAGGAAAGAGTAGCGGTTGCATCGTAGATAAGCTCGGCATTTGCGTCTGCCTTAATTTCCTCTGCAACAGCATCAACCTGAGCCTGCGTAAGAGCCCCTGCAACACACTTATAGGCGAACGAAGCTACATCAGCGCCCTTAACAGCCTGAATCTGAGCAGTTTCCTTACCCTGAGGATTCACAAAGTTACCACTGTATTCCATCGTTACATCATAATCCTTGAAACCGGGAAGAAGCACGGTCTCAACTTTAGACCCAAGCCATTGGCCGTTGGCATCAAGCGCAACGGTAGATGCTGCTGTATTAAGAATAATCATACCCGCCTTTGCATCGTAATAAGCCGGTGTGATGTCGTTAGGAACAAGCAGGCGGTCATATATGAACTGCATGTCATACTGACCATTGTAAGAGTCGGTATAGTAAGAAAGGACATCCGCGAAGAAAATCTCTCCACCCTGATAGGTAAGCCCTGTCATAGTGCGAGGTACAATTACAAACGGTACATTCTCACCTTCGTTAGTAAACGTCCATGTCTTGTCTATGGTCATATTGTAGACGAAACGGTTACCAGTCTGAATATCGCCGGTAACAGCGATAGGATCATAGTCGGGGTCGGCACTATACAACTCATAAGCCACGGGGTCGGGGAAGAGGAGCTGGAATTTATTGTCGTTTACAAGAGAACCACGAACATAGAGAGGCACTTCGTAGACACCAGCCAACACTTCCTGAAGAGTAACAGTCGCCATGGCTGTAACACCCTGATTGTCGTAGTCAGGAGTCGAAACAGGAATCATCTCGCTTGTTGCGGGGTCGTAACGGTAAACCTTCCACTCCGACCACGGGGAGTAAATGAGTGTGAATGTACGCTCCGTAAGGCCATAGATGGAAGTATCTTCACCTTTCACCTTCAGGGCGAGCTGATATTCATACTCGGGTTCTACGTCGGCAAGAACAAGGTCGATAACGATAGGCACTTTCGTAACGCCAGCGGGGAATGTAACCTGAGTGGGAACGGTGAAAATATCAGTTTCCGGATTCCCCTGTTTGTCCGTAACCTGCCCTTCAAGACCGACGGTGAGCACACCGTCGGCACTCTCACGATAGAGGTAAACCTCACACGAGGTTGCGTCTACGCCAATCTCAACGGTAGCCGGCTCGTCGACAGGGAAGTACACGTTGTTGCCGGGAATGACGTCAGCAGGCGTGTACTCAACCTCGTCGGTGCAGGCAGCCATCCCGAAAAGGAAGGCACCGCCCATAAGGGCCGAAATTATCTTATTGAATTTCATAATTGATTATACTTTTTGAAATTATAAACGGAGAGGATGCGGATTAATTATTCGCCGGTGAGTACAGACTGCTTTCCGGAAACGTTAGGATTATTCCATTTTTCGAGAGCGCGGTTGGCATCTGTCTCCTGCTGAGTGATAACATAGTTCATCCAGCTCGGACGACCAACGGAATTAT
>ENA-UEOJ01001856-UEOJ01001856.1-human-gut-metagenome-genome-assembly--contig:-NODE-1856-length-13686-cov-7.781542_pt1 | contig 13686 bp, 10 predicted proteins | sample MGYA00242885_ERZ507886 | MGnify/ENA primary metagenome ERZ507886 (study PRJEB26167, sample SAMN06115505) | human gut metagenome | host: Homo sapiens | place: China:Anhui | collected 2015-08-07... | reverse complement strand
CGGCCATATCTTAAGAGAAGATGTAAGATCACATGCGCGCTCATTATTCTATTCAAATCAAACAAAGGTTCTTATCTTTCTAAACAACAAATAATTCACATTTTCCGACAGATTTTTGATGGTGTAGGTTTGGATAAACAATACAGAGTCCATTCATTAAGAGCGACTTGTTTAACCAAATTAATGGATGCCAATTACCCCTTACCTTTGATTCAACAGATCTCTGGACATAGCTCTATTCAGACTTTATCCATTTATTATAGAACAAATCCTAAAAATATCCAAAATGCTCTGGAAACTTTGAATTTATAATTTTTTACTTTGTTTTGAATAATTCTTCCATTGCTTCATATAGTTCTGGATCAATTGTCACAACCCTTTTTTCATAGTCAAAATATAAAACTATACCACCTTCTGGGGATAAGATTAACAAACTTTGATAAATTGACATTTCTTGATTCGAAAGTTTTCTTTGATTCTTATAAAAACCTTGATTACATTCATATAATTTTTTTATTCTCTTATCATCAGAATTACAAATTACGCCTTTGTAATATGTTACTCTTTCCTTCTTATATAAATTATTTTCACGATATAGCTTATAGCGACCATATTGATCAATAATTATATTCCATAAAATTTGTATAAAACTGGCTATACCTAAAAATAATAGACTTGTTCCTACTGCCTGACCAATCTCAATATATTCAAAATTTGTAAGAAAATACGGAGAAAAGAAATAACCAGCAAGTCCCAACACCGTCAAAAAAACAGCATTTTTTTGAAATATCTCAAAAACTAATTTAAAGTTTTTAATTAGTTCTTCCATCTTAGCCTCAACAAAAATATTAGTTTAATCAGGTTATAACAATCAACCTGATTTTGTCAAATAAATAAAATCCCTTCCAAACTCATCTTTGAAAGGGATTTTATGAAAAAAACTATTACTGTTCTACTTTTCTAACGGCTCATTGTAACGCTGCCGTTTTCTGCATATACATCAACTGTTGTTCCTCCTGGTCTTTGGATAGAAACTGATGAAGATGTAAAGCCGACTAATATTCCGCCTCTGGTGAATAAGACACTACCGTTTTCCGCATAAACCGTTAAAAGCACAGAAATGCTTGGTTTCTTATCGTTGTAGATAAGAACATTCAGCAAATTACTATTTTTTTGTAAATATTTTTTGCAGAAATTTCGATAGCTGCTTACTCTGTCTTTGCGATATAATTCATTTGCTATAAGAAGAAGTAATCTGATTTCATTATTTACATCTTTTCTTATTTTTTCTCCGATTAAATTCATAAAATCCCTTTGGTTGCTGCTATTTATATTTATCATTTTGGAGAAAAAACGATGCGTTCAGAAAAGCCTGCTTCCTTGGTGATATAGTAATACCATTTGTAATCAAAAATATTTTCTAAATAAGCAGAACCACCTTGTTGAACTGATTTCCATAGGGTGTCAATCCTTTGCTCTTCATCATAAATAAATTCATCGTTAATATTTCGTTTAATGTGTTTGATTGCCAGATGAGCGTGGAGATTGCTGTTGATGTGTTCAATAGTTCCCATATAGCTCATTGCTTTGTATTTTGAAGCATCTCTACCTAGATGATAGGAACAATACAATTTCCACCAGTTGTTTAACTTATTTTGAACTAGTGATAGGTTAAATTTATTAGAATAATTGGTATTATTGAAATTTAATGTCAGAGCTAAGTTGAACTGGTTGTTTGGATTTTTTAGAGTGTTAATCCATTGTCTTCTTTCTTCTGAAATGGAATATTTTACTTCATTATCATTGAAGTAATTTGTTTTTTTCATATCTTTCAATTCTCGCATTAGCTTAATGCTGTTTTGTTTAAGAATCGTTTGTTGAGCTTTAATTTCAAGCTTTTTATCAAAATAATAATCAATCATTTTTAATTTCCTTTTATATAATAATATAAGAATGCCATCCGTTCTCGGTATAGCTTGAATATTTTTGCACCGTCTAAAAGTCCGCTGCTAAATTTATTTATCAATTTGTTGTGATTTTTAGCTAGCTAGTTCATCATAGAAATCTAGCATTTCTGACTGATCATAGTGCTTATTAATCATCCGCACAGATGTTTGGGCATATTTTGCAATCTGCGTTGAATCTATTCTCTTTTTTACTAGATCTGTAATTTTCTTATGTCTAAAACTATATTGCACCTTCTTATTGCAACACATTTCAGGATCATAAAAGCTGCAACTTCTAAGAAGATTCTTCCACGCTGTTTTGCAATTTGCAATGGAAACGATTTCTGCCGCAGGTCTTCCTTCTTTATTAGACTTATAAATATAGAGACAGCTAAATAAATGAATATTACTGCTAAACTTAATATCATTTTGATCGCAAAATTGTTGGTGTTTATTTTTTATTTTTTTTAACCAATTGGCAAAATTTTTTGATATTGGAAAATTTAAACGCTTCTTGACTTTGTTTTGCAGTGCATCAATCGAATAGTAAGGCTTTTCTTCATCAAGGAACATATTTTTCCAAGTTAACTTTCGTGCTGTGCCACAGCGAATTCCTGTTATCTGCAAAAAATGTATATAATCTAGCAAAACCCGACGTTGTTCCTTTTGAATGCTATGTTTGGCATTCTCATAGCGGATTTTAGCATTTCTTATTAATTCTTTTGCTTCCTCTTGGGAAAACTCATCTCGACGGTTACTAACCACTTCAAATTGTTGGAATCTCAAATCCTTTTTGGGGCATAAATATCCATTTGCCATCGCAAAATTAGTAAAGCTGCGTAGAGCACAATTTTCTCGATTTAATGTGATGTCTTTGACATCTTTATTTTGATATTTTCTGGCTCTCCGCCAAGGATAATATCTGGTTATATCAACTTGTTTTAATTTGGATAGCTTTATTTTCTTTTCTTCCAAATATGGAAGCCAATGCCGTTGGACAGTATCTTGATTATACTGGGTTGGTTTCGTGTCTACATATTCTTTAAATATTTTTGATAAATCTTTATCTTCAACACTTATGCCTAATTCTATATCTCGAAGGACATTAAAATATCTTGTGTTTGCATATTTTTGAGCTAGCTTTTCATCACTTGTTTTTAGGCTTTCTCGAATCCTTTTCCCTGTTTCAGGATGGATGAAATCTATATAGTATTTGTTTTTTCTTTTATAGAGCTTGTAATCGTTCATAATAAAATCTTTCATAATATGTATATAATATTTTTCGCCAAAACTTGATATTGAAAATCATTAGTAGAAGTAACAAACATCAAATTCTGAACACCTTACTTTTGAGTTTTAATTATTTTTTCTTAAAACTGAGATAAATATACTGCAATTTTGCGAATCTGTCAAAATGATTCGATATAAAAAATTAATGTTGTTTTACAATATGTTAACATATATAAACTTGTCACAAAATTCTCATCCAGCGGTCATTCTTTGGCACAAATGAACTATTTAGGTTCAAAATTGTGCCAAATTTGTGACTTTAAAAGATAAAAACATTACGCTTTTTCTTTGCTAATACATTGTTTTTGCTTATTTATACTGACAGGTATACAAAAAAGAAAAGGCTTACCAAATTAATGGAAAGCCTTAAATTCATTTAGAAGCATCTTATTGATATTTCTTGTAAAATTGGTGGGTGTGGCTGGGATCGAACCAGCGACCCCTACGATGTCAACGTAGTGCTCATACCACTGAGCTACACACCCGTTAATGAGAGGATGTTTACAATAAAAAATTTTATAAATCAAGAATTTTATTGCATCTATTCAAAAAAATTATGCATAACAAGCTGCAATTTGCCGTTTGCGCATTAACATCTGTTGAATCCGCTGTTCCGCCTCGTTTTGATTCTGCGTCTGCGGCATACGCTTATCAAATATATTCTGCTGTGAATTAACCAGTCCGCGAAGAGCCATAAATTTATCCATTTTAGTGGCTTGTTGTTCCGTGCCTTCAGTATTAGGCTTTGTCCGCATCTGGGTAAGCAAGTCTTTGGCTTTGGCTTCTCCGGCAGTAAGAATCTCTACTCCGCTTAAGCCTTCGGTCTTTGACTTATCAAAACCATCAGGAACAATGATACGTTTAACATTGACAGAACCTTCCCCCCCGAGCATTTCCAGATTTTTACACTTGGACAGGTCAATGACAGCATCGGGATTATCCATATTCATAACCCCAAAAGCCTTTAAATTAGGACAATTATCCAGATTAATTCCTTCAGGAGGAAGGGCACTGCCCTTTATCATAAACGTTTCAAGATTGTCATTTTGTTGTTTCAACACCTGGGACACGCATCCGACTTCGTCGGTTGCAAAAGTTTTTAAACGAGAAAATATGTCCGGGGTTAAAATTTCAGAACTTATTTGAGGATTACCAAAAACAATCACCGAATTTATGTCTGACTTGTCTTTTATTGTTATTTCGTTAATACGCACGCTATCATCAAAAGCTATTGACGTTGGCTTGTTCAGAAACAAATGCTCGACATTAAGATTTTCCAAATAGATTTCGTTCTCTTCCACCAAAACCTTGTTCAGCTGGTCATATAATCTTAAATCATAAGAATTTTTAACTTTAACATTCCCCTGATAATTTAATTTTCCTCTAAGGCGTCTCTTATTTTTGGCAATAACATCCCCGTTGAGATATCCTTCTTCCATTAACAGATTTGACCGAATGAGGGCTTCTAAATTGACATTGTTTAGCCCGGAACATTTTCCGGCATCAAAGCCTTGCGGAACAATCAACTCTTTGAAGTTGCACTCTCCTTCAAAATTAATTTTCTCCAAATCTTTACATTTTGATAAATCAATGACGGCATCAGGGTCTTTCATATCCATAAAGGTAATTTTTGTAAGATCATCTCTATTTCTTATTTCATCAGCACCGTGCACTATTTTCCCTTTGTCGGCGTACAGAACTTCAGCATTATCAATGCCCCAAATATTGTAGAAGTAATCAGGAACGATAATTTTGTTAACTTTACAGTTGCCATTACCGACTATGCTTGTAAGATTTTTGCATGCCGAAAAATCAAGTATTCCGTCACAAGCATTAACATCATTTAGGTGGCAGCTTTTTAAATTTGGACAATTATCAAACGAAAGTCCTTCCTTTTCTATTTTTCCTTTATAGGCAAAGGTTTCCATTTTTTGACCGTTTTCAGTTATTCTTTGCGCCAGAGAATAGTCATCGGTTCCCATTTCGACCGCTTTAGCAATTCTTTCCTTGGTCAAAACCGAAGAGGCCAACTCCGGATTATTGCAAATAACGATATGGGATAATTCAGAATCATCTCCGATATTTATTTTCTTTATCCCGGACGCATCCGAAATATCAATGTCTTTACATTTCGGAATATTTAATTCATTAACAGGAATGGCTGAATGATTTGAATAATAGCTGTCTGCCATAAAATTAACTTTATTTAACTTTGAAAATCCAAAGATATCTGTCTCTTTAGATGTTTGAATATCTCCCGTATATAAGGACAAAAGAGGTTCCTCAGTATGCTTAAGAGTGCCTTGGGTAAAATCCAAAAATTCATTTCCGGCAGCATCTTTTGAACCATATAATCTTAATAGCTCTTCATTGGGCTTTGCATTTCCGCGCATTACAGTAGTTCTATTATTTCCTACCAGACTATTGTCATTATATAATCCGTCAGTGCCGTCAACCTTGTTAGCGTTAAATTTAAATATTCCTTCCTTTCCTTCATTAATATGCTCGGCAAACTGTGTTACCGCGTTAACGAAGGCACTGTTGCTTTCGCCGTATAGGCGGTCATTGGGTATATATAAAGTTTTGCCTTCACCATTTATATAAGGATGCAGCAACAATCGAGAAATTTTCTTTTGCGGATTTTTGGAGTTAAAACCATAAGCAATAATTGAACCCTGACCGATAGAATCATCAACATAGCGATGATTTAGCCCTACCGCATTCATACAACTTTTCCAGTTTTGATACGTAGATTGTTTGGCTAATTCTGACGGACGAACCGAAAATTCTATACGGTCAATTTCATTTGCCGACAAATCTTCTCCCGTCGAACTGATTTTACCCCGTTCAGACTCTTTGGCTATAATTGACGACTTCCCGGCATAATCTTTGCTCAAATTTTCAGCATTGGCAGCAACCGTCTGAAAATCAAAATTCTTTCCATTCATTTCCTCGCTAAAACGATTAAACAATATTTCATCGTTCAGAGCATTACGAAGAGCTAAATTACGCTTGTCACCGGCTTTACCGCGAATCATTTTGAGTTCGGTAAACTTGGCATAATTACCGCCAGAGATAACAGAGAACAATTCATGATCAGCAGCGTCAAAGCTTTCCGGTTCCGATTTTATTTTGTTAAGAAATTTCTCAAGCTGTTCTTGTTTGCCTTTAAAAAACTTCTGAACATTAACCGGTTTGCCCTTGATAAGAAACTGGTTTGCTTCGGCATCAAAATCTACGCCAAACTTTTTATACTTTGCAATCGTACCGTTAATAATTCCAACAGCAGAATTCTCGCTGCCTTTTGACAAATCAACGATGATATCTTCCAATTGGCCTTTGTCATTATAAAAGATTTCCGGATAGTCAGGATTAATCTGCCGGCGCAATTCAGCACCGCTTTTCAGGGTATTGTTAATTTGTTGTCTTAAAGTCGGGGCACTTTGATCTCGATTATCAAACGTACTTCCAGAAGCATTTGCTTGCTGGTTTTCAATCATTTCATCGCGATAGTCAAAAGCAAACTTTTGCATTTGTTGCGGCGTGATATCCGGTTTTTGCAGTTCGTCGATAATTCTTTGAGCCACGACATCTTCATTAGCACTGTATTGGCGGCCATGATGAACCGTGGACAATGTTTGCGCATAAAATTGGCTATAATACGGATGCGTTTTATCTATCCCGGCAACGGCAAGAACCTTTTCTGCCTGCTGACGATTTCTGCTCGCAATCTGCTCTCTCTCAATGTCTCGGGTGGACGTAACCTGATAGCGGCCGTTTTCATAAACAACACGTTTAAGGCCAAGAACATCTGAAGGAGCATTTTGCACCTGACCGTGACGTAATCCGTGGCGAATACCGGAAATACTTGAAACGGCCAGTCCCATAAGATTATTCTCTGCCAGATCGCCAACGTTTTGCTGAAGCTGCAAAGCACCCATCATCGCTAAATCTCCGGCAAGAGAAAGCGTGTAGTCGGTTCCTTTATCCGCAATCATTGCGGCAACCCGGCTGCGTCCGTTATTAATTAAATTTTTAGCCAGTTTTCCGCCTGTAGCCCCCGCAGCAGAACCAATAGCAAAACCGGCAATATCCATAGCCAAATCTTTATTACGGCCGATGATTTCATTATAATCCACATTGTCGCGGGTCAAAGCTTCCGTATAACCGGCAATACTGCGCGCACCCATGCTGGCAACCGAAATACCGGTTCCGGCCTTGCTTGCCATCATTCCCAACGGTGCTGCCGGCGGTGCAACAAACGCAACTACGCCCCCAACGACGGTTAATGTCATACCGGCTGCCGCGCCAACATTGGAAACCCGGTCTATTACCTCAATATTATCGTTAACCATTGCCTCGGCCAGACGAGCCGAACTTTGGCTGCCTAAAGCCCTTTGATAGTTTTGGCGATAATTATTAATATATTCGCCCAGAGGTTTGCCGTTTAAAACTTTATTCAACTGCTGTTCCTGCCGAGTGCGCCCTGCTTCTAAAACCTTTTGCAGAGCATGGCGTTTTGCGGCCGGTTCCGAATAAGCCGAAGTGTCAATCCGGATATTGTTTTGGGAATCCCGGAATAACCGACATTGCGTTTCCGAATTGTTGATTGCTTGCTGCAAATTAATTTCTGCAGCGTTATCCTGCGGGGATGCGGCATAAAAATTATGGTAAAGCTGTTCAATTCCTTCGGCTAGTGTATTCGGATCTTTGTTTTCGACAACCTCAGAACCAGCCCGAACAAAACTTTGATATTTGTTATAAGCTCCCTGCGCTACAGACATTTCAGCGGCAGCCCGATCAAAACGTTCAATATTCTCAGGTGAAAATCCGACACCTCTTTCATTGAGATAAACTTCCTCAAACGTTACGGGATCACTGGTATTGTATTCTTCTGATGCCGTAAATTCAGGCATTGGCTGCCGAATCGACGTTTTATCCTCTGGACTGCGCGGCTGATTAATCTGTTCGGCCTGACGAACATAATTGTTTATCAGGCGTTCAAAAGACGCATCGTCAGCATTGAGAACCATTTGTTTGAGGCGGGAAACCCGGGACAAGTCTTTTACCTGTTCAAGATTCAGGCGCATACTACGCTCGACATCTTCATAAATTTCTTTTTTTCGGACTTCGTCAATCTTAATGTTACTGCGACGCAAACGAGCCATTGTTAATCGAATCATACGCTCTTTGCTTTCGATATAGTAATCTCTTTTGGTCAGCAGCCCGGCATTGGCACTGTTAAGCGCCAACAGCCCGGCAGCCTCATCTGTGACGGCGTAACTGACATTGCGGGAAGACAAGTCATCATTCATAAAATTTTTGTAGAGATCATAGATATCGGAAATGATGCCGCGATCTTCATTTTTAAGAATATTATCGGCACGAAGCAGATTTTCTCCGATACTTTCCATTGCACTTAAACGGCTTTCTGCTATATCCATCACAATTCTCCCGAACAGGAATAATGTTTTATTATACCTTATTTGGCAAACAAAGTATAGCATAATGGTAAAAAAGCCTTTAAGGGGCATTTCCGACGGAAATATCCGGCATTAGCGAATCTTTAACATTTGTTTTGCTATAATTTGTTAGCTTAGAAAAGGAAACGAAACGTGGCCGAAAAAAAAATCGATTTTCGCGTAAACTACAAAAAGCTGAATATCTTTGAGGAGTTTAACACCAAAGACATTCAGTTTCCGGTGGTATTGTCTTCTCCGCACAGCGGCAGAGACTTTCCGCCCGAGTTTCTGGCCAACAGCAAACTCAGCGAAGATGAGCTGCGCAGCTCAGAGGACAGCTTTGTCACCGAAATCGTCCGACAGGCTTCCGACGCCGGAATTCCGCTGCTCAGCATGAATATTCCCCGGACTTTTGTGGACGTTAACCGCGATAAAATCGAAATCGACGAGCAAATGTATTTCAATGCGCCGCAAAATCCCAACAGTTCCGGCAGCCGCCGATGCCGGGTGGGACTCGGCGTGATTCACCGAATCGTCTCGCAGAGTAAAAACATTTATGACGGATTGATTTCCTATGACGAAGCTATGGAAAGAATCAAAAACGTATATGACCCTTATCATAAGCGATTAAAACAGCTGGTGGACAAATGCGTCCGCAAGTTCGGCCTCTGCGTTTTGATTGATTGCCATTCCATGCCGTCCATGATTTGCAACATTATGAACGAGACCCGACCGCTTGACTTTTGTTTGTGCACTCTATTCGACGAGAGTTGTCCAACCCAGATATCCGAAAATTTAAGCCGGGAGCTTGAAAAAAAGGATTACAGAGTTGAGTTTAACCGTCCGTATGCCGGCGCTTATATCGCTTTCAACTACTGTCAGCCGCGCAAAAACATTTTCACCATTCAGCTGGAGATTAACCGCAGCTTGTATATGAATGAGAATGTATTTCAAAAAAACGCAAATTTTCAAAAGGTTAGCGATGATGTAAGCCAGGCGATTATCCGACTTGCTAAAATTTTGCTGGATTTTAAAAAATAATTGTGCTATAAACCCCCTTGTTTTTGCGATCTGCCAAGAATAATTTATATGTGCAGGTCTTTGATTTTAACTATAAGCAATGATTGTTTTATTAACAATTTGGGAGTTTATAAGTTTTTTTGATAACCAACCTCAAGACGATATTCTAAAAACTTTTTCACGCCTTAAAGCAAGTTGAAATTGGCATATTTGTTGCATAAGGGATGCTTGTGGCCGTTTTGGGGGAGCAGAGGGATGCGAAGTTTCGTATCAAAAAATTTAATGTTTTTGTTAATATTGCTGATGTTAATTCAGCCAGTACAAGCTCAGGCCTACTCCGAAGTCAGAGACGACGCCTTGGTTTGTATGGATGCCACACAAAAATTTGAAAAAAAGTATCAGATTAAAGAACACTTACTCACTACCATCTCGAGTGTCGAAACAGGAAGATGGAACGCCAAGACAAAGCAAAAAGTCGCTTGGCCGTGGACCGTAAACGCTCAGGGCAAAGGAACTTACTTTGAAACCAAAGCGCAAGCCGTCCGTGAAGTCAAACGCCTGCAAAAAGCGGGTGTCAAAAGCATCGACGTCGGTTGTATGCAAATTAACCTGGCATATCACCCAGATGCTTTCAAGAGTGTCGAAGAAGCATTTGACCCCGAAAAAAACGTTGAATACGGGGCAAAATTTTTGAAAAACCTTTATGCCAACAGAGACAATGACTGGATTAAAGCCGCCATGGCCTACCATTCCAGCGTTCCCCGGAAGGCTCAGAGATATAAAAAGAAACTGGTTTCAGCTTATGAAATGGTCAAGCAGGCTCAAAACAACCTGAACACAAAGTTGTTCGGAAAAGTTGAACAGCCTAAAACAAAAAAGCTTGAAACTGAATCTGTCTATGCTAAGAATAAAAGAAGAATCGAACAGACGGTAGCTCAAAAAGCCAACGCGTGGCGTCAGGCAAAGCTGGAAGAGTACCGGAAAAACAAGCAAAGACAGAATTAACAAGGGATTATGGCAGACTATACGGCAGAGAACGGCTTTTACTGGAGGCCTTTAGGCGGTAACAATATTGACCAGATAAGCGGCCACTGCTACCAGTATACGGATGTCATAAAATCAAAAAAAGAAATATCCCGGACGACAATCATTGTTGACTTGGGAAAATTTGACAATCATCAGGCCTTGGGCATAAAAAATTCGGCAGCAGCGGTTCCAGACATCAGAGAACTGCTTAACAGCCGGGATTTACTGCCCAAGGCTATTTTTATCACCCATTCCCATCCCGATCATCTTAACGGAATAGTCCACTATCTGAAGGCAGGCTACGTTTTGCCGACCCTGTACGGCGGCAGATATACCAAAATGATTTTGGATGAGCTGTATGAGGAGTTCGGGTTAGCGCAAAAACGCCGTCCCATGTTCCAAGTCGTCGCCGACGGAGACATCATCAGCCTGGGCAGCCTGGAAATTGAGGTTTTGTCTTCTTCCCACACCTGTTTTGACAGCTTCGGACTGATTATAAAATCAAAATACGCAACGGTATATCATACCGGCGACATGAAAATCGACCGCAGCACCTATTTCCGCAAGCCAACCAACCTTAAAAGGATTAAACAACGCGCCCAAGAGATTGACTGCGTGGTTGCGGACTTTTACGGCGTTACCGAAGACGGGTTTGCCGTCAAAGAGGTGACGACGTTTAAAAAGCTGGTTGAACTGATAAAGAAATCCCGCAAGAAAAAGATTTTTATTCCGGTATATCCCACACATCCGGAAATGTATATTATGGCCTTTCTGGCAGCATTGAAACTACGTAAAAACGTCATTTTTTACGGCAACAAGGATTTTTACAGCTACCTAAAGCTGATTGTCCGATACGGAATTTCGTTTGAAAAAATGGCGGGCAAGAGAATAAAAGTTCTGTTTAAGCCGGACGAAGAGATTGGAAGCCTCGACGACAACTATGCCGTAATCGGGACTTACAACGATTTGGGGCCGTTTTGCAATGAAAACAAGGACGCTTACGGGATTATTACCGCAAAAACTTTCTTCAACCCGCTAAAAGGGCAGCTTAACTCCCGCAACATCCCGTTTGCCAGCGTGGAGAACATTCCCGAATTGCAGGGATACGGACACGGATTTTTGGGCGATTACGAATATTTGAACAATATTTTGACTCACCCCATATTTATCCCGACCCATTGCCCGGCATATGTTACGGACAGTTTTCGCGAGCTGGCGGAATGTCTGGAGATGAAGCTCATCAGCACAACACCGCGCAATAATGACGTTTACCGCCTCAGCGGCAAAAGCTGCGAACTGGTCAAATCAAGTCCCGCAACATGGCTAGTCGTCAACTATGACGACGATTATGCTTATTTTACCGAAGTATGGCAAAAGCCAACCTCCGGCGAAGGTTTTCTGAAGAGAACCATAAGCTCGCGCCGCTGCCGCAACAAATTTAAAATGTTCATCCATCAGCGCCAAAGAAAAGGAACATCTCATGGAATTAAAGAAATACACTAAAGAATATACCATCCGCTCCTATGAATGTGACCGCAACAATAATTTGCGGATTGTGACGTTAATGAACATTTTTCAGGATATGGCAGACATTAATGCCGCACAGCTGGGGCTGGGACTGGACTATGTCCTAAGCAAGGGATTTGCCTGGGTCGGTTCAAATTATGAAATTCGCATCAAAAGGCTGCCGAAAATTCACGAGAAAGTGAAAATCGTTACGTGGCCCGCCGTTGAAAAGAAACTGGCGGCAATCCGCGATTATGAGGTTTACGGAAAAGACGGCGAAAGAATCATTGCAGCCTCAAGCCAGTGGATTTTGATTAATTTTATGAAAAAAAGACCGATTTCACTACGAGACAATCTGCCGGAATATCAAATCATCGACGACAGAGCGATAGAAACGGAATTTGAAGGCAAAATAAAAGAGGTTGAAAGGATAGACGAACAAACAAAATTCAGGGTCCGCTTTGATGATATTGACCTGAACAAGCATGTTAACAACGGCGTTTACGCCTTATGGGCATCAGAGGCGGTCAATCCGGATTTTCGTCTGTCTCACAATCCGTCTAAAATCGAGATTAATTATAAAAAAGAAGGACATATCGGAGAAAAGATTACGGTCTTAACCGAATGTGACGGACTTGTCACCACGCACAGCATCCAGACTTATGACGGCGATAACCGCGAATTGGCTCGGGCAAGAATCGAATGGGCCGAAAATGAGGAATAATAGAAAAGGAAGAGGCAAATCTCTTCCTTTTTAAGTCAACCACGCGCATTTTTTGCAATGAAATAATTTATCTCCCGAAAGTAAGTCTGCCTTTCGATGACATCCGGCAGTTGAACCGATGTCCTAAACATTTCGCGAATTTTTTTGAGCTCGTTTTCAGAGCAAAAATAAAAATAACATTTCCTTTTAAGTGAAGTTATTGAACAATACAAAACTTCAATCTTACAAGACGGGGCCTTTCGTTTAAGCCGCCGTTTAATCCGAAGATGCACTCCGTAACAAACCAGCAACATGAGTATCCAACCGGTTCCGATTGTAAAAACGATTGAGCAGACTGCATAAAAAATCAAAAGATACACATTGGCCAATTCATAGTGAAAGGCATGGTATAAAATGACCATCAATACGCCGAAAAGCAATACCATTATTGCATTAAACAGCTCTCTTCTAAAAATTTTGTTTTTCATGGCTATAATTGTTTAATTAATAATTTGAGCAATTACATTGGTTTTAGCATCATTTTTATAAAAAAACAATTCCTCTTTTCCGTCCATGCCGCACAAATAACTATTTACTCTCTTTTTGTTTTTTGTTATAATGAAACTCAGGAACAACAGGTTCCGGATTTTTAACTATCAAAGGACGAAAACGATGAGATATTCAAGTTTATTGGCTTTGTGCGCGTTTATGCTCTGCTTAAACACGCCGGAGG
>ENA-UEOJ01001855-UEOJ01001855.1-human-gut-metagenome-genome-assembly--contig:-NODE-1855-length-13690-cov-2.819437_pt1 | contig 13690 bp, 11 predicted proteins | sample MGYA00242885_ERZ507886 | MGnify/ENA primary metagenome ERZ507886 (study PRJEB26167, sample SAMN06115505) | human gut metagenome | host: Homo sapiens | place: China:Anhui | collected 2015-08-07... | reverse complement strand
TCCCAATCGCATCGCAATCTTTTTCCGGTAGTCGACGAGGAGAATCATTTGCTGGGAGTCGTTCTGCTCGACGACATCCGCAACATCATGTTCCGGCCCGACCTATACCGACGTCTGCACGTAAGCCGTTTCATGGCCATACCACCGGGGAAAGTACAACTCGGCGAGCCGATGGATAAAGTTATGAAAGCTTTTGACGATACCGGCGCATGGAATCTGCCTGTTGTCGATGCCGACGGCCACTACATCGGGTTTGTATCAAAATCGAAAATCTTCAACTCATACCGTCGCGTGCTCCGCCACTACAGCGAGGATTAAGCATCCTGTTATATGACCAATATCCAAAACGAAATAGCCGATCGCATTGTCTACGAAGACAATCATATCATTGTGGTCAACAAGCTTCCCGGAGAAATCGTTCAGGGCGACAAATCCGGCGATGAGCCTCTGGTGGAACGAGTGCGGGAATACATCCGGGACAAATACCGGAAACCTGGCAATGTGTTCTGCGGACTGGTACATCGTCTCGACAGGCCTGTAGGTGGCCTTGTGATATTCGCCAAAACCTCAAAAGCGCTTTCAAGGCTTAACGAGATGCTACGCAACGGCGAAATACACAAGACATATTGGGCTATTTCACGCCATAAACCGCCTATGGCGGAACAGACACTGACGCACTATATTACAACGACCGAACGTCGTACGCGTCCGTCACACCTCGCAATGGCGCGAAAGAAGCACGCCTCGCCTACCGCCTGCTCACTTCCACCGAGCGCTACAATCTCATTGAAGTCAAACTCCTTACCGGCCGGAAACATCAGATACGTGTGCAGCTCTCAGCCATCGGATGTCCGATTCGCGGCGACCTGAAATATGGCGACCGTCGTTCAAATCCAGACGGCAGCATTTCCCTCATTGCCCGCGAACTTGAGTTCGTTCATCCCGTATCAAAAAAAACGATTCTCCTGCACGCACCGATTCCGGACGATAATCTCTGGAAGGCGCTTGCGGAAGATATTGGCCAGCAACAACAGGATTCACCCTCTGACAATCAACCGAACACAAAATGAAAATAGTATTTTTCGGAACACCCGAGTTTGCTGTAGCAAGTCTCGACGCAATAATCAAGGCCGGCCATGAGGTGGCCGCCGTTGTCACGATGCCCGACAAGCCTGCCGGGCGCGGTCATCATATGTTTCAGTCTCCCGTCAAGGTTTATGCCGTAGAACACGACATCCCCGTGCTGCAGCCGGTCAGACTGAAAGACGAGAACTTCATCAAGCAGTTGCAGGCTATCAATGCCCCGCTCTTCGTGGTGATAGCCTTCAGAATGCTTCCCGAAGTAGTCTGGCAGATGCCGCCGCTGGGCACATTTAATCTTCATGGCTCACTTCTGCCAAAATATCGCGGTGCAGCTCCTATCAACTGGGCCGTAATGAACGGCGAGACCGAGACCGGTGTAACAACATTCTTTCTCCAGCATGAAATCGATACCGGCGATATAATCGACCGTGTATCGCTGCAAATCGGCCCTGATGAGAATGTAGGTTCGGTACACGACCGGCTTATGGCTCTTGGAGCCTCGCTCACAGTCAAGACTGTTGAAGCCATCGAGGCCGGTACACTCACGACAACACCCCAGAAAGAACTTACGGGCCATCAGGAGCCGACACCCGCGCCCAAGATATTCAAGGAAACATGCCGTATTGACTGGAGCCGGGAAGCAAGAGCCGTACACAACCACGTGCGCGGACTGTCGCCATATCCGGCCGCATGGAGTATGCTCGACAGCGCTATGATCAAGATATTTGCGACTAATCTTAATCCGGAAGGAGCACCATCGAACCTGGGGCCATCCAGCTATGTTGTAATAAATGGCACCCGACTGTTTGTGGGCTGCAGCGATAAGGCTATCGAAGTTCTTGAAGTACAGCCACAGGGCAAACGCCGTATGACGACGGCAGACTATCTGCGGGGAGCGCGTATTCCTGCAGAAGGCCAGTTTGAATAATCCACCAAGTTTCTTTCTCACTCCATAGTATAATATGCTTGCCCCTTTAGCTGAAAGACTTCGCCCGGCAACGCTCGATGATTATATCGGCCAGACACACCTTGTAGGGCCTGGAGCCCCGTTGCGCCGTATGATTGAAAGCGGCAACGTGAGCAGCTTCATATTGTGGGGACCTCCCGGAGTCGGCAAGACAACGCTTGCCCGCATTCTCGCCAACACGACCAAATCGCCATTCTATACATTGTCGGCCGTGACAGCCGGGGTAAAAGACGTGCGCGAAGTAATTGACCGTTGTCGGGCAGATGCCTCCAGTATGTTTTCCACCGGACGGCCGATACTTTTCATCGATGAAATCCATCGGTTCAGCAAATCACAGCAGGATTCATTGCTTGGTGCCGTCGAACAGGGAACAGTCACACTGATTGGAGCAACCACCGAAAATCCCTCCTTTGAAGTAATCCGTCCGCTACTTTCACGAACTCAGGTCTATACCCTCAAGCCACTGGAAGAGCCTGAATTGAAAATATTGCTCGACCGGGCGCTCAGCCGAGATGAAATTCTCAGTGCAACCGATGTAAAAGTGGTGCAGACGGATGCTCTGTTCAGATTTTCGGGAGGCGACGGGCGCAAACTACTTAATATTCTCGACCTGTTGCAACAGTCGGTTGCAATTGGTCAGCCCATGATAATCGACGACGCGACCGTTATCGCCCAACTGCAGGAGAACCCTCTCGCATACGAAAAGCAGGGCGAACTACACTACGACATAATCTCCGCATTCATCAAGAGCGTCCGCGGATCGGACCCCGACGCGGCCGTCTATTGGCTCGCGAGAATGATTGAAGGCGGTGAGGACCCGCTGTTTATCGCCCGTCGCCTTGTAATCCTCGCCGGTGAAGACATCGGGCTTGCCAATCCCAACGCAATGCTACTGGCTAACGCCACGTTTGATGTCGTCCATAAAATTGGTATGCCCGAGGGGAGGATACCTTTGGCTGAATGCACCGTGTATCTTGCCACATCTCCCAAAAGCAACTCTGCATATATGGCAATCGATGCCGCGCTGGCCGAAGTGCGAAAATCCGGGAATCTTCCGGTTCCGCTGCATATACGCAATGCTCCCACATCGCTTATGAAGGAGCTCGGTTATCATGCAAACTACAAATATGCTCATGACTACCCAGGCAATTTCGTAAGGCAGCAGTTCCTACCCGACGCAATCGCAAGCGCCCGGTTCTGGAATCACTGTGACAATCCTCCTGAAAATCGTGCAGCCGAACTTCAGAATGCCCGCTGGGGTAATCCCAAGCAATTATCATAAGACGTCAGACCCATGATTGGATACGCCCCCTATTCTATCATTCCCCATACCTTCCATAATGCCAGCAGATATTGAACTTCTCGCGCCCGCGCGTTCGGCCGACATAGCAATCGAAGCGATTCGATGCGGTGCCGACGCCGTCTACATCGGTGGGCCCTCACACGGAGCACGACAGGCTGCCTCAAACTCAATAGATGAGATTGCCAGGGTATGCCGGTACGCGCATCGCTATAATGCAAAAGTGTACGTTACGCTCAACACTCTGGTATATGACTCGGAGATGGCCAACGTGGTAGGTCTTACATGGCGGCTGTATGCCGCCGGAGTCGACGCTCTTATAGTCCAGGATATGGGACTTCTGATGCAACACCTTCCACCGATAGCGCTTCATGCCTCCACTCAATGCGACATTCGCACCCCCGCACGGGCACATTTCCTGCAGGAAGCCGGCTTCAGCCAACTGGTACTCCCGCGCGAACTCACTCTGGATGAAATCCGCGAGATGAACTCAGCCGTCAAGGTTCCTCTCGAAGCATTCGTTCATGGGGCTTTGTGCGTAAGTTATAGCGGCGACTGTCAGGCAAGCTATATTTCAATCGGGAGAAGTGCTAACCGGGGCGAATGCGCCCAGATCTGCCGATATAAATTCAATCTGGAAGACTCTACCGGAAAACAGTATCTCACCGGGAAGCACCTCCTTTCCCTGCGCGACCTCAGCCGTCTTGACGCTCTGGAAGCAATGCTCGATGCCGGTATCAGATCCTTTAAGATTGAAGGAAGACTCAAGGACGCCGATTATGTGAAAAATGTTGTGGCTGCCTACTCCGGACGATTAAATGAAGTTATCGCTTCGCATCCAGGGTGTTGGCAGCGTAGCTCTCTGGGACGTTCGACTATAAATTTCACGCCCGACGTTGAGCGCAGCTTCAATCGCGGATTTACATCTTATTTCCTGCAGAAACCCACACCGGCGCTTCGAATGTCGTCCATGAGTACTCCTAAATTCATAGGCAAGAAAATCGGGCGTATCATCAGACTTCTACGTCCGAACACCATCGAGGTGCAGACCACGGTATCGATAGCAAACGGCGATGGACTGGGATATTTCAATGCCGCAGGACAATTCACCGGCTTCAGAGTGAACCGTGTGGAAGGGAATCGACTTTATCTCGCGCAAAAAGTGGAAGGTCTGACACCGGGACAAGTTCTATATCGTAATGCCGACAAGCAATTCACAGATGCCATACAACGTACAGATGCAGCGAGCCGCCTCGTTGACATCGATGCGGTTTTAAGACCGATACCTAAGGGCATCAGCTTACGTCTTGACCTCGGCAACGGGATATTTGCAGAAGAGGCACTCCGGATTGATATCCAGCAGTCCAGAACTCCCCAGCACTCCAACCATAAAAATATTGTTGGGAAACTCGGCGATACTGCCTATCGGCTGCGCAATCTTGATGACCGGGCAGCGGATCTCTTTTTACCGGCGTCCGTTCTTACTTCTCTTCGAAGGAAAGCCGTCGCTGCTCTCGATTCGGCAATCAGATTGCGCCATGATTTTCACCGCAGACCGGTAAATGAGATTGCAGCCCAATCGGCCATTCCCCACTACCCTGCTTCGGAACCCCTGCCGACACGACATCTGAATATCGCCAACAAATGGGCTGAGGAGTTCTATAAAAAGTCTATAGGAAACAACGCACCTCTCCCCTACGCCGTGGAAGTTGATTCCTGCCAAAGGGATAATAACGGGGAATTACGCGTAATGCAGACACGCTATTGCGTGAGGCGCGAACTTGGAGCCTGCATAAAAACCGCTGACGGCAAAAAACTCCCGAAAGATCTTTGGCTGAGGTCCGAAAATTTGCGACTACGACTGGAATTCGATTGTGCCAACTGCAGGATGAACGTATACCATTCAAAAGAAAGCTAAGCCATCTGGCTACAGCTGTATACTACCGCCCCGGGATATCAACTATCTGCTAAAAACCGGCCTCCTCGACGGCATCCAGCAGACATTCCCGGAAAACCTTCGTACCGCACTCCTTACAATGGAAGTAGGGCAATAAGTCTGCCAGAACTTTTTCAAGACATAAATTTCGATCGGCCAGCATTAAGGTATCTGTACATATCTTAGCGAATGCCTTACGCTGTGCTTCGCTGAAATGGAGAAAGCCATCGTTAACCACCGCCTCCTTTATGGTGGAAACCCTGATTGCAATCTCCTTATCGAATCCCGGGTGGAACGACGCGAACTCCTTCAGCAGACGCTTTACCACCGAAGTCCGAGTTTTGCTTTTCGTGCGCCTTCCACGATGCAATTCCCTGTTGATAGCTTCAACATATCTGGTGTAAAGCTTATTGACGTCAGGATTAATAAAATAATCAAAATAAGTCTTTACCTCCTTGCTTGCTTCGTAAGATTCCAGAACCAGATCAAGCAGCTGTTCTCTCGTAAAGGCGTCCAGGGCTTTTCTTAGTTGAATTTTGCTCATGAGATTCAGAAATCGATGGAAAGACGCACGTTGAACTGTCTGCGGGTCAGATAGTTTGGAACAGCATACTGAATACGGTTCACATCTGTCACCCAATAATAGCTTGATACATTGGAGATATCGAGAAGATTGAACACATCGAATCCCACCCAGATTGACTTCAGCCATTTATGAAGCCCGGACGGATTGGCGTCGTCGGACAGAGGAGCAAGCAAAGCATAGCTCAGACCGACGTCGACACGTTTGTAGGCCGGAGCACGGAAATACCCCTTGTCGCGGGTAGAATGTGGAGCCGTGGTCGGGAGTCCATCAGAAAATATGCCGCGCAATGAGAATTTCAGTTTCGGGAATTTCGGGAAATAATCAGTGAAATAGAGTGCGAAAGAATAGCGTTGGTCGGTAGGCCTGGGCACATTCACACCGTTCAGATTCTCGGATGTCTTCATCAATGAGAAGGAAATCCAGGAATCGGTACCCGGTACAAACTGGCCGAACAGTTTGAAATCAAGTCCGGCGGTATACCCATCTGTAAGATTCTCGCCCTGATAGACAACCCGGAGATTCTGTATCTCATATGGAATGAGATTATTCAGCTTCTTATAATAAGCCTCTGCCGAGAATTTAAACGGGCGGCTGAACATGCGGAATGTCCGGTCGGTGCCCAGAATAAAATGTATGCTCTGCTGCGACTTAATCTCATTGTTGAGCACTACCTCGGTATTGCCATAGGCATCGGCCACCGGCCTACGGAACTCCTTGTAGAAAGGCTGCTGATAATACAGTCCGGTTGCGAAGAGTAAGGTCCATGCCGGGTTGCGCTCGGGCACAAAAGCCACATTCAAGCGTGGAGAAAACAGAAATTCCTTGTTGAAATCCCAGTAACTCAAACGGATGCCGGCGTTGAAAGCAAAATATCCGAGCGACGACTGCAGGCGGTAGCTGTCTGCCACATAAAAGGCCAGACGGGTTGTGGAAAGGTCCTGATTCGACGTCAGGTTGCTGATTACACGGATATGCTGGCCGTCGGTAGGGAGTGTATAACCGGCGGAGTCCCGCAGCTCCCATTCCCTGGTACGTTCCATTATCGTCTGACGGTTGAAATTAAACCCATAGGTCAGATTATGCTTATTGATTCCCGTCTGCCCCTGCAAACCGAGAGAAAATACTGAAATCTTCAGGCGATTTCGCGCATGTTCATGATACCGGCCCACACCAAGCTCGCCACCAACGGCATTGTCGGGATTCCCGTCGCCGGTCGTTCCGGCCTGATCAAGCCAGTATTCGCCGGATATATCGTAGCCGACCAGCTCGTTAGTCAGGAATCCTGATGCCAGAAGCGACAACGAGGTGGATTTCGAATGGGTATAGGTGAGATTCAAGGCTCCGAACCAGGTCTCGAAGCGATCCTTTTCCTCACCGTCGAAATACACCTTGAACTGTTTGGCATCTGCGGAAGTTCCAAAATTCGTCTCGCGGTCGGTAGGCTTGAATTTATAGCGGTTTACGGCTATGTTGCCCAAAAATGAAGCTTTCCACTTGGGAGAAATCTTCCATATCAAATTGGTCTGGTAATCGAAAAACGAAGGATCGTATTCTCCCTTTGTCTCAAGCGAGCTAAGCAGCGAATTGTTCTTTTTGAAACGGATGCCGTGCAGTTGGGAAAAATGCTTCGAACTCTGGCCGAGAGCAAGCGAGAAGCCCATAAGTGAACCCGTGACAGAGCCCTCGAACGACTCGGGCTCGCGATATGTTATGGACAGAGCCGACGACATTTTGTCTCCATATTCCACACCGTAGCCTCCAGTCGAGAATCCGATTGATCCAACCATATCCGGGTTAATAATCGAAAGTCCCTCCTGCTGTCCGGACGAGATAAGTTGGGGGCGATAGACTTCCACTCCGTTGATATATACAGAGTTTTCATCGAAGGTACCACCTCTTACCGAATATTGGCTGGACATTTCGTTGGTGGAATTCACGCCTGCAAGCGTGGAAAGCATCGATTCAATCGACCCTCCGGTGGCATCGGCAGCCAGAGAATATGCCTCCTTATCGATAGTCTGCATCTGCGATGTCTGCTTTCTGAAGTCAGTAACCTCGACTTCCGCAAGCTGACGGTCTTTCTGCTTAAGATGTACATTCAGCGCGAGGTCTCCGCGCGGTTTAATTAGCTTACGCTGGAGCTCATCGTAACCTATAAGGGTGAACACTACGGTAAGCGTATCGTTGGCCGGCTGCGGACAACTCATACGGAATGTGCCGTCGAGGCCGGTATTGGTGCCGACAGCCGTTCCGGCTACACGAACCGTGACAAACTCAAGAGGATCCCCGTCGACAGAGGTAACCTTTCCATGGATCTTCACCTGGCAATTTGCAGCGAGGGAGACAAGCATGGGAAAAAGAAGGAGCAGGTTTTTATGATAATTCTTCACAGCAGGAATCTCGATATAGTCTGTTTGTAGCTATTTCCTGAAGCAGATAGCCTGGGAGGCCTTTTAAGAAATAGTTTAGTTTATCTTATGTTTTTAACGGAAACGATGCCGTCGCTTCATCAGATATTTAACGGATTTCAACGCAATAAATTATATAAGACGTCGTTTTAAGAAAAATCACGTCTGTTTGAGAGAATAGACCATATTAAAAGCATATCTATTAAATTCAACCATTTAGAGAATTGGAAAATAAAAAGGTAAAAAAGACTCAGACATCTTCGGTGCAATCGGGACGCAGACACAAAATAAGTTTATGGGCTGCGCTTCTGCCTATTGTCGCATTGCTTGGATGCCTTGTGACCATAATAGCCGTTGACGGTCCGGATGCTATCGCCGGCTACTCGCCCTATGCGCTTCTTGGAGCAGCCACGTTGGCTGTAATTGTAGCGGCATCAGCCGGCACTCTATCTTTACGGGGCATTAAACTCGGACTGGCCCGCTCAGCCAGACAGATCCTTCCGGCAGTCCCGATGCTTTTCTGTATCGCCGTAGTAGCCACGACCTGGATGGTTTCGGGAGTTGTGCCTACGCTTATATGCTACGGACTTGCATGGCTTAATCCAACGTTCTTTCTTGTATCCACCTGTCTTATATGCGCTGTCGTATCCGTACTTACGGGAAGTTCATGGTCAACCATCGCCACAATCGGCGTAGCCTTCATGGGTATAGGTACAGTGATGGGCTACAATGCCGGCTGGATTGCAGGTGCCATTATATCCGGCGCTTATTTCGGAGACAAGATCTCGCCGTTGAGCGACACCACTGTTGTGGCCTCATCTGCATGCGGAGTCGATCTGTTCGCCCATATGCGCTATCTGATGCTTTCGTCTGTTCCGGCTCTGACCGTCGCACTGATAGTATTCGCGTGCGCCGGACTTGCGACTGATCTTTCCGGCGTCAGTGAGGATTCCGGCGAACTGCAGAAAGCCCTTGACGGAATTTTCAACATCTCACCCGTCACGCTCCTCATTCCGCTAATCACGCTTCTGATGATTGCATTCCGGATTCCTACCCTATTGACCTTGGCCACAAGCGGCCTTATGGGTGCAATCGGCATATTTGTTTTTCAGTCCCAACTGGGCCACAATATTCTGTCGGCATCGCACACCATCTGGGGTGGGAACAATGTCAACGCCATATCCGGACTCGATGCATCCGTGGCCGACCTGATTTCTACCGGAGGTATCCTCGGTATGCTCCCGACCGTATTTCTCGTGCTCTCCGCAATGATGTTCGGTGCTGCGTTGATAGGAACCGGTCTCCTTGCCATCGTTACGGATGCATTTGTGCGTCGGCTCCACAGGCGCCAATCTATCGTAGGCGCGACTGTCGCATCAGGACTTATGATGAATTCCACCACTGCCGACCAGTATCTCTCATTGATAATTACCGGCAATATGTTCCGCAACCTTTATCGGCGTTACGGACTTGAACCGCGATTGCTTTCCCGCACCATAGAGGACTCGGTATCCGTTACCTCCGTTTTGATTCCATGGAATTCGTGTGGCATCACACAATCCACAGTCCTCGGTGTGGCCACTCTGACCTATCTGCCGTTCTGCGTGTTCAACTGGCTTTCTCCCTGCATGAGCATCATACTCGCGTGGACCGGATGGAAGATTCGTACCATCCATCGGGCAAACGTCGCTACGGCGTAACGACCGTGATTTTAAGGCGACATAAATAAATTCTCCGATGTCAGCCGGAAAATCACTAACTTTACGACCGAATTTCTTTCACATTATCGCATATGATCAAGCTATCACTGCCCCATCTCGCAGGCAAAGAAAAAGAATACGTGAATCAGGCCATAGATTCCACATGGATTGTGCCGCTTGGTCCCTGGGTTGATGAATTCGAGCATCGGTTGGAAAGGTTTCTCCACGCCCCCGACGTTGTCGCGCTTTCTGCGGGTACGGCGGCAATCCATCTCGGACTGGTAATGGCAGGGGTAAAACCGGGCGACGAAGTGATTTGCCAGGATCTGACCTTCTCAGCCAGCTGCAATCCAATCACATATCTCGGCGCCACGCCCGTGTTTGTCGACAGCGAAAGCGACACATGGAATATGGACCCCACGCTGCTCGAGACTGCTATTCGCGAGCGTTATGCCGCTACCGGACGCTATCCCGCAGCCATCATCCCGGTGCATCTCTACGGTATGCCGGCCGATATGAGCCGCATAATGGCGATTGCCTCCCGATATGGCATTCCGGTTGTTGAAGATGCCGCCGAAGCCCTCGGCTCAACCTATGAGGATAAATTTTGCGGAACGTTCGGGAAATACGGAGCCCTCAGTTTCAACGGCAACAAAATCATTACCACGTCGGGAGGTGGCGCACTCGTATGCCCCGACAAAGAAAGCGCCGACCGCGTGAAATTCCTCTCGACACAAGCACGTGAGAACCGGCCATACTATTACCATACAACCATCGGCTACAATTATAGGCTGAGCAACGTCTCGGCAGCTATTGGATGCGCCCAGGCAGAGGAACTCGCGCAGCGTGTGGAGCGCCGACGCACAATCCACACCATTTACACGAAACTCCTTGCGGGCAACGACGCCATTCGTGTCCACTCCGAGCCGTCCGGAAAGTTCAAATCAAATTTCTGGTTGTCAACCATTCTACTCGACCCCCAAAAGACCGGTATTACGCCCGACGAGCTACGCATCGCTCTTCTTGAAAGAAATATAGAGACACGCTTAATCTGGAGGCCGATGCATATGCAGCCTGTATTCGAAAATTGTCCCTTCTATGGAAACGGCACAGGCGAGGACATCTTTGCCCGCGGACTATGCCTCCCAAGCGGCTCAAGTCTCACCGACGGCGAAGTACATGAGGTTGCCGACACTATTCTTGAGATTATACGGAATCGCTGACAATGGTTATCGCTTTCGACCTTGACGACACATTGTACTTTGAGCATGATTTTCTGGAGTCCGGGCTTAAGGCCGTGGCACATGAACTGCAACGACAAGGCATTCTGGAGTCACATGAGGCTGTTCGCATCCTCCACAGCAAACCGACTCCTGCCGAATGCATAGACGCACTCGTAGATGTGATAAACCGGCTTCATGGTGAAGGCTATATTACCGTAGCTGAAATTCTGCGGATTTACCGAAGCCATACTCAGGGAGCTGCAGAGACTACGAATCCGGATTGCTCTTATTACTGACGGAAGGTCGGAAACTCAGCGCAACAAAATCCGAGCTCTTGGTCTTGACGACTATGTGAATCCGGATTTCATTATAATCTCGGAAGAAACCGGAGCCGATAAAACCTCTCCCCTCCCGTTCGAACGGCTTGCCGCACTATGCCCCGAAGAGGATTCATTCGTTTATATCGGCGACAACCCCGCCAAAGATTTCCATTGGCCAAACGAAATGGGTTGGACGACCATCCAGATTGATAATCAAGAAGGAGCGGCCATCCATCCGCAGACACCTTCACCACTCCAGAAATATAACGCCAAATACCATATACGCCATCTATCCGAACTTCTCGGGATAATTGCCGGATAGCCGGACTGGCGATGCGGCTTTCTATTACAGAAAAGTTTGCTAACTTTGCATCATGGTGCAACGACCTGTCCGCCTATCGGCCAAACCGGTTGAGCGATATATTTCGGTTGCGCCCGTACGCCTACAATGAACAAAAAGACATTCACAGCATATTTACTTCTCCTTGCAGTGTCCGCACTCCTTTCGATGCCTCTTGAAGCAGCGAAGAAGCCGGTGCTCGAGCCATCTTTCGCATGGAGAGTCGACCCACTGCTCGGACAACGGTCGCCGGCCACCATCGATACGGTCTTCCAGAATTATTCGCTTGAATTCGTTCCACAGCAAATCAGTCCGGCATATGCCACGACCGGCAACTATTGCGCCGAAGGATACAATCTGCTTTATATGGAGCGACCCATTCAGAGCGATTTTCATTTCCGCGACGCCCTTGAAGCGTGGATTCCCACAATGTCGAAAGCGAGATTCTATAACACGAGAATCCCGATGACACTCCTAAGCTACAACTTCGGCGGAGGGAAAGAGAACGGTCAGGACCGGTTTTCGACCATTTTCTCAGCAAACGCCAACGCTCGCACACAAGTCGGCGCCCTAATCGACTACATCTATTCCAAAGGCTCTTACGAAGACCAGGCCGCCAAAGACCTCAACTGGGGCTTCTCGGGGTCGTATCTCGGCGAGCACTATGAATTTCAGGGATCGTTCACACATTTCAATCTTGTAACCAAAGAAAACGGCGGCATAACCGACGACCTTTACATTACAGATCCTGCCGTGGTGCAGGGAGGCAACACCTCCGTGAACGCCAAGCAGATTCCGACAAACCTTTCTGATGCACATAACCGAGTGAAAGGTACTGACCTATGGCTCAATAACCGCTATAAAATCGGATTCTGGCGCGAGGAGCAGGTGAACGACACTACAGTGAAACGCACGCTCGTGCCGGTGACCAGTTTTATATGGACACTTCGTTACCGCGAATCGAAACATTCATTCCGAAATGAGAACATGACCCAGAATCTCGAATTCTGGCCTACCACATACCTCAATCCGGTCGAGACCGACGATTTCCAGAAATACTGGAGCGTAAGGAATACCATCGGAGTCTCACTGCTTGAAGGATTCAATAAATGGGCGAAAGCAGCTCTCACAGTATTTGCCACCCACGAGATACGTTCCTACTCGATGGAAAGCGGGTGTAAAGACCCGACGGGCGCACAAATCGAGGCAATGACACCCATTACAATCTCCGACATCCCACTCGCTGAAAAGGAGAATCTTCTATGGGTAGGCGCCAGACTTACTAAGCAACAGGGAAGAATCATCAACAATGACGCTACCGGCGAAATAGGACTTGTAGGGCCTGCCGCAGGAGAAATCAAGGTAAACGGTGAACTCACCACACGCATTCCTCTTCTTGGCGACACGGTGCCCATACGAGCATTCGGACATTTTACGAACCTTTCCGCACCATGGCTCATGCAGCATTTCTGGTCGAACCACTTCATGTGGGAAAACAGTTTCTCCAAAACTAGGTCTCTGAGACTGGGAGGGGAGATTTCCATACCCTGGACGCAAACCCACTTCAATTTTGCAGTTGAGAATGTTCAGAATCAGATTTACTTCGACGAAAACGCACTGCCGGCACAGCATGGGGGCTCAGTGCAGATTGTCAGCGCCACTCTGCACCAGAACTTCCACTTCGGACCGTTTTACTGGCAGAACCGCCTGACATGGCAAAAAAGTTCGGAACAGGCTGTCATTCCTCTCCCGCAACTCGTTGTCGCCTCCAATGCCTCACTCCAGTTTAAAATTGCCACACTTTTCGTACAGTTCGGCATAAACGGC
>ENA-UEOJ01001847-UEOJ01001847.1-human-gut-metagenome-genome-assembly--contig:-NODE-1847-length-13723-cov-6.610875_pt1 | contig 13723 bp, 11 predicted proteins | sample MGYA00242885_ERZ507886 | MGnify/ENA primary metagenome ERZ507886 (study PRJEB26167, sample SAMN06115505) | human gut metagenome | host: Homo sapiens | place: China:Anhui | collected 2015-08-07... | reverse complement strand
CGGCTGGAGGACATGACCCCCATAAAAGGAGAATTCGGGTGTTTTGCTGCGTACGTGCGTACGCGGCAGCCGCCCTCTCTCCGTACGCACGTACGCAGCGATTGACCGAAAACGCACTTTATAGGGGTGTTGTTGGCAGGATGTCAAATTGACAGCTTGCCAAATCAACGGGTCAAAATGACCCGTTGAAAAAGCCGGACGAGCTGGTGGGCAGGGATTCGCAAATCTTTGACCGCCAGCTTGTTCGGCTGTAAATCAAGTGCCGCCATGTGGCACCTGATTGCAACTCTCCCGCAGGAGACGTTCCCCATCGGAGAGTCCTCGAAGAGCCCACTACACTTTGCAGACCGCAGGGATGAAAGTGTCATAGTGGATTATTACACTTCCTCAGAAGTGCATCTCCGTTCCCCCGTCACCTTCCTCTGAACCCTGAAAGGAGGGATGCCCTCTGGCAAGAAACGATGGCATCGACCGCACAAGCGTCCGAAATCTCGCTGTTTCGGACAAAGCTGTTGGCAACACCCAGCAGCACAATGAGCGCGAAAAGGACAGCTATCGAAACCCCGACATTCTTCCCCACCGCGCAGAATGGAACGTCTATTTCAAAAAGCCAACCGCCAACTACACTGACCTGTTCGCCCGGATGGAAGCCAACGGCACGATTTCCACCCGTGGTCTGAAGCCGGATGCCACCCACTACTGCGAGCTTATCTTTGATGTCAACTCGGCCTACTTTGACAACCATGGCGGCTACGAGTTCGCCAAGCAGTTCTATATCGGCAATCGCAAGGTGCAGGAGCTGCGAACCTACGACATTGAAAAGTTCTATGCTACCCTTGCCAAGACCCCCTGCGGGCAGTATGTGCACGGTGTGAAACAGAAGCTTTCCGACAAGCAAAAGAAGCGGCTGCTGTCCAGCACCTCCATCCACGAAGTCCACACGCTGCTCAAGACCGCATTTTCCTATGCGGTGGAATGGGACTTGATCCACAAGATTCCCCTGCCCCGTGAAGCGCCCAAGGCGAACAGCGAGGAGCGCACCATCTGGGATGAAAAGACGATGCTGGCGGCGTTGCAGACCATCGAGAACCCTGCCCTGCATCTGGCGGTGCACATGAGCATGATTCTTTCGCTCCGTGAGGGCGAAATTCTCGGCTTGCAGCCGAGTGATCTGGATTTCGATGCCGCCGAAGGGCGCGGCACCATCTCAGTCAGCAAGACCATGCAGCGAGCCAACAAGGACGCTCTGGAAAAGCTCGACCCCAATCAGGTCTACCACACCTTCCCGGACAGGCGGGAGGGAAGCAAATCCTCCCTCATCCTGAAAAAGCCCAAGGCCAAGAAGTTCAACCGCATCCTGTATATGACCAAGCCTCTGAAAGCCGAGCTTCTGGCATGGCTTGAAAAGCGCAAGCAGGACGAGCAGAATGCCCCAGAAAAGTACAATAACTGCGGGCAACTGTTCCGGCTCCCGGACGGCTTGCCCATTGCGCCAGAACTGCTGACCAAGTGGTATCGGCAATGGCGGTCAGCGCACCCGGAGTTCGAGCAGATCGTGTTCCATGGTCTGCGGCATTCCAGTGCCACCTACCAGCTCTTGCAGTCGGATGGTGACTTCAAGTCTGTTCAGGGCAACACAGGCCACGCAACGGCTGCTGTCCTGATGGACACCTACGCCCACACGCAGGACAAGCCCCGGTTGGAGCTGACCGAGAAGATCGAAGCGAACTTCTATTCCCAAGACCTGACCCCGGCAGCACCTCAGCCCCGGCAAAATGAAAAGCCGGCGGCAACAAAAATCTCCGGTAAAGAGATCCTTGAAGCCATCCGGCTGATGAATGCAGACGAACGCAGAGAGTTGACGAGATCCTTGTTCGCTTAACATCTCTTCTTTTTATGAAAAGGAAAGCAGGCTGTGCAAACCTTTCACAGAAAAGCCCCTGATTCGGGCAAATGTGCAAACGGTGTGCAGCCGCTTTTCTACATAAAGAAAAAACGCCAAATCTTTCGATTTGACGTTCAATATCTGGTGCACCTCGCGCACTCATATCCGAACTTTTCTCCGCTTTCACGGCTTCCCCGAAAGCGACCGTTTCTGTACCTTCCTTATAGTTAAAGGTAATAAGCACCTTATCATCATAGAGATAGATGGCATTGATGAAGGTATCCACCAGTGCCTGCCGCTGCTCCGGCTGGGTCATATCCAGCTTACGGAAACGGAGCAGCCAGAACCGGACGAATTCTTCTTTCATCTTCGGTTTTGCCAGCCGTTCTTCTGCAATGCGGGCTTGCAGTTCCTTCCGCTGTTCTTCCAGCGCTTCCAGCCGCTCCTTGGTGGAACTGGTCAGAATGCCCATCTGGATAGCGTTCAGCATATTGGTGATGCCGACTTCCGTTTCTTTCAACTGCTTTTCGTAGATGGGCAAATCAGTGCTTTCCTGATTTTGCAGTTCCATTACCTTGGCGATGATGGCGTTCATGGAAGCATCGTCTTCCACCAGTTTCATGGTCTCATTGACCACCAAATCTTCTAGCCACTGTTTCCGCACGGCCTTTTTATCGCAGGTCTTTTTCTTCTTGGCAGCAGCACACTTATAGTAGGTATACATTTTCCCGGTGTGGCTGACACCGCTTTCGCCAAACATCAGCGCTCCGCACTTACCGCAGTACAGCTTGGTGGTGAGCAGATAGCTTTCCTCTGCCTTATGACGGGCAGGAGCTTTTTTGTTTTTCGCCAGCTTTTCCTGCACCTTGTTGAACAAGTCCTCTGACACCAACGCCGGGATCGCATTGGGCTGTACCACATCCCGCAAACGCAACTCGCCGATGTACCGGCGATTACTCAGCATCCGCTGAATCGTGTTATAGGACATCTCCCCGCCCATTGAATTTTTGATGTTGTGCGCCTTTAACCAATCCCGCAGGTCCGTCATGGTCGCGCCGTCTGCATACTTCTGGAACGTCTGCTCCACATACGGAGCCAACAACGGGTCGGGCTGGTAATGCCGGGTCTCATCGATCATGTAGCCGAACGGAATCGTGCCGCCATTATAAATACCCTTGAGAGCGTTCTCGGTCATACCACGCACGACCTTTTCGGACAGGTCAGCCGAATAATACTCGGCATAACCTTCCAGCACCGATTCCAGAATGATGCCCTCCGGCCCCTCGGAGATGATCTCGGTGGCAGACATGAGCTTGACACCGTTCTTCTTCAGCTGGGTCTTGTACCGAGCACTGTCGTAGCGGTTCCGGGCAAAGCGGTCCAGCTTCCAGACCAGCACGATGTCAAACAGCTTTTTATCGCTGTCCTTAATCATCTGCTGGAACTCCGGGCGGTTGTCCGTCTTTGCAGAAATGGCACGGTCAATGTAGTGCTTGACGATGGTGATGCCGTTCTTTTCGGCATAGGCCGTACATTCACGAATCTGGCCTTCAATGGATTCTTCGCGCTGGTTGTCGCTGGAATAGCGGGCGTAGATCACGGCAGTCATGGCGGGCACCTCCCATTTATACATCATTGAACGGTGAAGCGTTCATCAAGGCAATGTTTCGTATAATGTATATACCATAACTTGTGCAGAATTGCAAGATAAATTTATATTGAAAACCGGCAGTTCTCTGTTTTCAAAGAACTGCCGGTCATACTTCTTATTTACCCCAGACGGTCTCAGCGATTTCCTTGACCAGTTTGAGCTTGTTCCACTGTTCCAACTCGGTCAGCTTATTGCCGATCTCGCAGGAGGCAAAGCCGCACTGCGGACTCAGGCAAAGACGGTCGAGAGGAATGTACTTCTCTGCCTCGCGGATGCGGGCGATGACGGCATCCTTATTTTCCAACCGAGGAGATTTGGTAGTGACAAGACCCAGCACCACTTTTTTGCCATCGGCCACATATTTCAGCGGCTCAAAGCTGCCGGAACGCGCATCGTCAAACTCCAGATAGAACGCATCTACATTTTCCTGTGCCAGCAGGAAAGGCGCAATGGTGAAGTAATCGCCCTCGCTGGCCCAAGTAGAGTGGTAGTTCCCACGGCAGACATGCGTGGTAATTGTCAGACCTTCCGGGCGGTTTTCCAGTGCCAAATTGTTCAGACGCAGGTACTCTGCGGCCACATCCTCCACTTTGGTATTGCTCTCCTTGAGGAAGTTCTGGTAATTCGGGTCTCCGATCATGCCCCATGTGCAGTCGTCAAACTGGATATTGCGGCAGCCAGCGGCATACAACTCCTGAATGACGGTGCGGTAGGCGGCAGCAATATCCTGAATCAGTTGTTCGTGGTCGGGGTAAACAGCATCCGTATTTTTGCCATTGTCCTCACGGTACAGTTCGGCCAATAGCTGCGCCGGGGCAGGCATGGTCTGGCGAGCGATGCAATTCTCATCCTCAAACTGCTTGACAAATTTGTAGTGCTCTACAAAAGGATGGTTCTCACCGCTGATCTTACCACTCACTTTAATGGAACCATGGGTAGTCTCCTCACCGTGGAAGAAATAACCGTGATCCAGTTCCACTTCATCAATACCGTGGAACCCCCACATAAAATCCAGATGCCAGTAGCTACGGCGAAACTCGCCATCGGTAATGGCGTGATAACCAGCACGCTTCTGCTTCTCGATCAGGCGGGTGATCTCCTCATTTTCCACAGCGGTCAGCGCGGCACGGTCGATCTCGCCGGCCTTGAACTGGGCACGTGCCTCTTTCAAGCGCTGGGGGCGCAGGAAGCTGCCCACAAAGTCATAACGGAACGGTGATTTCAATTCTGCCATATCGCAAAACCCTCTCTATACGTCATTTTTCCTGTTCGTTGCTTGATGGCAACAGTATACCGCAGGAGTGGGTTTGTGTAAAATACGAAATACAGGCGCTTTGATATAGCTTGAAATTATACCTGCTCTGTATACTTTTTTAGAATCGCAATATACTGTTTTCCGAATCGTCCGGGCTGCACCTGTTTGTGGGTCAGATAGCCGATTTGCATGGAATCATCCACCAAAAGCGGCACGGCACGGATGTTCGGACCGTTGAGTGCCTCGCTGATGACGCCGCTGCAAATGGTATAACCATCCAGACCGATCAGCAGATTGAACAGAGTTGCACGGTCTCGCACCAGAATGTCCTTTTTGCTGTCCAGAGTGCTCAAAATCTCCTCCGAAAAATAGAACGCATTGTGCTCCCCCTGCTCATAGGAAAGGCGCGGGTAGAGCTTCAAATCGTCCAGTGTCAAAGCCTTTTTCTGCGCCAACGGGCTGGCTGCGCTGACGAACACGTGGGGCTTTGCGGTGAAGAACGGCGTGAAAATCAAATCATGTTCTCGGATGACTTTGCGCAGAACGGTTTCATTGTCGTGGTTCAGATAGAGCACGCCCACCTCACTGCGCAGCTTCGCAACATCCTCAATGATCTCGTAGGTCTGCGTCTCTCGGATACGGAAATCGTATTCCTCTCCGCCGTATTCTTTCAACAGTTCCACAAAGGCTTCCACGGCAAAGGAATAGTGCTGGGCCGACACGCAAAACTGATGCTTGACCGGGGCCGAGCCAAGATATTTCTCTTCGATGAGTTCTATCTGAGCCAGCACCTGCCGAGCATATCCCAGAAACTCTTCTCCCTCCGGAGTCAGAGCCACACCCCGGTTGGTGCGGTGAAAAATGGTCAACCCAACTTCCTGCTCCAACTCTCGGATGGCATTCGTCAGGCTGGGCTGTGAAATATAGAATTGCTGTGCCGCCCGGCTGATCGTGCCGGTGTCGGCTACGGTGGTAACATAACGAAGCTGCTGCAAGGTCATAGCGGATCCCTCCCGATGGCTTTTTATCATCCTATCGCAGATGGAACAAAAACACAAGTTTTTTCTGTGATACCGGATCCGCATTGCAGGCATATTCAAGATACGTTTTACCCACGCTGCAAATTCTTTTATAATAGCACCGCAGTCTTGATGGACTGCGGTATTCCCATATCACAAAGGAGGCTTTCCGGTATGGGACAGCGGCAAAGTGAGATCATCAAAAATCACATGGAAGTCTACTGGCACGACTATGCGTCGGCCAGCAAAGGCATCCCCATCACGGAGGCAGGGCTTGTAGAAAAGGCATCTGTCATTGGCCGCACCGGGTTGATGCTGCTGGAATGCGGCACGGGTGCATGGCGTGTCCGAAGTTCTATGAATACCCTCTCGCGGGAACTGGGCGTTACGACAACGGCAGACATCGGTCTGCTGTCCATCGAGTTCACCTGTTTTGATGGAGATCAGTGCTATACCCAGTCGCTCTGCCTGACAAATACGGGTGTGAACACCTCCCGCCTGAATCGGTTGGAACATTTCGTCAACGACTTTGACCGGGAAGGAAAATTCATGACTGGCGAAGAACTGCACAGTCACCTCGATGAGATCGAGCGCATCCACGGTCTGTATTCCCCTACTGCGCTTGGTTTTGCGGCAGCACTGGCCTGCGGGTGCTTCACCTTTTTACTGGGCGGCGGCCCAATCGAGATGTTGTTTGCCTTTTGCGGCGCAGGCATCGGCAACTTTGTGCGCTGCAAGCTGACAAAACACCATTTCACTCTGTTTCTGGGCATCACGGCTTCAGTCTGTTCGGCAAGCCTCGTGTATGCTGTCCTGCTGAAGCTGGCTGAGGTGTTGTTTGCCGTATCGATACAGCATGAGGCAGGCTACATCTGCTCCATGCTCTTTATCATTCCGGGCTTTCCGTTCATTACCAGCGGTATCGACCTTGCCAAGCTAGATATGCGTTCCGGGCTGGAACGCCTTGCCTACGCCATGCTTATCATTCTGGTGGCTACCATGACGGCATGGATCATGGCACTTCTGCTGCATTTGCAGCCGGTACAGTTCCCGGCCCTGAGCCTGACGGTTCCGGAAGAGATCGTGTTCCGTCTGTTGACGAGCTTTGGCGGCGTATTCGGTTTCTCACTGATGTTCAACAGCCCCCGGAATCTGGCGGTCTGTGCAGCCCTCATCGGTGCCGTGACGAACACATTCCGGCTGGAACTGGTCAGCCTTGCCGGGTTCCCGCCCGCTGTGGCTGCGTTTCTGGGTGCGCTGCTGGCCGGTCTGCTGGCATCCTGCCTGAAGAGTGCCGCAGGCTATCCCCGTATCTCGGTCACGGTTCCTTCCATCGTCATTATGGTTCCGGGGCTGTATTTCTACCGTGCCATTTACAATCTGGGCATCATGTCTTTGACCGACTCAGCCACATGGTTTGCAAATGCCATCCTTATCATCGTGTCACTTCCGCTGGGTCTGATTTTTGCCCGTATCATCACCGATAAGACATTCCGTTATTGCACATGACGTGCGTGTCACCTCTCTCCCTCTATAAAGCAAAACGCAGAGAACTGTCTCAGCTCTCTGCGTTTTGTTTTGCTGTGTATGAGGTCATAAAAGGGAACCCGTTTACAGGGTGCTTACTCCCCGTAAACGATCTTGGTGGCAGTTTCCATATGGCGTTCCAGCCGGTCTGCAAAATGTTCCAGCGGCAGGAAGACGCCAAGTTCATCGTAGCGGGTTCCGCCGTCCTTGAGCGTATCCTGTCCATAGTAGACCACGGAACGGGGCAGTGCGTGCTGCAGCCTCATCTGGATATCCCAGACGGTGGAGTAGGCTTCCGCTTCCGTTACCTTCTGCTTCACGGTGTCCGGCAGTTCGTAGATCAGCAGCAGCCCCAAATGCTGGTTGTAGTGGTACTCCACCACATCCATCGAGCCTTCGTCGTAGCCGTGATACTTGCAGTAGCCGCTGGCAAGGTACATTTTTACCTTTTCCTGCTTCTGGAACACCCGGATGAACCGGTCGTATACTTTGCTGCTCACGGCAAATTTGTTGTTCGGCAAAAGAACGCCGGCATCATCCGTCAGGATCACCGGGTTCGGCTGACCATCGGCGTTGAATTTGAACGGGATCAGGGCAGCGTTCCGTAGCAGGTCAAACATACTGTGCTGGCAGATCGCCATCAGAAAGGCAGACAGATCCTTGTTCTCGTAGGCATTGAACAGCGCTGCGGCAAACTGCTGTGCACTCACGGTCGGCGCATCCAGTACGTCTGCCATGTCCAGCGAGTCGTTGAAGGTATCCATCAGGCGTCGGCAGGCTTCTGGATTTTTCAGGATCTCCCCGAACAGTGCCTCTGCTCTTTCTTCTCTTGGAAATATCGTTGCCATTGAGCAAGCCCTCTTTCTCTGAATTTCCAATGGTTATTATAAGGGCTGCGGGCAGAGATGTGAAATATCGGTTTTGTATCGACGGCATTTTATTGGGATATGAAAGATATGCTCTCCGTCTGCTTTGATGCAGCCGGGCGGGGTGAGTCTGCTTTTGTCATCATCTGCTGGAACTTCCGCGCCGCCGTGTTCAGCGGGCGGTGGTGGTCGTAGACGAGGCAGATGGAGCGGGTGGGGATGATCTCCTGCAAGTGGAGCTGGACGAGCTCGCCCCGCGCCAGCAGGTCTTTTGCCATGGGTTCCGGCACAAAGGCGAGGCCCAGCTCGCTTTTCACCAGCGTCAGCATCTGGTCGGTGGTGGCGGCCTCGGTGTCGGGCCGCAGCACCGCGTCGTGGTCGAGGAAGAACTGCCGGTAAAAGCTGCGGGTCATGCTCTCATCGCTCAGGGAGATGAGCGGGTAATTGCTCAGCTCCTTTAGGGTCAGGCTTTGGCTGGCCAGTGCGGTGAAGGTCCGGCCGCCCACCAGCACCTCGTAAAAGGATTTCAGCTCCACCAGCTTCAGCCCCGGTTCCACCTCGGCCGGGGTGGAGATGATGGCGAAATCGACCTCGCCGTTCTTCACGGCCTGCAATGCTTGGGGAGTGGAGTGGTTCGAGATGCGCAGCCGGATGCCGGGGTACTCGGTGTGGAAAGCCCGCAGCTTTTCGGAAAGGTAGATGTTCAGGGCCGTCTCGGTGGCGCTGATGCAGATGGCTCCGTGTTCCAGCGTGGCGCTGGCACTCAGCTCTTCCTCGGCGTCTTGGATCTGCACCGCCGCCGACGCGATGCGGGAATAGAGCATCTCGCCCTCCGGCGTCAGGGTCACGCCCCGGTTGGAGCGGATGAACAGCACGCAGTTCAGCTGGCTTTCCAGCCGGTTCATCGAGTGGGTGATGTTGGGCTGGTTGTTGCCCAGCACCCGCGCGGCCTTGGTAAAGTTTTGGTATTTCGCTACATAATAGAAAATTTTGTAGTATTCCCAGTCCACATACATGATGCGTCTGCCTCCTCCATGTAAAAATCACATTGCAGCTATGTGCAGGATACTTTTTACACATTCTTTCTCTGCTCGTATAATAGCAACTGCAATCGGAAATTGCAAGAGGGAATTTGAAAGTATTAAAGTTGGTTTTGAACGGAGGCAGTTACCGTGTCTGAAATCAAAAAGGTCGTGCTGGCATATTCCGGCGGTCTGGATACGTCCATCATCATTCCGTGGCTGAAAGAGCATTACGACAACTGCGAGGTCATCGCCGTCTGCGGCAATGTGGGCCAGAAAGGCGAATTGGAAGGGCTGGAAGAGCGCGCCAAGGCAAGCGGCGCTTCTAAGCTGTACATTGAAGACCTGACCGACGAGTTCGTGGAGGATTATGTCATCCCCACCATGCAGGCCGGGGCCGATTACGAGGGCTATCTGCTGGGCACCAGCTTTGCCCGCCCGATTTTGGCAAAGCGTGTCGTGGAGATTGCCCGCGCCGAGGGTGCCGACGCCGTCTGCCATGGCAGCACCGGCAAGGGCAACGATCAGGTGCGCTTTGAGCTGGCCATCATGCACTTTGCACCCGATCTGAAGATCATCACCCCGTGGCGTGAGTGGGACATCCAGAGCCGCGATGAGGAGATTGACTACGCCGAGGCTCATCACATCCCGCTGAAGATCAGCCGCGAGACGAACTACTCCAAGGACAAGAACCTGTGGCATCTGAGTCATGAGGGCCTTGACCTCGAAGATCCGGGCAACGAGCCGCAGTATGATAAGCCGGGTTTTCTCGAACTGGGCGTTTCCCCCAAGACGGCCCCGGACAAGTCCGAGTTCGTGGAACTTGAATTTGAAAAAGGTGTGCCGGTCAGCCTGAACGGCGAAAAACTGAAGCCTGCCGTCCTCATTGCCAAGCTGAACGAGATCGGCGGACGGAACGGCATCGGCCTGTACGATGTGGTGGAGAACCGCTTGGTCGGCATGAAGAGCCGCGGCGTCTATGAGACCCCCGGCGGCACCATCCTCTACAAGGCCCACGAAGTGCTGGAGACTCTGACGCTGGACAAGCTCACCGCCCACAAGAAGCGCGAGCTAGCCATCACCTTTGGTGAGCTGGTCTACGATGGCCAGTGGTTCAGCCCCCTGCGCAAGGCCCTGAGCGCCTTTGTCACCTCTACGCAGGAGCATGTCACCGGCAAGGTGCGTCTGGAACTGTACAAGGGCAACCTCATCAACGCCGGTGTCTGGTCGCCGTATTCCCTCTACCGGGAGGACATTGCCACCTTTGCCGCAGGCGGCGACTACAAGCAGAGCGATGCCACCGGTTTCATCAGCATCTACGGCCTGCCCACCAAGGTGCAGGCCATTGTAAACAACGAAAAAGAAGGTAAATAAAGAGTTATGCTTACCGCTGTTACTGGAATCAACTGGGGCGATGAGGGCAAGGGCCGCGTCATCGACCTGCTGGCCGAACATGCTGACATCGTTGCCCGCTATCAGGGCGGCAACAATGCTGGACACACCGTCGTCACCGAGAAGGGCAAGTTCATCCTGAACCTGCTGCCCTCCGGCATCCTGCACCCGGACGTGACCTGTGTGCTGGGCACCGGCATGGTGATTGACCTCGAGCACCTCGCAAACGAGATGCAGGCCATCGAAGCCCGTGGTGTGGAAGTCAGCCCCAAGAATCTGAAGCTCTCCGATAAGGCCACCATTTCGATGCCGTGGCACAAGGTGCAGGATGGGCTGGAAGAAGACCGCCTTGCCCAAAAGGGCAGTGCTTTCGGCTCCACCCGCCGCGGCATCGCCTACGCCTACAGCGACAAGTACCGCAAAAAGACTCTGCGTTTGGGCGACTTGCTCCACTTGGACGAGAAGCGCACCCAGAACCGGCTGCATATGATTTTGGACTCCAAGAACATGGAGCTGGCGGGCTGCTACCATCAGGAAAAGATGTCCTACGATGCCCTGCTGAACTGGTGCAAGTTGCAGGCCGAGCACTTTACGCCGTACATCTGCGACGTCGGTGCTTTTTTGCAGCAGGCTCACGACAGCGGCAAACGGATCGTGCTAGAAGCCCAGCTGGGTGCTATGCGCGACATCGATTACGGCATCTTTCCCTTCACGTCCAGCTCCAACACGCTGGCCGCTTACGCGCCGCTGGGGGCCGGTATCCCCAACTGCAAGCTCGACCATGTGGTCGGCGTGCTGAAATCTTACTCCACCTGCGTGGGTGCAGGTCCCTTCGCCGCCGAGAACGCCATGGGCGAAGAGTGGAACGAGAAGCTGCGCAAGGCAGGCGGCGAATACGGCGCGGCCACCGGCCGTCCTCGCCGCGTTGGCCCCTTCGACTGCGTAGCCAGCCGCTATGGTTTAGCCTGTCAGGGCGCGGATAAGATTGCCCTCACCAAGCTGGATGTGCTCAGCAGCATGGAGGAGATCCCGGTCATCACCGGTTACAAGTTGGATGGAGTGAAAGTCCCCCGCTTCGACACCCTGTCTGACCTCGACCGAATGGAGCCGGTGGTCACGATGCTGCCCGGCTGGAACAAGGATATTTCCGGCTGCAAGAGCTGGGACGAACTGCCGAAAGAAGCCAAGGGCTATGTGGAGTTTCTTGAAAAGCAGCTGGATCATGAGATTCAGTTCGTCTCCACCGGTGCCGAGCGCGAGAAGTTTGTGCTGAAGGGAGAATGGCTGTGAGACACTTCATCGAGCCGAACAGCTTTTCTCTGGACGAGCAGTTGGCCCTTCTCGACCTTGCCGACCGGATGGAAGCGAATCCCGCTCCCTATGCGCACCTGTGCGACGGGCGCATTCTGGCGACGCTGTTCTACGAGCCCTCCACGCGCACCCGGCTTTCGTTTGAGTCGGCCATGCTCCGCCTCGGCGGCAAGACGCTGGGCTTTGCAGGAGCCCAGCTCTCCAGCGCCAGTAAGGGTGAAACCGTGGCAGACACCGCCCGCGTTGTCAGCAACTACGCCGACGTCATCGCCATGCGCCATCCCAAAGAGGGTGCCCCGCTCCGGGCGTCGATGTACGCACGAGTGCCCGTCATCAATGCAGGTGACGGCGGACACGCCCACCCCTCCCAGACCATGATCGACCTAATGACCATCCGCCAGTGCAAAGGGCGGCTCGATCACCTGACTATTGGCTTTTGCGGCGATCTCAAATTTGGCCGGACGGTCCACTCCCTGACCGCAGCCCTCAGCCAGTTTGAGGGAAATCGGTTTGTGTTCATTTCGCCGGAGGAACTGCGCATCCCCCAGTACGTCAAGGACGAGACACTGACGCCTCTCCATCAGACCTACAAGGAGACTGCCGACCTCGAAGCAGAGCTGCCGCATCTGGATGTGCTCTACATGACCCGCATTCAGCAGGAGCGTTTTTTCAACGAAGAAGATTATCTTCGGTTGAAAGGATGCTATGAACTCGATGCCAAGATGCTTCAGTTGGCACAGCCGGATATGCCAGTACTGCACCCGCTGCCCCGCATCGATGAGATTAAACTGGATGTGGACAACGACCCTCACGCCGCCTACTTCGATCAGGTCCACAACGGCGTATACATCCGTATGGCGATCATTCTGGCCCTGCTGGGCATCCCCGACCCGTTGACCGGAAAGAAGGTGCTGGAATGCTGAGCATTGAAGGAATCCAGAATGGCTTTATTTTAGACCACATTCCCGCTGGAAAGGGGCTGGAACTGTATCAGCTTCTGGAATTGGAAGATAGTTCGGCATCTGTCGCTTTGCTGCAAAATGTCCGAAGCGGCAAATGCGGCCGAAAAGACCTGATCAAAATTGAAGGGACAGAACTTCCAAAGCGAATTGAAATTCTTGGAAAAGTAGACCCGAACATTACTGTCAACATTGTCCAGCATGGCGAAGTCGTAAAGAAATACCATCCTGTTCCACCGCAGAGATTGGTGAATGTGGTACGCTGCAAAAATCCTCGCTGCATCACTTCCATTGAAAGCGGCTGTGACCAGATTTTCCGTCTGGGCAAATCCGGCGAATACTATTGTGCCTACTGTGGGCAGAAGATGTAGTTTTGTTTTGATACATATATTGAAGGATGTGTCATACTTTTACTGCTTTACCACAATAAATTTTGCAAAACCATCTTGACGTGCTTTGCAATCCATGATAATCTCTGTCACAAATCCCCGCCCCGCAACACACCCGATTCATTTTGCCGCCGATTCACCCGACAAAATCCATCGCTGCGCTGCATGGGCGGTATTTTTCTTTTTCACAAATAAAATCTTATGTAGTTGTTAAATCTTCCAAAATTTGTTTTCAGTTGTTGACTACACAACTTCAAAGTGTTATTCTTGTGCTTGAAAGAAGCCGGACGTAGTGTCCGCACTGCGCCTAGCTTTCTTCATACTGAACCTTGAATCCTTCATAAGCCGTCTGAACGTGATACCGTGCCACGACCTCACACTTTCCGTGAGCGAGCCGGACAACGCCGCTGCACAAACAGGGGCAGGAACTTCGTTCGGAGCAAACGG
>ENA-UEOJ01001840-UEOJ01001840.1-human-gut-metagenome-genome-assembly--contig:-NODE-1840-length-13748-cov-3.465291_pt1 | contig 13748 bp, 9 predicted proteins | sample MGYA00242885_ERZ507886 | MGnify/ENA primary metagenome ERZ507886 (study PRJEB26167, sample SAMN06115505) | human gut metagenome | host: Homo sapiens | place: China:Anhui | collected 2015-08-07 | study... | reverse complement strand
GGCCAGTTCCGCAAAGTGCGCTTTGAGATCAGTATCTTCCTGCGCCCAAGGATAGCCGGCCCGGTTAAAGGGATCTTCCCAACCCTCCATAGCAGCTTCATCTCCGTAATAGACGGTGGGCGCGCCGGGGAAAGTAAAGAGGATCAGTGCCGCCAGCCGCAGCCGCTCCAGGCCAATCTGGCGCTGGGCGGGGGAGAGGCGGTACGTTGCCCGATCTGCCTTGCTGTCCGGTACGTTGTCTGCGCCTAAAACAGTAAGGATGCGAGGGGTATCGTGGGTGCCAAGGAAGTTCATCAGGGAGAGGAATGCCTCCGGCGGGTAGTTTTCCCGGAGGGTTTCCAGCGTTTCCCGGAAATCGTCAGCGTCTCCACCCCGCAGGTAAGCGATGAGCGCCGTGCGGAAGGGGTAGTTCATCACGCCGTGCAGCTCGTGGCCAAGCAGATAGCGCCGCCGCTGGGAGTAGGCGACCTTGGTGGTGGCGTCCTCCCAGACTTCACCCAAAAGGAAGCTGTCCGGGGCGGTTTCCTCCATAGCAGTACGAATTTCGGCAATAAAGCCATCCGGCAGCTCATCGGCTACGTCCAGCCGCCAACCGGAGGCCCCGGCCCGGAGCCAGTGGCGCACCACGGAGTCCTGTCCCCGGATGATGAAGTCCCGGTAGTCCGGCTCGTTCTCCTGAACGGCAGGCAGCGTCATGATCCCCCACCAGGCGTCATAATCCGTAGGCCAGGGATGGAAGGAAAACCAGTTGAAATAAGGGGAATCGGTGCTTTGGGCCGCGCCTACGCCGGGATAGAAGCCGTCGGCGTTGAAGTAGCGGCTTTGAGAGCCGGTGTGGTTGAATACACCGTCTAAAATCACCCGGATGCCCCGCTGTTTCGCTTCCCGGCAAAGGCGGCGGAAATCCTCCTCGGTGCCTAACATAGGGTCGATGCGAAGGTAGTCGGCTGTGTTGTAGCGGTGGTTGGAGGCGGATTCAAAAATGGGATTCAGGTACAGCACGGTGACGCCCAGAGCGGCCAGATCATCCAGCTTGGCGGTGATGCCATTGAGAGAGCCACCGAAAAAGTCCCGGTTTCGTACCTCGCCGTCTGGGTCCGGCGCCCAAACGGGCTGGTCGTTCCAATTCTCATGGACCCAACGGTTTCCCACCAGACCGGTGGGGTCCGGGAGGGAAAGACGGCAGAAGCGGTCCGGGAAGATCTGATAGACCACACCGCCGCCAAACCACAGAGGGGTGGCTGTTTTCTCGTAGACGGTGAGCTGCCAGCTTTGGATCTCCCCGGTCTCCTTCCAGCCGGATTGATCCAACAGGGCCGTGGAGCCATCGGAGCGGATCAGGCGGAAATGATACCAGAGTAGCTCCGGCTCTGAGGGGGCGGTGAGGACGCCGGTGAAGCGGGTACGCTCACCGTCCACAGCCTCCGGCAGAAGTTCCATCTGGATCTCTTCACCGGAAAATTCCCGCCGCGCCACCAGGACACAGCGGGAATAGCCATCCCGGGTGAGGGGACGGACATGAAACATGACCTCGCTGCCGCAAGGGACAGCGCCAAAGGGCTTTTTACAGAACTCACTGCGGGAGTCGAACACAAAGGGATCACGCATGGGAGAGACCTCCGAATCAAGGAATCAGTTGATTTTCCGGGAGAATGGACGCCGTGTCCTCCCGGTCAAAGTAAGCGTTGATAATGTCCACAGCGGTGGTGGCCAGAACCGCGCCGGCGTCAGCCTTTTCCAATACTAGAGCCACGGCGATCTCCGGCTCGTCATAGGGCGCGAAGGCTACGAACACGCCGTTTTTCATGGAGCCGCCGATCTGGGCGGTACCGGTTTTCGCACCGGCGGAGACCACGCAGTTCTGGAAGGGACCGGCCACGGAGCCGCCGTTGGTGGTGTAGCCCAGCATACCTTTTTTCACAGCTTGCAGGGTGGAATCGCTGATGTTCAGGGTGTTGAGGGGTTCTGTGTCGCCGGTGGCGATGATCTCAGAGTTATCGTAGGACTTGACGTTTTTCAACAAATGGGCTGGGTAATGCTTGCCACCAGAGACAAGAGTAGCAATGTAGTTGGCAAGCTGCAACGGGGTATATTCCTGATTGGCCTGACCAAAGGCTGCCCAAGGAGCCTGATCCTGACCGCTTTCGTTAACAGCCTGTCGGCCGGTGCTTTCACCGATCTCGATGCCGGTGGACTCACCGAGGCCCAGAGCGGAATAGTATTCGTTCAGTGTGTCCAGTCCCATGCGGTAGCCCATTTCCATGAAATAGGTGTTGCAGGAATTGGTGATGGCGCTGGTGACGTTCATTTTGCCGTGTCCGCTGCGCTTCCAGCAATTCGTTTTGTTTTCCCAAGTGGCACTAGGGTATTTCCAGTAGCCGGGGTCAAACACCGTTTCTGTTGTGGTGGTAACGCCGGATTCCAGAGCCGCCACGGCGGTGGCGGGCTTTAATGTGGAGCCGGGGGCGTAGGGGCTGTTGGTGGCGCGGTTGGTCAGGGGCTTGGCGGGATCGTCCCGCAGCTCCGCAAAGTCCTTCCGCCAGGTGGAGAGGTCATAGGAAGGGCAGGAGGCCAGTGCCAGAATTTCGCCTGTACCGACTTTGACCACAGCGGCGGCGGCACCCCGGCTGTCCAGATGGTCTTTTTGGTTCAACTGGGCTACTTTAGCGGCCAAAGTGTCCTCCACCGCCTGCTGGAGCTTGAGATCCACTGTCAGCTCCACGGTATAGCCGGAGCGGGGCTCTACACTATAATATTCACCGGTGATCTTTCCGTCGCTGTTGACGGAAATCATCCGCTTGCCGTCCGTACCCCGGAGGTAGTCCTCAAAGGCGGCTTCTGCACCAGAGAGGCCGATGGTGTCATCCATTAGATAGCCCCGATCTTCCCATTCATCGGTATAGTCGGGGATACGGCCCACGGTGCCTAAAATATGGGTGGCGTAGGTGGTGGCGTACTGCCGGGCGGAGGAGCGGATGATCTTGGCCCCCTGAAACTGGCCGTCGCTGATGAGGGAGCAGAAGGCTACATCCACGTTCTGCGCCAGAACGTAGGCGTTGTTGTTGGCACCCAGCTTCCGCAGCTTCAATTCGTACCGGACACCCAAGATCAAGCGGGCGTCGCTGTCGGAATAATCGTCGGAGAGCTTCATATCCTCCCGCATCCAGTCGAAGAGCTTGGCGGGTGTGACGCCGGCGTTCAGCAGGAGGGAATTGGTCAGCGCGGCGCTGTTGGTCTGCTTCAAAAGCTCTGTGTCCTTGGCGGTGGCCGGGTCCAGAGCAGTTTCACCCTCCTTGGGGGGCTTCAGCAGCTCCGGGTGCTGGCGGACATAGGCGGCCAGCAGCTCCCGTGTGGGCTTCAGATCCCGGAGGTAGGAGAAAAAGCGGCTTTTCTGCGTGTCGGTAAGGGTATCTACGGTGAAATGGGCCGCGCCGTCCAGAGAGAGGGGGAGGTTATCCTCCCAAGCGACCCCTTGATCCCGGCAGAGAGTGACCAGACGGAGGATGGCGTCATTCTGGTTTTCACCGGGCTTCAAAAGAGAGGCGTCAAAGGTCAGGCTGTAAGTGGATTGGTTGGTCACAAGGGTCCGGCCGGAGCGGTCAGTGATGATGCCCCGGGAGGCCTCCACATTTTCCATGCGGGTGATGGTCTGAATGGATTTGGCCAGATATTCCTCGTGGTGAACAACCTGGGTATTGAAAAGGACCACCAGATAAATGGCCAGCACTGCCAGCGCCATGGCAGCCATGACGCGGAATCTGGTGAGTTGGGAGGGGCGTTGGTTCATGATTACCTCCGTGGAAAGTCCTTAATCGTCAACATGAACGCGGAGATAGACCCGGCGGAACAGCCAGGTCATAGGCAGGCTCCACAGCAGGGAGGCGCACAGCTCCCGCAGGGTCACGGACATGGCCGCACCCCATGCGGGATGGCCCTGAGCCCAAAGGACGATGCAGTGGAAGATGCCTGTCAGCAGATAGGCGGGCAGAGCCGCGGCGGCAGAGCAGAGATACCCGGCTGGGATCAGACTCTGGGACAGCAGTCCGGCGGCGAGGCCCACAAGGGGGAGGATCAGAGTATAAAAGCAGGGAATGGGGGAGGGGAGCAGCAGGTCGCAGAAAACGCCACAGGCAAGGGCGTAGACCGTGCCGGCGGCGGGGCCCTCAAAGATGGCGGGGAGGGCGGCAATCAGGGGATAGAGAAAGGGAATGACGCCCCAGATGGTTACACGCTGGAGAAAGGCGGCCTGAACAACGGCCCAGACCAGCCCGGCCAAAGTGTACAGAGTCCATTTAAAAATCGTGGCGCTGCGGGCCAGCAAGGGGAATCCCTCCCTTCTGTAATGGTGAATGAACGGTAAGCGGTCAGCTTACGATCTCAAAGGATTTGATGATGCACACCTCCGTGAGACCGTTCAGGTCCGCAGCGGGGGTGAGGATGGCATAATTAGAGGTGTCGGAATCGTCGGCCCGAAGCTCGGAGACAGAGCCGATGACCAGATCCGGGGGCAGATAGCCGCCCAGACCGGAGGTCACAACTAAATCGCCCTCCAACAGCTGGCAGGAGGCGGGGAGGGAATCCAGCTTCAGCTTGCCGTCGTCCATCAGGGCGAAATCGCCGCCGGCAATGCCGATGTCCTTGGTGCGGTAGACACGGGCACCTAAGGAGGTGTCAGTGTCGATCACGGTCAAAACCGTGGACCAGTCGTGGCCCGCTTTGCTGATGCGGCCCACCAGGTTGCCGTTTCCGTCGATAACGCAGTCACCTAACTCTACGCCGTGGGCTGTGCCCTTGTTCAGAGTCAGGGAGGCGGTCCAGTTGGTGACACCCCGCTCTGTGACGGTAGCGGTCTCGAAGTCGCTGAGGTCCCGGCGCTGCTGACGCAGGTCCAGCAGGTCCCGGAGAAATACATTTTCCTGACTGGCGGCCTCGCCCTGACGGACGGTGGCCTCCATTTCCGCGATCTGCTTTTTCAGGGCCTCATTTTCCGCTTTCAGGGCGGTGACGTCCTCATAGTAATTCTGCTTGTCGGTAAACCAGCCGGATACGGAGGTGCAGACTGCCCGGAAAGGACTGGTAATGGTGTTGGCCAGATCCACCAGCGGGGAGGCGTTGGTGCTGAAATAGGACAGCAGAGCCAGCGCCACGGCGATCACCGCCCCGGCGAAGAGGATCCATAATCCGTGATTCTTCAGAAAATCCTTCAAGGAAGTTCTCCTTCTAAAAAGTTAAAACGCAATCGATTACAATAACTTAATGCCAAACTGAGCCAGCATCCGGCTCAGACGCAGGACAGGCAGGCCCATGACGTTGAAGAAGTCGCCCTCCAGACGCTCCACCAGCAACGCGCCCTTGCCCTGAACACCGTAGGACCCGGCTTTGTCCATAGGCTCGCCGGTGGCAATGTAGGCCCGCAGCTCGGATTCCTCAGCGGGGCGGAAGATAACGCCGGTGGCTTCGCTCTCCGTCAGTACGCGGTCTCCCTGACGGACGGTGACGCCGGTGCAGACAGTGTGGCGGCGGCCCTGCAGCGCGGTGAGCATCCGCAGCGCGTCGGCCTCATCCTGGGGCTTGCCCAGACGCTGGTCATCCAGAAACACCATGGTGTCGGCGGTGATGACGATCTCCTCCGGGGTGCAGAGCTTGGCGGCGGCATCCGCCTTTTCCCGGGAGATGTATTCCACGATCTGCGCCGGGGTGAGACCCGCCGGGTAGTGCTCGTCCGTCTGGGGCACCCGGATGTCAAAATCCGTGATGCCGATGCGGTTCAATAATTCCTGCCGCCGGGGAGACCCGGAGGCCAAAACGATGCGAGACATGGCGGCCCTCCTTACTTGCCGGTGGAGCCGAAGCCGCCCCGGTCGGGACCGGTGAGGTGCTCCACACGGGTAAAGACGAGAGGGGGCTGGTTCTTCATAATGCGGAACTGGGAAATGCGGGTGTTCTTGTCGATATGGACATCCCGTGTGGCGTACATGGGAACGCGCCACTGGTCGTTGTCTCCCCGGTAGGTGTAGTCCACCACGCCCATGGAGTTGGCTTGCAGCAGACCGTAGTTCTTAAAGGTGGAGCTGCGGGGCACCACATGGGCCTCGTAACCCTCCGGCAGTTCGATGGCGACACCCAAGGGGATCAGGCGGAATTCTCCGGCCTTCATATCCACATCCTCGGCGGCGTGGAGGTCGATCCAGTCGGATTTGCCTGCCACATAGCACAGCTCGTCGATGCCGTCCACAAAATATTTTACCTTGATCTCTTTCATATGAAACTCCAAAATTGAAAACTTTTTGTATTATAACGTATATATTATACGGATATAACTGAAAGGGCGCTGAAAATGCAGCAGTTTGCTGTAGGAAGTGCCGCGATGCGGCACAGCATTGCGGCCCCCACTTTTCTTTTGTCTCGGCAAAAGAAAAGTCGCCGCCGCAGCGGTGGAAAAGAAAACCGCTTAGGAATGAGTTGGCCCCCCATGGGCCAACTCACCCAAAACGAGGGGCCCGCCGCCACGAACTGCCGAGAAAGTTCGGTGGCCTTCTACCGGCTGCGCCGATAGGCACACCTCGAAGAACTGCGTCCCCGCATTTGGTGGCGTGGCATTCATCGGGCTGCAAAACCGGACTTGACCTGCTTCTCTTTCCGCACTTTCCGCTTCGCTAAGCGCTGCACTGCTCTATAAATGAGCACGAGCGGCAGCGGAAAAAGAAGCAGAGGGTGTCCTATTTGCATCCCGAGGTTTCATGTGACTATCAGCACGGTGTACAAGACTGAATGAAATCCGCACTCCGCCCGTGCCACGAAGCAGAAAACAAATTTCTGAGCAGAACAGTTGAGAACCGCATTCCCCAAACTTGCACAAATGTGCAAGTTTGGATTCGGTGCCTTTTCTCTTCCACCATGCACGGCGCATTCTCATTTCCGCAAGAGGAAAAGAGAATGGGGGGTGCATTCCAATAGGCAAAGCCTATTTTGAAGAATGCCCTTCTGCGGGAGCAGCACTCACTTACTGAGTTTCTGTTTCAGCTCATACAGCAGGCTCATGGCCTCAATGGGCGTCAGCGTATCCGGCTGGCAGCGGCGGATGGCGTCTAGCACCTCGCCCTCGCTCATGGCGTCCAGCGAGACCTGATCGGTCTCTTTCCGGGCGGAGACGTACTGTACGCCGTTTTCGTCCTCCAGCTCCTTCAGAATGACCTTGGCCCGCTGGACCACCTTCTCCGGCAGACCCGCCAGCTTGGCGACTTCGATGCCGTAGCTGCGGTCGGCGCCGCCGGGGATGATCTTCCGCAGGAAGATGATATCCTCCCCCCGGCGCTTGACGGCGATGTTGTAGTTCACCGTGCCGGGGAGGGTGTTTTCCATTTCTGTTAGCTCGTGATAATGGGTGGCAAACAAAGTTTTGGCCCCCAGCGTCTTTTTGTCAGCGCAGTATTCCAGAACAGCCCGGGCGATGGCCATACCGTCAAAGGTGGAGGTGCCCCGGCCGATCTCATCCAGGATCAGAAGAGAATTTTTGGTGGCCTGATGGAGAATATCGGAGACCTCCGTCATCTCCACCATGAAGGTGGACTGCCCGGCGGAGAGATCGTCGCTGGCGCCGATGCGGGTGAAGATCCGATCCACCACGCCGATATGGGCGTATTTGGCGGGGACGAAGCTGCCCATCTGGGCCATGAGGACGATCAGCGCCACCTGCCGCATATAAGTGGATTTACCGGCCATGTTGGGGCCGGTGATGATGGCCACCCGTTCTTCCTTTTCACCCATAAAGGTGTCGTTGGGGACGAACAGGCTGTCTTTCAGAACCTTTTCCACCACCGGATGACGGCCCTCCCGGATCTCAATGACCCCGGACTCGTCCACCTCCGGACGGCAGAAATTGTTGTGGACTGCTACGGAGGCAAAGGAGCACAGCGCGTCGCACTCCGCCACCGCCGCGGCGGTTTTCTGGATGCGCCCGGCATTGTCCGCGATCTGCTGGCGCAGGGCGGAGAACAGCTCGTATTCCAGCGCCACCACCCGCTCGGAGGCCGTCAGGATCTCATGTTCCAGATCCTTCAGTTCCTGTGTGATGAACCGCTCGCCGTTTACCAAGGTCTGTTTGCGGATGTAGGTTTCCGGCACCTGCTCCTTAAAGGCATTGGAGACCTCAATATAGTAGCCGAACACCTTGTTATAGCCGATTTTCAGGGTGCGGATGCCGGTTTTTTCCTTTTCCTTGGCCTCCATCTCCGCCATGACGCCCTTGCCGTTTTTCAGAATGTGCCGCAGGCGGTCCACTTCTTCGTTGAAGCCATCCCGGATGATGCTGCCTTCCCGGACAGAAAAGGGCGGCTCGTCACAGATGGCGGCGGCAATGTCCCCGCTGATATCGTCCAGCGTGTCCAGCTCGGCGGTCAGTTCGGTCAGACGGCGGTCGGAAAACCCGGAAAGCTGTTCCTTCAGGTTGGGCAGCTTTTCCATGGCGGCGCGGAGGGAGGTCAGGTCCCGGCCGCCGGCGGTGCCATAGACGATGCGGCCAATGAGCCGTTCCATGTCTCCAAGGCCGGTCATTCCGGCGATGAGTTCCTCCCTGCGGATGGTGTCATCCACCAGCGCCGCCACGGCACTGCTGCGGCGGTCAATATCCGTCACGGACAGGAGGGGCCGCTCCAGCCAGCCCCGCAGCATTCGGGCGCCCATGGGCGTTTTCGTCTTGTCCAGCACCCAGAGAAGGCTGCCCTTTTTCTCCTTGCCCCGTAGGGTCTCCGTCAGCTCCAAATTGCGCCGGGACGCCAGATCCAGCTCCATAAACCGTCCCTGCCGGTAATAGTCCAGCTCCCGGATATGGGACAGGTCCGTTTTCTGCGTTTCGTAGAGATAGCTCAAAAGTCCGCCCAGCGCCATGGCGGCGGCAGGCTCTCCGGCAGGCAGGCGGGAGAACGTCTCATCGCCGAACTGCGTGCGGATGCTCTTTTCCGCCTCTGCCAGACGAAAGCGGCCCTCGCCGCCGTTTTCATAGCGGCAATGGAACTTATCGGCCAGAACGTCCGTCAGGGCCTTTTCATGGAACGCTCCGTCACTTAAAATCGCCTCGGCGGGCTGGAAGCGGCCCAGCTCATTGATGATGTGGGTCACAGCGTCCCGGCCGGAAAAGGCGGTGAGGTGCGTTTCACCGGTGGACAGGTCGCAGAATGCTATGCCGCCCCCCTGACTGTCCAGATAAATACCGCAGAGGTAGTTTCCGGCCCGGTCATCCAGACACGCAGCGTCAATGACCGTACCCGGCGTCACAACCCGGATAATATCCCGCTTCACCAGCCCCTTGGCGGTGGCGGGGTCCTCCATCTGCTCGCAGATGGCCACCTTGTAGCCCTTGGCGATGAGACGGGCAATATAGGACTCGCTGGCGTGATAGGGGATGCCGCACATGGGGACCCGTTCCTCCTCCGGCTTGGCGTTTTTGCCGTGGTCCCGGGAGGTGAGGGTCAGGTCCAGTTCCTTGGAGGCCAGCTTGGCATCGTCGGCGAACATTTCATAGAAGTCCCCCAGACGGAAAAACAAAATGGAATCCGGGTTGTCCTTCTTGATTTCCAGATATTGCTTCATCATGGGGGTCAGTTCCGCCATAAAAATACCTCTTTCTTTATCTTTCAGCAAATGTTTCTGTTTTATGATACCAGATCGTATAAGGGTGTGCCGCCTTGCGGCACGGGAAAGCATGGTGATACCATGCAAGATTGAATCCCCATTTTCTTTTCCTCTTGCGGAAAAGAAAACGGCCATTCATGGTCAAAAGAAAAGACGCTGAGGGATGATTTGACACCTCCGTGTCAAATCACCCAAAACGGGGGCTGGCCGCCACGCACTGCCGACTAAACTTGAAACGCCCCTACCGGCTGCGCTATACTCAAATCTCAAATCAGTACGTCCCCGCACCAGAAAGTCCGCCGCATACCGGTGTTCCAAACAGGACACTCTCTGCCCCTCTTTCCGCTGCCGCTCGCATGTAGCACCAGGTAGTGCGTAGCGAAGCGGAACGCACGGGACTGTTGCAGAAAGTCTTTCAGGTTTGCAGCCCGGTAAATGCCCTGCTTCCAAATGTGGGGAAGCACTCGGCTCTTTGCGGACTTTCAGCGCAGCCGGCAGAAGGTTTCCGGATTTTGGCGGCAGTCCGTACCGACTGCTCCTTCGTATGGGTGAGTTGGCCGCTTCGACGGTCAACTCATCCCTGACATTTTTTCTTTTCCACCGTGCACGGCGCATTTTCTTTTTGATGTCTCAAAAAGAAAATGGGGGGTGCATCCCCACGGTAAAACCGTGCATTCTCGTGCCGCAAAGTGGCACCATGCTGCATCCCCTGCGGCGGTTCGCCGCGCCCCTTTGCGGGGCAAAGAAAATGTAGGGGACATTCCAATGGGCAAAGCCCATTTTAGGATTCGATCCCGCATGGTATCACCATGCTTTCCCGTGCCGCATAGCGGCACTCTCTGAAAGGAGCTTCTATGTCTGATCTCATCGCCGCCATTGCCACCGGCAGCACCGCCACCGCCATCGGCATCGTCCGGGTCTCCGGGACCGGCTGCTTTGCCGCCTGTGACCGGGTCTTTCGTCCCCGGAACGGAGTCCCCTTCGCCCAGCAGCCCTCTCACAAGATGGTGTTCGGAGAAATGCTGGACGATTCCGGCGCCGCCATCGATCAGGGATTAGCCGTCCGCTTCGGCGGCGGACACAGCTACACCGGGGAGGACTCCGCCGAATTCCACTGCCACGGCTCTCCCGTAGTCCTCCACACCCTGCTCTCCGCTCTCTTTGCCGCCGGAGCCCGGCAGGCCCAGGCCGGTGAATTCACCAAGCGGGCCTTCCTCAACGGCAAAATGGACCTGACGGAGGCGGAAGCCGTCATCGATCTCATCGATGCCCAGTCCGCCGCTGCCGCGAAAAACGCCGCAGCCCAACTGGACGGCGGTCTCCGCCGCCGCCTGGAGCCGGTGCAGGAGGCCCTCATCGACATCACCTCCCGGTTTTACGCCGTGGTGGATTACCCCGACGAGGACATTGAGGACATTCAGCCGCAGCAGATCCGATCTTCTCTGCAAATCGCCGCCGACACCCTCTCCGCCCTGCTGGACACCGCCCAGCGGGGCCGGGTGCTGAAAAACGGCGTCCGCACCGCCATCGTGGGCCTGCCCAATGCCGGTAAGTCCTCCCTGCTCAACGCCTTGGCTGGCTATGACCGGGCCATCGTCACCGACATCCCCGGCACCACGCGGGACACAGTGGAGGAGACCGTCACCTGCGGCGGAACCCTCCTGCGGCTCATTGACACCGCCGGTATCCACGATACCGCCGACGCCGTGGAGCAGTTGGGCGTAGAGCGCAGCCGCAAGGCGGCAGAGACTGCCGATCTGGTGATCGCCGTGGTGGACGGCAGCCAGACACCGATGACTGTGGACGAGGACATTCTCGCCCTGGCCACGAAGGCCCCCCACTGGATCTTAGCCGTCAGCAAGGATGATCTGAACCCCGCCGTGAAAACCGCCGTCTGGCAGCTCCCCAAGGGCCTGCGGGAGCCGGACGCTCTGGTTTCGTTCAACTCCGTGGCCCCCGGTGGGCTGGATCTGCTGGTGGACGCCGTGCAAAGCTGCTTCCCCGCCGGGACCCCCGCTGACGCCGGTTCCCTCCTGACCAACGCCCGGCAGGAATCTGCCGTCCGCCGGAGTCTGGAGGCTGTCCGTCGGGCGCTGTCCGCGCTGGACAGCGGTCTGACTCCCGACGCTGTCCTCACTGATGCGGAGGAAGCACTGGAGTCCATCGGCGAACTAACGGGCCGCACCGCCAAGGAGGAGATCGTAGGCGCGGTGTTCAGCCGTTTCTGCGTGGGAAAATAACAATTTTCGTTTTCCCCTGTCTTTCTTCCTGTTTTCCTTAACGCATAATCCGGTTTACAAAACTACAAAAATGTGATATACTTGCTCTGATTTCAAAGGAAGGAGCACCGGTATGGAAGAAATTTCCGCCTTTCGCCGTCAGTTGGAGACCCACCGCCCTGCGGATTGGGAAACACTGCCGGATTTCCCCCTGTATATGGATCAGGTCCTCTCCTACATGGAACGGCAGACCATCCGTCTGGACGAGAGCGACGCTCTGACAGCCTCTATGGTCAATAACTACACGAAAAACGCCCTGGTCCCCCGGGCTGAGGGCAAGAAATACAACCGGGACCATCTGGCCTACCTCACCTTCGTCTGCATTCTCAAGCAGGTGATGTCCGTCCGGGATATGGACCTGCTGATCCGCACTGAGCTTTCTGATGACCGCTCCGTGGAAAACGGCTACCGGGCCTTTCTGGAAAGTCTGGACGGTGCCCTGTCCAGTGCCGTGCAGGAGATGGGCGCTTATGAAGGAACTGACAATCTGGCGGACGCCGCTGTTCATTTCGGTCTGCTGAGCTATGCCGCCGGCCTTGTGAGCCGTCAGTATGTGGCCCAGCTCCGCGCCCGGACGAAACCCGCCGGCAAACCGGATAAAGCCGAGGCCAAAAAGGCCGCGAAAAGCAGAAAGGAGCGCAAGGACTGATGCGTGATTATGTAATTTTAACGGATAGCTGCTGCGATCTCTCTGCGGAAATGGCCGCAGAGCTGGGCGTAGAGGTCCTACCGTTAAGCCTGCAAATGGGTGATCGCACCTACCGCAACTATCTGGATGGCCGGGAGATCGGCTTCCATGAGTTCTACGAGCGGGTCCGCTCCGGCGAGCTGGCCACCACCTCCGCCGTCAACGTGGGGGAATTTGAGGAAAAGATGCGGGAGATCCTGAAAACCGGAAAGGACATCCTGAGCATCAGCTTTTCCTCCGCCCTCTCCACCACCTACCAGTCCTCCGTCATTGCCGCGGAGGAGTTGAAGGACGAATTTCCCGACGCGAAGATCCTGACGGTGGACTCCCTCTGCGCCTCTCTGGGGCAGGGATTGTTCGTGTATCTCTGCGCGCAGGAGCAGAAAAAGGGGAAAACCATCGACGAGGTGAAGACCTTTGCCGAGGAGACCAAGGGCCGCGTCTGCCACTGGTTCACGGTGGACGATCTGAACCACCTGAAGCGGGGCGGCCGGATCAACGCCGCCACCGCCCTGTTCGGCACCATGCTGGCCATCAAGCCGGTCATGCATGTGGACGACGAGGGCCGCCTGATCCCGGTCAGCAAGGCCCGGGGCCGCAAGGCGTCTCTGACCGCTCTGGTAGACCGGATGGAGGCCACCGCCATCGACCCCGCCGGTCAGACGGTGTTCATCAGCCACGGTGACTGTCTGGAAGACGCTGAATTTGTTGCCGGTGAGGTCCGCCGCCGTCTGGGCGTGGAGACCGTCCACATCAACTATGTGGGTCCTGTCATCGGCAACCACTCCGGCCCCGGCACCATGGCGCTGTTTTTCCTTGGCAGCGAACGATAATTATGCAAAAATAGTTTGGGGAAATCCCCAAACTATTTTTGCTATGCAAACACATAGCAAAATAAGAAATGTGCCATTTCCTCGCCCCTGCGGGGCAACCGGAAATGATGCACGAAAACTTCATGCACTGGCATTTGTGCATGTTCGCAGTGCACTGCTCATGCATGAAGTTTTATGCGTATGAAATTAAATTTTCCGCTCTGGCGGAAGCACATGTGAGGATCATATATGGAATGGTTGGAAGTACACATTGACACAAATCACGCCGGGCTGGAGCCTCTGGAGATCTTCCTCTCCGCCAATGGGGTGGACGGCGTG
>ENA-UEOJ01001839-UEOJ01001839.1-human-gut-metagenome-genome-assembly--contig:-NODE-1839-length-13748-cov-85.744569_pt1 | contig 13748 bp, 8 predicted proteins | sample MGYA00242885_ERZ507886 | MGnify/ENA primary metagenome ERZ507886 (study PRJEB26167, sample SAMN06115505) | human gut metagenome | host: Homo sapiens | place: China:Anhui | collected 2015-08-07... | reverse complement strand
AAGCCGTTGCATAACACCCATCAACCGGAGCCGACTCAAATCAAAATAGTTAGCACTATCTATTGCTGTAAGGAACCACTCTATAACCAGACCGATCAATATTAACAAGAGACTTCTTTTTATGATTTTCGCAATCGCCGGTCGATACTGGAAGTTATACTTACACAAGGAGATGTAGGTCGAAATACCCATCAGGAACATAAACATCGGAAATACCAGATCAGCCGGCGAAAAGCCATCCCACTTGGCATGTGCGAACACAGCATAGTTATAGCCACACTTTCCGGTGTTGTTGACCAAGATCATCCCGGCAACAGTAATACCCCGAAGTACATCAAGCGAAAGTAACCGTTTGTTCGGATTCATAATGCCTGCTTCTTTTAATTACTTATTATATATAAAATAGCTGTTCCGGCAGCTAACACTATCCCTATAAGCGATTCATAAGGTATCAGCTTCAGACGTTCCTTAAAGTTAAGTTCACATACCCCTCCTGTCGCATGAAAGAACGAGCCATGTGGCAAATGGTCAAGAACTGTAGCTCCGGAATTAATCATAGCCGCTCCCCAAACCGCAGAAATACCTATAGCCAATATCGTTTCAGCGAACGAAGAAGAAGCCAGTGTCGCTCCGGCTGTTGTCGATGCGGTAGCCGCCGACATCAACGCGCCTGATATAGGAGCAATCAATACATCACTCATATGAGCATGATCCAATCCTGTAAGAATCCAATCTTTCAAAGAAGAGTTCTTTATGATGCCGGCAATAGTTCCAGTTCCTATCAACAGAATAGCTACCACAGACATCTTTTGCAGCCCATATGCTATACTCGGAAGAATATTTTTCCATTGTTTCATACAGATAGCACCACATAACCCACCGACCGGCAAAGCTATCAAAGGATCGATATTAATTCCTACCGCAGGACGTAATGCCAATAAAACAATCGTAACAACAGGAGCAATCAGACTGGTTCTTAACGAAGGAAGATTTCTCTCTTCCTCTTTATCCTCTGTTTGCATCATTGTTTTTTTGTTTTTTACCGATTGAGGCATTAGACGAACAATAACGAAAACAGTGAAAAACAAACCGATCACTGCCGGTAAAATATTGGCAAACATTACAGCCGATAGATCTGCATTAAAATTTCCGGCTGCTATAATGGTGTTCGGGTTAGGTGATATGATATTTCCACATTTACCTCCCCCGATCATAGCAATAAGCAATACAGATGGAGACAGGTTTAGACGCTTGCCTATCGAAAGAGCCACCGGCGCAACGGTTATCACTGCCACATCAATAAAGACGCCTACCGTACAAAGCAACATCGTTGCGAGTGCCAATGCCATAAATACCCGTTTTTCACCCATTTTGTTTATAATCGCATTGGAGATGACCGTGGTAGCTCCGGTTTGTATCAATATGCCTGACAAGACTCCGGCTGTCAGAATCCGCAATACCGCCGGGGTGACCTCTTTCACCCCTTCGGTCATCACCGTAACGGTCTCATTCAAAGATAGTCCTCCCAACAACCCTCCGACTACCGCTCCGATAATCAGACTGTATGTCGGAGAAAGCTTTCTTATGATTAACAGTATGGATAATGAAAGCCCGATTAATGCGCCTATCGCTGTCATTGAGTATTATTTAGTAAATTGTTTTATGATTCTCACCACCTGTCGTACCGTTCTCTCTATGTTTTCTTTCGTAAACTCCGGTTGCATCGCCTCTTCAAGTGTTACCGGAAAAGGTTGAATAGGCAGTACGGCAGTAAACCCCATCCTATTAAGCGCTTCGGTGGCTTCGACTGCTCCCCCAAACGCTATCACCGGAACCTGACATTTCTCACCGACACGTAAAATTCCGTCCAGTGCCTTTCCCATACCAGTCTGGCGATCCAGTTTCCCCTCTCCAGTCAGTATCAGATCTGCCTGTCGAACGACCTCCTCGAAACGAAGCGTTTTCAATATAACTTCTATTCCGGATTGCAATTCTGCATTCAAAAACGGAAGCAGGCCACCTCCCATTCCTCCGGCAGCTCCGGCACCGGGAAGCTGCGATATATCCATATTTGTATATTCCTTTATCACCTGTGCATAATGCCGCAACCCATTGTCCAACTCTATCACTTGCAAACTATTTGCCCCTTTTTGGGGAGCATATACATAGGCCGCACCCTCTTCTCCAAAAAATGGATTACTAACATCACAGGCAATCATAAATTTACTATCCTTCAATGCCGGATTTAATTGGAAAATATCTATTTGATGGACTTTTATCAGATTTTCGCCGACAGGCTCCAACTCACCGTTTCCACTATCTAAGAAACGTGCACCTAAAGCCTTCAGCATACCTATTCCCGCATCATTCGTAGCACTTCCGCCGATCCCGATAATGAATTCCCGACACCCGCGTTTTAATGCGTCAGCAACCATTTCTCCAACTCCATAAGTCGTAGTCTTCATGGGATTTCTTCGATTTGAATCAATCAATGGCAGACCGCAGGCCGAGGCCATTTCGATAATAGCCATCGCACCATTGTTTACGATGCCATACGATACTTCAATTGGCTTCATGAATGGATCATGCACCCGACATGACACCGTTTGAGCATGAAGGGCAGAGCATAGAGCTTCTGTAGTCCCTTCGCCGCCATCAGCTATGGGGAAACGTATAATCTGACAGTCGGGTAATTCCTCCTGAATCGCTTTTTCGGCAGCTTTTGCTATCTCGAAAGAACCGACCGAACCTTTAAACGAGTCGAATGCCAATACAATCTTTTTCATAAAAGCTATCACTTATTTGTTTTCTCTATTAAATTCAATGCAGCCTTAACCGGGTCATCAAACGGAGTCGTACTGTTGCTCCAGGGAGATGTAATCCATTGCTCCTCCCATTCCCGGATTTTATCCCGGTTTTTTGTGAAATAGAGCTGTATACGAGGGATATAGTAGTCTTTAATCAGTCCGCTCCAGAAACGGGCGGCATAATCCTCCTGGATACCACCCCAACTTGTAATCAAGCGTTTGGCATTTGCTTCATAAGCATCTTTTTCCTGAAGAGTTGTTCCGCTATTGCGCGCAAGTTCCACCCATTCTTCTAATCGATATAAAGGATGAGAAGCCAACAGCCTGTCAACGTCCATCAACAAATCAACAGTTTGTTGCAGATTACGTTTCGCTGCGAGAACACGATTCTCCAAATCATCTTTTAGGGCCTGCTTATAAAAATTCTCAGCTTTAGCCGCTACATAATACGAAACAAACTCTATGAGGTCGTTTCTGTATAATTCAGAGCTTTTCAGTTCGTCAGCGCAACTAGCATACAAACGTATAGCTTGCAAATAATCATCACTAAGGTCGATTTTACTGATCCGCCGTTGATCGGGAATTACAGTTTGCCAGGTAAAACGGGGGTATGAATACAAAGAACTATATGCTGTCTTCCGAAAGAGTTTCCAAGCTTCCTCCATGGCATCGGGATATCCCCCATAACGGGCCTCACAGTACATCTTCATCCAATCGTCCAGATCGATACTATCTGATGACCATCCCATATCGGCCAACAATTCGTAAACAACCTCATTGTTTTCGAGTCCTTCAGGGGCAGAACCGAACCCAATCAAGTTACCTTTATTAGCTGCACGTAACGCTTTGACCGAGGAGCTTGCATACATGTCCAAGTCTCCTGTCATGGTGTTTTTCCCGCCAAAGTTGGGTACATAGCTGAATATCCATTTCTTTCCGTAAAATCCATCATGTACTTTCCATGTTTGTTCGGTGTTCCATACCCATTTCGGATAATCATTGCCCAAATCAATGATAATCATTTTATCATCAGGTACATTGCTCAACAGGGCTTTAAGCGATTCTTTATCCCAGAATGAATGTTGATATCCGAATGTCCATCCCTGTGTAACCCAAACGGCATCCGGGTTTCCGGCTGCAATTGATTTATAGATCGTTTCTCCATACTCGGCCAATAACTTATATTTCGCTTCTTTATCTTCCTTATCGATAGGCAGTTCCATCTCATTAAAACTATCCGAGAGATAATACGTATTTTCTCCAAACTCTTTTTCCCACTCTTCGACAAACAGTTTGCCTATCTCTTCGAAGAAAGGCGAATCCGGTGGCAATACATAGGCATTGTACTCTTCATCAAAACCACCCCACCGCATGTGTCGGAATTGCGTATCGGGATGTTTCTGTACGAATGCTTCTGGCACGAAACCTGCAAACGCAGGTGCTATGGGCTGCATACCCAACTCGCGCATACGGGTCAGGATTTGATGCTGCAAAATGATTTGGTTCTGCTGCCAGGCATCAGATAAGGGACCGTCCCACTTGTTCAGATTGCCCATGCGATGCCAGGGAAGGTGTGCAGGGGCAGTGAAAAATTCACGGATTTCTTCTTTAGCCAATCCCATACGCAGCCATACCCGTTCCGCAATGGCCTCGCTAGCCACGGTAGCCAAGGGCATATTTACCCCATAAAGAGCCATCCTGTCAATTTCCTTCTCCCAACGCTCCCAGTCCCAGTAAGGGGTAGTGTAGCCGAATGTACAAACATTAAGAAAATAGCGCAACTCATAAGGGGACACCTGTTCATACAATTCATAATCAGGCCACGGCATCACCGACGTTATATGTTCACCGCTCCATGTTTTCATACTCTTGCAGGCCTCTTTCATGTACGTATGAAAAGCGTAACAGATAGCAACGGAGCTACTTCCCCTTAGGGTAAGCCGGCCGTCGCTTGCTATCACTTCGAATATATCTTTACCATCGGATGGTTCGATATATTCAAAGTGGATAGACTGTGCTCTTTCCCCAATCTGACGTTCTATTAACTGTTTGGCGGGGGTGATAATATCCGTCTTAGGCTTGTGGCATGAGCAGAAAAAAAGCGTTGTTGAAATCAGTAAATACTTGATTATTGTATGTATCATAGAAAATCATAAATGTTATAAGTGAGTATCAATATTTTTTCTTCGATGCTTCCTTCACATATTCCAGTTCCGTAATAATCGGTAAATGGTCTGACAAAAGCGACTGAACAGTTTGCGTACTAATCACACGCCATCCTTTTTGCGGGTATGCAAACAAGTAATCGATCTTAATCACAGGTTTCCATGCCGGCATCCCGAAATCATCGTTACTCGCAGCAAACCAACTATCCATACCACGTATTGCCTCGGAGTAATGACGCGCGTTGAAATCACCTCCCAAAATTATAGGATATTTATAATTTTTGAAATGCCCGGTAATAAATTTTATTTGCTCCGCCCTTGTTTCTTGAGAGTTGACGTCCAGATGCGTAGAGGTAAAAACAATGGTATCATTACCCATTTCGAATAATCCCTCCAGCATGGCCCGCCTCTCATGCTCTTTGACCGGATGGGGCAGCATTATCTTTTGTACAGAAATATATGGATATTTACTTAACATCCCAATACCGTAATAACCGGTAGAATAGTCAATCGTCTTTCCGTAAAGCCCAAACATCCCTGTATGATAGGCAAGTTCGGATATAAAATCCTTCCCCTTCTGATGCGGGGTACGCTTACGGTCTGTTTTGCTATCCACTTCCTGAAGCGCCACAAAATCAGGCTTGAAGGATTTGATATGATGAGCTAGTTCCTCTAAAGATGCCAGTTCGCCAAATCTCAAATTATAGGTCATTACCCGCAACCGTAGAGTATCTTGCGCATAGGCAACACCCAAAGTCAGGCATAAAAACAATAATAAATATTTCTTCATTGAATACATGGTTTCTATTTTTTAATGATTACTTTTCCCAGCCCGGATTTTGTCCTAACAGAGGATTCTTCTGACGCTCGGGATTAGGCACGGGCCACAAATAATGTTTCGTTGCGTCGAAGTAACGCGCGCCGCCTTCCGCGGTAGACTTTTCGTAGATAACATCACCAAACTCATCTACTCCGGTATCGGGATATGGGTTGGCGCCCAAATCATTCATACAAACTTTCAGGCTAGGACCGGTGATGGCACGTCCAAAGCGGAGTTCGCCTTCACGCCAGCGCATCACATCGGCATATCTAGTTCCTTCACCTGCCAACTCAATGCGACGTTCTCTTCTCAATTCGGTTTCGAGATCCATCCCCCATGCGCTAAGTTCGTCAAGGTTCATACGATGCATATTCACACGATCTCTAAGCCTGTTGATGGAGTAGTCAATCTGTGCTTGTGTCAGATTCTTGCCTTGCAGTTCGAAAGTGGCTTCGGCATAAATCAGCAAGATTTCGGCAAAACGGATGACATTAAGATTCCCATGTCCGTCTACACTCGAACCGGCCAAATCAATATCGTTATACTTTTTCAGATAGAAGCCTGTACGGCTATTTGCCCCCACACGGTTATTATTTTGCAATGAAGCAAAACGAGGCAAATTAAATGTCTCGTTGGCCTTATCCGCATCAGGGTCACCGTCATCTCCTCCCGGCCATTTGTCACCCGGAGCATATAAAGTCATCTTCATTCTAGGATCTCTGTTCCGGAAGTAATCCACATAATGCTCTTCAGGCGACTTGTATAACGATGAGGTCTGCACACCGGTCTTTTTATAATATTCCAGTCCGGTTTTTGCCGGCTTACCGTCTGTACACAGATAAGCATCCACTAACGACTTTGTCGGATTGAGACGTATGTAGTCTGTCGGACTGCAAGTTTCATTGGGCAGACTTTGCGTACGGATTTCGGGTACAAAAAGGCTATATACGATGGCTTCGATATTTTTCGGATCATTCTCGACATCCCCTTCGTGATGGAACAGTTTTTCATATTCATACAGGCCATAGGGACTGTTTTCGATGATATATTCACTCGTTTTTGCAGCCAGTTCCCACCTTTCGTTTTGCAAGGCAATACGTGCCAATATAGCCAAAGCGCCCCAGCGGTCGAGTCTTCCCAGCTTGTCTCCTGTATATCTTTCTTCAGGCATGCGCTCTGCCGCCCATTTCAAATCCTCGACGAGCAGATCAATGACTTTCTCTCTAGGAGTACGTTCGATATATGCATCTTCGGGCTGGATGACTTCTCCTACCCAGGGAACATCCCCCCAAAATGTCGTGAGGTAAAAGTACATAAGCGCCCGGATGGTTTTTACTTCTGCGGCATAAACGTCTTTCTTACTTTGAGCTACCTGCGCTTTATTATAATTGTCCAGAAAATTATTGCAGCGATAAATATAACTATACGCTCCTGTCCAATAAGTAGTGAAAGGAAAGCCGTCAGTATAAGAGTGCTTGCCTCCCGAAACCTTACTCAGTCCACTGGTAATATTCCCCCACATAACAGTTTCGGCCGTCGATTCGGTCCAATTCACGAGATAGTCTTTTTGCAAAGCTTCGTAACAGGGAGGCAAGGCATTTTCAAGCTGATCTTCATTTACCCAGAATGTTACATTGTCCGGCTCGTTAGGATTCGTTCTATCCAGAAAATCGCTACATGAGGTAACTATACCAAATAAAGCAATGATTAAAAAGTATTTTGAGTATTTCATCTTTATGGTCGTTTAATAGGTTAGAATGTTACTGATAATCCAAAAACATAGGTTTTTACTTGCGGATAGACATCTCCGCTGGTGGTCCTCACTTCAGGGTCATAAGCTCCGAAGTAATCGGTTTTAGTAAACAAGTTATCTGCCGAAGCATATACTCTAAGACTATTAATGCCAAGAGGTGCCACCATTCGGGCAGGAAAACGATAACCTATCTGAATATTCTTCAGGCGCAAGTACGATGCATCCTCTTTCCAGTAATCACTGAAGAGCCTATTGTGCTCCTGCGACTGATAAAGCCTTGGATAAGAAGCATTTGGATTCATAGGCGTCCATCTATCAAGATGCTCTTTTTTAGGGATCGAGTAGTCATTGATAAACGCATGCCGAGCCTCATCCTCAAGGTAACCGGCAACTTTGCCTACTCCTTGCAAATAGAAACTGAAGTCTATGCCTTTCCATTCCAAACCACCTTTGATTGCATAAGTATAATGAGGATCTCTATCACCGAACACCACTTTATCGTAGTCATCAACTACCCCGTCAGGAGCGCCGTCAGGACCACTGATGTCCCGGTACTTAATGTCTCCGGGCTGTACAATGCCGTTCTGTGATGCAACAAGAGGAAACTTAGGTTTCTGATACTTACCTGTAGTTGTATTCACCGATTCGAAGTCATACACTTGTGCCAGCCCATCGGTCAGATAACCATAGAAAGCACCTATCGGATCACCTACCCGACGATACGAACCGGAAGCCGTACTGGTCAGAGACTCCGGAGTCCCACCCAAATCGGTAACCTTATTACGGGCGTCCGACAGATTGAACCCGAGATTGTAATTTACATTTCCGATCTTATCACGCCATGACAGATTAAGTTCCCACCCTTTGACATCAATCTTACCAAGGTTGACATAACCTACATTACTACTGGGAACCCCGACAATAGCCGGGACATCGGGACGAACCAATGCATCGATATTTTCTTTCTTATACCAATCGAAGTCCACATTCAGTCTATTGTTCAAAAAACTAAGATCCATTCCGAAATTAAGCATGCGGATGGTTTCCCACTTGATGTCGGGATTACCGATCTTGTTTTGCCAAAGCCCCATAACAGGTGTATTAGAAGCTCCGATAGGATAGGACTCTTCGGTTATGATAGGCGACAAATAAGGATAGTAATTACCGGGAATGTTTTGATTTCCCAACTCACCCCAGGAAGCACGCAGCTTACCCGAGCTCAATACCGGAGTAGCGAATTCCATGAATTTTTCACGTGAAAAGTTCCATCCTACCGAGAATGACGGAAAATATCCCCAACGATTGCCCTTGGCAAACCTTGAAGTTCCGTCGGCACGCAGATTGGCTTCAAACAGGTATTTGCCGTCAAAAGCATAGTTGACACGCCCAAAGTAAGAACGCAAAGCCCACTCATCTTTTGTTCCGCTATTCATAAAATTAATCATACCGGCACTAATAACGTGAATATCCTCAACCATCACATTATCACGCGTAGCACCCAGCGTGCTTCTGCTTTCCCATTCTTGCGAAAATCCCAACAATGTTCCCAACTCATGGCGCCCCATTGTTTTATTAAAGTTCAAGGTGAACTGCAACGTCTGGGTCATAACATCGAGATGGCTTTGTGAGATATAGTCCTTGGCATCTTCATTTGCTTTCAACGGACTACCGTCCGAATAATAAGACAACATCTTCGGATTAAACTCATCCACCTGACGGGTATATATATTAGCAGAATACTGCATACCAGCGTTCAGTCCGTCTATAATTTTAAGATCTGCATTGAATATTCCATTGAGTACCCGGGTTTTCCGTTCTTCCGTTCCCGACTCATAGGCTACCTGCAAGGGATTACGTACCGAACCGTACGACCAGTTCTCACTATCTACCATCCGACCATTCTCATCAGGAACCTGCCACTTGACGGGTAGTAACGGAGACATACGCTGTGACAGGCGGAACACTCCTGATGTGCCGCTATAGCCTAAGTCCTTCTTATAGAAATCGACATAACTCATCTGCCCGGTCAGTTTCAGACGATCATGCACCTCCGTGTTTACACTGATACGCGCATTATGTCTTTTTGAACTGTATCCGTCACCTACAACCAGTCCATCCTGATCCAAGTAACCATACGACATGAAAAATCCGGTTTTCTCGCTTCCACCCCGTGCACTCACATTATGTCCCGTCTGAAAAGCCCGGCTTTTGTATATTTCATCAACCCAGTCAGTATTGGAATATTCGTTAGGATACAGTCCCGAATCATATTTATCGAAAGCCTCCTGTGTATAGGGTTTGGAAAATCCGGCAGCACTCATAGCTTCATTGGAAAGTTCCATATACTCCCTTCCGTTGACAAGTTCGGGCAATGCTGTAGGAGTCTGGAAGCCGGCATATCCGTTATATTGGAATTCTACCCGTTCTTTCTTTTCTCCTTTTTTAGTCGTTACAAGAATAACACCGTTGGCGGCACGCGCTCCATAAATAGCAGATGACGCGGCATCTTTCAACACTGATACGCTTTCGATATCCGAAGGATTCAATAAGTTGATGTCTCCTCCGGCTACCCCATCAATCAAAATTAAAGGCGCTGTACTACTATTGATGGTTCCTGTACCACGAATGTTGATATTGGGCACAGCACCCGGCTGTCCCGAAGAGGCAACGATACTAACTCCGGGAAGCAATCCTTGCAAGCCCGTAGTTACGTTAGTAATAGGTCTATTCTCGATAGCCTCCGCTTTGACCATAGATACGGCACCTGTTACATTTACCTTCTTTTGCACACCATAACCTACAACGACTACATCTTCCAGGCTGACAGCATCCTCTTTCATCACCACATTTACTGTCGTTTCTTTCGCCACGACACTTTCTTCACGGTAGCCCACGTATGAATAGCGAAGAGTGCTTCCATAAGGCACTTTGATGGAATACTGACCATTGATATCGGTGATTGTACCTGTAGTTGCTCCTTTTACCGATACGGTAGCCCCGATAATCGCTTCCGCATTCTCGTCAGTTACCTTACCTTTCACATATAGTTCATTCCTACTCTCCTGCGGCTCGACAGGTTCTGTTTTATTTTGATATTCTTTATTATAAAATAAAATACTGTCATCCAGAAAACGGAATCCGATGTTAGTCCCTTTCAGCAAAAGAGTCAGTGCTCTGTTCACCTCTGTGTCTTTTATCTCCAATGACACTTTCCTATTCGTATCCACAAATTCTTTACTATAGGCTACATTCATCGAAGCCTTCTCCGCTATCTGACTGATAGCTTCTTTAAGAGGAAGCTCTTTGATACTAACCGATATTTTTTGCTGCTGTGCATAAACAAGAGCTGTGACAAATATGCACATTAGAGCTACAATACACCTTCTACCGGTGCATGAAAAAGGAGAATCTTTTTCCATAATATTAGTCTTTAATGTTTATAGTTCAATATCTATTAGGGAATACACGATAGATATTAAAAAGTATTACAGCAAATAAGTTAATGAATATTAATTTAAGAATATGGGGGAAATTTGCCAGAAATTAATCCATAAGTATTGATAAGCATTGAATGGAAAAACAAGTGGAATTTAAGTATTTTCCCTGATCAAGAATAATCAATCCGCCAGCGCCAGTGTCAGCACACTAATCCGCACTCCTTCACCTCCGCCAGCCGCGAAGCACACGCAACAGTGGTATCCCCTGTTATCAATACATCATCCACAATCAGAATATGCTTTCCGACCAGAGAATCCACATGATTCAATTCAAAAATTCCATCCACATTCTCCCAGCACTCGAATACAGATTTGCGTGTCTGTGTCTCCGTATTCTTCCGGCGGGCTACCGATTCCACACATACGGCAATACCCATCACAGCCGCAATACCCCGTGCTGTACATTCACTTTGGTTATAGCCACGGAACTGCTGTTTCTTTTTATGCAATGGTATGGGGATTATTCACATCAGCTCCCTCGAAGAAATCCGAATCCAATAACTCAGCAGCCATATATCTTCCCATGACTGTTCCGATCTCTTTCTTTCCCCCATACTTCAGCTGATGAAGAATCTACCGGAAATCACTCCCTTTCCGGTAGAAGAAATTACATATAGTACAAAGACATTCTTCACCCTTTGACAGCGGCCTGCCGCAAACTATGCAACAACAGGGAAACAATAAAGATAAAAATGAATGGAGCTGGTCTTTTATAAGAAGAAGTGTGTGTTTCATAATAGTAGCAAGGAGTAATAAGCAGACCGTTTCTCCTACATATCCAACGGGGGGACCTCCGCCAACAGTTCCTGAAACAACGGATGCAGGTACCCGTTCGTTGCAATGATATGATGTCCCTCTATAAAGTGGTCCTCACCATAGAAATTAGTAACTTTTCCTCCCGCTTCCTGCACAATCAAAGCTGCCGCAGAATAATCCCATTTTCCGATAAAAGCTTCCGTCCAAGCATCAAAACGCCCCATGGCCACATAACAAATAGCCGCAGCGGCTGAACCGTTCATCCGAATGCCGCCTACCATTCCATAAAGCCGGTCTATCAAATGAAGAGCCGTCCGCTTATATTGCAGATGATTATAAGGCAGCTCGGTAATGACAAACGCATCTTTTACATCCCGGATATCCGAAACATGAATCGCCTTACCATTCATAAAGGCCTTTCCACCTTTCCATGCATAAAAACATTCGTCCCGACAAACTTCATATACAACTCCCAATAAAAGCCCGGTACGGTTGCGCAAAGCAATGCTCACACAATAAGGAGCTTCATCATGAATATAGTTCGTAGTACCGTCCAACGGATCAATCACCCAGAAATAAGGTTCGTCCCGGTAAGTGACCGACCCTTCTTCCGTTATGAAACCTGCTTCGGGAAGTAAAGTGGAAAGAGCTTTCACTACACGTACTTCAGACTCCTTGTCTACATAAGATACATAATCATGTGCATGTTTCTCCTCAACACATTCACGACGGAAATTTTTGGCAGTACATGGGGATATTCTGGAAGAGAAGTTGCTAAGATTATGGGAATGGCAGAACAGACGATTTATACCAAAAGAAACCGTTTGAGAAAAAAATTAAAAAATTTATCAAAAATTGAATAATTATGGCGTTTTTGTTTCGAGCGAATCATCTTTAACTGAAACAAGGACCGTGGCGGTCTTTTGCGAGGATCACTTACGAGGGGATAATGATACATAGGAACTGCCAGTGAGCAGAGGATGGACTTTGGGTTGTAATCAGCAAGACTTTTAGAAAATCCGTGAGCGGTGCAATGCCAAGCATCCGCCTGTAATGTTCCCGTAAGGCAATGGGGGAGTCGAGGACAAATACAACGCCAAAAATCAAAAGTATAAGAAATCAAGGAAGAATGTGTCGTTGATATCAGATACATACGGCTGTAGGGAGAAATCCTTTACAGCCGTATTGATGTGATATCAGCACGCATATCAGGTAACAAATTATGTATTACACAAGAGAATATCTCAATAGAGCGCATCGAGAAATTGATACTATTTTCCGAGTGCTGTTCCCGGAACATGGAATGGCAGTAAGGGAAGAACAGATTATGTTATGCCACAAAATGCTGGATAACCTGCTGGGAAGAAACATAGCACTGTGTGACGCGGGTGTCGGTATCGGCAAGACGTATGCCTATCTGGTGGCCTGTGTTCTGATGAGAAAATATTCCCTCCTTGCAGAAGGATGTTCCCCTTATGAGCAGCGTCCGGTCGTGATATCCACTTCCAGCATTGCACTCCAGAAAGCAATTCTTACAGAATATATCCCTTTTCTCTCCCGGATTCTTCAGGAGAACGGGACGATTCAGGCCCCTATTAAAGCTGTGATACGAAAAGGGAAAGAGCATTTTGTCTGCGATGAGAGGTTGGAGCACCGAATCGTTGCAATCGAAGAAAAAAACAAAAATGCGTTGCAGAAAGAAGCTCTGCTGTCGTTGAAAGAACATTATGATATGGACGAAGTGTCCAACTTAAGTGGGTTTGACAGAAGGATGGTGAGTGTACCGAAGTTCTGTTCGGGAGACTGCCCGAAAAGAGGCTCATGCAGGTATCAGCAGTATCTGGAGCGTTCCAGAGATCATGAAATGTTCATTCAGATCTGTAATCACAATTATCTGCTGGCTGATGGTTATCACAGGCTGCAGGATTACCGCCCGTTATTAAAAGACTA
>ENA-UEOJ01001832-UEOJ01001832.1-human-gut-metagenome-genome-assembly--contig:-NODE-1832-length-13831-cov-3.346808_pt1 | contig 13831 bp, 7 predicted proteins | sample MGYA00242885_ERZ507886 | MGnify/ENA primary metagenome ERZ507886 (study PRJEB26167, sample SAMN06115505) | human gut metagenome | host: Homo sapiens | place: China:Anhui | collected 2015-08-07 | study... | reverse complement strand
CTACCTTGACTACACCGACACCGTCTTCGGCCAGGTGTACGAGGGGATGGACATCGTGGACAACATCGCCCAGACGGCGGTGGATGAGAACCAGAAGCCCACCGAGGCCATCACCATCCACAGCGTCAGCATCGAGACGTATCAATAAAAAAAGGACCCGCAAGGGTCCTTTTTTGCTGCTCAGATCTCGCCGGGGTGCTCTTTGCGCCAGGCAAGGTAATCTTCGAGGATGACGGTGGCGCTGACGGAGTCGAGGATCTCTTTCCGCCGGGCACCGAAGGTGCCGGTCTCGGAGAGGATATCGGCGGCTTCGCAGGTGGACTGCCGCTCGTCCCACATCCGGACGGGCAGGCCGCTCCAGATCTGCAGCGTCTTGGCCAGTTTCCGGCTCTTTTCGGCGCGTTCGCCCTCGGTGCCGTCCATGTTCAGCGGCAGGCCCACCACGATGAGTTCGGCATGGATCTCGGCGGCGATCTCGCACACCCGCGCCGCCACCTTCGGGCGGGCTTTCAGGGTGATCTGCGGCGTGATGGCGGTGGTGAGAAATTCGGAGGCGTCGCAGGTGGCAAGGCCGGTGCGGCTGGCTCCGTAGTCAACGGCTAATATCTTCATAATGGCATCCTTTCCCATTCGGTTTTCCCCAGTGTATCACAGAATAGATGTTCTTGCAATTTTGTGTTACAATAAGAGCAGGTCACTCCCTCTCAGGCGCTTCGCGCCAGCTCCCCCAAAGGGGGAGCCACTGGCGGGCCGGGCAGGTCTGTGCGCTGTCGCCTTGCGGCTCCCGCACAGCCGGGCCCTGTTCTCATGAGCAGTCAGCCGCTGACCGCGAGAGCGGAGCCCGGCAGGCTGTGCAGGAACGGGCTTTGCTCATCCAGCACAGCCAAAACCGGCCTGCCAATGCCTCTCCCTCCGGGAGAGGTGGCATCGCGCAGCGATGACGGAGAGGGCAAGCAAAGAGAGGTTTTTATGTTACAACTGGTCTTAGGCGGGTCGGGCAGCGGCAAGACGACGCTGCTGTATCACCGTATCCGTGCCCGCGCCGAGGCGGGTCAGAAGAGCATCCTGCTGGTGCCGGAACAGTTCACCTCCTCCACCGAGGGGCGCATCTACCGCGAACTGGGCGATGCGCTTTCCGGCATGGTGGAGAGTTTTTCATTCACGAGCCTGGCCGAGAAGATCCTGTCCGTGGAGGGCGGCGCAGCCGTGCAGACCCTTTCGGACGCAGGCCGCGCTGTGCTGGTGCGCCGCGCACTGGAAGAATTGCAGGAAAACGTCCATTACTACTACCGCAACCGGCGGAGCGCGGCGTTCTGCCAGATGGCCGCCGAGACCATCGACGAGCTCAAGAGCGCAGGCCTGTCCGGCCAGCAGCTGGCCGACCTTGCCAAAGGCTGCGGGGCCGAGAGCGGCAAACTGGGGGAGCTGGCCCTGATCTTTCAGGGCTACGAGACCCTGCTCGCCCGCAGCGGCATGGACCCCGCCGACCGGCTGGAGCTGGCCGGAGCGCGGCTCGAAGAGGCGCTGGCCTGCGGCGCAGTGCCGGGATTCTTGAAGGAGCGGGAGGTCTTCATCGACGAATTCGATACCTTCAACGCGCCCAAAAAGCGGCTGCTGGGGGCGCTGCTGGCCGCTCTGCCCAGGGTGACGGTGGCCCTGTGCGACGATGGGGCACCGCTCGTGCCCGGCGATGTGAGCCTGTTTTCGGGGGCCAAGCAGGTGGCCGTGCAGCTGCGCCAGCTGGCCCGCAAAAATGGGGCCGAGGTGGCTGCGCCCCAGCTGCTCCGGCGGGACCTGCGGCACACCGAGGCCCCCGGCCTTGCGGCAGTGACCGCGCTGCTGGAGACCGGCACCTGTGCACCGCTGGAAGCACCGGCGGACGAGGTGCGGCTGTTTGCTGCGCCCAGCCGGGAAGAGGAGGCCCGCGCCGCCGCCGGTGCCATCCGCCGCCTGATGCGGCAGGGGGTGCGGTGCGGCAGGATCGCGGTGGTCTGCCGCGACATCGGCAAGTACCGCGCCGCTGTGCGGTATGAGTTCCGGATGGCGGGCATCCCGCTCTACTGCGATGAGCCGACTACCCCGGAGTTCAGCGCCCCGGCCACGGCGGTCCGGGCACTGCTGGCGCTGGCCCGCGGGGCCGACCTGACCGAGAATCTGACCACGCTGGCCAAAACGGGCCTGTGCGCCCTGACCGAAGAAGAGGTCTGCGCCCTCGAAAACTACGCCTATACCTGGTCGCCCAATGCGGCGGCATGGCGGGCAGCGTTCCGGAACGACCCCAAAGGCTTCGGCGATCGGGAGCTGACCGAAGAGGACGCCCGGAATCTGTCCGATGCCGAAAAGGCCCGCGCTCTGCTGGTGAACGCCGCCGATGCTCTGCGCGGCAAGGTGCGGAACGCCAACGCCGAGGCCATCAGCCGCGCGCTCTACTTCTGCCTCAGAGAGCTGGGCGCAGAGGAGCAGCAGGCGGCGCAGGTGGAAGCCATCCGAGCGGCGCGGGGCATCCCGGCGGCGGAAGAGGCCGCCCGCGAGTGGAACGTGGTCATGGAGCTGCTGGACGAGATGGCCCGCCTGCTGGGCGAGCAGACCGTGACGGTGGCCGAATACGAAGACCTGTTCGGGCTGCTGCTGCGTTCGTCCGACCTGGGGCATATCCCGCAGACGCTGGATGCCGTGGTGCTGGCCAGCGCGGGCAAGATGCGGCTGGACGAGCCAGACTATGTCTTCGTGCTGGGCCTTGCCGAGGGCGAGTTCCCCACGGCCCCCGGCGAGACGGGCCTGCTGACCCACGCCGACCGCGACGCCCTGATGGCGCAGAAGATCGACCTGCCCGACTGCTTTGAGAACCGGGTGGTCCGCGAGCAGGTCTGCTTCTATAAGGCGCTCACCGCCCCGGCCAGAGGGCTGTGGCTGAGCTGGCCCAAGGGGCAGGGGCAGACCCTCTGCGCGGCGTTGGAGCCGATCGTGGAGGCGCTGGAACCGGCCCCGCCGGAGCTGGCTCTGCCCGACCTGGCCGCGACCCCCGCCGACGGCCTCGACTGCCTGGGCGGCGGCTGGCCCCTGACCGGAACAGAACGCGCCAGCCTGACCGAGGCTCTGCGCACCCCCGGCGGCGAGGAGCCGGAGGGCCTGAAGCTGCTGCGCCGGATGGCGGACGCTTCACCCCGGCAGGTCAGCGACCTGGATGCACTGGAAGAACTGTTGGGCCGGCGGCTGCGCATCTCGCCGAGCCAGCTGGAAAAATATTATACCTGCCGGTACGGCTACTTTTTGCAGTACGTACTGGGCCTGCGCCCCCGCCGCCGGGCCGAGCTTTCGGCTGACCAGAGCGGCAGCTTGATGCACTGGGTGCTGCAGATGGCACTGGACCCGGACCCTGCGCCGGACAACCCCTGCGCCGCCATGCTGGCCCCCTTCATCGAGCTGGACGACGACGCCATGGCGGAGCTGGCGGGGCTGCTGGTGGACGAATACGCCCGCCGCTATCTGCCCGAAGACACAGCCCACTTTGCCTACCTGCTCTCCCGCCTGAAAAAGAGCATGGCAGGCCTGCTGTGCTACCTGCGGGATGAACAGCGCCAGTCCAGCTTCCGGCCTGTGGCCTGCGAGCTGAAGATCGGCAGCGGCGGGGACGGCGTCCGCGCCCAGACCTATCACCTCTCGGATGGGCGGACCGTCCAGCTGGTGGGCACCGTGGACCGCGCCGATGAATGGGTCGAGGAGGATGGCACCCGCTGGGTGCGGGTCGTGGACTACAAGACCGGCAGCAAAAAACTGGACCTGAAGGAGGTCTACTGCGGCCTCGACTGCCAGATGCTGCTGTATCTGTTCAGCCTGACGCGGGACGGCAGCGGCCGCTTTACCGGGGCGGAACCGGCGGGCGTTCTGTATCTGCTGGCCGACCCGGCCCCGGAGAACACCACCCGCGCCAACGCAGCCCGCAGTGTGGAATACAAGCTGGACGGCCTGGTGCGGGACGAGCAGAAGCTGTTCCGTGCCATGGACGCCGACGAGACGGGGCGGTATCTGCCCTTCTCGTATCTGCGCGGTGTGCCCAGCCCCTACCAGAAGGACAAACGCGCCGACAGCGCCAAGCTCGACCGCATCCGGCTGCATCTGGACGACCTCGTGACCCGGATGGGCGAGCAGCTCTATGGCGGGCAGATCGCCGCCGAACCGCTGGTCACGGGCCGAAGCCCCTGCCTGTGGTGCGATTACAGCTTCATCTGCTGCCACGAGAACGGCATCGGCGAGCGGGCACTGGATGCCCCGGCCAAGCCTTTTGAAGCCCCTGAGACCCCGCCGGAAGAAGGAAAGGAGGAGCAGCCGTGAGTGAAACCAAATGGACAACCGCCCAGCAGGCCGCCATCGACGACCGGGGCGGTGCGCTGCTGGTCAGTGCGGCTGCGGGCAGCGGCAAGACGGCGGTGCTGACCGAACGCGCCGTCCGGCTCATCACCGACCCGGAATGCCCCATGGATGCCGACAAACTGCTCATCGTCACTTTTACGAACGCGGCCGCAGCCGAGCTGCGGGCCCGCATCGGGCAGGCGCTGCTCCGCCGCAGTCAGGCCGAACCCGGCAACACGGCCCTGCGCCGCCAGCGGATGCTGCTGCAGCGCGCCCCCATCTGCACCATTGATGCGTTCTGTCTGGACCTTCTGCGCAAGCACTTTCAGGCGCTCGATATCCCGCCGGACTTTTCCCCCGCCGACCCCGGCAGTGTGGCGGCCCTGCGCGCGGCGGCGCTGGCCGAAACGCTGGAACAGGCCTATGCCGACCCGGATTTCTGCGCCTTTGCAGACCTCTACGGCAAGGGCCGCAGCGACAAAGCCGCCGGGGATACCATCCTGCACGTCTACGATTTTCTCCGCGCCCTGCCCGACTACGACCGCAAGCTGGATGAATTTCTGGAACCGTGGCAGGCCGGGCATGGATTCGATGCGACCTGCTGGCACGACCTGCTGCTGGCCGAGGCGGTCCGCGCTGCCAGAGCCGGGCGGGAGCTGTTCTGCGCCGCCTGGAACGACTGCAAAGAAGACCTCGTCCTGGCCCGCATCGAGGCCGAGAATAAAGGAAAGACCGATGCCGCCCGCGCCAAGGCCGTGGCAGGCGTCAACGATAAATTCGCCGAACCGCTGGAACGGCTCGAAGCGGCCGCTGCGCTGCTGGGCGAGGTGGAGCGTCTGGCCGAAGCAGGGGAGTGGACCCCGCTCTACGACCGGCTCACCCCCTATGTGCTCGGCATGGAGCCGATGCCCGGCCTGAAGGGAATGAAAAAGCGGCTGACCGGAGAGCACAAAGCCGCCGTCAAGACCCGCGCCGATGAAGCAGCTGCGCTGTTCGGGCAGATCCTGGAACTGATCTCCTGCAGTGAGGACGAGGCCGAAGCCGACCGCGCCGCCGCCCTGCCCCGCCTGCGGGCCCTGTTTGCCGCCGTGCGGGCGTTCGATGCCCGCTTTGCGGCCAAAAAGCAGGAGCGGAAGCTGCTGGAGTTCAGTGACTTCGAGCATCAGGCGCTCCGGCTCCTCCGCAGCCCGGACGGCACCCCCACCCCGCTCTGCGAGACCATCCGGCAGAACTATGCGGCCGTCATGGTGGACGAGTATCAGGACACCAACGCCTTACAGGACGCGCTCTACCGCTGTCTGGCTTCGCCTGCCGGGGACGACCTCTTCCTTGTGGGCGATTTGAAACAGAGCATCTACCGCTTCCGGCAGGCAGACCCCAGCATCTTCCGGGAAAAGCTGGATGCCTGGCCGCTCCTGCCCGGCGGCGCGGCCCGCCCCCGCCCGGCGGAAGGGACGCCCGGCCAGAACGCGCTGCTGGCGCTGGATGCGAACTTCCGCAGTGCGCCGGAAGTGGTGCGGGGCATCAACTTCCTGTTTGAGCAGCTCATGACCCCCGCCCTGGGCGATACGGCCTACGGCGACGGTCAGCGGCTGGTCTGCGGCGCACCGGGCGAATATGCAGGCAGCGTGGAGGCCTGCTTCCTGCCCGACGACACCGCCGAGACGGACGCAGAGTGCATCGCCCGGAAGATCGAAGCCCTGATGGCCTCCGGGGAGCAGGTGCGGGACGGCGGCTCCACCCGCCCGATGCAGTACGAGGATTGCTGCATCCTGCTGGCGGCGCGCGGTGACTTCCCGGCCTATGTGGAAGCCCTGACCGCCCACGGCATCCCGGTCTATGCGGACGCCCGCGAAAATCTGCTGGATGCGCCCCACATCCGGCCCCTGATCGCGCTGCTGAAGGTCATCGACAACCCGGCGCAGGATATCTATCTTGCCGCCGCCATGCTGGGCCCGCTGTTCGGCTTCACGGACGACGACCTGGTCCGCCTCCGTGCCCGCGCGGAGGAATTGCAGAAACAGCAGGACGAGGCCCGCCGTGCCGCACAGGAGGCGGCAGGGGAGACGCCTGCACCGCAGCACCGCCAGCGGATGAGCCTGTACGGGGCACTGCTGTTGACCGTGAACAGCGCCGAGGAAAGCCCCTTTGAACAGAAAGTCCGGGCGTTCTATGCCCGGCTGACCGAGCTGCGCCGGATGGCCCGGAGCGTACCGGTGGAACAGCTGCTCGAAGAGATCTTTGCGTCCACGGGCTATCTGGCCGCGCTGGGCGTGATGGAGAATGGCACCAAGCGCCGGGAAGATGCCCGGCGGTTCGCGTCCTTCTGCGCCGGGGCCGGGGCAAACGGCATCTCCGGCCTCATCCGCGCCATTGACGCCGCCGCGCAGGCAGGCTCCACCGGGCAGGAGACCGTGCCCGGCGGCTCCCGCCCCGGCTGTGTGACCATCATGACCATCCACCGTTCCAAGGGCCTGCAGTTCCCGGTGGTCTTTGTGGCCGATACGGCCCGGCGGTTCAATGCCGCCGATACCCGCCAGCCGGTGCTGCTCCATCGAGTGTACGGGGCCGGGCTGCGTCTGCGCCCCGAAGACGGCGAAGGTTCCTATAAAACGGCGGCCTACGCGGCGCTGGCCAATGTCCACGCCGCCGAACTGCGCAGCGAGCAGATGCGCCTGCTGTATGTGGCGCTCACCCGCGCACAGGACAAATTGATCCTGACCATCCCGCTGGGCATGACCAAAACGACCAACCCGCTGGCGAAAGCAGCGGCCTTCCTCGCGGCGGGCGCAGGGGAGACGCTGAACCGGCAGGCCAACAGCTTCGCCGACTGGCTGCGCATGGCCCTGCTCGTCCACCCCAACGGCGGGCCGCTGCGCCGCCTGGCCGAGAACCTCGAACTGCCGTTTGCGGACACCCGCAGCACCATCGACTTTTCCTTTGAAGAGGCTCCGGAAGAGCTCCGGCCCGCAGCGGAAGAAGCCCCGGCCCCGGAAGCCCCCGCCGCCGACCCGGTCTTGACGGAACAGCTGCGGCAGGGCTTTGCCTGGCAGTACCCGGCGGCTTCGCTGGCGGCAGTGCCCGCCAAGGTCAGCGTCACGAGCATCGTGCATAAGCGGGAGCAGACGACACTGGAGCGCCCCGGCTTCCTCTCCAAAGATGGCCTGACGGCCGCAGAGATGGGCACGGCGCTGCATGCCTTCCTCGAACACGCCGACTTTGCCGCCCTTGCCGCTGCAAAGGCATCCGGCACCCTCGATGAGGCTATCTGCGCCGAACGGGACCGTCAGGTGGCCGTGCAGCTGACCCCGCCGGAGATCGCGGAAAAGCTGGACGTCCGCCGCATCCGCCGCTTTGCCGAGAGCGATGCCTTTGCCCGCATCTGTGCGGCGGATGCCGTGCTGCGGGAGCTGGCCTTCATCACGGCCCTGCCCGCCTCGGCGGTGCTGGCTGCACAGGGCAGCGCGGCCCCGGAGGGCGAAGCGGCGAAAGCCAGCGTCCTCGTGCAGGGCATTGCGGACATCGTGCTTGTCTTCCCGGACCATCTCGAACTGCTGGATTATAAGACCGACCGCCGCAAGACCGAGGCTGACTTCCTCGCCGCCTACCGCGCCCAGCTCAACCTGTATGCCCTCGCCATCGACAAGCGCTTTGCGCCGAAGAAGGTGACCTATAAGGGCATCTATTCGCTGGAACTGGGAAAGCTGATCGAGGTATAAACCTCTCAGTCTCGCCTACGGCTCGCCAGCTCCCCTGGTAGGAAAGACTCCCTCCGGCCGGAGGGAGATGTCGCGAATAGCGACAGAGGGAGGACGACCACTGGCGAGTCGGTTTTGGCCGTGCTGGACGAGCGGGGTTTTTCGTTTCCGAGAACAGCCGGACTCCGCTGTTGAGATTTACGGCTGCTTATCCAGCGCCCCTTGTTAGAGCATAGTTCCGCAGCTGCTACCCATGAGGACAGAGCCCGGCACTTTGCGCCCGATTGAGCCCAAGCGCACAGCAGGGCTGGCCCGGCCTGCCAGTGGCTCCCCTATTTAGGGGAGCTGGCGCGAAGCGCCTGAGAGGTCTTGCCGGGCGAGTGCTCTATGGTGGGTCTCTTATCAAATGGTCATCATCTGGGTTCCGGCCGCCGCCTGCATGGCCTGACTCTTCCGGGCCGCTTCGGCGTCCTGTTTGATGCTGTGTTCCAGCACCTCGGCCACAGCCTTCGGCACCTTCACGTCCATGCCGCGCTGGATGAGGTAGCTGTCACCGTTGACGCCCACGAACACCGGTGCCGAATAGCGGTCGTCATCCTTGAACAGGTGGATAGTCACCATGCCGTCGTCCTTCTCTTCGGTCGCTGCCTCGACCTTCTCCACAGTCTCCACCGCGTTCTCCACGGCATCCGCCGCAGTCTCTTTCTTAGTCGCCATAGTATCCTTCTTTCTGCCCTCTGTCGCAGGGCTCTCCATTTTACGTCATCTTAGACCTCAGTCATCCAGCTTAAACCTGCCCGGCCTGCCAAGGCCTCCCCTCGATAGGGGAGGTGGCACGCCGCAGGCGTGACGGAGAGGTTTAGTTTGCCTTCGCCTTCGCGCTGTACTTCGGGCTGATGCTCTCGATGCGGACCATGTACTGCTCACACAGACGTTCCGCAGTCTTGATGGCCTTCCAGCCCACGGATGCGCGCTGGTTCAGCGGGTCTTCGCCCGCACCCAGCTGCTTGACGATGTGCTGCAGGCCGCCGCCCTCCACCTCGGTCACAGCGTAGGCATGAGCTGCCAGCACCAGAGTGCCAAACACGGCCAGACCACTCGGGCAGCCGCTGCCGGTCCAGATCTTCGCCTCGCTGGTCTCGATGAAGCGCACACCGGCCAGCTTGCCGATCTCACCGTTGTAGATGTTCTCAGGGGCAGCATACTTGTGGACGTCGATCCACTCCGGGTTGCGGCGCAGATCATAGGCCACATAGGGGTGGACGATAGCAACGTAACTCTCGCCGATGGCGTCGGCATTCTGGGCTTTCAGGGCAGTGGCCGCCTGGTCGATGAGGTCGGGCGTCAGCACACTGGCGGTGGTCAGATTGGCGCGGCTGGTCACGGCGGTGTCGCCAGCCGGCGCGTAGATGACGTTGGTGCCGCCTGCCAGCACCTCGCGGGTCACGGTGTCCAGCGTACGGCCCGCCTGAGATGCCAGTACCTTGGTCGCCTGAGTGATGTTGTTGTCGATGGCAGTCAGCTGCAGCACGTCGGTGATGGCTGCCCAGCCGCCGTACTGCTTCACGGTGGCGGTCATGGGGGTGACGGTCAGGGCCTGAGCATTGGGGGTCACGCCCTCGGTCAGCGGCTCGGTGGCCTTGGGCAGGCTCTCGTACTTGCGGAACTCGATGGTCTTGCCGTTGTTGGCCGGGATGGGATACTTGTCGCCAAACTGGTCATGCACCAGCAGCGGCTCTGCCTGGTCCAGCAGACGCTTCTCGTAGTAGGTCTTCATTTCGGCGCTCATGCCAGTCGCACCGGTGTGGTTTGCAGGCTGCGCAAACAGCTGCAGATTCATGTGGTTCTTCAGGTTTCTTACTCCCTGCGTTTGCTCATGTGCTTTATTGAGAGACTTCTGCTTCCCGGGTTTTCCTTTAAGAAAGGCTATCGGGTTGTGGCTCCCAGCGTCCATTTCGTGCCTTGAGCGGCACTCACGTCCTGCTGGCCACGGCCCCAACAGCTCCTCCCTGCTTCTGCCGCAGGCAGCGGTCGTCGCCGTTGCCCTGTCAGGGGAGCTCCGTTCTCGCGCGGCGTCAGCCGACGGGAACGGTGAGAGGTTTTCTTCCGGTCAGCAGCGCCTTCTCGTCAAAAAGTGATGATCTGCCCCCGCATGGCCCGGCGTTCCAGCTCTTCGCACTGGGCAGGCGTCAGCTTGGAGACGTCGGTCTTCAGCACCGCCGCGCCGCCGGGGTTCGTGCCGTTCTCGCTGGGCCGTGCGCCCCGCTGGCGGATACGCTCCACCACGCCGCTCTCCGTCTTCTTGGCGGTCTCAGCAGTCTTGCGGGGCATGATGTCGTCAAAGTAGCGGGCCTTGTAGGCGTCCTCCATCTTCACGCCCAGCTTGAGCATCTGGGCAAAGTCCGGGTCGGCCAGCGCCGCTTTGACGTCGAAGTCCGGGTCTTCAGCCCGGATGCGCTCCACGGCGGCGTCCCACTCCTGCTGGATGGCTTCCATCTTGGCGGCTTCCGCCCGCTGCTGCTCGGCGGCACGGTGCTTGGCGTTCTCGCTTTCCAGCGCGTCCATCTCCTTGGCCAGCTGGACGCTGATGCCCTTCTTCATGGCCATGTCTTCGTAGTAGGCGTCGTCCTTCACGACGCCGCCCTCCACCGCAGCGGCCAGTGCCTCGTAGTCGCCGGGAGCAGTGCCGTACTTCTGGCCCAGAGCGTTCAGGATACGCCCCACCGGCCCCTGCTCGTTCAGGATGCTGTCGTAGGCTTTCTGGGTGGCCTGCACGATCATCTCGCCAAACTCCCGGTTGTACTCGCCCCGCATCAGTTCGCCAAACGCTTTCCGGTGCGCCTCCGGGTCGGTGCCGCTCTTGTCTGCCGCACCGTCCTGTTCCTCGCCTTCAGCAGCATTTTCCTCCGCGCCCGGCTCTTCCGCCGGGCTCAGCATCTCATCCACCTCGGCGGCAGCAGCCTCCCGGCCTTTGCCCTGGGCGGGAGCAGACGCAGCCTTTTCTTCCGCCGCAGCTTCGCCGGTGCCTTCTGCTGCACCATCGCCGCCCTCAGCAAACATCTGCAATTTCATGGCAGGTTCGTCCATATCATCTGCGCCGCCGTCTGTGACTATCAACTCAACATTGTCCGGATACGCTTCCGCCAGCGCACGCAGGCCCTCTTCCACAAAGTCAAACCAGCTTGCGACCATCAGATTGTTCGGGCCGGGTTTCGGCAGAGCCTGCACCACAAAAGTCTCGCCATGCTGCACACAGCTCGTCAGGAGTCTCCCACTCCTTGCAGCCGCGTCCACCTTGTTTGCCAGCGTCTGCACCAGCACAGAAACTGCCGCACATACGATGTCCTGCCCCGCCGGGGCATACCCCGCGTGGCCCTCGGCCCTCATCGTCAGCTTCCCGCCCTCCGGATCTGCTTCGTAAATAACTTTGATCATGTATAACCTCCTGTGGTTCTCACTTGTTGGGGTTGTTGATATTCATCGCCCTCTCGGCAGCTTTCGTGGCCAGCGGGTTCGTTCCGCCGCCTACCTGTCCGCCCAGAGAGTTCGTCACTGTCTTTGCGCTGGTCTCTCCACCGCCCCCGCCGCCGGTCATGGCAGCGGCAGCAGCACCGGCCTGTTCGCTCAGATTCGAGCCGTTCTGCTGGTCGATGACCGCCGCCATCTGCTGGATCTGTGCCATCGCCTGCTGCAGCTGCTGGTACAGAGTGCCGTTCTGGGCCACCCGCTGGCGCACCTTCTCGATGCCCTCGAAGTCCATCATGTCCAGACACGCCAGTGCAGCGTCGGCGTTGGCCGGAGCAAAGAATCCCAGCTGGTAGCACTCCTTCGCCGTCTCGTTCTGGGAGAGGCGGCTGAAGGTGCTCTTCTTTGCCGCGCTCACCGTGATGTCGAACACCGGCTCATGGGCGCCCAGCTCCACGCCGCCCACGCTCTCCACCGGCTGCGGCCGCAGCATCTGGCCGGAAAATTCCCGGTACTCCGTACCGCCCTGCTGGCCGGTGATGCGGTAGACCCGCTCTTCGTCGTAGAACTGCCGCATCAGGTCGATGATGAAGTAGCATTCTTTTGCAAAGGAGCGGTAAGAGCTCTTCAGCATATCCCGGCTCAGCTTCGAGCCTGCTTCCTGCAGCGCCGCAATGGCCGAAGCAGCGGTCAGGCCGCTGGTCGCGCCGCCCTGGTTCACGTCCCGGTTTCCGCTGATCTCCTTCAGCTCGGCCACACGGTTCTGCTGGTAAGCGATGGTGTTGGAGGGCAGCGGAGCGGTCTCCAGCTCCATGAAGCCCCGCTCATCCAGACGGCCCACCAGATGTACCACGTCTTTTGCCGTGTCCAGCAGCTCGTCTTCGTTCACGCCCGCCGTGTCCGAGATAAGGTATCGCTTCTTGGCCGCCGCCAGCGTGTTCTCGTCCATGGCCTGCGTCATCCGGTCGATGGCGTCCTGCGTGTCCTTCATCACGTCGATGTATCCGAAGCCCGCCGGGCTGTTCTCTTCCACAAAGAGCGGATCGAACACAAAGGGATATTTTCCGTGGTCGTAGAAGCCCGTCTCGGCCATCGCCGGGTCGTTCTCACTGGCGTAGAGCACCACGCCGTTGCAGAACTTGCAGTAATGCACCACGGTCTGGCCGCCGGGCTTCTCCCGCTTGTAGTACCAGTCCACCACCACGCTCTTTTCGCTGGTGTCGATGTTCTGGTCACTGACGTACTGCCCCACGGTGATGCCGCTGCTGCCCGCCTCGCCCTCGAGCTGAGGCCACCGGGCCGCCAGACGGTCGTTGTCGGCCAGCGCCAGCGAGAAGAAGTTGGCCGAGTCCTGGATGTCCTCCACGCCCGGCTCCCAGTAGAGCATCAGAAGGTCCATGCTCCGGATGGCGATGTCCCCAAGGCCCTCCCGCAGCGCCGGGTCCCAGAAAATGCCCTTGACGCCGGTACCCTGCTTGAGCTTACGCCACCACGTGTCGCTGTACACGCTCTCGTAGTCCGCCTGTTCCAGCACCACCGGCAGAATGTCGGAGAGGAGCTTCGCCGTCTCCTCGTCGTCCTGCGCTCTCGGCAGCACGTTCGGCTCCGGGTAGTTGTCCATGGCGTCGGCGTGTTTGTTGGCGATGGAGTTGAACAGCCACCCCGTGCTGGGGGCGCGCTTGCCCTCCATCACCCGGTTGCCGTACTGCTTCCAGTGGCCCAGCTTGTACCATTCCTCGTTGTCGATGATCCGCTTGTCGAGACTGGCTTTGGCCGACTTGTACTTTTCGAGGATGGCCATCGCCTCGCTGATCTCCTTCTCGCCGATCGCCGGTTCACCATCCAGCACCCCGGCCAGACTCTCGCCGCCGGGGCTTTCATCTGCTGTCAGGTCAAGCTCTTTTTTACCAAATTCCATCCCATTTTCCTTTCCGCGTTCCTGTTCATATCCTCATAAACCTCGTTTTGTCCTTCCTCGGATCCATATCCAGCGGGTCGTCCAGCATGGGCGGCGGCTGGGTGTGCTTTGCGGCGCTGATGGGGTTCTCCATCAGCACATACCGGCACTCGTCGTAGATGTGGTCCTCCTGTGTGGTGTCGATGTCCTCCACATTGCTCTCGTCATAGACGAGGTTCGGGATGGTGCGGATGAAGTGCTTGCAGGTGTTGAAGACCTGCAACATCGGCCTTCCGTCTTCGCCGAAAGCCAGCCGATAGTGAAACTGCATCTTTCCCGCCAGACGGGTGTGGTCGCCGGGCATCCAGTGCAGGAAGTTCGGCCCCCGCTCCATCATGGCGGCGATGCTCTCGCCCCGGCT
>ENA-UEOJ01001831-UEOJ01001831.1-human-gut-metagenome-genome-assembly--contig:-NODE-1831-length-13853-cov-2.932201_pt1 | contig 13853 bp, 10 predicted proteins | sample MGYA00242885_ERZ507886 | MGnify/ENA primary metagenome ERZ507886 (study PRJEB26167, sample SAMN06115505) | human gut metagenome | host: Homo sapiens | place: China:Anhui | collected 2015-08-07... | reverse complement strand
TACTCACTGACAGCAGGCCCGATCGAAGCCGCCAAGCAAGCCAAACAAGTAAATGCGATCCGCGAGGTGATTCCGGGAGAGTTCGACAACGACCCGAATGCCGACGTTTGGAAAAGCCAGACCGCTGACGGCGGAGAACTGGAATTTTATCCGGCGAAGAAAAACGGAGAACTGGTAGGAACAGCAGTAAAAACCTATACCAACAACGGATTCGGAGGAAAAATATGGTTAATGGTAGGATTCAATCCGGATGGTAGCGTAGCCAATTATTCGGTGCTGGAACACAAAGAAACGCCGGGATTAGGTTCCAAAATGGATGTATGGTTCACCTCCAACGGGAAAGGAAATATTACGGGTAAAACTCCCGGTACCCAAGGGTTGAAAGTATCGAAAGACGGTGGAGACGTAGATGCGATCACAGCAGCAACCATCTCGTCACGGGCATTTCTGGACGCTGTAAACCGGGCAGCAGCCGGTTTGGCAGGCAATGCGGATGCAGCTTCCGGAGCAACACAACAAACAAAATAATTTATGATTTCAGATTTACGATGAATCTAAAATCGTAAATTCAAAACAAAAATTCCAATTCTATGAATAATTTAAAAGTCTTAACCAACGGCATATTCAAAGAAAATCCGACTTTTGCGCTTTTATTGGGTATGTGTCCGACCTTAGGGGTGACCACTTCGGCCATCAACGGCATGGGAATGGGGCTGGCTACGGCATTTGTACTGGTGATGTCCAATCTGGTGATCTCACTGGTTACCAATATCATTCCGGACAAGATCCGTATTCCTTCCTTTATCGTCATCATCGCAGCTTTCGTAACTGTAGTGGATATGTGTATGGCCGCTTATCTGCCTTCACTGCATGAATCATTGGGTTTGTTTATTCCTTTGATCGTAGTGAACTGTATCGTATTGGGACGTGCAGAAGCTTTTGCTTCTAAAAATAAAGCGATTCCTTCCATGCTCGACGGCTTGGGCATGGGACTGGGCTTTACATTGAGCCTGACGCTTTTAGGAACGATCCGTGAAATACTGGGAAGTGGTAAAGCATTCAATTTTCCGATCTTCAACGAGAATTACGGTATGCTGATCTTCGTCCTGGCTCCGGGAGCATTCCTGGCATTGGGTTATTTGATCGCTATCGTAAACCGGATCAGAAAAACAAATTAAATTTCAGATTTTAGATTTACGGCTTACGATTCCTGTTTCATTTCTATCGCAAAGCTGAAATCATAAATCAAAAACAATCGAATTATGGAATATATCTTAATATTTATCGCTGCGGTCTTTGTCAATAACATCGTACTGGCACAATTTTTAGGAATCTGTCCGTTCCTGGGCGTATCTAAAAAGGTCTCTACGGCTTTAGGGATGACCGGAGCCGTAACCTTCGTGATGATCCTGGCCACCCTGGTTACTTTTATCGTCCAAAAGACTATCCTGGATCCGTTCGGAATCGGTTTTATGCAAACCATTACTTTTATTCTGATCATTGCAGCCTTGGTACAAATGGTAGAAATCATATTGAAAAAGGTCAGTCCTTCGCTTTATCAGGCATTAGGTGTGTTCTTGCCCTTGATCACCACCAACTGTGCTGTACTGGGAGTTGCCATTATGGTGATCCAAAAAGATTTCAACTTACTCGAGTCTTTGGTATTCGCAGCCTCTACAGCGATCGGTTTCGGATTGGCCCTGACGATTTTTGCCGGTATCCGTGAACACCTCGAACTGGTTGCCATCCCCAAAGGGATGAAAGGTTCTCCTATCGCATTGATTACAGCCGGCCTGCTGGCCATGGCCTTTATGGGATTCTCCGGGATCGTATAAAATCCGGCAAATTTATAACCGTATAAAGTGAGTGGTATTTATTTTATACCGCTCATTTTTTATACCCGGCAAAAGAATAAATTTAATATTTTTGCAGGCATAAATTATTCAGACGACATGCAATTACCGTTGAAGCATCCGATTTTTAAAATACTTTCCGGGATAGCCGCCGAAAAAGGCATAGAAGCCTATGTCATCGGTGGTTATGTCCGTGATCTGTTATTACAGCGTCCTTCCCAAGATATCGACATTGTCGTTCACGGCAGTGGTATCGAGCTGGCCGAAACTGCTGCCCGGCGGTTAGGTAATCTGCGGGTATCGGTATTTAAAAACTTCGGTACGGCCATGTTCCGGTATAAAGGTATGGAGATCGAGTTTGTCGGAGCCCGCAAAGAGTCCTACCGGGCTAATTCACGTAAACCCATCGTCGAAGAAGGAACGATCGACGACGACCAAAAACGCCGCGATTTTACGATCAATGCACTGGCTATCTCCTTGAATCAGGAGAATTACGGAGTTTTGATCGATCCTTTCGGAGGCTTGCAGCATCTGGAGGAACGCCTGATCAAAACACCCCTGGACCCGGGCCTCACCTTCTCGGACGATCCCCTACGCATGATGCGAGCCATTCGTTTTGCTTCACAATTGAATTTTCAAATCGAGGAAAATACCTTCCAGGCCATAGCCGAATACCGTCACCGTCTTCCGATCGTATCGATGGAGCGGATTATGGATGAATTCAATAAAATCATGCTTTCCCCCGAACCATCCCGGGGTATCCGTTTATTGGACGAAGCCGGATTATTGGAAATCTTCTTCCCGGAACTGACCGCGCTTAAAGGTGTAGACCGTGTACAGGGAGTCAAACACAAAGATAATTTCTATCATACACTGACCGTCCTGGACACCTTATCGCTGTACAGTCAGGACTTGTGGTTACGCTGGGCCGCTCTGTTGCACGATATCGGCAAACCGGCGACTAAAAAATACATTCAGGGACAGGGGTGGACCTTTTATGGGCATAATCACGTGGGTGAACGCCTGGTCGGTAAAATATTCAACCGTTTAAAACTCCCTCAAAACGAAAAAATGAAGTATGTACAGAAACTGGTCAACCTGCACATGCGTCCTATCGTTTTGTCGGAAGAAACCGTGACCGACTCGGCGGTACGGCGGTTATTGTTCGATGCCGGCGACGATATCGACGACCTGATGACCCTGGCCGAAGCCGATATCACCTCAAAAAACGAAGAGAAAGTAAAGCGTTTTCTCGAAAATTTCAAGACGGTACGCCGCAAACTCAAAGAGGTGGAAGAAAAAGATTCGATCCGGAATTTCCAGCCCCCCATCAGCGGTGAAGAAATCATCGCCACTTTCCATCTGCCTCCCTGTAAAACTATCGGGGATATCAAAAATGCAATTAAAGAGGCGATATTGGATGGAATTATCGGTAACAATTACGAAGAAGCCCGGGAATATATGTTCAAAGTAGCGAAAGAACTTGGAATAGACTCCCAATAAATCAGTCTATTTTCTTGGGAACGACAACTTTCAGTATGCCCTTATGCATTTTCAGGTGAATCGGCGAATGCATGATATAGGCATCCCCGTCGATATGTACACGCTCGATATCGCCTTCTACGATAGCTTCCTCGCACTGAATTTCCTTATAATAGGACAATTTGTACAGTTTCGAATTGATGAAGAAAAGTAAAAACCACAGGATCTCGAAGAAAGCCGGCCGTTTCAGGATGCAGATATCCATCAAACCGTCCCGCACCGAAGCATGAGGGGCGATATAGGCATTGTTGCCGTATTGGGAACTATTGGCGAAGCTAAGGATAAAACAATTTACCTTCATGACTTTGCCGTTGCCGGTGATCTTGTATTTCTTTTCCGGATAACGGAACCATAGTTTAATAGCCGCATAAATATAAGAAAATACTCCCCTCAATTTCAAATGGTTAAATTCATGGGCCACCTCGGCATCGAATCCTACCCCACTGACATTCAGCGAATACTTGCCATTCATCTCCAACACATCGATTTGAGCGAATTGATCGGTCAGTACCTGTTTCAATGCCTTGGTCATAAAAACCGAATAACCCAAATGCCGGGCAAAACCATTGCCACTCCCCAGAGAAACGACCCCAAAAGCAACATCACTACCACACAAAGCTCCTCCCACCTCATTCACTGTACCATCCCCCCCAACCGCTACAATATGAGTATATTTTCCTTCTTGCCGGGCATCTTCGACCAATTTACGGGCATGTCCTGCATACTCGGTAAATACAATATCATAAGGAATAGAATCATACTCCGGAATCCGACGGATCTTCTCCGGCAATTCTTTCCCAAGGCCTAGCCCCGATATCGGATTTACTATAAAAAGAATATGCATATTATCGATTTTTCCCTATCCCATAATAGGTGTATCCAAATTCTCTCATTTGTTCAGGATTGTAAATATTACGTCCATCGAAGATGACTTTTTCTTTCAAGGCTTTCTCTATAAAAGTAAACTTCGGAACTTTAAATTCCTGCCATTCGGTCACGATAATCATGGCATCGGCATCCGTTAAAGCGTCGTACATATTGGCAGCGTACCCGATACGGTCGCCCAGCCGGCGCTTGGCTTCTTCCATTGCAACCGGATCGAAAGCTTTGACGGTCGCTCCCGCTTCCAGCAATTGGCCGATCAGTACCAGAGAAGGAGCCTCCCGCATATCATCGGTTGCCGGCTTAAACGACAATCCCCAAAGTCCGAAATGCTTTCCTTTTACATTTCCTTCATAATGTTTCTGAATCTTATCGAATAAAACCGTCTTTTGCCTCTCATTCACCCGCTCTACCGCTTTCAACAATTCCATTCCATAACCATATTCGTCTCCGGTACGGATCAAGGCCTTCACATCTTTCGGGAAACAAGACCCGCCATATCCACAACCTGCATTCAGGAATTTTTTACCGATCCGGGTATCGCTCCCGATCCCTTTTTTCACCGCCTCGATATCAGCACCGACGATCTCACACAAATTAGCGATATCGTTCATAAAAGAAATACGGGTAGCCAACATCGAATTAGCAGCATATTTCGTCATCTCCGCAGAGGGAATATCCATAAAATAAATGGGAGTATTATTCAGGACAAAAGCATGATACAATCGTTCCATCACTTTTTCCGCCCGGGCCGATTCTACACCGATCACCACCCGGTCAGGCCGCATAAAATCGTTTACCGCATCCCCTTCTTTTAAAAATTCAGGATTCGAAGCGACATCGAACACTACTTCTACTCCCCGCTTATCCAGCTCTTCCTGAACAGCCAATTTCACTTTCCGGTTCGTCCCCACCGGTACAGTGGATTTGGTCACCACCACTACATATTCCTCGATCAAACACCCGATCTCATGCGCCACTCCTATAACATAAGACAAATCGGCACTACCATCCTCATCGGGGGGAGTACCTACTGCAATAAAAACAGCATCGGCATCTACCAAGGCTTCTTTTAAAGAAGTAGTAAAGAACAACCTTTCGTTGGCCCGGTTTTTGATCACCAGCTCAGCCAAACCGGGTTCGTAAATCGGAATTCCTCCCTGATTCAGCTTATCGATCTTCGAAGCATCGACGTCTACACAGGTAACGGTGACTCCGGTTTCTGCCAAACAAGTGCCGGAAACAAGTCCGCCATATCCGGTTCCTACAACAGCTATTCTCATATTTGCAATTTTCTTTGTTACGAAAGTTTGCTCAGATCAATTCCTATTTTTAACGACTCCTGCCCCTAAAGGTTACAATGATCTATATACTCTGAGCACTTTGATTTATTTTGACAAAAATATAAAAATAAACCCCTTCACCCAGTATCTTTGTAAGATAATTCTCTAATTTTGTTAGACAATAAATTGAAAAACGTATCCGGAACAGGCTGGAAACGTAATATTCAGGTATAAAATAATCTGTTATAAACAAATACCCTTGCGCCATGATACACAGGATGAACCTAGCGGCACTATTTTTTATGGCTGTTCTATTGCTGACAGGCTGTACAAACAAAGAAAAAACCGATTTCAGTAAATACATCACCGGTTATACGAGTGGAGTCATCAAGTCCTCTTCTTCCCTTTCGCTCTATCTGGGTCAACCGTCCGATAAAGGTTTCCAGGCCGGTAGTACCCTCCCGGCCGATTTATTCAGGATATCTCCGGCTATAAAAGGGGAATTGATTCTAAAAGATAACCATAGTATAGAATTCATTCCGGCAGAACGTTTCAAAAACGGTACGACATACAAAGTCACGTTCAATCTGGGAGCACTTTGTAACGTCCCCAAGCCTTATGAGAAATTCAACTTTGAATTCGATATTGTCCCGCTGGTTACGATTTTCGAACCCGGTGTTCTGATCAGCGAACCCGATCATGAAAATGAATTACAATAGCAGGGGATGTTTCAAAGTTCGTATGAAACCGATCCGACAGAAATGGAACAAAAACTGACGGCCACCTATAACGGTCAATCCGTCACACCGGAATGGAATCATCAGGGTAACCGGCATTATTTCGCTATCCGCCATCTGTTAAAAGAAAAAGAAAGTAAAACACTGAATTTAAAATTCAGTAAAGACATTAAAGCAACCGACGGCACCGAGATCTCCATCCCCGGTCTGAATGATTTCACGGTGTTGAATGTCAAAGCCAGTGACAGTGAACCACCGGTAATCCGTATCTATATGTCGGAGAATATCGATCCGAACCAGGATTTGAAAGGTTTGTTCAGCCTGGAAGGAGCCTCTACCCTGAATTATAAAATCTCGGATAACATCATTTACCTTTATCCGGGTAACACTATCGAAAATAACCAACCGAATCTGACTATCCATGCCGGGATACGCAGTGCCAACGGTAATACGTTGCATACCGAATACGTCCGGTCGGTACGTCTCTCCAGCACCAAACCACAAGTACAACTCATCGGCAAGGGGATCATCGTCCCGGGCAACAATCAGGTACTCATTCCTTTTTCTGCTATCGGACTGCAAGCCGTCGACCTTGAAATCATTCAGGTGCTCGACCAAAACATGAACTTTTTCCTGCAAGAAAATTCTTATGACGACCGCAGCGAACTGACCCGTACAGCCCGACCGGTATTTATGAAAAAAATCGATCTGAAAAAAGATCATCCCCATATCGACCTCGATAAATGGAATGACTTTACCATCGACTTAAGCGATCTGGTCAATCTGGAGAAAGGTAATATTTATCGTTTCAGACTGAAATTCAAGAAATCATATACCATTCTTTCCTGTGCCGATGAAAGTCCCGACTCGGATTATGGGGATACGGACTGGGACAACCCGGGTTCCTACTACAGCGAATATTATTATCCATCCGGTTTCGACTGGGAACAGCGCGAAAATCCTTGTCATATCTCCTACTACACCGGTGATCGGTTTGCAGCCCGCAATATCATCAATACTTCACTGGGAATTATGGCCAAACAAGGAGCCGACAATCAGTATGTCGTATGCGTTTCCGATCTCAGTACCGCTGAAGCGATTCCGAACTGCAACATCAGTCTTTACAATTATCAGAATCAAAAGATCGATTCGGCAAGGACCGATAAAGAAGGATTCGCGTATTTAAAACCGGCATCTCCGGGCTTTATCGTACTGGCACAGAAGGGTAAAGACAAAGCCTGGTTGCGTTTAGCAGAAAACAGTGCTCTATCCCTCAGTAACTTCGACGTCAGCGGACAACATGTACAAATGGGGGTAAAAGGATTCATTTATGGTGAAAGGGGGGTATGGCGTCCGGGAGATGAAATCTATTTATCCCTGATCCTGGAGGACAAGCTCGGTGTCTTACCGGAAGGTCACCCGATCGTTGCACAACTGGTCGATCCCAACGGGCATATTACCCAAACTTTAAAAGGAGCGATTACTCCCAATAATATCCATTGTTTTACCTTCAAAACCGAACCCGAAGACCAAACCGGTTATTGGCATGTCCTCTTCCGTATCGGTGGCCTGACTTTCAAACAGACATTACGCATCGAAACAGTGAAACCGAACCGTCTGGCTATACAAATGTTATTTCCTAACGATAAAATTATCGGTACCGGTGTTTCCCTGAAACCTGTAGAAGTGAAGACCAAATGGCTGAACGGAGCACCGACTTCCAATCAAAAAGCGATCACAGAGGTACGTTTATACCATGCCGATGCAGGTTTCTCCGAATTTCCGGATTATCGTTTTTCCGATAAATCCAGGTATTTCGAACCTTCGACAGAAACCCTATTCGACGGACAGACCGACCAGCAGGGAAATTTTTCATTCAGCCTGAACAAGATCAAAACCGAAGATGCTCCCGGAATATTAAATGCAGTCTTCACCACCCGGGTATTTGAAAACGGTGGGGATTTCAGTATCAGCTCACAAAGTATCCGCTATTCCCCTTACGATGAATATGTAGGAATACGTCTACCTGAAAACGACGATAATTGGTACTCCACCGAGCAACCTATTCGATTACAAGGCGTTACGATTACCCCGACAGGAAAACAATCAGGAAATGCTACCATTCAGATTGAAGTATATAAACTCGACTGGCATTGGTGGTGGGATTCGGAAGATGAAAACCTGGGATCTTATGTCAACCGGGAATATAGTAGCAGTGTATTGAGCCAGAAAGTCAAAGCCACCGACGGTCGTTTTCAGTTGGATCTTCACATCCCGACATATGGACGTTATTTTATCCGGGCCACCGATCCTTCGGGGCATACCTCCGGTTTAATCGCCTATTTCGGTAGCTGGTCGGATAACGCCGATCAAACTGCAGCGACCACCTTACACCTGAGCAGCGACAAAAAATCTTACCGCGTCGGCGAAAAGATAAAAGTTACAATTCCTTCAGCAACAGGTAGTGTAGCCATCGTCAGCCTTGAAAACGGGAAAACCGTCAGCAACATGAAACGGATCAATACCTCTGCCGGTAACACCACCTTCGAGTTGGAGGCCACCAGCGAGATGTGTCCCAATACATACATTGCAGTCACTCTGCTTCAACCTCACAACAACCGGGACAACGACCGTCCGATCCGAATGTATGGAGTTGTCAATATCCATGTAGAAGACCCGGCTCTCCATTTGAATCCGAAGATCAAAATGGCTCAGGAACTCCGACCGGGAAAAGAGTTCAACGTGGAAGTTTCTGAAAAAGACGGCAAGGCGATGAATTACACCATTGCGATAGTCGACGAAGGACTGCTTTCGCTGACCACTTTCCGTACTCCGGATCCCTTTGCTGCTTTCTATGCACGGGAAGCCCTGGGCGTAAAAACCTGGGATTTCTACGACTATATCTACGGTGCTTATGGAGCCCGTCTGGATAAAGCTTTTGCTGTGGGTGGCGACGAAGCCTTGAAGGATTTACAGGACGAAAAGACCAACCGGTTCAAACCGGTCGTCTTATTCGACGGTCCTTTCAGTTTGAAAGCCGGAGCTACTCAAAAACACACCTTCAAAATGCCGGAATATATCGGCGAAGTACGGACGATGGTCATCGCAGCTACCAATGGACAATATGGAGCAGCCAGTGTCAACAGTACGGTAAATAAACCCCTCATGGTATCGGTTGCCCTTCCCCGTCTGTTCACACCGGGAGATGTCATCGATATTCCGGTTACCGTTTTTGTCCTGAAAGATCATATCCGGGAAGTCACCGTAAAGATGACTACCGACGACAAAATCACCCTGACAGGAGAAAAAGAACAACACATCCAATTCGATAAAAAAGGAGAACAAGTTGTCTATTTTAAGGCTCGGATCAATAGCCAAACCGGGATGTCGACACTTCGGACAGAAGCGACATCGGGCAATGAAACAGCTATTGTCACCGAGGATGTTCAGGTACGTATCCCTAATCCGAGAATGACGGAGATCGAAGAAAAAGAAGCTAAAGCAGGAGAGACCGTTTCTCTCGCTACCCGCATCACAGGAGCCGAACCGGTTTCTGTCCTGGAGGTATCCTCTATCCCACCGTTAAACCTGGAACAACGCCTCAGTTACTTGCTCGACTATCCTCATGGCTGTGCAGAGCAAATCACTTCACAGGCATTTCCGCAATTAGCTTTATCCTGGCTTCTGGCATTAAGTCCGGCACAACAGATCACGGCAGAAAATAACGTCAGAGAAGTCATCAACCGTCTGAGAAGTTATCAGACCCCGGAAGGAGGCTTTGCTTACTTTCCTGGCGAGCCGCATCTTTCGGCATGGGCTACCTCTTATGCTGTAAATTTCCTGGCAAATGCCCAAAAACAAGGCTATGCAGTCCCGATTCAGATGTTACAGCATGCCACGAACTATATGCGTCAGGTGGCTAACAGCTGGAACCGCACAGAACCGTGGTCACAGCAAGACCAAGCCTATCGTTTGTATGTATTGGCTTTAGCCGGTAAACCCGATCTGGCAGCCATGAACCGACTGAAAGAGACCCGCTTGCAACGTCCGGTTTCACAATGGCTGCTGGCCTCCGCTTATGCTTTAAGTAATCAACAGGAAATCGCTACGAAAATGATACGCGATCTGTCCTTCGAAGTCACCCCTTACCGGGAAACGGGAGGAACGTTCGGTTCTACTACCCGGGACAATGCCCTGATTCTGCAATCGATGGTCATCCTGAACATGCAACAAGATGCTTACCGCATGTTAGAGAAGATTTCTAAAGCCATGGGATCCGGCAATTGGTACAGTACCCAGGAAACCTCTTTCGCTCTTTATGCAGCCGCCCAGTTCGTACAAAAATACCTGGGCAGCCAAAAAGGAATCGATATCACAGTAAAAACAAATTCAGGTAACGAAAACGTCAAAACCGACAAGACAATCTGGCAAAAACAACTCGTTTTGCAGGGTGACAAAGCTTCGGTTACGGTGACGAACAACGGTCAAGGTTCACTTTTTGTCCGTCAGATCAATAGTTCCGCCCCTCTGGAAGTAGTCAAGGAAAAAGTTATGTCCGGAATGTCGATGCATGTGCGTTATTATAATGACAAAGGTACTCCGCTCAACATCGAACAGCTGCAACAGGGGGAAGACATTACAACCGAAATTACAATCAAAAACACGGGCCTGACCGGTACTTATCAGGAACTGGCTTTAAACTATCCGGTACCTTCCGGCTTCGAGATCATCAATGACCGTCTTACCGGAAACACCAGTGCCTGGAAAGAGGCAGAATATGTCGATATCCGGGACGACCGTTTTTATGTCTATTTCAGCTTGGAACAAAATCAGTCTAAGACTTTCCGTTTCCGTTGCAATGCAGCGTTCCGCGGAGAATATATGTTACCGGCAATTTATTGTTCAGCTATGTACGACAATAGTATACAGGCTATTTTACCGGGAGGAAAAGTGAAGATTGAATGAGTTGTAGAGTTGCTGAGTTAAAAGAGTTACTGAGTTAAAAAGAGTTGCTGAGTAGCTAAAGTGGAAGAGGGGAATAGATTAAGGGGTTGTCGATTCATCGTGTTGGGGAAGGAAATTATTTTTAATGCTAGACTTATAATTTATTAACTCAATAACTCAGTAACTCAGTAACTCAATAACTCATCAACTCATCAACTCAATAACTCATCAACTCATCAACTCAATAACTCATCAACTCATCAACTCATCAACTCAATAACTCATCAACTCTTTTAACTCATTAAATTATGTCGACAACAAAAATTACAAGTGAGATCTTAAAAATAGAGAGTCCTATTCGGGATGTTTATGCATTACTTTCCGATTTCAGCCGGATCGGTCGTTTGGTAGAGATGGCCAAACAAATGGGGATGACTAACGGATTGGAGATGGATAAAATCTCGGAAAAGATCGAATCTACCCGTTTTACAGAAGATGCTTGCTACATAACCTTAAAAGGTATGGGGGAGTTGGCTGTAAAGATCGTGGAGAAAGAAGAACCCAAATTAATAAAATTAGGAGGGGATGGAGCTACACCTTTTGAATTTAATTTATGGATTCAATTGTTGGAGAATGGACCTTACGATACCCGGATGAAGATTACTTTCCAGGGAGAGTTGAATATGGTGATGAAAATGATGCTGAAAGGAAAACTGGAAAAATGAATCAATCAATTGGGCGAGGGGCTGGCAAAAATCCCTTATAGTTTGTTGAGTAATTCAGGTTTTTAAAACATAATTATTTTGAAAATATCCTCAGGTGTCAGGTGCACAATCGGATATTTTCAAAATAGTTTTTATTTTATGCCCTCAATTTCTGGGCATTCACGCGATTCATCTTTTCTTCGGCATAAGCTTTGGTAATCGTAATATTTTTCTTTCCTTGTGAAGGTACTTCAAACATCAGGTCGGTCATAATTGCTTCGCAAATCGAGCGTAAGCCACGGGCGCCAAGGCGGAATTCGATAGCTTTATCGACGATATATTCATAGACATCTTCGTCGAATTTGAGTGTAATCCCATCCAATTCGAACAGTTTGATATATTGCCGGATAATAGCATTTTTAGGTTCTGTCAGAATATTACGTAACGCTGCCCGGTCCAACGGTTCCAGGTAAGTCAATACGGGGAGACGGCCGATGATCTCCGGAATCAACCCGAAAGATTTCAAATCCTGTGGGGCGATATATTGAAGGAAATTCTCCCGGTCGATTTTTTCTGTATTTTGGCTCGCATTAAAGCCGACGACCATCGTATTCATACGGGCTGCGATTTTCTTTTCAATACCATCGAAAGCTCCTCCGCAGATAAAGAGGATATTTTTAGTATTGACAGGGATCATTTTTTGATCCGGATGTTTACGTCCACCTTGTGGAGGAACGTTGACGATAGAGCCTTCCAGTAATTTCAATAGTCCCTGCTGTACTCCTTCGCCGCTCACGTCGCGGGTGATCGAGGGATTATCCCCTTTCCGGGCGATTTTATCCAGTTCGTCGATGAATACAATCCCTTTTTCTGCTGCCTCGACATCGTAGTCGGCTGCTTGCAGCAAACGGGTCAGGATAGATTCGATATCTTCCCCGACATAACCGGCTTCTGTCAGTACGGTCGCGTCTACGATGGTAAAAGGCACATGTAGCATTTTGGCAATTGTTCGGGCCAATAGGGTTTTGCCGGTACCTGTACGACCTACCATAACGATATTGGATTTCTCGATTTCCACTTCGTCGTTACCGGCTTTATGCAAAAGCCTTTTATAATGATTGTAAACGGCAACTGCCAGGTGTTTTTTCGCTTCATCCTGGCCAATGACATATTGGTCCAGAAAAGCTTTGATCTCTATGGGCTTTTTTACTTCGATATGTTCCAGGTTGAGTGTCGATTTACTTTTCATCTCTTCCTGGACGATATCATAGGCTTGTGAAGCACACTCATCACAAATAAAACCGTCCGTCCCCGCTATCAACAAATTAACTTCGTTCCGGTTACGTCCGCAAAATGAACATTTATCCTGCATCTTTTATTACTTTTGGGTCGATAAGAGCTCATCGACCTGCAATTTTCAATTTTATTTTTTAGCTCTGGTTAATATTGAATCGATCATACCGTATTCTTTAGCTTCTGCTGCTGTCATCCAGTAGTCCCGGTCGGAATCTTTTTCTACTTTTTTGTAGGGTTGACCGGAATGTTCGGAGATGATGGTATACAATTCTTTTTTCAGTTTCTGTACTTCTCTGGAAGTGATCTCGATATCCGCAGCCTGGCCTTGTACGCCACTCATCGGTTGGTGGATCATAATCCGGGAATGGGTTAGAGCCGAACGTTTTCCCTTGGTTCCGGCTGTCCTGATCAGTTCCAGCTTGAGCGGATCGATCGTTTTCATTGCAGGATGGTTCATCCAGTTTTCCATTGTTAAGGTCTCCTTTCGGTGAGTTATTGTTTATAGTGTCTTCTGTCTCTTCATCAGAAGGTGGAGCAGATGAAAAGAATTGTGTAAACATATCTGCCATAGACATCATCTCTTTTATGTTTTTGAAAGTAGAAAAGAGCTGT
>ENA-UEOJ01001822-UEOJ01001822.1-human-gut-metagenome-genome-assembly--contig:-NODE-1822-length-13907-cov-4.340419_pt1 | contig 13907 bp, 8 predicted proteins | sample MGYA00242885_ERZ507886 | MGnify/ENA primary metagenome ERZ507886 (study PRJEB26167, sample SAMN06115505) | human gut metagenome | host: Homo sapiens | place: China:Anhui | collected 2015-08-07 | study... | reverse complement strand
GGCGCGTTCTCCCTCGGACAGGAATTTCGCGATGGGAGACTGCCATTCGGATTCATGGATTTTGATCCAGGCAAGGCCCTGCGCGCCGTATATCTTGACGAATTCGGTAAGATCGTCGATTTCCTTGCGGCTCAGTGTGCCGCCCTGGGGCACGCGCAGAGCCTTGACCAGAGGAGCGGAGGCAAAGAGCTTGAAGCCGGAACCTGCAACGCAGGTGGTAACGTCCCTGAGTCTGAGGTCAAAGCGCGTGTCGGGCTTGTCCACTCCGTAGTCGCGCATGGCCTCTTCCCATGTCAGGCGGGGAAAGGGCAGCGGCAGATCAATATTCATGGCGTCATGGAACACGCGGGCCATGAGACCTTCGGCCATGCTCATGACCTGATCTTCATCCACAAAGCTCATTTCGATGTCGACCTGGGTGAACTCGGGCTGGCGGTCGGCGCGCAGGTCCTCGTCACGGAAGCAGCGGGCCACCTGGTAATAGCGATCCACGCCGCTCATCATGAGCATCTGCTTGAACTGCTGGGGCGACTGCGGCAGGGCATAGAACTGGCCCTGATTGAGGCGGCTGGGCACAAGGAAGTCGCGCGCTCCTTCCGGCGTGGACTTGGTCAGAATGGGCGTTTCGACTTCGAGGAAATCGAGTTCGTTGAGATAGCTGCGCACGGCCTGCACAATGCGGTGGCGCAGGCGCAGGTTATTGGCCATGCGCGGACGGCGCAGGTCAAGGTAACGCCAGGCCAGGCGCAGGTTTTCACCCGCGTCGCTGCGGTCTTCCACGGGAAAGGGAGGAGTTTTGGCGGTGTTCAGCAGCTTCCAGTCCAGCACCACCACTTCGATTTCTCCGGTGGCCAGATTGGGGTTGCGCATGCCTTCGGGGCGGGGGCGCACCCGGCCTCTGATCGCCAGTACATATTCACTGCGCAGCACATAAGCGTCGCGATGCGCTTCCGGGGCGATTTCCGGGCTGAACACCACCTGGGTAAGTCCGTCGCGATCCCGCAGATCCACGAAAATCAGTCCTCCATGGTCGCGGCGGTACTGCACCCAGCCCATGAGGCAGACTTCGCGGCCGTCATCGGCCAGACTGAGGGCGCCGCAATTGTGGCTGCGCTTCCAGTCGCCAAGGGGCTTTATATAGCGGGCGTGTTCCTTCTGGATGTCTGCCTGCGATTTCTGATCGTCCATCATCTGATTGCTGTCGCTCATGTTCTGTTGTCCTTGGGAGAAGTACGGAAAAGAGAAAGTTATGCCTTGAGCGCGCCTGCGGCCTCGGCGCGGGACACGGCGCGCTGCTCGCCGTTTTCCATGTTCCTGACGGCTACCGTACCCGCCGCAAGCTCGTCCGGGCCGAGAATCAGGGCAAAGCGCGCGCGGGACTTGTCGGCCTGACGCATGGCGCTTTTCATGCTGCGGGTTTCGAAGGCCAGCGTGCCGCCGAGTCCTGCTCCGCGCAGGATCTGGGCAAGCTCGAACGCCGCGTCGCGGCAGGAGTCATCCAGTGAAGCCAGATAGAAATCCGGACGGGAGAGGAAATGCTCCCCGTCTTCCCGCATGAGCAGGGCAAGGCGCTCCATGCCGCAGGCAAAACCTATGCCCGGCACATCCGGGCCGCCGAGGGAGGAGATCAGGCCGTCGTACCGGCCTCCTCCGGCCACGGAGCCCTGAGCCCCGATGCTGCCGGAAACCACCTCGAAGGTGGTGCGGGTATAGTAGTCCAGCCCCCGCACCAGGCGATGATTGATCTCGAAGGACACGCCCTGAGCCCTGAGATGGCGGAGTACCGTGTCAAGGTGCGCGGAACATTCCGGACACTGGTGATCCAGCATGACCGGAGCCCTGGCCGTGTTTTCCCTGCATGTGGGAACCTTGCAGTCCAGCACGCGCAGGGGATTGGTTTCCATGCGGCGGCGGCAGTCTTCACACAGGCCGGCGGGATCAAGGCTCTCCAGCCAGTCACGCAGAATCTTCCGATAGGTGGGACGGCAGTTCGGACAGCCCAGGGAGTTAATCTGGAGTGTGATGTCGCCGAGATTCAGCCTGCCGAGAAACTCCATGAGCATGCAGATGATTTCGGCATCGGCCTCGGCTTCACGCGGACCGAGACATTCGCAGTTGATCTGATGGAACTGGCGCATGCGGCCCTTTTGCGGGCGTTCATGGCGGAACATGGGGCCGATGGTGAAGAACTTGCTCACGGCCTCGCGGGCATGCACTCCGTGTTCGATATACGCGCGCATGACGCCCGCCGTGGCTTCGGGCCGCAGGGTCATGGAGCGTTCCTTGCTGTCGGCGAAAGTGTACATTTCCTTCTGCACCACATCAGTTTCCGTGCCGATGGAACGGCGGAAGAGATCCGTGTATTCCAGAAGGGGCGTACGCAGCTCGCCGAAGGCGTAACGGGGGAACACCTCACGCGCCGCCTGCTCCATGCGCAGGAAGAGGGCGCTGTCTTCGGGAAAAAGGTCGGCGAAACCCTTGATGGCCTGAATCTGTGCCATGATAGACTCCATGGGGATGCGCAGATGCTGTTGCGCCCGGCCCTGCCGGAACGGACGCTGAAACTTGGGCAAGCCTTAACAATAGAGCCAAAGCCTTCTGCTGTAAAGACGGGAAACGTTTGCCCGGTCTGACGGACGTATATGCGAACGCGGGAAGCGTCCATGCCTGATGACGTGGAAAAACTTGACGATTTGCCGTGCGGAATTTATCGTCACTTCAATCAGAGTGAGGCAAGATAGATGTTTGTCTGAAACTTCCGTTTCCGGCTGTCGGGACGCAGGAGAAGGCAAAAGCGGTTTTGTACAGATTTTTCTGAAAATTCGTACTGTTGAAATTGTATAGTCTTTTTTCGCCGCAGAACGCCGCCGCAACGGCTTCCGTCCTCCCTGCAGGCTGTGCGGAACGGATATCCGGCGAAATATCGGCGCACTTTCTCCCATGGGGGCAAAGCCGCCTTTCAAGGCGCGGATCGGCAGAGAACCGCCGGAAAATCGAAATCGCTCTGACAGACTTTTTACGACAGTGCCCAGGCAGGGGACGTTATATCTTTCGTTCACTTGCGGAGCTGCTTCCCCGCATAAAAAGAAATGCAGGTTTTCATGGATCGTGTTATTTTCGTCGTTGATGGCGAGTTCATGCGCAAGCGCATCATCACTCTCAAAGCGTTCTATTTCGACGGCCCGGGCATCCGGCGGCACTGCCTCGCTCATCTGGGGCCGAACGAATGCGTCAGCCGCATTCTTTTTTATGATGCCATGCCGTTCACCGGCAGGGGAGAGCATCCTCTGGACGGTCCGGTCGACTTTTCCCAGACACCGCTGGTTGCCCGCAAGCAGCAGTTCCTTCAGAGTCTGAGGGCCACGCCCGAAGTCGCGCTGCGCCTTGGCCGGTCCGCCTGGCAGGCCGGTCAGTGGCAGCTTGATTCCAACAAGCTGGGCGAACTCATGGCCGGAGAAATTGACGTGGAAGATATTGAAAGCCGGGACATTTATCCGGATATACGGCAGAAGGGCGTGGATATGCGCCTCGGCCTCGATTTTGCCACCATTGCCTTCAAAAGGCAGGCGGAGCGCGTGGTGCTGCTGGCCAACGACGCGGACTATGTGCCCGCGGTGAAGCTGGTGCGGCGTGAAGGCATCAAGGTTGCGCTGGACCCCCTGTGGACCCGCGCGGCGGAAGATCTGCGCGAGCATGTGGACTATGTGGTGAACAAGCTGCCCCGCCCGCAGCACGCCAATTATCCCAACGGCGTGCATATCTTTGACGATCCCAAGGAATATGATCCCTATCCTTCCGTGGAAGACGTTGTGGAGGGTTAGAACATTTCGCCCTTGAAATGCTCTGCGGAGTCGGGCGGGGCGAGATCCGCCTCTGCTCTCCTTATCCGCAGGGCGCCTTACGCTCACGGCCTGGGGGTTGCAATGGAGGAGCGGTTCCATGCCTGCTGCCGGCATTCCGGATGTTCCGCCGTCACGGGGAACGGTGCTGTCCATTTATGCTCTGGCGTATTTCGCATCCTTCGGCAACCCTCTGGTCATGCCTCTGCTGCCTTTTATCGCTGGCGAATTCTCGCTCTCTCCTATGGAGCTGGGCTTGATGATCTCCATGTATGCGCTGCCGGGGGCATGCATTATCCCCCTGTTCGGGGTGCTGGAAGATCGGCTGGGGCGCAGGCCCATTCTTCTGGGCGGCATGGCATTGTGCGCCGTCAGCTCGTTCATGTGCTTTCTTTCCTCCGACTATGGAGGGCTGGTGTTCTGGCGTGCCTGTCAGGGACTGGCGGTGACGCCGCTGGAGGCGCTGTATAATACGCTGGTGACGGACAACTTCCGCGGGGAGGAACGTGTGCGTCAGATTGGCCGCTGCGCTTCCATTCTGTACATCGGCGTCGCCACCTTTCCGCTCCTGTCCGGCGCGGTGCTGGCTCTTGCGGGCTGGCGGGCGGCCTTTCTGCTGCCTGTGTTCATGGGCATTCCCGTCTTTTTGCTGTGGCTGCGCCGTCCCATGCGCTACGATGCGTCGTCAGCCCCTTCCCTTGGAAAGTATCTGTCCAACGTGCGCACGCTGGTTTCTTCCCGAACGCTGCTCAGTCTGTATGGCGCGCGCATGCTCATGGCGCTGATCATGTTCGGCGTGCTGTATGCGTATCTGCCCGCGCTGGTGACGGACAGGCTCGGCGCGTCGCCGCATCTGGTCGGTCCCATGTTTTCCGTATTTTCCTCCAGCCTGGCCGTCAGTTGTCTTTCGGCCGGGCGCATTGTTAACGCCATGCCCATGCCGCGCGTCGGTCTGTGCTGCGGTTTTGCTGCGGCCTCTGGGCTGCTCGGCATGTGGCTGACCCCTTCCGTCGCGCTGCTGCCAGCGGCGCTGGTGCTGTACGGCGGCGCGCAGGGCATGCTGACCGCTCTGGTGACCGTGGGCGTGGCCGGCTGTGCCACGCCGGATACGCGGGCGACCATTCTTTCCCTTTTCTCCACGCTGTTCCGCGCCTCGCAGACGCTGGCTCCCTTTGTGTGCGGCTGGCTTTTTGTTTCCGGAGGGTTCACGCTGCTGTACGGCGCAGGGGCCGCGGCCGCATGCGGGCTGGGCCTGCAGTGCCGGGCGGCGTTCAGGCGGGTGACAGGCGGGGCGGAGTAGGCTACAAGGGGTCTTTGCGCTGTCTTCCGGCTTGCAGAAGCGCAGTCTCCACCCCAAAACGTTTCAGGACATGCTATGTGCGGCATTTTCGGCATCAGCGGACATGAGGAAGCGGCCCGTCTGGCCTATTTCGGTCTTTACGCCCTCCAGCATCGCGGACAGGAAAGCGCGGGCATAGCCACGTGGGCGGATGGCGAGATCCACAGTCATGTGGGCATGGGGCTGGTGCCCGATGTATTTACCGAGGAAGTTCTCGTGCATCTGCCGGGAGACGTATCCGTGGGGCATGTGCGCTATTCCACCACCGGAAGGCCCGAACCGCGCAATGCCCAGCCGCTGACGGTGCGCATGCGGGGCGGCATGCAGCTTTCTCTTGCGCACAATGGCAATCTGACCAATGCGGCGGAGCTTCGCGCCGAACTGGAAGACGCCGGGGCCATTTTTCAGACCACCAGCGACAGCGAGATTTTTCTGCATCTCATTTCCCACTGCCTGAAGGACATGAGTCTGGAAGAGGCCATCCTGTCCGCGTGCGACCGGGTAGAAGGCGCATACTGCCTGATGATTCAGGCCGGCGGCAAACTCATTGCCGTGCGTGACCCGCACGGGTTCCACCCTCTGGTCATGGGACGCCTGGGCGACGCCTGGGTATTCGCCTCCGAAAGCTGCGCCTTTGATCTGCTGGAAGCCGAACGTCTGCGCGGCGTGCGGCCCGGCGAGATGGTGGTCATCGAACACGGGGCTCTGGAATACAGGAGTTTCGCCCTGCGCAAGAGCGCGCCCGTGCGTCAGTGCATTTTCGAGCTGGTTTACTTCGCCCGGCCCGATTCCGTCATTTTCGGAGAGGATGTGTACCAGTGCCGCAAGCGCATGGGGCTGGAACTGGTGAAGGAAGCTCCCGCCGATGTGGACTGCGTGATTCCCTTTCCGGATTCGGGCGTCTATGCCTCTCTGGGTGTGGCTCAGGGCGCGGGTGTGCCTTATGAGCATGCGCTTATCCGCAATCACTACGTGGGGCGGACGTTCATCCAGCCTTCCCAGAGCATGCGTCAGTTCAGCGTGCGCGTGAAGATCAACCCCGTGCATTCCATGATCGAGGGCAAGCGGCTCTTCGTGGTGGACGACTCCATTGTGCGCGGCACCACCGTGCGGACCCGTGTGGCCAAGCTGCGGGACATGGGAGCAAAGGAAGTGCATTTTCGCGTGAGCTGCCCGCCCATCAGGCATGGCTGCTTTTACGGCATCGACTTTCCTTCCACCAGGGAACTGGTGGCAGTGCAGCACGGGCCGGAAGAACTGGCCGCGCTGCTGGGGCTTGATTCGCTGCACTATCTTTCGCTGGAAGGCCTGAAACGCAGCGTGTCCTGCCCGGATCAGTACTGCACCGCCTGTTTTGACGGCTGTTATCCCACGCCGCTGCCTGCGGTGCAGGACAAGTATTCGCTTGAGTACGCAAGAAAGTAGCAGCGGTTCACGGGAGGCCGCGTCACAGAGTCATGGAACGTCCCGACGCTTCACTCATACCGACCACGCCCGGAGTGTATCTGTACAAGGACGCTCTGGGGAAAATCATCTATGTGGGCAAGGCGCGCAACCTGCGCAAGCGCATCCTTTCCTATTTCCGTCCGAAGGAGCAGCTCACGCCCAAGACCGTGGCGATGATCGGGCATGCCGTCTCGCTGGACACGCTGAACACCACCACGGAAAAGGAAGCCCTGCTGCTTGAGGCAAGCCTGATCAAGAAGCACAGGCCGCACTACAATATCGTTCTGCGCGACGACAAGCAGTATGTGCTGTTCCGGCTTTCGGAGCGGGATGAGTTCCCCCGGCTGGAAGTGGTGCGCAAGGTGCGCAAAAGAGACGGGGCGCGCTATTTCGGGCCGTTCACGTCCGCCCAGGCCGCGCGGGAGACATGGAAGAGTATTCACCGTATCTTCCCTTTGCGGCGCTGCACGGATCGCGCGATGAAAAACCGGGTGCGGCCCTGCCTGTACCATCACATCGGCCTTTGCCTCGCGCCCTGTGCGGGGGATGTGAGCCGCGAGGAATACGCGGACATGACCCGTCGTGTTTCCCTGCTGCTGGACGGCAAGTCCCGCGAGTTGATCGATCTGCTGCGCGGCGCCATGGAAAGGGCCGCGGATGATCTGGACTTCGAGCGCGCCGCCGTGCTGCGCGATCAGATCCGCGCTGTGGAAAAGACCGTGGAGCGGCAGGGAGTGGTGCTGCACAGGGGCGGCGACATGGATGTCATCGGGGTGGTCACCCGACCGGACGGGCTGGCGCTGGGCATGATCTTTGTGCGGCAGGGCGCGGTGCTGGATCGCAGCACCTTCTTCTGGCCCGGGCTGGGGCTGGAAGAGGCGGACGAGCTGATCCTGAGTTTTCTGAGCCAGTTCTACGGGCCGCACAGCGCCGTGCCGCCGAGAGTGGTCATTCCCTGGATTCCCGGTGAAAAACGCGCTGAAGACGCAGAGCGCAGGACGGCGGAATGCTCCGGCCTGGAACCGATCGGAATGTCGGCCGGGGAAGGCGGGCCGGACAGACTCAATGCGGAGGGAGAAGACGAGACAGAGGAAAAGGGCATTCTGGAAACATTGACCTCCGCCCTGTCGGATCTGCGGGGCGGGCCGGTGTATATCGCCGCGCCGCGCAATGCCGATGAAAACCGTCTGGTGGACATGGCCAAAAGCAATGCCCGCGAGGCGGCGCGCAGCAGGGCGGATGCGCCGCTTTCCGAGCGGCTGGCGCTGGTGCTGCGTTCTCCCCGGCCCGTGAGCCGCATTGAGTGTGTGGACGTTTCCCATACCGGAGGGCAGGCCACCAAGGTGGGCATGGTGGTGTATGAGGATGGCAAGCCCCGCAAGGATGAGTATCGCGTCTGGAATATCGAGGGCGCGGGCGGCGACGATTACGCCGCTCTGGCCATGTGGGCGGAACGACGTCTGGAGCATGGCGCGCCGTGGCCGGATCTGCTGCTGATCGACGGAGGCCGGGGGCAGCTCGCTTCTGTGTACAGAGTGCTGTATGAAGGCTGGCCCCGCACGCGGGGCGAAGAAAACGGATTGCCCTTCCTTGTGGCGGGCATCGCCAAGGCCAGAGATGAGCGCGGCCACGCCGATCGCCGGGCGGGCAATGTGGCGGATCGCATTTTCACGCCGGGGCGATCCAATCCTCTGAATATCCGTGAAGGGAGTCCGGAGCTGCTTTTCCTGCAGGCCGTGCGTGACGCCACACATGACTTTTCCATCGGGCGGCACCGCCAGGCGCGGGCCAGACTCGCCTTCAGCGGGGAGTTGCAGCGTCTGCCCGGCGTGGGGCCGGGCACGGCAAAACTGCTCTGGGAACACTTCGCCTCCGTAGCGGACATGAAGGCCGCCACGGAGGAGGAAATCGCCCGTCTGCCCGGCATCGGCAAAAAGCGCGCGGGCAGGATACGGGCTTCGCTGCGCGGGATGTGAGCAGGTTTCAGCGACGCATGGACTCGTGTTCTGCCCCCTCCCTGCATCCTTCAAACCATCACTGGCCCGCTATTCCTCGTTCCCTGAAGACAGGCCGTAGCTCTTGAGCTTGGTATGCAGCGTCTTGCGCGAGATCCCCAGACGTTTGGCCGCTTCGCTTTTATTGTCGCCGCATTCCCGGACTGTTCTGATGATGAAATCCCGCTCCACATCTTCCAGCGTTCTGGGTTCGTCCGGACCGCCTCCGCCGTCCGGCAGGGGAGCGGATATTTCCTGCGGAGGACGGTAGGACTCCACCACGGCCTGAGGCAGTTCCCGTTCGGAAACATATTGCCCGAACAGCAGCACCACGGCCCGTTCCACGGCGTTTTCCAGTTCGCGCACATTGCCCGGCCAGTCATAGCGGAGCAGCATATCCATGGCCAGGGGGGTAAAGCCTTTCACGTCCTTGCGGTTTCGTTCCCCATGGATATGCAGAAAATGCTGGGCGAGCAGGGGGATGTCTTCCCGCCGTTCGGCAAGCGAGGGAACCATGATGCTGACGACATTGAGCCGGTAGTACAGATCTTCGCGAAAGCGTCCCGCCCGTATTTCTTCCGCAAGATCCCGGTTGGTGGCCGCCACGATTCGCACATCCACCGAAATCGTTTCATCACTGCCCACTCGCTGGATTTCCCTCTGCTGCAGGGCGCGCAGCAGTTTGACCTGCATCTGGAGAGGAATTTCCCCGATTTCGTCAAGAAAGAGCGTACCGCCGGAAGCCTGGAGAAAGCGTCCTTCCCTGCGCTTGTCCGCTCCGGTGAACGCTCCTTTTTCATGGCCGAACAGTTCGGATTCGAGCAGGTTTTCCGACAGGGCGGCGCAGTTGACCGCCACCCACGGGCCGTCGGCGCGTGAGCTGAGCTGATGGATGGAGCGGGCCACCAGTTCCTTGCCTGTGCCGGATTTGCCGATGATGAGCACCGTGGCGTCGGATGGAGCCACGGTTTCTATCATTTCCTGCATCCGGCGGATGGCGGGGGAATTGCCCACAATGGCCCGGCTCCGGCTTTCCGCGCGGAGCTGAGAGTTTTCGGCCTTGAGCCGGCTGTGTTCCAGGGTACGGCTCAGGGTCAGCTTGAGCACATCAAAATCCAGCGGCTTGATCAGATAGTCATATGCTCCGGACTTCAGCGCCTCCACTGCGCTTTCCACAGCGGAATAGGCGGTCATGAGCACCACCGGCACGGCGGGGTTGTAACTTTTGATGCCCTTGAGGGCGGTGATGCCGTCCATGTCCGGCATGCGGATATCCATAAGCACCGCGTCAAAAGGTCCCTCACGAACTTTTTCCACGGCCTGGACGCCGTTGGCGGCGCTTTGCACACGGTAGCCCCATTTGCCCAGCAGGGCTTCCAGCATGAGGCGGTGGCCGTTGTCGTCATCCACAACCAGAACTGAAGGCTTACTTGTCATGATGTTCCTCCCGGGCCGCGGCGGGCAGGGGCAGATGCAGCGTAAAGCGCGTGCCCTTGCCCACAGTGCTGGCGACCTCTATTTCACCGTCATGGGCTTCCACTATCTTTTGCACCAGTGACAGGCCCAGCCCGGTTCCTCGCGCCTTGGTGGTATAATAGGGGCTGAATATCTGGTGAATCTTGTCCTTGGGAATGCCTTCGCCGGTATCTTCAATATCCAGCAGCAGAATGTCTCCGCTGCCGGGGGCGTCCTCCTCCCCGCTGCGGGACTGAAAACGGATCCGCGTGGTCAGCGTGCCTCCCCCGGGCATGGCCTGTATTGCGTTCAGGAACAGGTTGAGCAGAACCTGCGTCATGCGATCCGCGTCCAGCATGACTTCCGGGCATGGCGACGGGACTTCCTGCGTATAGCGGATGCCGAGCTTGTCCATATCGGCCCGCACCAGATTCGCGGCCCGTTCGAGCGGCAGTGCGGGGGATATGCCTGTCAGATTGAGCTTGTCCGGGCGGGCGAGTTCCAGCAGGTCGCCGACCACTCTGTCCAGCCGCTGCACTTCCTGGGTCATGATGCCCGCTACCCTCGCTTCTTCGCCGCCTTCCGGACTGATTTCCCGGAAGAAGCGTGCCAGTCCCTTGATGGCGCTCAGCGGGTTGCGTATTTCATGGGCGATGCCCGCGGCCATATGACCAAGAGCGGCCAGCCTGTCCTGACGGCGTATTTCCGCCTGAAGGCGGCGTATTTCTCCCAGATCGCGAAGGATGAAGGCGTATCCGGAGTTCCGACCATTCCTGGACGGCACGGCAACGGGCGTTGCCGTCAGCGCAAGCGGAACACGGCGCCCGTCCCCAAATACGCATCTGACTTCCTGCTCGCGCGGCACATGCCGCTCTTCGCCATGTTCTTCCATGACTCCCGTCTCGTTCAGCGCGGTCCACAGGCCCGGGAGTGCCTCGCTTATGTCGCGGCCCAGAACATCCCCGCCTTTCAGACCCGTGATGCGTTCGGCTTCAGGATTGATGGACGTGACGCGATTGGCCTGATCCACGGCCACAAGACCCAGCGGCAGAGTATCAAGAAGAGCGAAGGTAAAGGCTGATGTCTCCTGCACCAGCAGGCGTGAACGCTGGTATCCCTTGACCAGAAACAGGGTCAGCAGGCCCGCTGCTCCGATGAAGGCCAGAACGCTCCAGTGGATGAGTGCCCGGCGGGCGTCGGCGGATTCCGCTTCCAGAAGCGGTGTCATGTCGTAGCCGACAAAAATGGTCAGACGCTGATTGGGGATGCGCGCCGCGCCGGAGGAAGAGTGCATCATGCGGCGGCTCATCATCATATGCCCGTGCCTGCGCAGCCGCTCTTCATACTGGCGGACGGAAAGCAGTTGATATACCTGGAATATCGGAGTTTCACCGGCAAGATTCACAATATGGCCTCTGGCCCGGCGAGAGGGAGCCAGCTCTTCCATTTCTTCCGGACCGACCAGATCGGAATTCACCAGGCGCGTGTCGCTTGCGGCCAGTACCCGGCCCTGTTCGTCCGTGACGGCTATATAATGGATATCGGGACTGGTGCCGATTTTATCCAGAAGCGCCTGCAGCTCCTCATCCGTCCACTGAAAGCCCATGCCTGCCTGCAATGTGGCCTCATAGGCGTGGATCAGTGAAGTGCCTCGTTCCAGAAAGATACGGGTAGCGACAGCACTTTCCTTGTCGCCGCCGCGGTAGTCCATCAGCAGAACCATCAGAGCGAGCAGAAGGGAGCCGGCCACCACAATCCAGGGGGAAAACGCGAGCCATGAAGGCATGCTGCGCAGATGAACGGCGGCGCGGCGCGGTGTCCGCCCCGCAGGGGCATCCCCGCTCCGCACCTTCTGTTTCAGTATGCGGGGGAAAAACATGATCATACTCCCTGTATCAGTAGAGCGTTTTGCTCTTGAAAATATCTGCCCGCCAGAACCGTGTGCCCTGATCCGCAGCATTCATGCCCGAGGCCGGAGCCTGACCTCGCAAGCGAAGCGCGGCGGCTTCGGATATCAGGGAGTGCCGCGGAGTAATCCCGCTCTGCCCGGCTCCGGGAGCATATTCACCCTGAAAATGCCTGTATGGATGGAATCGACTCAAGCAAAATCCGGGCCATTCGGAACGATATTGGAGGAAATTTATATTTTATCTTGTATTTCAAATAGTTATGTATGAGCCGAATAGCGGAAGATCCGAATGGAGCGTACCCAAGGGTAATAATGCCATGAAATGTGTAGAAATTACTCATACTGGAAACGAAAAGGTGTTACGAAAGGTAACACTAGCGTAAAATGGAAATGGATGGCAAGAAGATATTTTTAAAAAAATATATTTATTTCAATATATTATAAAAACAGGCATATTTTGGCACGCAGTTTGCTAAGAAGAGGGCATGCAACGAGGAATTCCCGAAAGGGAAAAAACACGGCGTATACGCCGCATATACAGGAGAAAGATATGAACATGCGCAAGATTATGGCCGGTCTGGCCGTCACCACCCTGGTTCTCGGTTCCGCTTCCCTCGCCCTGGCCCGCGGACATCACGGCGGGCATTACGGCGGCATGATGAACGGTTATGCCGGAAACTGCGGCACCTCCTGCTACACCGGCGGATACCAGAATCTGACGCCGGAGAAGCGGGCGGCGGTGGACAAGCTGATTCGGGAACACGCGGCCGCGACGAACCCCCTGCGCGAGCAGCTCCAGGCCAGGCGCCTGGAACTGGATGCCCTTTCGCGCAACCCCAATGCTCAGCCGGAGAGCATCAGCAGACTGGCCGGGGAAGTGGCGAAGCTTTCCTCCCAGCTTCGCAGCTCCAGAGCGGAGTTCCGCGACAAGATGGCCGCGGAAACGGGCTTCGAGACCATGCCCGGCGCCATGGGCGGCCGCGGCGGCATGATGGGCCGCGGACACATGGACGGTCACATGGGCGGCGGCTATCACCACATGGGCTGGAATCGCTAGGATTTCAGCACGGGGGCGGAATATCATGATTCCGCCCCCGGAAGATGATGGATTCCGCAATTATCTTGGTATGATATGCCGTTGGATACTGATATGTTCAACACTATTCTATGACAGAACCTTTGTATTCAGCGGCAAGATCGCTTTGCCGCCGCGCCGGGCTTGCGCCTGACGTCCAGTATTCCGAAATATTTCATATTGCGAAGTACAGGAGCAAGCAGCGGGAGCGGGCAGGGATCAGGCCTGTTTCAGCGCGTCGGTCAGACGCGTCATGGCCTCGCGTGTATCGGCGGGAGAAGAGAAGGCAGTCAGACGGGCATAGCCTTCGCCGGACGGGCCAAAGCCCGAGCCGGGCGTACACACCACGGCCGCGCGATCCAGCAGAAACTGGAAGAAATCCCATGAGTCCATGCCGCGCGGCGTGCGCACCCACAGGTAAGGGGCATGGATGCCGCCGTATACCGTCAGGCCCAGAGCGTTCAGCGTTCCGCGCATCAGCGCCGCGTTGTTCCTGTAAATGTTCACCACGGCCGCCGTTTCCCCGCGTCCTTCCGGTGAACAGGCCGCTTCCGCAGCCTTTTGCACAATGTAGGGGCAGCCGTTGTATTTTGTGGTCTGGCGGCGCGCCCACATGTCATGGAGCCGCCCCTTTCCTCCCGCCTTCAGGTTGGCGGGAACCACGGCATAGGCGCAGCGCAGCCCGGTAAAGCCCGCGCTTTTGGAAAAGCTGCGGAATTCCACGGCCACCTCATCCGCGCCGGGGATTTCATAAATGCTGTGAGGGATATCCCCTTCCGTATCGTCGATGAAGCATTCATAGGCGGAGTCGAACATGATCAGCATGCCGCTGCTCCGGGCGTATCGTACC
>ENA-UEOJ01001821-UEOJ01001821.1-human-gut-metagenome-genome-assembly--contig:-NODE-1821-length-13915-cov-3.019656_pt1 | contig 13915 bp, 10 predicted proteins | sample MGYA00242885_ERZ507886 | MGnify/ENA primary metagenome ERZ507886 (study PRJEB26167, sample SAMN06115505) | human gut metagenome | host: Homo sapiens | place: China:Anhui | collected 2015-08-07... | reverse complement strand
AAGAAGACCGCCTTGCCCAAAAGGGCAGTGCCTTCGGCTCCACCCGGCGCGGCATTGCCTACGCTTACAGCGACAAATACCGCAAAAAGACCCTGCGTTTGGGCGACCTGCTCCATCTGGACGAGGAGCGCACCCAGAACCGTCTGCACATGATTTTGGACTCCAAGAACATGGAGCTGGCGGGCTGCTACCATCAGGAAAAGATGTCCTACGATGCGCTGCTGAGCTGGTGCAGAGCACAGGCGGAGCAGTTTGCACCGTACATCTGCGATGTGGGGGCCTTTTTGCAGGAAGCTCACGACAGCGGCAAGCGCATCGTGCTGGAAGCCCAGCTGGGTGCTATGCGGGATATTGATTACGGCATCTTCCCGTTTACATCCAGCTCCAACACGCTGGCAGCTTACGCACCGCTGGGGGCCGGCATCCCCAACTGCCGCCTCGACCATGTGGTGGGCGTGCTGAAAGCGTATTCCACCTGCGTAGGTGCCGGTCCTTTTGCCGCTGAGAACGCCATGGGCGAGGACTGGAACGAGAAGCTGCGCAAGGCAGGCGGGGAATACGGTGCGGCCACAGGCCGTCCCCGCCGGGTCGGCCCCTTTGATTGCGTGGCCAGTCGGTACGGTCTGGCCTGTCAGGGGGCGGATAAGATCGCCCTCACCAAGCTGGATGTCCTCAGCAGCATGAAGGAGATCCCGGTCATCACCGGTTACAAGCTGGATGGTGTGGAAGTCCCCCGCTTCGATACCCTGTCCGACCTCGACCGGATGGAGCCGGTGGTCACGATGCTGCCCGGCTGGAACAGGGATATTTCCGGCTGCAAGAGCTGGGACGACCTGCCCAAGGAAGCGAAGGGCTATGTGGAATTCCTCGAACAGCAGCTGGGCCATGCGATCCAGTTCATCTCCACGGGCGCGGAGCGCGAGAGGTTTGTGCTGAAAGGAGAATGGCTGTGAGACATTTTATTGAGCCGAACAGCTTTTCTCTGGACGAGCAGCTGGCCCTTCTCGACCTTGCAGACCGGATGGAGGCAGACCCCGCGCCCTATGCGCATCTCTGCGATGGGCGCATTCTGGCAACGCTGTTCTACGAGCCGTCCACCCGCACCCGGCTTTCCTTCGAGTCGGCCATGCTGCGGCTGGGCGGTAAGACGCTGGGCTTTGCCGGGGCACAGCTGTCCAGTGCCAGCAAGGGTGAGACGGTGGCAGATACAGCCCGTGTCGTGAGCAATTATGCCGATGTCATCGCCATGCGCCACCCGAAAGAGGGCGCACCGCTCCGGGCGTCCCTGTATGCACGGGTGCCTGTCATCAATGCAGGCGACGGCGGGCACGCCCACCCCTCCCAGACCATGATCGACCTGATGACCATCCGCCAGCGCAAAGGGCGGCTGGACCATCTGACGGTGGGCTTCTGCGGCGACCTCAAATTTGGCCGGACGGTCCACTCCCTGACCGCAGCCCTCAGCCAGTTCGAGGGGAATCGCTTCGTGTTCATCTCGCCGGAGGAGCTGCGCATCCCCCAGTACGTCAAGGACGAGACCCTGACGCCGCTCCATCAGACCTACAAGGAGACGGCAGACCTCGAAGCCGAGCTGCCGCATCTGGACGTGCTCTATATGACCCGCATCCAGCAGGAGCGCTTTTTCAACGAAGAGGACTACCTCCGGTTGAAAGGCTGCTACTCCCTGAACGCCAAGCTCTTGGAGCTGGCCCCGTCGGATATGCCGGTGCTGCACCCGCTGCCCCGCATCGACGAGATCAAGCTGGACGTGGACAGTGACCCTCGTGCCGCCTACTTCGACCAAGTCCACAACGGCGTTTATATCCGGATGGCCATTATTCTGGCCCTGCTGGGCATCCCCGACCCTGTGACCGGAAATAAAGTGCTGAAATAAACTCTGACCGGAAAAACAATGCCGCCCGCCTGCGCTGTTGTCACGCAGGTGGGCGGCATTTTACGTTATTAGCCCGGAAAGCACCGTTCAGACAAGGCTTTCCATGATCTTGGCACACGTTTCGATGCCGATGACCCCGCTGTCCAGCGCGATATGATAGTTGGCGGCGCTGCCCCATGGAGCAAAGTGAAGGAGCAAAAAATTCCCCACAGACCGGCAGATCCGTGCTATAATCAGAGCAAAGGGGCCTGCGCCGGAAGCGGGGCCCCGCAAAAATGGAGGACATGAGGATGAACGAAACGCTGCGAAGGGATGCCGACGCCATCATCGGGGCCAGCCTGAGCGCTGTCCTGCCGGACGAGGCCGTCCGCCGTGCACTGAAAGCCTTTCAGCCCAAGGGCGGCAAGGTGCTGCTGGTGGCAGCGGGCAAGGCCGGATGGCAGATGGCCCGCGCCGCCGTGGAAGCACTGGGCCGGGTGGACGGCGGCGTGGTCGTGACCAAGTATGGCCACGTCAAAGGCCAGATCTCCGGGGTGGACTGTTATGAAGCAGGCCACCCCGTCCCGGACGAAAACGGCTTTGCGGCCACCGAAAAGGCGCTGGAGCTGGTGCAGGGGCTGACCGCAGAAGATACGGTACTGTTTCTGCTCTCGGGCGGCGGCAGCGCGTTGTTTGAAAAGCCGCTGCTCCCCGGCGGGGAATTGCAGGACATCACCCATCAGCTCCTTGCCAGCGGGGCCGACATCGTGGAGATGAACACCATCCGCAAGCGGCTTTCCGGGGTCAAGGGAGGGCGGTTCGCACAGCGCTGCGCTCCGGCAAACGTATTCAGCATCGTCCTCAGTGATATTCTGGGCGACCCGCTGGATATGATCGCCAGCGGCCCGGCGGTGCCGGACTCCTCCACCTGCGCGCAGGCGCTTGCCATTGCGGAAAAGTATCGGCTGAACCTGTCGGAACAGGCGAAGGCGCTTCTGGCACAGGAAACGCCGAAAGCGCTCGACAACGTGACGACCCGGATCACCGGCAGCGTCCGGGAACTGTGTGCAGCTGCGGCCAGTGCCTGCCGGGCGCGGGGCTATGAGCCAGTCGTCCTCACCGACCGGCTCTGCTGCGAGGCCCGGGAGGCGGGCAGCTTCCTTGGCTCCATCGTCCGCACCCACGCGGGGCAGGGCCGGAAGCTGGCCTTTATCGCAGGCGGCGAGACTGTGGTGCACCTGACCGGGAAGGGTCTCGGCGGCCGCAATCAGGAGATCGCCCTTGCGGCGGCTCCGGCTCTTGCCGGGCTGGACGCGGCAGTCTTCTCGGTGGGCAGCGACGGCACCGACGGCCCCACCGATGCCGCCGGCGGCTATGTGGACGGCGATACCGCAGCCGCTCTGGCGGCAAAGGGCTGGAACGTGTTCGACACTCTGAAAAATAACGATGCCTACCACGCCTTACAGGCGGCAGAGGGGCTGATCATCACCGGGGCCACCGGAACAAACGTCAACGACGTGGCGGTGGCACTGATCACAGGATAAAGAGAGACTGCTGCGCAGGTCGTAATGTGCCTCCGGTGGGTCGGGATCAGTTCTCGGAAGAGATGTCCTCGCCGAAGTACTTTTCGCTCAGCTCCTTGAGGGTGCCGTCGGCACGCAGTGCTTCGATGGCGCTGTTGAGGGCGTCGAGGAAGGCGGTGTCGTCACTCTTGAGCACGGGGATGGCGACATGGGAGGCCTCCTCGGTCTGGGCCACCAGCTTGAAGTTGGCGTCCGGATGGACATTCAGGTAGTCGTAGAAGGAGACGTCGGCGTTCAGGGTGGCGTCGATGCGGCCGGCAGTCAGCAGCTGGATGGTCTCCTCCAGCGTGTCGATGCCCTGCACGGTAGCGCCGTAGCTCTCGGCCAGCTCCATATAGGTGGAGGCCGGGCTGTTGGCCGTGGTCTTGCCTGCGAGGTCCTCAAAGCTCTTGATGTCCTCGTTGTCCTTGCGGACGGCGAGAGCGGTGTGAATGTAGCCGTAGGGGGTGGTGAAGTCGTAGGTCTTGGCGCGCTCCTCCGTGACCTCGACGCCGTTGCAGACGAGGTCATAGCGGCCGGCGTCCAGACCGGCGAAGAGGCTGTCCCAGTCGCTCTCGACATACTCCGGCTCGACGCCCAGCTTTTCGGCGATGGCACGGGAGACTTCGACGTCGTAGCCGACGAGGGTGTCGCTCTCATCGTGGAAGCTCCAGGGCTGCCATGCGCCTTCCAGTGCGACGACCAGCTTGCCGTTGGACTGGATGGTCTCCAGCTTGTTGGCAGCGGCGGAGGAAGCGGACTTGCTGGAAGAGCAGCCAGCCAGCGAGAGGGCACCGGCGGCAGCCATGACGCTCATCAGGGAGATAAAGGTTCTGCGTTTCATAGTAGATTATCCTTTCTGTAGTAAGACAAACTTGAGAAAAGCGGGATAAGGCTCTCCCTTTGGGAGAGCTGGCGCGTAAGCGCCTGAGAGGGCAAGGAAGCTGACACAAAGGCGGAAACACCGCGATCGTATCGCGCTGACCAAGAGCCTGCTTATCGCTGTGCGGCGGCTCTGCCGCAGGCGGCTTGCCCTCTCCGTCATTGCTTCGCAATGCCACCTCTCCCAAGGGGAGAGGCTTAGACTTCGGTATGCGAGATCTTTTGCAGGAACTCGCGGGTGCGGGCCTCTTTGGGGTGGGCAAAGAACTCCTGCGAGGGGGCTTCCTCGACCACGACGCCGTTCTCCATGAAGACGGTGCGGGAGGAGACGTTGCGGGCAAAGCCCATCTCATGGGTGACGACCAGCATGGTCATCCCCTCCTGCGCCAGCTGCCGCATGACAGCCAGCACCTCGCCGGTCAGCTCGGGGTCGAGGGCGCTGGTCGGCTCGTCGAAATAGATGATCTCGGGGTCGGAAGCGAGGGCGCGGGCGATGGCCACACGCTGCTGCTGACCGCCCGAGAGCTGGCGGGGGTAGTAGTCGGCCCGGTCGGCGAGGCCGACCTTTTCCAGCATCTTGATGCCGATGGCGTTGGCCTCGTTTTTGGGCATTTTCCGGGCAACGATGAGGCCCTCGGTGACGTTTTGGAGGGCCGTCTTGTTGCGGAAGAGGTTATAGTTCTGGAAAACGAAGGCCGTCTTCCGACGCAGCCGTGCGATGGTGGCCCGGTCGGCGCGGGCAAGGTCGAAGGACTCACCGTCGAAGGTGAGGGTGCCTGCGTCGGCGGTCTCGAGGAAGTTGAGACAGCGCAGCAGGGTGGTCTTGCCGGAGCCGGAGGGGCCGAGGATGGCGACGACATCGCCTTTTTCCACCGTCAGATCGACGCCGCGCAGCACGTCAAGGCTGCTGACCGGCTTCGGGGCACGGCCAAAGATGCCGGGACGGACGCCGGGCTTTGCATATGTATGGAAGGATTTGCGGACGCCGCGGATCTCTAACATTGCCATAACAGCCATACTCCTTTCTTACTGGAAGCCGTGGGCGTTGAGCTGGCGCTCCAGCAGCCCCTGCAGCTTGGTGATGACGGTACAGAACAGCAGATACACCACCGCCACCTCGCAGTAGATGGGCAGGAAGATGTAGGTGCGGGCCGCGACCCGCTGGCCGGCCATGAACAGCTCCGCCACGGTGATGTTGGAGGCCAGAGAGGTGTCCTTGATCATGCCGATGAGGGAGTTGGAGAGGGCGGGCACGGCGGTGCGCAGGGCCTGCGGCAGCACGATGCGGCGCATGATCTGCCACCAGCTCATGCCCACGCAGCAGCCGGCCTCCAGCTGGCCCTGCGGCACACTTTCCAGCGCACCGCGCATGGTCTCGGCGCAGTAAGCGCCCTCGTTGAAGGCGAAGGCGATGACCGCCGCCGGAAAGGCGTCCAGCATGATGCCCACGCTGGGCAGGCCGTAAAAGATGATGAAAAGCTGCACCAGCAGCGGCGTGCCGCGGATGACCCAGATGTAGAACCGGGCCAGCTGACTCAGCACCGGCACCCGGGCGTACTGTACCAGAGCCACGGCTACGGCCAGCACCATCGCCAGAGTGAACGAGACGAGGGTGAGGGGGATGGTCATGGTGAGGCCCGCCGACAGGATGCGGGGCAGGGCCTCCCAGAGCACGCTGACGGTGCGGTTGGATAAGAGCGTTTCCAGCATGGATACTCCTTTTTCAAAAATTGAATAAACAGACAGGGCAAGTGGGTGGATACATTATATACCTTAAAGCAGGGTCAAAGTCAAGAGGAAAAAATGAAAATCCTACAAAACCTACCAGAATACTATAACATGATTTGGAAATGAACGCAAATGGTTTCGAAAAATTGCATGGTATGGATGAAATGAATGAAAAAGATGCATGAACTTTGTGCACAACGGCGGAACAGTTGACGCGGCAGGGGCTTTCGGGTACAATAGAATCGAATAGACCTGTGCGGTGGCACAGGCAGAACAGGCCGCACGCCCCAGCAGATGGGAGCGCGGCGGATACGGAGGACAAACGTGATGAAACGTATTGGTATTCTGGGCGCTGGAACTTGGGGCATGGCCCTTGCACGGATGCTGACGGTGAGCGGGAACGATGTGCTGGTCTGGTCGGCCATCGAGAAGGAGATCGACAGCCTTTCCACCACCCGCAAGCACCCCAACCTGCCGCAGATGAAGATCCCCGACGAGCTGCGGTTCACCAAGAGCATCGAGGAAGTCTGCAAAGACAAGGACATCCTGCTGTTCGCAGTGCCGTCGGTGTTCGTCCGCTCCACGGCGGCAAAGGCCCGGCCCTATGTGGCCGACGGCCAGATCATCGTGGACGTGGCAAAGGGCATCGAGCCCGACACCCTGTACACCATGACCGAGATCCTGGCTGATGAGCTGGGCAAGGAAGGCGGCCCGAAGGGCGTGCGTCTTGTGGCCCTGTCCGGCCCCACTCACGCCGAGGAAGTGGCCATCGACCTGCCCACCACCATCGTGTCGGCCAGCAAGGATAGGGAGGCCGCTGCCTATGTGCAGGAGGTCTTCACCAACAATGTCATGCGCGTCTACACCAACGAGGACATCAAGGGTGTAGAGCTGAGCGGCGCCATGAAGAACGTCATCGCGCTGGGCGTCGGCATCTCCACCGGCCTCGGCTACGGCGATAATGCCCGCGCTGCCCTCATCACCCGCGGCATCGCCGAGATCGCCCGTCTGGGCGTGGCGATGGGCTGCAATGTCCACACTTTCGCAGGTCTGGCCGGTATCGGCGACCTCATCGTGACCGCCACCAGTATGCACAGCCGCAACAACCGCGCCGGTATCCTTATCGGTAAGGGCGAGACCCCGGAGCACGCCGTCAAGGAAGTGGGCATGGTGGTGGAGGGCATGAACGCCCTGCCCGCCGCGCTGGAGCTGGCCGAGCGGTATCAGGTGGAAATGCCCATCGTCCAGACCGTCAACGCCATCGTCAACAAGGGGATGAGCGCGGCGGAGGCCGTCAAGTCCCTGATGGAGCGCGGCCTGAAGAACGAGCTGCCGCAGGAATACGAAAAATAAACGAAAAGGGGCGGTATCATGCCTTCTACCTACGCACACCGCCGCTTTGGCGCGGATGTTCTGGCCCTGCTTCCGGACGGGCTGCGCCAGACGCTGGAGCAGCACCGGGAGCTCTACGATATGGGCCTCCACGGGCCGGACCTGATGTTTTATTACAAGGCATTGCAGACGAACCCGGTGAACCGTTTGGGGAATGCCATGCACGAGGAAAAGGGCGAGGTATTTTTCACCCGCGCCCGGGCCGTGGTGGAACACGCGGCGGATAAGGACGCTGCGCTGGCCTACGCGCTGGGCTTCGTCTGCCATTTTGCGCTGGACAGCACCTGTCACCCCTATGTGGAGGCCTATGTCCGGGAGAGCGGCGTGAGCCACTGTGAGATCGAGACAGAGTTCGACAACGCCTTGCTGCGGGAGGACGGCTATGACCCCATGAAGTTCTTCACGGCCAGCCACATCAAGCCCAGCCGGGAGCGGGCCGAGGTCATCGCGCCCTTCTACGAAGGCGTCACGGTGGACGAGACGCTGGCGGCGATGAAGGGGATGATAACGGTGCATCATCTTTTGCAGGCGGCGAACCCCGTCAAGCGCTGGGTGGTGCTGACCGGGATGCGCGTCGCGGGCAAGTATGAGTTCATGCACGGCCTTGTGGCGAATCCGCAGCCGAACCCCAAATGCGTCCAGAGCAGCCAGAAGCTCGAAGAGCTGTATAAAACGGCTGTGCCGCTGGCGGTAAGGCTCATCGAAGAGTATGCAGAGAACAAGCCGCTGGGGGCAGAGTATCAGCATACGTTTGGGGAGAACTGAGAGGAGCACCGGATGGAAAAGAGCGGCAAATTCCGCCTGACGAGCTTGGAGCGGAACTGGATCCTGTACGACGTGGGCAACTCGGCCTTTGTGCTGATGGTGGCCACCCTTATCCCCATTTTCTTCAATGCGCTGGCGGAAGCCGGGGGCCTGAGCTCGGTGGAGTATCTGGCCTACTGGGGCTATGCCAGCTCGGCTGTGACCGTCATCACGGCTGTTTTGAGCCCCATTTTGGGGACAGTGGCTGATACGAAGGGCTTCAAGAAGCCTATCTTCATACTCTGCGTTTTCGTGGGCATCGTGGGCTGCTGCGCCATGGGTGCGGCGTCGGCGTGGCTGCCGTTTCTGGTCATCTTCGTCATCGCGAAGGTGGGCTTTTCGGGCAGCCTGGTGTTCTACGACTCGATGCTCAGCGACGTGACCACTCCCGAGCGGATGGACGAAGTGTCCAGCCGGGGCTATGCGTGGGGATACATCGGCAGCTGCGTACCCTTCGTGGTCTGCCTCGGTCTTGTGCTGGGGGCGGGGAGCATCGGCATCAGCCAGATGACGGCGCTGAATCTGGCACTCCTGCTGACGGCGGCGTGGTGGCTGCTCACGACCCTGCCGCTGCTGAAAAGTTATAAACAGCTCCACTATGTGGAGGTGGAAAAGCACGCTGTCCGGCAGAGTTTTGCCCGCATCGGCCACACCCTGCGGCATCTGCCGGAGGATAAGCAGGTGTTCTGGTTTTTGCTGGCGTTCTTCTGCTACATCGACGGCGTGTACACCATTATCGACATGGCGACGGCCTACGGCACGGCGCTGGGTCTGGACACCACCGGCCTTTTGCTGGCACTTCTTGTGACCCAGATCGTGGCGTTCCCGTCGGCCCTCATCTTTGGGCGGTTGTCGAACAAGTACCCCTCGGCAAAGCTCATCCCGGTGTGCATCGCGGCCTACGCGGGCATCGCGGTGTTTGCGTTTTTCCTGACCCAGCAGTGGCAGTTCTGGGTGCTGGCCGTCATCGTGGGCATGTTCCAGGGCGGCGTGCAGGCGCTCAGCCGCTCCCACTTTGCAAAGATCATCCCGCCGGAAAAGTCGGGCGAATACTTTGGCCTCTTCGACATCTGCGGCAAGGGCGCGTCCTTCCTCGGCACCATGATCGTCAGCGTGGGAAGCCAGCTCACCGGAAGTGCCAATGTGGGTGTTGGCTCCCTCATCGTGCTGTTCATCGTGGGATTCGTGCTGTTCAGGGTGTCGTGCAAAAAAGAAGTCGTTCCTGAATGAGATAATGGGACATCTGCTGCGTAGCAGCAAATTGGAGAAGCACAAAAATGCGTTTGGCGAAGCGGCTGGCATTTTTGTGCTTCGACTTCTTTGTACAATAAACTCAAATCAAAAAATATAAAGGAGCAAGACCATGAAACAATATCCCGGCTATACCCTCGTCAAGCGCGAGGAGTGCCCCGAACAGCACGGGACGCTGACCGTGCTGACCCACGACGTCAGCGGGGCGGCTGTCCTGCTGGTGGAGAACGACGACGACAACAAGGCCTTCGGCATCGGATTCGGCACCTTTCCCTCCGACGATACCGGCGTGTTCCACATCCTCGAGCACTCGGTGCTGGCGGGCAGCGAGAAATACCCGGTGAAGTCGCCGTTTTTGCAGCTGCTCAAGAGCAGCATGGCCTCCTTCCTGAACGCCATGACCTTCCCGGACAAGACGGTGTATCCCTTCGCTACCCCCAACGAGACGGACTTCAAGAACCTGATGGACGTCTATCTCAACGCGGTGTTCTGCCCGCTGGCCATGGTGGACAAGGGCGTGTTCGAGCAGGAGGGCTGGCACCGGGACGAAGACGGCACGGTGAGCGGCGTCGTCTACAACGAGATGCAGGGGGCGCTGGCGACGCCGGACGCACAGCTGCAGAACGCTCTGAGCCGGGCAATGTTCCCGGATACGGCTTACGGCTTCGTCTCCGGCGGCGACCCGGCGTCCATTCCGGCGCTGACCTATGAGAAGTATGTGCGGGTCTACCGCCGCCACTACAGCGCCGACAACTGCTGCATCACCCTCTACGGCAAGATGGACATGGCCGAGAAGCTGGCCTTCCTCGACGAGCAGTATCTGAGCCGTATGCCCAAGAGCGCCAGCCGCCCCCGCCTGACGGTGCAGGACGAGCAGGTCGGTGCGAAGCGGAATATCCCGTACTATACCGAGAAGCCGGAGCCGGACGAGGCTCAGTGTGCGCTGGCGTGGTACACCGGTGCGTTCAGCGACCGGGAGCGCCAGCTGGGCGTGGAGATCCTGCTGGACGCCCTGCTGGGGACGAACCAGGCGCCTCTGAAAGCCGCCCTGCTGGAAGAAAAACTGGGCGCGGACATCGACGTGGGCTTTGACGACAGCACGCTGCAGCCGACCTTGGAGCTTGTGCTCCGGGGCGCGACGGAAGAGTCGGCGGGCAAGTTTGCCGCTGCCGTGCGCAAGGCCGTGGACGGCATCCTCGAGAAGGGCATCCCCGAGGAGCTGCTGATGGCAAGCCTCAACTCCACCGAGTTCGCTTCCCTTGAGCGGCCGGGCAGCATCCCGGACGGCGTGCTGGACGCCATCAATGCATCTGCCGGATGGCTCCACACCGGCGACCCGGCCCTGCTGCTCCACACGAACGCTCTGTTCGCTTCCCTGCGGGAGAAGCTGGAACAGGGCTGGTTCAATGAGCTGCTGCGGGAGCTGTTCGCGCCTGCGCCGGTGGAGATCATCCAGGTGCCGACCCTGCCCAAGAAAGAGGAAGAGGGGCGCGCCGCCCGCACCGACGGCAAGCTGGTGCTGGACCATCCGCTGACAGCCGCCGACCTCGGCGAGGGCAAAAAGCAGACACCGGGCAGCAAGGAGCTGCTGGCGGGTGCAGAACTGCTGCACCACCCCTCGGCAGGCAATACCTACCTGTACCTTTACTATGATCTGGGCGGCATGGCACCGGAAGATATGTCCTGCCTGCATCTGCTCACGGATGTCATGGATGAGCTGGACACCGAAAAGCACACGGCCCAGGAACTGAACACTCTGCGGAACACCTGGCTGGGAAGCAGTGGTGCGTGGATGGACTGCTGGACGGGACGGCAGGAAGGCAGGCCCTGCCACGCAAAGCTCATCGTGGGGATGAGCATGCTGGAACGCAGCCTCGAAAAGGCTGTGGAGCTGGGCAGTGAGTGGCTGTATGAGACAAAGTTCAGCGGCCCGCAGGCCGAAGCTGCTATGGAGCGGGTGGCAAGCCAGCAGAAGCTGCTCATGGAGCAGAAGTTCCTGCGGGAGGGCCACGCCTTCGCCGCCATGCGGGCGGCGGCACATTTCTCGGTGGAATCCGCACTGAGTGAGCGCTGCAACGGCGTGAGCTACTACCACTATATCTGTGAGCTGCTGGAAAAGGCCGACTGGACCGCTCTGGGCAAAAAGATGGAAGAGCTGTGGAAGAGCGTGCTGAAAAAGAACGACCTGACCGTCAGCCTCCACGGCAGCGACGCGGCGCTGGATACCCTGAAAAAGCTTCTGCCGGGCAGTGCCTTTGCGGCAGAAAAGCGCGGCGAGGCAAAGCCCTACACGGAGGCGCTGACAGCTCCGGTGAACGAGGCCTTCATCATCGACGGCGGCGTGAACTACGATGTGCTGGTCTGGCCCATGGAGCGGCGGTTGGAGCGGAAGGTGCTGGCCCTGGTGATGAGCTACGAGTATCTGTGGCACAACATCCGCGAGGTGGGCGGCGCGTATGGCACCGGCATGGTGACCCAGAACGACGACACCGAATATCTCTACACCTACCGCGACCCGCACCTGAAAGAAAGCTATGAGACTTTCGCAAAGGGGCCGACAGAACTGGCAGGCCGCGACTACACCGAGAAGGACATGAACGAGTTCATCGTGGGCGCGGCAGCAAAGCTGGACACCCCGCGCAAGCCCCGGGAAGAGGCTGCGTCTACCGACTGCAAATATTTCTGCGGCATCACCGACGAGATGACTGCCGCCGAGCGCAAGAGCCTGTGCAGTGTGGATGCTGCCGCCCTCAAGGCCGAGGCGGCGGACCTGTCGGCCCGGATGGAGAAGGGCGTGAGGGTGGTCTTCGGCAGCAAGGAGGCTGTGGAGGCCGCAAAGGAGCTGTTTGACCGGGTGGAAACCCTGTAAAAATACGCAGAGAGTCTCCCGGAGACTTTGCGCAGAAAATTGAGTGAAAGATCCCCTGTCTGTGGAAAAGAACACAGGCAGGGGATTTTTGCTGCCTTGAAATATTACTTATAGGATAAAGCATACAGCAAAATACAAATCTGAGGGCAAAAAGTATGTACTCCCGCGGCGGAGAAAAGCGTGGTATCCTTTTGCCAGCGACAGAACGAAAGGAAGTGAGAACACAGGATGGGGCAGGAAAAGCAGACTGCGGCCAAGGGACAGGAAAGTCTCCGGAAAGCCACCGACACCCTGAGCACCATGCTGGCGCAGGAGGTGAAAGATTTGAACGCCCGCCAGCGAGCGGCCCGCAGAGAGAACAGCACCGACCCCGGCATCATGAAGGGACTGAAAGAAGCGACTGCTGTGCTGAAAGATCTGGCGGGCGTGTCGAAGACCCTGAACGACCAGGGTGTGGACGCAGAAGGGCGGGAATGCGGTGTGGTGCTGCTGCCGCCGGTGGAGGATGTATGACGACAGAAAACAAGAATGCGGGCATCGTGTGGAGGCCTCAGCCGAGGCAGATGGAATTTATGCGGAGGCCGGAGCCGGAAGCACTTTACGGCGGCGCGGCAGGCGGCGGTAAGAGCGACGCCCTCGTCATCGAGGCGCTGCGGCAGGTACACATTCCGCACTACCGGGCGCTCATCCTCCGCAAGACCTATCCGCAGCTTTCCGACCTCGTGGACAAGAGTCAAAGCTATTACCGCCGGGCCTTTCCGGAGGCGCAGTACAACGCCACGAGCCATGTGTGGGTCTTCCCCAGCGGGGCGAAAATTTACTTCGGCTCGATGCAGTACACCAAGGATCGGACGAACTATCAGGGCAAAGCCTTCGATTTCATCGGGTTCGACGAGCTGACCCACTTCGAGTGGGAGGAGTACAGCTACATGATGAGCCGCAACCGCCCCACCGGCCCCGGCACCCGGGTGTATCTGCGGGCCACCACCAACCCCGGCGGGGTGGGCCACGGCTGGGTGAAGGCGCGGTTCATCACGCCCGCCCCGCCCGGCACCCCCATCGTGGAGGAATACCCGGTGCGGATGCCGGACGGCACCGAAAAGGTGCTGCGGCGGGCGCGGGTGTTCATCCCGTCCAGCATCTTCGATAACCCAGCCCTTCTGGAAAATGACCCGGACTATCTGGCCAGCCTCGCGGCCATGCCGGAGGCCGAAAAGCAGGCGCTGCTCTACGGCAGCTGGGACAGCTTTTCGGGGCAGGTGTTCACCGAGTGGCGGAACGACCCGAACCACTACGAAGACCAGCGCTGGACCCACGTCATCGCGCCGTTCACCATCCCGAAGCACTGGAAAATCTACCGGGGCTACGATTTCGGCTTTTCGAAGCCGTTTTCGGTGGGGTGGTACGCGGCGGACGAGGAAGGGCGGCTCTACCGCATCAAGGAGCTGTACGGCTGCACCGGACGCCCCAACGAGGGTCTGCGCATCGACCCGGTGGAGCAGGCACGGCGCAGCCGGGAGGCCGAGCAGAACGACCCGGTGCTCCGGGGCAGAG
>ENA-UEOJ01001819-UEOJ01001819.1-human-gut-metagenome-genome-assembly--contig:-NODE-1819-length-13919-cov-4.801618_pt1 | contig 13919 bp, 11 predicted proteins | sample MGYA00242885_ERZ507886 | MGnify/ENA primary metagenome ERZ507886 (study PRJEB26167, sample SAMN06115505) | human gut metagenome | host: Homo sapiens | place: China:Anhui | collected 2015-08-07... | reverse complement strand
CCACAAAGTGGGCAACGAAGAAGAGGGCGCAACAGGCCGATGCAGTGAACAGCATCAAAACAGTTGAATACCTGGCGAGGCAAAAAGAGAGGGCGGGGGGACAGGAGACGCCGGACCGGCGGGATTGCAGAAACAGAAATAAACGCGGTAATATGATTGCTAAATGATAAAAAATATAAGATATCCGGTTGACAGTCCTACGAAACTCTGCTAAACTCATGGAAATGTTATAAGTACAACGAATATGTAATATAATCACAACTTATAACACAACAAGATATCATTCACAAATCTTATCAAATGAACACAGGAGGAAAGAAAATGGGACAGATTATTGGTGAAGGCATTACCTTTGACGACGTACTTCTGGTACCGTCTTATTCTCAGGTAGTCCCCAATCAGGTGGATTTGACCACATGGCTGACAAAAAAGATCAAGCTGAACATTCCTATGATGAGCGCAGGAATGGACACTGTTACCGAGCACCGCATGGCGATCGCCATGGCAAGACAGGGTGGCATCGGTATCATCCATAAGAACATGTCTATCGAAGCACAGGCAGAAGAGGTAGATAAGGTAAAGCGTTCCGAGAATGGTGTCATCACCGATCCGTTTTCCCTGTCTCCCGAGCACACTCTGGCAGACGCAGATGCATTGATGGCGAAATTCAGGATCTCCGGTGTGCCTATCACCGAGGGCAGAAAATTAGTCGGCATCATCACCAACCGTGATCTGAAGTTTGAGACCGATTTTACCAAGAAGATCAAAGAGTCCATGACCAGCGAAGGTCTGATCACCGCTCCCGAAGGCATCACCCTGGAAGAGGCGAAGAAGATCCTGGCAAAAGCAAGAAAGGAAAAACTTCCTATTGTAGATAAGGACTTCAACCTCAAGGGTCTGATCACCATCAAAGATATTGAGAAGACCATCAAATATCCTCTGGCAGCCAAGGATTCCCAGGGCAGACTGCTCTGCGGTGCCGGCATAGGTATCACCGCAAATGTACTGGATCGTGTAGCAGCTTTAGTAGCAGCCAAGGTTGATGTCATCGTACTGGATTCCGCACACGGTCATTCCCAGAACGTACTGAACTGTCTGAAGATGATCAAGGAAAAATACCCCGATCTGCAGGTGATCGCAGGTAACGTAGCTACCGGCGACGCAACACGTGCACTGATCGAGGCTGGTGCAGATGCCGTTAAGGTAGGTATCGGACCCGGTTCCATCTGTACTACCCGTGTGGTTGCAGGTATCGGTGTTCCCCAGGTATCCGCTATCATGGACTGCTATAGCGTGGCAAAGGAATACGGTATTCCCATCATTGCTGATGGCGGTATCAAGTATTCCGGAGATATTACCAAGGCAATCGCAGCCGGCGGTAATGTATGTATGATGGGTTCCATGTTCGCAGGATGCGAGGAGAGCCCGGGAGAATACGAACTGTTCCAGGGCAGAAAATATAAGGTATACCGTGGCATGGGCTCCATCGCGGCTATGGAGAACGGCAGTAAGGATCGTTACTTCCAGGAGAATGCAAAGAAACTGGTACCCGAAGGTGTCGAGGGCCGTGTGGCTTACAAGGGCAGCGTAGAAGATACCGTATTCCAGTTACTCGGCGGTCTTCGTTCCGGTATGGGTTACTGCGGTGCACAGGATATCGAAACCCTGAAAGAGACCGGCAGATTCGTGAAGATCTCCGCAGCATCTCTGAAAGAGAGCCATCCTCATGATATCCACATCACCAAGGAAGCTCCGAACTACAGCGTGGATGATAAATAAGTTTTACAAAAAAGAGATGAGAAGGGTGATCGTAGGTCAGACTTACGATCGCCTTTTTCTGCATGCAAAGTATTTGCAATAATTGACAAAATGATCCGAATTTTTCAAGCAATTTAATAAATATAACGAAAAATGTAAAATAATAGCTTGTATCAATTTCGGGATACATGGTAGAATATAAATATTCGGGAAGGAATTTCTGAATATTTTACAGAGAAACAGGGGAGCAAAAAAGTGGCTGAGTTTGCATTACGTGAATTGATAGACGAAAAGCGCCTGCAGCATCTGCAGAACGAGTTCTGCAAGGTGACGGGGGTGATGGCGGTCTGTGTGGACAAGGAAGGCAGAGCCATAACAGAGCCGTACATCGATAAGTCCCTGATAAGACCGGATGGGGAAGATCCGATCTTAGGAGAATATCGGAAGAAAGCAGCGCAGGCATTAGACAGAGTACAGGAAGGATCCCTGGAGGAACAGGTGGTGGAAGAGCTGCCGGATGGCGGACATGTGGCAGCAGTTGCCGTCAGTGTGGAGAATCAGATCATTCTGTACTGGCAGGTATATGATCTGAAGAAGCTCGATACCATATCTTTTTACCAGATTCTGGATCTGTTGCGGGATACCAGTGCAGATATCTACAGAGACCGTATGTCCTGTTTCAGCGCGGAAGCCGAGAGCAGAAGGAGCAGATATGCGGAGGAAGAGATGAGCCGCAATCTCCATACGATAGAGGCTACTACGGAGATCGTCCAGCTTCTGGACAGCGATGATCAGATTGAACTGGCTATGAGCCGATGGCTGAAGATTTTGGCACAGCACATTCAGGTAGACAGCGCAGAGATTTTTCAGTTGCAGGCAGACACGGATACGATGAATGTCGTCTGTGAATGGCTGGCACCGGGACTGATCTCTTATTTTGACAAGACTAGCGGGATTCCCGAGAAATCTTTTCTCCATACAGAGAAGCCACTGGTGGTATCTACGGACAGTGTGGGTAAGCCTGACTCTGAGGAAATTGAAAAGATAGGCATGAAAGCCGTGATGATATTTCCTATCCTGAAACAGGAGAGCGGCAATATGGTGCTGTCTCTGAACCACAGAAGACAGGGGCATGTCTGGAGCATGGCGGAGATTAAATTCACTTCTGACGCGGTGAAGATCTTACAGAGTATCCTGACCAGACGGATCCAGAAAAATTCCCTGGCAGGTTCTTACGCCGCACTGGAGGAGATCCTGGACAATGTGGGATGTGCCATCTACGTAACGGATCAGAATACTGGCAGAATGCTGTTCGCCAACCAGATATTGAAGAATACCTTTGCCAAGGAACTGATGGATCATAATTTTGATGCCCTGCTGCAGTCCAGTATCCACAAGGACAAAACCAGAACTGTCAGCGTGGTATATCATGCGGAGAAGGAGACCTGGTACGATCTGTTGTGCAAGGAGATCGCCTGGGTGGATGGCAAAAAAGCCAATCTGTACTCTCTGTATGACATTACAGATAAAAAGCTGTACCAGCGCCGGATCGAGCAGCAGGCATACACAGATTTTCTGACGGGACTGTATAACCGGATGTGCTGTGAGAGGGATCTGGCGAGACAGATCGATCAGGCGAAGAAGATCGGAGGAAAAGGAGCGTTATTGTATCTGGATCTGGATGATTTCAAGCATATCAATGACGGACTTGGACACCAGTACGGTGATGTGCTGTTAAAATCCATCTCCCATGCACTGAAACGGATCAATGGCATCGAGAATACCTGTTACCGTATGGGTGGAGACGAATTCGTTATTATCATTCCGCCGGACAGCTATCCCCGGTTTGGAAATATTGTGGAAGATATTAAGAAGATCTTCAGCAAGCCCTGGTTTTTGAAGGATGCAGATTATTACTGTACCATGAGTATGGGTATCGTCACTTTCCCGGATGCAGGAGATTCCGTGACAGATCTGATCAAAAAAGCGGATATTGCCATGTATGAGGCGAAAAAGACCGGTAAAAACCGTGTGGAAACGTATCGGGAAGGCAATGATTCCGTATCGGGACGCCGTCTGGACATGGAGAAGAACATGCGTGATGCCACGGTGGAGGGGTATCGGGAGTTCGAGGTCTATTACCAGCCTATCATCGATATTCAGGGCAGCAAGGATGTCTGTGCCGGAGCCGAGGCACTGATCCGCTGGAACAGTGCAAAGCTGGGATTTATCTCACCGGCGGAATTCATCCCGCTGGCGGAGTACCTGGGACTGATCAATCCCATCGGCAATTATGTACTGACGGAGGCCTGCAGCCGCTGCAAGCGCTGGAACGATACCGGATATCCGGATTATAAAGTAAATGTCAACCTCTCTGTGGTACAGCTCTTACAGCCGGATATCGTAGAGACGGTGGAAAAAGCGCTTGCGGATACCGGATTGTCACCGAAAAATCTGACACTGGAGGTAACAGAGAGTCTCGCGATCAACGATATGGATCGTATGAAGGAGATCCTGAACCGGATCAAGGCACTGGGTGTCTCACTGGCACTGGATGATTTCGGAACCGGTTATTCTTCCCTGAACCATATCCGGGAGATCCCCATTGATGTCATCAAGGTGGATCAGAGCTTCGTCAAGGATCTGGCGGGGGATGCCTATTCCCAGTCCTTTATCAAGATGGTGGCAGAGCTGGCACAGACCATTGGAGTCAGTGTCTGCGTGGAAGGTATTGAGACTCCGGAACAGTTCAAAGTGCTACAGGGCATGAAGGTCAAATATATTCAGGGATACTATTTTGACCGTCCTATGGAGAGGCATGCGTTCGAGGCAAAATATGTGAAGTAACAGTTCAGCCATAGAATAGCAAATGCGACGATCGGGTGCTTGCACACGGAGCGGCACTTTTGCTCTTCTATGAGCGGAGCGCCCAAAACATGAATAAAAGATGAGCTGCATAGCAGCAGACGCTTTTATGAAGGCTTTGGGGCAGAACTGTTACGGAAGCAACAAAATCATCAAAACACCCTTGCCAAAATAAGGGGAACCATGCTACTATTGATATAGCTACACGACTGGCGGAACGCAGCCTGCTGCAGTGGAGATTACCCACAGGGAGTGTAGAATAGTGAAAGCCGACCGCCTGGGCACCGTCTATTTCTGGTGCTTAGGCGGATTCTTTTATTAAACGGAGGAAAAACTATGTTACAACTGGAACAGGAACTGAAAAGCAATGCTTATCCCGGCAGAGGTATCGTGATCGGACGCTCTGCAAACGGTAAATATGCTGTAACCGCTTATTTTATCATGGGAAGAAGCGCCAACAGCCGCAATCGTGTGTTTGTGACAGAGGGAGAGGGTATCCGCACCCAGGCTTTCGATCCTTCCAAACTGGAAGATCCCAGTCTGATCATCTATGCGCCGGTACGGGTTCTGGGCAACAAGACCATCGTGACCAACGGTGACCAGACAGACACTATTTACGAGGGAATGGACAAACAGCTGACCTTTGAACAGTCCCTGCGCACCAGAGAATTCGAGCCGGACGGACCGAATTATACACCGAGAATCTCCGGTATCATGCATATCGAGAACGGCAAGTATAATTACGCCATGTCCATTTTGAAGAGTGACAACGGCAACCCTGATTCCTGCCTGCGTTTTACCTATGCTTACGAGAATCCCCTTCCCGGAGAGGGACGTTTCATTCATACTTACATGCACGATGGCAATCCCCTGCCCAGTTTCCAGGGTGAGCCTAAGCTGGTAGAGATCCCCGATGATATGGATGCATTTACCGATATGCTGTGGAACAGCTTAAATGAGGACAACAAAGTCTCCCTGTTCGTTCGTTTCATCGACATCGAGACCGGCAAATACGAGACTAAGATCGTGAACAAGAATGTGTAATGAGCGCAAAAGGGAAACCTCGAAGAGGCGTTTTGCGAATGTAGGTTCTGAATAGTGAATATCGTAGAATAGGAGAAAAATAAGATGAACGAGATTCAGTTAAAATACGGATGTAACCCGAACCAGAAGCCTTCCAGGATCTTCATGGAAGACGGCAGTGACCTGCCTGTTACCGTCCTGAACGGCAAGCCCGGATATATCAACTTCCTGGATGCTTTCAACGGCTGGCAGCTGGTCAAGGAGCTGAAGGAAGCTACGGGACTTCCCGCAGCCACTTCTTTTAAGCATGTATCTCCCGCCGGTGCTGCGGTAGGACTGCCCTTAAATGACACCCTGGCGAAGATCTACTGGGTGGATGATCTGGGAGAGCTGTCTCCCCTGGCATGTGCTTATGCAAGAGCACGTGGCGCAGATAGAATGTCCTCCTTCGGTGATTTCATTGCATTATCCGATGTCTGCGACGCAGATACCGCACGCCTGATCAAGAGAGAGGTATCCGACGGTGTCATCGCACCCGGATATACCGACGAGGCACTGGAGCTGTTAAAGCAGAAGAAAAAGGGTGCTTACAATATCATCCAGATCGATCCTTCCTACCGGCCCGCTCCTATCGAGCACAAGCAGGTATACGGCATCACCTTTGAGCAGGGTCGTAACGAACTGGACATCAATGGTGACCTGCTGTCCAATATCGTGACTGTGAACAAGGAGATCCCGGAGAGTGCCCTGATCGATATGAAGATCGCACTGATCACTCTGAAGTATACCCAGTCCAATTCCGTATGCTATGTCAAGGACGGTCAGGCTATCGGCATCGGTGCCGGACAGCAGTCCCGTATCCACTGCACCAGACTGGCCGGCAGCAAGGCGGACAACTGGTTCTTACGTCAGTCTCCCCAGGTGCTGGGTCTGCAGTTCGTAGACAGCTTAGGCAGAGCCAACCGTGACAATGCCATTGATGTCTACATGGGCGATGAGTACATGGATGTGCTGGCTGACGGTACCTGGGAAGGTATCTTCAAGGTAAAACCCCCTGTATTTACCAGAGAGGAAAAGAGAGCATGGCTTGACAAAATGCAGGATGTGACTCTGGGAAGCGATGCATTCTTCCCCTTCTCCGATAATATCGAGAGAGCTCATAAAAGTGGTGTAAAATACATCGCACAGCCCGGTGGATCCGTGCGTGATGCAGATGTTATTGCATGCTGCGATAAATATAACATGGTGATGGCGTTTACAGGCATCCGTCTGTTCCACCATTAAGACAGATATTTGCGGGCAGGACTGTAACAGGACCTGCCTGTAACTATTCAGAGCCATGTAAATCTGTAATAAGCTGACCATTTATGGTCAGGCTTTTAGAGATTTATATGGCGGGGTAACCACATGAGCAAAAGGTGAGCCTTGAAAAGGCGATTTTGCGAATGGGGTTCTGAATAGTTTTTATAAGGAAGATGAGGAAAGCGTAGTTATGGACAGACGAGGGGCAGAGAAAAGCAGAGAAATGATGCTGGAGGAATTGCTGGGATATGACCGGATCACGATCCAGTGCCATGACAATCCGGATGCGGATGCGATAGCGTCCGGGTTTGGATTGTATTGTTTTTTCCGTGATCAGGGAAAAGATGTGAGACTGCTGTATGCCGGGAAAAACAAAGTGAGAAAGGCCAACCTGACGCTGATGGTGGAAAAGCTTGGAATCCCGCTGAAATATCTGGCGCATCCCGGAGAGGAGCCGGTGGACGGACTTCTGATCACAGTGGACTGTCAATACGGTGCCGGCAATGTGACCGTAATCCCGGCAGAGGAGATCGCAGTGATCGATCATCATCCTCTGGAAGTGATCTGTACGGAGAAAATGCGATTACAACCTAATCTTGGCAGCTGCGCGACTCTGATATGGACCATGCTTCAGGAGATGCATTATCCGGTGGAGAAAAATAAAGATCTGGGGACCGCTTTGTATTATGGGCTGTTCATGGATACCAATCAGTTCTCGGAGCTGTCCAATCCGGTGGATATGGATATGCGCGAGAGCCTGAACTTTGACAAAAATCTGGTATCCCTGTTCCGCAATTCCAATATTTCCCTGAAGGAGCTGGAGATCGCCGGGGTGGCACTGTTACGTTGTAATTACAATGACGATTACCAGTTCGCTGTGATCCATTCCCAGCCCTGTGACCCCAATGTGCTGGGACTGATCAGTGATTTCCTGCTTCAGGTGGCGGGGGTTAACACTTGTGTAGTCTATAACGAGGACAGCGGCGGATATAAATTCTCCGTCAGAAGCTGTATCCGGGAGGTTAATGCCAGTGAATTGTCGGATTATCTCTCGGAGGGGATCGGTTCCGGCGGCGGCCATGTGGAAAAGGCCGGAGGCTACATCAGCATGAAGCTGTATGAGGAAAAATATCCAACCCTGCATTCTGAGGCTTATTTCAATAACCGGATGACGCAGTATTTTGACAATTTTGAGATTGTATATGCGAAAGAACGCAAATTCCCTGTAAAAGAGGGTAAAAAATACCGCAGGCGGAAAGAGCCGATCGCCTGCCTGAGGGCAGCGGACCTGGCAGAACTCGGAAACGTGGTATCCATCCGTACCGTGGACGGTACGATGGATATCGACACCAGACAGGATATGTATTTCACCCTGGAGCGTACCGGGGAGCTGCATCCGGTTCCGGCCGGGAGATTTCACCGGATCCTGGAACTGTGTGATCTGCCCCTGCCGGAGGAATATTGCAGCTCTATGGGATATATCCCGAGAGTCAAGGAAGGCGGGGATGGCAGTAATCATCTGCTGACGGAATATGTCCGTATGGGTATGCCTGCGGATGCTTTCTGTATCTATGCCCTCGAGCTGAAGCGGGGAGTAAAGATATTCCCCATCTGGGATGAGGATACTTATATGACGGGCAGAGCCGGAGATTATCTGGTGGCCAGTGAGGATGATCTGCACAATATGTTCATAGAGCCTGCGCAGAATCTTCTGAATAATTTTGAAGAGATGACATAAGAATCGCAAAAAAAGGTTTATAAAATTTTCCTTGTGTGGTAAGATTAAGGTTACGAAAACAGTATTAAGTAAACGAAAGGCAAGGATATTACCATGAGCGAACTGGAAAAAGAAATCGTAGATTCCGCAGAAGTGAAGGAATCTAAGAATTTTATAGAGCAGATCATCGACAAGGATCTGGCGGAGGGTGTATACGATACCGTACATACCCGTTTCCCTCCCGAACCCAACGGATATCTTCACATCGGACATGCCAAGAGTATTCTGCTGAACTATGGTCTGGCTCAGAAATACAACGGCAAATTCAACCTGCGTTTTGATGATACCAACCCCACCAAGGAAAAGTCTGAATTCGTGGAGTCTATCAAGGCAGATGTAAAGTGGCTGGGCGCGGACTGGGAGGATCGCCTCTTCTTCGCATCCAACTATTTTGACCAGATGTATGAGGCAGCAGTAAAGCTGATCAAAAAGGGCAAGGCTTATGTCTCCGATTTAAGTGCAGAGCAGATCCGTGAGTACAGAGGAAGCCTGACCGAACCCGGCAAGGAGGATCCCGGCAGCGTAAGAAGCGTAGAAGAGAATCTGGCACTGTTCGAGGATATGAAGGCAGGCAGATACGAGGACGGCTCCAAGGTACTGCGTGCCCGTATCGATATGGCATCACCGAATATCAATATGCGTGATCCCGTTATCTACCGTGTGGCACATATGTCTCACCAGAATACCGGTGACAAATGGTGCATTTACCCGATGTACGATTTTGCACATCCTATCGAGGATGCCATTGAAGGCGTGACCCACTCTATCTGTACTTTGGAGTTCGAGGATCACAGACCCTTATATGACTGGGTGGTAAGAGAACTGGAATACCCGCATCCTCCCAAGCAGATCGAGTTCGCCAAGCTGTACCTGACCAACGTGGTGACCGGTAAGCGTTATATCAAGAAGCTGGTAGAGCAGGGGATCGTGGACGGCTGGGATGATCCCAGACTGGTATCCATCGCAGCACTGCGCAGAAGAGGCTTCACACCGGAATCTATCAAGAAGTTCGTAGAGCTGTGTGGTATCTCCAAGGCACAGTCTTCCGCAGATTATGCGATGTTAGAGTACTGTATCCGTGAGGATCTGAAGACAAAGGCGCCCCGTATGATGGCGATCCTGGATCCCGTAAAGCTGGTCATTGACAATTATCCCGAAGGACAGACCGAGATGCTGCCTGTAGTCAACAATCCGGAGAATGAAGAACTGGGAAGCCGTGAGGTTCCTTTTGGTAAGGAGTTATATATCGAGAGAGACGATTTCATGGAAGAGCCTCCCAAGAAGTATTTCCGCATGTTTCCGGGCAACGAAGTGCGCCTGATGAACGCTTATTTCGTAAAGTGCACCGGTTGTGTCAAGGATGAAAACGGTAAGGTTGTGGAAGTACATGGTACCTACGATCCGGAGAGCCGCGGCGGCAACAGCCCGGACGGTCGTAAGGTTAAGGGAACGATCCACTGGGTAAGTGCAACCGAATCTGTGAAAGCACAGGTGCGTCTGTATGAGAATATTATTGATGAGGAGAAGGGTGTATACAACGAGGACGGAAGTCTGAATCTGAACCCGAATTCTCTGACCACTCTGACAGAGTGCCGCTTAGAGCCTGCATTTGCAAAGGCACAGGCGTACGACCGCTTCCAGTTCGTGAGACAGGGCTTCTTCTGCGTGGACTGCAAAGACACCAAACCCGGAGAACTGGTATTTAACCGTATCGTATCTCTGAAGAGCTCTTATGTACTGCCTAAGTAAGTTTGGAAAAGGAGAAACATATGTCAGACAAATTGTGCGGGTTGGCCGGACTGGGCCTGGATAACCTGGAGGATATGGATATTTTTGGACAGGAGAAAAAGGAAGAACAGGTAGCGGCCGAGGCACCTAAGATAGAAGAAAAGGACCTGATCTACGACAAGAATTTCACCTGCCCGGTATGCGGAGAAGATTTTCCCGCCAAGATCATGAAGACCGGCAAGGCGAGACTTTTAGGCACGGATCAGGATCTTCGTGCAAAATACGAAGGAATCGATGCGGTAAAATATGATGTGATCCTGTGTCCCCATTGCGGATATGCGGCGTTGAACAGATATTTCAACAACATTACCAAGGTATATGCCAAACTGATCAAAGAGAATATCAGCAGCAAAGTACAGCTGCACACCTATGATGACGATATCTATACCTATGAAGAGGCGATCGAACGCTATAAGCTGTGCCTCGCAAATGCGGTGGTAAAACGTGCCCATGCCAGCGAGAAGGCTTATATCTGCTTAAAGAGCGGATGGCTCATGAGAGGATATCACGAATATCTGGAAGAATCCGGAGATACGGACATGGCCCGTCTCCGGGAAGTGAAAAACATGGAAGAGACCTATCTGAAGAATGCTTATACCGGCTTCACGGAAGCACTTCAGACCGAAGGATTTCCCATGTGCGGTATGGATGAAATTACGGTGGAGTTCCTGATCGGAGTATTGGCCACCAGATTTCAGAAATACGATGTGGCAAGCCGTATGGTGGCTTCAATCCTCACATCTCCATCGGCCAATGCCCGTACCAAGGACAAGGCAAGAGAGTTGAAAGACCAGATCCTGGAGGAACTGAAGAGTCAGAAAAAGTAGGACAACATTATGTATGATATGACGATCCGGCTGCGTACAGACAGTGACAAATGTCTGTACCAGCAGATATATGAGCATATACGACAGGAAATCAGGGAAGGGAAGCTTCTGGCAGGAGAGAGGCTTCCCTCCACGCGTTCTTTGGCAGAATATCTGCAGGTGGCCAGAAGTACGGTGGATTATGCTTATGACCAGCTGTTAAGTGAAGGATATATCGAGGCGAGACCCTATAAGGGATACTTTGTATGCAAATTGGAGGGAATCTTCACTCTGGAGCAGGAAACTGGCAGGGTGCCGGAACCGGAGGCATGGGATCCACAGGCAGAAGACCGGGACGAGGAAAAAAGGATTGACTTTTCCCCCTATGGAATCGATATGAACGGTTTCCCTTTCGGTGTCTGGAAACGGATTACGAAAAATATCCTGAATGACAGCAACAGTGAACTGTTTGCCCAGGGAGAGGCGCAGGGGGATTATGATCTGAGACTGACGATCAGCCGTTACCTGCATTCTTCCCGAGGGGTGAACTGCCGTCCGGAGCAGATCATTGTGGGCGCGGGAAATGATTATCTGCTGTTACTGTTGGAGAAAATATTGGGGAGACATGTGGGAATTGCCATGGAGAATCCTACGTATAAACGTGCGTACCGTATCTTCCGGTCATTCGCCTATCATATTGTGACGGTGGATATGGATGATAAGGGAATGCGTGCGGACAGACTGGAACAGGAACCGGTCAGGGTGGCCTATGTCATGCCCTCCCATCAGTACCCTACCGGAGCGGTGATGACGATCGGCCGGCGGGCGGAGCTGTTGCGCTGGGCGGAGAAAAAGCCGGACCGCTATCTGATCGAAGATGATTACGACAGTGAATTCCGGTATCGCGGCAAACCGATTCCGTCCCTGCAGTCCTCGGACGATAGGGGAAAAGTGATCTACATCGGTACTTTTTCCAAGGCGATCGCACCGGCGATCCGTGTCAGCTATATGGTGTTGCCGGAGACACTGTTGGAGGTGTACCGCAGGGATTGTTCTTTCTATTCCTGTACGGTATCCAGAATCGACCAGCGAATCCTGAATGAGTTTATCCGGGACGGTTATTTCGAAAGGCATCTGAACAAGATGCGGATGCGTTATCGTGCCAAACACGACCAGCTGTTAGAGGGACTGGAGCCTTTTCAAAAAAAATTCCGGATCTCCGGGGAAGATGCGGGGCTGCATCTGCTGTTGACGGCGAAAGGAAATGTGACGGAAAAAGAGCTCCTGGATGCCGCTGCGGCGGAAAATGTGAAGGTCTATGGGATGTCAGAGAATATGGTGGCATCCGCTGCGGACAAAGCGACAGTGCTGCTGGGATTCGGAAGTATGGATGAGGCAGACATGAAAGAAGGCCTCCGCCGGTTGCAAAATGCATGGCTGTGAGACCTTCTCAGGATACTGCTATTATTCTTCGGTTACGGGAGGCTCTTCGCCCTCGGCATCCTCTTCATCGAAAAATTCTTCCACATCTTCGACGGTTTCGCCTTCTTCGCCGGACAGATCGGCTGCCTGACCGGAGAGCGGTGTGAAATCAGAGGAGGAAGAGGAAGCTTCGGTTTCAGCGGTTTCTTCCGTGGGAGCGGAAGCCGGAACGGAAGCATTCAGAGGAACGTAATTGCGGGAGAACTCCGTGCTCTCGTCCAGATCCTCGTGGAAATCATCGTAATCGTCATCTGCGTCGGTGGATTCCATCAGCAGAGAGTTTTTTTGTTGCATATAGTAGTAAGCAGCTGCGGCTGCGGTACCTACTGCTGCAGTGAACAGCAGAAATTTGCCAAATTTTTTAGCCATAGGGTTGCTCCTTCCATGTTGTAGTGTATGTAACGGTTCGGAATTTTATACATTTGTCCATACAGTTATATGATAAACCTTATTGCGTAAAATGAAAAGGGATATGTTGCGATATGAATGAGAAATTTTTTGATTTAAAAAAAGAAAAGCAGGATCGTATGATCAATGCCGCACTGAAAGTATTTGCACTGCACGGTTACCGCCATGCCTGTACGGATGATATTGTGAAGGAGGCGGCTATCAGCAAGGGTTTGTTATTCCATTATTTCGGAAGCAAACTGGGTGTATATGCATTTGTCTATGATTACAGCGTCCGTTACCTGTTGCTGGAGTTGTCTACGGCGGTGGATGCGAAGGAGACGGATCTGTTTGCTCTGCTACAGCAGGTGGAATGTGGAAAATGCATGCCATGTGCGGTTATCCTTATCTGCAGCCTTTTCTGAACCGGGCGCAGACGGAAAATGTCAGTGAAGCATTGCTGGCGGTAGAAGAGAGAAAACAGCAGCTGGAAGATTATCTGGAGTCTGTTTTCGCAAGAGCGGATCTGGGTAAATATGCTTCCGCAGAGGATGCCGTGAAACTTCGTAAAATGCTGGAACTGACCATTAAGGGACTGATGAACGAGAGGATTTTAGAGGATGCTTTTCAGCCAGAGATGTTGTATGAAGAGATCACTACGGCCTGAAGAAGGTTAAGGAGCGCATTCTGGAATATCTGGCAGTGCGTGCGTTGTCCAAAAGCACACGCGG
>ENA-UEOJ01001811-UEOJ01001811.1-human-gut-metagenome-genome-assembly--contig:-NODE-1811-length-13965-cov-18.397465_pt1 | contig 13965 bp, 10 predicted proteins | sample MGYA00242885_ERZ507886 | MGnify/ENA primary metagenome ERZ507886 (study PRJEB26167, sample SAMN06115505) | human gut metagenome | host: Homo sapiens | place: China:Anhui | collected 2015-08-07... | reverse complement strand
CAATAACTATAAAGGCAAGAACGGCAAAGCAAACATCCAACAGTAATGCGGCACGGTAACCTTTCTTAATGCGGCTGATTTTTCCGGCACCGAGATTTTGCGACACAAAAGGCGACACGGCATTTCCGATGGATACAAATATCAGTGAAAAAACATTTTCAACTCTCATTGTTGCCGCATATCCTGCGAGTGCTTGCGTGCCGAAAGGATTTACAACCGCCTGCACAATCATCATACCGATTGATACTGTGGATTGCTGAAGAACAGACGGAACTGCGATTTTAAGCATGGAGCACAGTTCTCTTTTATCAAACTTGTGAAAAGGACTTGCATATCTTCGCATACGATTAAGAAAAATCAAAAGCGAAAGTATTGCGGAAATGCCCTGCGCAATAAGAGTGGCAAGAGCAGCGCCGAATACGCCGAGTTTAAGACCGCCCACCATCCAAAGATCCATAATGATATTCAAAACCGATGAAAATATTAAAAGCCATAACGGAATTTTTGATTCGCCGATGGAAGTAAACATGGTAGACAGAATGTTGTACATAAATAAAAACGGAAAGCCTGCAAAATATATGCGTAAATACAGCACCGCATCCTCCATTATATCTGCCGGCGTTTGCAATATACTCATCATCCAATTAGAACCGAAAAATCCAAAGATTCCGAGAAATATGCTTAAAAGCAAAAAGCTGATTAAAGATGTGGAAACGATTGTTTTCATTTTGCCGTAATTTTGAGCGCCGAAATAACGGCTTACAAGCACACCTGCGCCCACGCCTGCACCAAGCGCAATGCAAATAAAAACATTGGTAAGTGCTGCACAGGCACCGACTGCTGCAAGCGCCGATGAGCCAACAAATTGACCGACGATGATGGAATCGGCCATATTGTAAACTTGCTGAAAAAAGCTGCCTAAAATCATTGGCATTGCAAAAACAGTTAACGCCTTTAGGGGCGGGTCTGTTATCAAATATTCATCCTTTGCCATTTTTATATTTTCCCCAAAATTGTATCACAAACAAATTTAATCAAAAAGCCGAACATGATACAGCTGTCTCAGTCTGCACCTGTTCGGCTTTTGTTGTTACTGAACAATCGCTCACCGAGCGAACATAAGAAGTATAGCATTGTAAAAAAATATTGTCAATGCGTTTTATCCCGAATTTGTGGTAACCTTCAATGCTGAAAATTCATAAATCATCAACTTCAGGACTTTATTGTTATTTTTTAATGCCTCTTGCAGCGGGGTGAATTATATTTTAACTTTGAATACTATTCGTTTTTCAACAGCATCAAAAATATGTCAATTATAATTAAACTTCTGAAAACCAAAAAACACACGACACTTGGCAACAAGGACTTGTCTCGCTACTTTATGCCGTAAAGGAAAACAAGCCGTTCATCGTCAATGTTTATAATTGCGTTGACAAGGCACAGGTTGAAAAATATCTCAAACCGCTTACAGATGACTTGCTTTTGGGTGTTGTTGAGGAGGAATCTGTAAACATAAGAGTTCGTGATGAAGATAAAAAATTTATTGCAAAAATTTATTCATATTGCTTTGTTGGCATTATGCTTTACTTCGGATTACTCTGTTGAATCGTACGGCACAAATTACATTTTCTTTGTAACGATAAATCTCGGCTTCAAGGTGCCGCAAAGAATAAATATTTATCTCAGGCAAATTGTTTCCGATCTTGTTGCTTCGGGCGATTTGCCGAGGCAAAACAGAAAGTATTCGATTTATAAAGAATCCTCTTCGGGAAGCTTTAAATTCTATCACATCAGGAAAATTCTTGCTCCCGAAAGCGATATTTCAAATCTTAAAAAGCTTGCCGTTATTCTTAAATATAAAATCAGAAAAATAGCAGGCTCGCCGGCTAAATGGTACGGCCTTGAAAATTCAAATATGATGATTGAATATGTGCCGCTGTTTATTCAGGCAAAGCACTATGATCCGTTTAAGCGCAAAACTCAATAAAAACATAAAGAGCGTCACACCGTGGCGTTCTTTTTTGTTTTCTTTTAAATATAAATACGATTTATTGCATTATCCGTTTGCCGTGTTATAATAAAGGCAAGGTGATAATGATGAATGAAAAAAATGAAAACAGATTTGTTTTGAATAACGGTGTGCTTATTCCCGATGTTGCATTCGGCACCTATAAAGCCGCGGCAGGGAACACAAGCGAGGTTATTTTAAAAGCAATCGAAGCTGGTTATCGCTGCTTTGATACAGCTTCGTTTTACGGCACGGAGGAATATCTTGCCGAGGCAATCAAGCAAAGCGGAATTCCGCGCGAGGAATTTTTTATCACTTCAAAGCTTTGGAAAACCGAGCTTGGTTATGATAATGCTCTTGCGGCATTTCAGGCATCACTCAAAAGGTTAGATACAGATTATTTGGATGCTTATTTAATCCATTGGCCTTTGCCTGCTCCCGATTATGAGGATTGGAAAGTTATCGATTTTGATACCTGGCAGGCACTTGAAAAGCTATACGGAGAGGGCGTTGTCAACGCAATCGGCGTTAGCAATTTTTTACCTCATCACATTGAAAATATTCTTGAAAGCTGCGAAATTGCGCCCGCAATCAATCAAATCGAATTTCACCCGGGCTATTCTCAGCTTGCAACGGTTGAATATTGCCAAAAGCATAATATTTTGGTGCAGGCGTGGAGCCCGCTCGGCAGAACAAGAGTGCTTGACGATTCTTTGATTTGCGAGCTTGCAGAAAAATATAAGAAGCAGCCCGCTCAAATCTGCCTGCGCTATGCATATCAAATGGGTGTTATGCCGCTTCCGAAATCTTCGGAAACATCACGAATGAAAGAAAATATGGATGTTTTTGATTTTGAAATATCGCAGGAGGATATGTTCCGCCTACAATCCATGCCGCCTGCGGGCTGGTCGGGTCTGCATCCGGATAGGTAATGATTTGTTTCGGTTAAGGGCAATTTTTTAACCGCAAAAATATTTGTTTCATTTAGTTTATAATAACAGTTGAAAATCGGGTGTTTCTATTGTAAAATTACAGTATAACATTCGGAGGAACTTATGAAGGATTACATTTTAAACGGCAGTGAAGCTCTCGGAATTGAACTTGGCTCCACAAGAATTAAGGCTGTGTTGATAGCGGATGATTGCACCGTGCTTGCATCCGGCGGTTTTAATTGGGAAAATGAATTTAAAAACGGATATTGGACCTATAACCTCGAAGAGGTTTGGCATGGTATTCAAAGTGCTTATGCCGAGCTTAACGACGTGGCACTGAAAAAATTCGGCTCAAGAATAAAAACGCTTTCTTCAATCGGATTTTCGGCAATGATGCACGGCTATCTTCCTTTTGATAAAAACGGAAATCAGCTTTCTGAATTCAGAACATGGCGCAACACCACCACGGCCGCGGCTGCGGAAAAGCTTACAAAGCTTTTTGATTTTAATATTCCGCAAAGGTGGAGTATTGCTCATCTTTATCAGGCGGTGCTCAACGGCGAAAGCCATGTTGCCGATATTGATTATCTAACAACGCTTGCAGGCTATGTTCATTGGCAGCTTACGGGCGAAAGGGCAGTCGGCATCGGTGAAGCCTCTGGAATGTTTCCGATAAACAGCGCTTCACTTGATTATAATTCGGAAATGCTTGCTTTGTTTTCCGATATTCCGGAAATTAAAGCGATGCCTTGGAACATTAAGGATATTTTGCCGCGCGTGCTTGTTGCAGGCGAAAATGCGGGAAACCTCAGTGAAAAAGGCGCAAAGCTGCTTGATCCGTCCGGCACCTTGCAACCTGGCATACCCCTTTGCCCGCCCGAGGGAGATGCCGGTACAGGCATGGTGGCTACGGACAGTGTAAGAATAAAAACAGGCAATGTTTCGGCGGGCACATCCATATTTTCAATGGTAGTGCTTGAAAAGCCGCTTAAAAATGTGCACGAGGAAATAGATATCGTCACAACTCCTGCCGGTGCCGATGTTGCAATGGTGCATTGCAACAATTGCTGCACGGATCTTGATTATTGGGTTTCCGTGTTTTATGAATTTGCACTTGCGGCGGGTGCAAAAATAACAAAGCCGCAGGCTTACGATCTGCTTTATAATGCCGCGCTCGGCGGCAATGCGGATTGCGGCGGGCTTGTAAATTATAACTTGTTTTCGGGCGAACCCGTTTCTCATCTTGAGGATGGCAGGCCGATGTTTGTTCGTGGGCGCGGCAGTGAATTTAATCTTGCAAACTTTTTCAGATCGCAGATTTATTCGGCACTTGCAACTCTTAAAATCGGAATGGATATTTTGAAGAAAGAAAATGTGAGCATAGATGTGCTTATGGGTCACGGCGGTTTATTTAAAACAAAAAAAGTCGGTCAGCAGCTTCTTGCAGGCGCGCTGAAAACTCCCGTTGCCGTTACCGAAACGGCGGGTGAGGGCGGTGCGTGGGGAATTGCCGTGCTTGCAAAATACTCAGAGCGAAAAGGCAATGTGTCGCTTGCCGATTATCTCGATAATATCGTTTTTGTAAATTCCGAAAAATCCGTTATAAATCCTATCGAAAGCGATGCAGCCGGATTTGAGCGTTTTATGGAAAATTATAAAAAAGGCTTTGCGGCTCAAAGAGCCGCCGCCGAAAATCTTTGATACGGGTGGTATAAAATTATGGCATTAAAAGATTATGAATTTTGGTTTGTTGTGGGCACGCAGTTCCTTTACGGCGAAGATATTTTTGAAACTATTGATTCGCACGCTGCCGAAATGTGCGCCGAATGGAGCAAAAAAATGCCGTGCAAAATCACGGCAAAGCCCTGTGTTAAAACATCAAAAGAGATTTTGGATGTTATGCAGGCGGCAAATTCCTGCGATAATTGCGCCGGCGTTATTACTTGGATGCACACCTTTTCACCGTCAAAAGCGTGGATTGCGGGATTTAATGCACTGCAAAAGCCATATCTTCATATAAACACTCAATATAACCGCGATATTCCTTGGCAGGATATTGATATGGATTTCATGAATCTGAATCAATCCGCTCACGGCGACAGAGAACACGGCTATATCGCCGCAAGAATGAGGCTTAAAAGAAAGGTTGTTGCCGGCTATTGGAAGGACGAGGCTTTCCAAAGCAAAATGGAAACATGGATCAGAGCGGCAATAGGTGCTGCCGAGTCAAAGCGAGTTCATGTGCTCCGTATTTCTGATAATATGCGCAATGTTGCCGTTACAGACGGCGATAAGGTTGAAGCACAAATCAAACTCGGATGGCAGGTAGATCATTACGGCGTGGGCGATATCATTAAATATGTTGATGCTGTTACCGATGATGAAATCGATGCTCAAATGGCGGAATATGAAAAGAATTATATTATGGACACCGATAATATCGACTCCGTAAGATATCAGGCGAGGGAAGAGGTTGCCATCAAGAAATTCCTTGATGAGCGCGGTTTCAATGCTTTCCACACTAATTTTGAGGATTTGCAGGGCCTTCGTCAATTACCCGGTCTTGCCGCTCAGGATTTAATGCGCCAAGGCTACGGATTTGGCGCCGAGGGTGATTGGAAGGTTGCCGCAATGCTCAGGGTTATGACCACCATGGCGGAGGGCTTAAACGGCGGCACCGTTTTTATGGAAGATTATACGTATCACTTTGAGCCCGGCAACGAAATGCTGCTCGGTTCGCACATGCTTGAGGTCAGCCCGCAATGTGCAGCTGAAACACCTAAAATTCAGGTGCATCCGCTCGGTATCGGCGACAGGGAAGACCCCGCAAGGCTTGTGTTTAAAGCTCAAACAGGCAAGGGCATTGTGGTCACTCTTGTTGATATGGGCGACAGACTTCGCCTTATCTGCAATGATGTTGAGTGCAAAGAGCAGATAAACGATATGCCTAATTTGCCCGTTGCAGGCGTGCTTTGGAAGCCGCTTCCGGATCTTCAAACCTCTGCCGAGGCTTGGATTTATGCGGGCGGCGCGCACCACAGCGTGCTCTCTTACAGCCTCACCGCAGACAACATGCGCGATTTCGCTGAAATTATGGGAATTGAATTTATTCATATCGGCGAAAATACAAATATTGAGGAATTCAGAAAAGAACTTTTCTATAACGATGTGGCATACAGGCTGCATATGAATTGAGGATTAAATAATGCTTGAGGAATTGAAACAGAAGGTTTATGAAGCCAATATGCAGCTCAAGGAGTACGGACTTGTTGTGCTCACTTGGGGCAATGTTTCGGCTGTTGACAGAAAAAAAGGCTTGTTTGTTATTAAGCCATCCGGTGTGCCTTACGATAAAATGACCGCCGATGATATGGTTGTTATGAGCCTGACAGGTGAAAAGATTGAGGGTAAGTTAAATCCTTCATCCGATACCCCAACGCATTTGGAGCTTTATAATCGCTTTCCCGAAATCGGCGGAATAGCGCACACTCATTCAAGCTGGGCGTGCGCCTGGGCTCAGGCCGGCCGTGATGTTCCGGCTTACGGCACAACTCATGCTGATTTTGCAAACGGCGCCGTACCATGTGCCAGAGGGCTTACCGAAGTCGAGGTAAACGGCGAATATGAGCTTAATACAGGCAAAGTGATTGCCGAGGAGCTTGAAAGCCGCGGAATTTCTCCGCTTGAACGTCCTGCCGTGCTTGTGCACAGGCACGGCCCGTTCACATGGGGAAAAGACCCGTTTAAAGCCGTTGAAAATGCTCTTATTTTGGAAGAGGTATGCAAAATGGCTTCGCGCACGGAGCGCATTGCCGCGTTTGATAAAGACTCCGATATCGGCATTGAAGAATATCTGCTTGAAAAGCACTACCAAAGGAAGCATGGAAAAAACGCTTATTACGGACAATCCGAGGAGAATTAAATGAAAAAGAAAGCATTCGTCATTTGCATGGCGGTCATTTCCTGCATTGCCGTTGGCGCAAGTGCTTACTCGGTGTTTGCAAAGCAATTTGTTAATTTAAAAGGTGAAAAGATTTCTTATAAATCCGTTTCATCGGCTTCGGCTTCTGCAAAATCGAAAACACCTGCGGCATCAACCGCCGAATGCTCCGTTAAGCAAACAACAACCAAGCCCACAACGGAAAAAGAACCGCAAGGCAATAATAACGGCACATCATCGAGCATGCCTTATCTTATTAAGGTTAATAAAACACAAAACCTGGTTATTATTTATGAACAGGATGAAAGCGGCGAATATACCGTTCCCGTTAAGGCAATGGTGTGCTCCGTCGGTAAAGAGGGCAACACTCCGTCAGGCACATTCAAAACAAGCGATAAATATACTTGGCGCTTGCTTGAGGGTAATGTTTACGGGCAGTATGCAACAAGAATAACCGGGCATTTTCTTTTTCATTCTGTTCCGTATTTTGAGAAAAGTAAGGATACTCTTGAGTATGATGAGTATAACAAGCTGGGCTCTGCCGCTTCTGCCGGTTGTATAAGACTTTCAGTTGAGGATTCAAAGTGGATCTATGATAATTGCCCAACAAAAACAACCGTTATAATGTATGAAAGCGATAAAAAAGAGCCGCTTGAAAAACCGAGCGCAATTAAAATTAACACCTCGGACACGGTTAAGCGCAATTGGGACCCTACAGACCCTGATAAGAATAACCCATGGAATAATTAAACGACGGGGGCGGAGCCAACCGGTTGAATTATATAACGCAGTCCAAAGTCAGATCAACAAAAAAGAAATGCAGCGCTCGGATAATATCCGGGCGCTTTTCTGTGCCGCATTTGCTTACGTATTCTTCTGTTTATAATTTATGGAAAGTATAAGAAAAAGGGAAACGCTTTTGCGTTTCCCTTTAATAATTTGATTAATTAAGATTATCTCTTAATATCGTCCCAAGCTACGCCGTCAATGTGGAAGAGCTCATCAAAGTCATATTTGTTGTTTTCATCCTTATTATGGTTGGGATACCAAACCTGTGCGAAGAATGGGTTTGTTTTTGCGATTGAATCGTAATCCCAAGACTTTTGAGGAATGAAGCATTCGGGGCACCAATGGCCACCGAGAAGGATAAGTGCGGGGCTTGCTTCAAATTCTGCGCCGCAGTGGCCGCATTTCCATTTAAGCTTTGTTGCCATATCGCCCTTAGTCATTGTTTCGCTGAGGCATTCGCCGCCGCGGAATTTTGCAGCCTGCTTCATATCTTCAATGTCAAGCTCTGATTCGGGCTTTGTTTCATCATAGCCGTGGTCAAGCTTAAACTGCTCTGCTGCAGAATTGTCTTTATCAAAGTTGATGATTTCAAAATCTTCCCACTTTGTAGGAATCTTTTCCCACTCTGCCTTAGAGCCATAGTATGCGCTCATACGGTTGGGCTCGTTTGTTGCAACCCAATCAAGAGTGCCGAAGCCGGGAGTGGAAGCGATTTTCTTCATGAAGGGCTTTGCGCATGCCGCAACAAGATTCTTCGGAAGATATCTCGGTATTTTGAAATAAAATTCAACCTGATCTGCAAGGCGGTTGAAATAATCCTTAATCGGAAGATTTTCACGGAAGTGAAGGAAGTTTTCAAGCTTGTCGCCGTCTGCATAGAACTGTCCGTGGAAGTTCTTTGTGATAAACCAGTTGGGGTCAAAGAGCTTTTCGGGGCCGGCAAGGCCGAGCGTGCCGAGAAGAAGCTTTTCAAATTCATAGTTGGAAATTCTGTATTCCTTACCGGAACCGATGTTGAAGAAGTGGTTCCAGAAATCCGAGCCGAGGTGACCTGCGGCATCTTCTGTAACGAGGTTGCACATAAGTCTGCCCGAATCCTCAACAGTGCACCATTCAAGAACGCCGTTGATCGGAACATGGAACATGATGGGATCCATATTTTTAAGAATGTTGGGGTAAAGAATACCACTCTGGCGCATTACAACCCAATTCTTGATGCCGCTTTCAACGAAAGTGCGCTCTGCAACAGTCTTTGAAACTGCATAGTGGTCATAAATGGAAATTTTGATCGGATCTCCGCAGCGACCCCAGTGAATGGGATAGTTGCGATCGCCGGTTTCTGCAACGGTGCCTATGTAGCAAACCTTAATATCATCTTTATTCGGCTGAGCAAGAACTGCTTTGCAGATGTTCTGAGCGGCTCCGATATTTGTTTTTTGTGTTTTATAGGGCTTCCAGTCCGCTGTGGGAGAAACCATACCGCCGACATGAAGAACATAGTCGGATCCTGTTACACCCTCAAGGATTGCATCGTAATCAAGAAGATCGCCCCAAATAACTTTAACATTAGGCTTAGCAATGATGTGCTTTAACAGCTCCTCATTCTTAGCACTTTTTCTGGCAAGCATTTTAATATTGATTTCGTTGGACTTTTTGAGCATTTCCTGAACGGCAGCCCAGCCCATATTACCGGTACCGCCGGTAATGAATACGGTTTTCTTTGCCATTGTATTTCCTCCTTAAAGAAATATGTAAAAATTTACAAAGCATATTATAAACTATTTCTAAACAAAAAACAACATAATAATAAAAAAATTATAAATTTGTGCGAATGTGTAAGCCTTTTTTGTTAAATGTTTCAAAAACTCGGGTAGGGTGTTGACAATTTATGCACAAATGAGTTATTATATATGCAAATTAATATTAACCTTATCAAGAGTGGTTTAGGGACGGGCCCTTTGATGCCACAGCAACCTGCACTTGCAAGGTGCTAATTCCCGCGGATTTTCCGAGCGATGAGTTTTTCGCACACTCTGCTCGGAGTGTGCTTTTTTATTGCTTTTTTTACCCGGTAAGCGGTTAAGCGTTAGTGTTAATATTACACCTCTTATCGAGGGCTCAGTCTAAGGAGGATATATATGTCTAAATCATTATTCACAAGTGAATCGGTAACAAAAGGGCATCCCGATAAAATTTGCGATCAAATTTCTGATGCAATTCTTGATGCTATGCTTGCACAGGATCCGCAAAGCCGTGTTGCCTGCGAAACAACCTGCACAACCGGCCAGGTTCATATTATGGGTGAAATCTCATCAAATGCCCAGGTTGATATTCCTGCAATCGTAAGAAAAACGATTTGTGATATCGGCTATGACGGCGGCGAAAAAGGATTTGACGGTGAAAACTGTGCTATCCTTGTTTCTCTTGATAAGCAAAGCCCTGATATTGCGCTCGGCGTTGATAAATCATATGAAATGAAAAATGATGAAACCGATAAGTACAATGAAAACGGTGCCGGCGATCAGGGCATGATGTTCGGCTATGCCTGCAATGAAACCGCAGAGCTTATGCCGCTTCCGATAAGCCTTGCTCACAAGCTTGCTCTTAAGCTTACCGAGGTTCGCGAAAACGGCACTTTGCCTTATCTTTATCCGGACGGTAAAACTCAGGTAACGGTTGAGTATGATAACGGTAAGCCGTGCAGGGTTACCGCTGTCGTTGTTTCAAGTCAGCACAGTGCTTCCGTTTCGCTTGAACAGCTTAAAAAGGATATAATCGAAAAGGTTATCAAAACAACTATTCCTGACGAATATATTGATGAAAATACTGTGTTTTATGTTAATCCCACAGGCCGATTCGTTGTTGGCGGCCCACAGGGAGACAGTGGCTTAACGGGCAGAAAGATAATCGTTGATACATACGGCGGATATGCTCGCCACGGCGGCGGCGCTTTCAGCGGTAAAGACCCCACTAAGGTAGACAGAAGTGCCGCTTACGCATCAAGATGGGTTGCAAAAAATATTGTCGCATCTGGCCTTGCAGATAAATGCGAGGTTGAGCTTGCATATGCCATCGGCGTTGCAAAGCCTGTTTCCGTTATGGTTGACACTTTCGGCACAGGTAAAAAATCCGATGAAGAAATCGGAGAAATCGTCAATAAAGTGTTTGACCTCAGACCTGCGGCTATCATTGATAAGCTTGATTTAAGAAAGCCCATTTATGAAAAGCTTGCTGCTTACGGTCATATGGGTCGTGAAGATTTGGGCGTATCTTGGGAAAAGCTTGATATGGTTAATGAAATCAAAAAATATATGTAATATCCGATAAGAAGGCAGCGCTCAATGGGTGTTGCCTTTTGCGCTCTTTTTGGCAAAAAGGGAGTTTTGTAAAGCTAAATTTCAAAGTAAACAAAAAAATATCCAAACAGTTGATTTGAATTTAACAATTTGTATATTTACAGTTTAAGAGTAATATCGTATTATAAGTATACCGGTGGGCGGCATAGGTTTGTGCCGCTTAATATTAACGGAGGTGTGCAGATGATTAACAGAAGAGACGGCACTGCAGATTATTTGAATCCTTATTCAAGTATGCGTTTAAGTCGTTCCGGGCGTAAGAATATTAAAGATCAATTCGGTCAATATACACGCGCACACAGTGCTTCGGAATTTGAAAAGCTTATAACCCAAAAATATTTTTTGCTTTGTGATGAATTGCATAAGCGTTGCGCCAGAGGGTTTAGGATAATTTTTTGGTTAAAAGTTATTGCATTTGTTGTTTTTATTGCTTTTTCGATTGTTGCAATTATCTGCGGCATCAAATTCGGCAGCAAAATGCTTTGGCTTTCATTTTGGATTGTCTTAATTTTTTTGGATGTCGGATTCTTCCTGGTGGCGGATTATTGTAAATCGCTTGTTGTTGAAAAAGTGCTTCCTTATCTTGATAATGTTGAGCAAATTGATTTTGGTATGAGTGAGGATGACGAAGAGGAAGCACGAAACGAAGAAGACTCGGAGGATGAAGACGATGAAGATGATATTTAAAATATTCAGAAGAGATATAAAAAAAATCTTCAGAAATTCGATGGCGATTATTTTAGCTATAGGCCTTGCGGTTTTGCCGTCGCTTTATGCATGGTTTAATATTTATGCAAACTGGGATCCGTACGGCAGCACGGGCAATATGCAGGTTGCCGTTATCAATAATGATGAGGGTGCGGTTATTAAAACCTTCACCGTTGATGTGGGCAACCAAATTGTTTCAAACCTTAAAGCAAATAAATCAATCGATTGGCAGTTTGTTTCAAAAGAAGAGGGCATAAACGGCGTTAAAGCGGGTAAATATTATGCTGCAATAGAAATACCGTCAGGATTCAGTAATTCACTAACAAGTATTATGAGCAGCGAATTTGAGCAGCCGCAAATTGTTTATTATGCAAATGAAAAGAAGAATGCCATTGCAACTAAAATAACCGATAAAGTTGTGCAGACTGTTCAAACTGAGGTAAATGAATCATTTATCACAACGATTGTTAATCTTATGAATCAGGTTTTCGGCTTTGTTCTTGATGAAAACGATATTTCAGGCGGTGCTCTTTTCAGTAAAATCACTCAGGAAATCAATGAGGCCAAAAGCGCTGTTTCCGATTTAAACAATTCGATAGACGGCTTTACTGATATCACAAATTTAACAAAACAGCTCGGTGACTCGGTAAACAGCGAAAAGCTCGAAAATCTTTTAAGCGGCACAAACGATGTTATAAACGATACCACGGACGTTGTTAAAATAACTCAAACTTCCGTTTCGGGCGTTATCGATAATATCGGAACTCTCATGAACGGCATGGTAACAAATCTTGATAATGCCGCAAGCATGGTGGAAAATTTCAAGCCTGATCAATCTTCTGTGGAGGTGCTTAAAACCGCAGCGCAAACCTGCACGAATATGGCAACGGTTATGGACACGGTTTGCACAATGCTTAAGCAGATGAACGATAATTTGCCCGATCCGATAACGGCTATTAATGATATTATTAAAAGGCTCACCGAAAATGCAGCAACTTTGCGTGATCTCGGTGCGAAGCTCAATGACGCGGCAAACGGTGCATATGACGGTAAGCTTTCTGATATAGCGGCGTCACTCAGGTCTGTTTCCGCTTCCATTAAAGCTTCAACAGATGATTTTAACGACAATGTTAAGCCGCAGGCGGAAAAGATGGTTTCAAACCTTCTTAACACGCTTTCAAGTGCTTCCAAAATGATTTCGCTTTTGGATGATGATGTGCCCACAATCGATTCCTTGATTAAGGCGCTCAACGCTTCGCTTGATTCGGGTGTAGGTATGTTCGGTTCGCTTCAATCAATGCTTAAAAACTTTGAAAATGAGCTTGATAATCTCAGCGAAAAAATAGACACTCTCAGCAACAGCGATGAATTTAACACATTTCTTAATGTTATGAGCGAAAATGCAGATAAGCTTGGCGAATTTATTGCTTGCCCCGTACAGGTTGAAACAGATAAAATATACGGTATTGATAATTACGGCTCCGCAATGGCACCGTTTTACAGCACGCTTGCCATTTGGGTCGGTGCTGTTATTCTGATCGCAATCATAAATACCAATGTTAAGCATAAAAAAGAGCTCGGTGCTCCCGTAAAGCCGTATCAGGAATATTTCGGAAGGGGACTGCTGTTTGTTGCGTTTGCGATAGTTCAGGCATTGATTGTTTGTCTCGGTGATTTGTACTTCCTCGGCATTCAATGCTATCATCCGGTTAAGTTCATATTTGCCGGGTGCTTTGCCGCTGTTGTTTATGCAATGCTCATTTATTCGCTTGCATACACCTTTGGCGATATAGGTAAGGCTGCGGTTGTTGTGCTGCTTGTTATTCAAATCGGCGGCTCCGGCGGCACATTCCCGATAGATGTTACTCCTAAGTTTTTCCAGGCAATAAATCCGTATTTGCCTTACACCTTTGTTATCAACGCAATGCGCGAATGTGTTTGCGGCACTTACGGCGGTGATTATTGGCTTGATTTGCTCAAACTCAGTGCATATATCTTAATTGCCTTGCTTATTGGGCTTGTTCTTAAAATTCCTTTCAGAAAGCCCATCAGATTCTTTAATAAAAAGATTGAAGAAACAGATGTGTTCTAGTCAAGACCTCCGGCTAAGCCGGAGGCTTGAGTAAGCCCTAGAAGGGCTTTTTACGGACACAACCCCTAAAGGGGCACTGAAAAGTTTGCCGATCGCATTGTTTTTTCAGGCTACCCCTAAAGGGGTTATTTTTTTGCCTA
>ENA-UEOJ01001804-UEOJ01001804.1-human-gut-metagenome-genome-assembly--contig:-NODE-1804-length-13995-cov-12.148944_pt1 | contig 13995 bp, 10 predicted proteins | sample MGYA00242885_ERZ507886 | MGnify/ENA primary metagenome ERZ507886 (study PRJEB26167, sample SAMN06115505) | human gut metagenome | host: Homo sapiens | place: China:Anhui | collected 2015-08-07... | reverse complement strand
AACCAACAGCCGCTTTGCCGTGCTGGCCGTAAAAATAAACTGAGGTGCATCTATGAGCATTCTGGCACAAATCATTGGTCTTGCCTGCCTGCTGTTCTGGGGGTTCTGGCTTTGCTGCAAGCTGCGGCTGCCCGCCGGGTTTGCCCCGCTGTGCGGGCTGTGCTTTTGCATGGTAGTGCTGCAGCTGGCTGGCAGCTGCAACCAGCTTTGGCTGGGGGCCCAGCTGCTGCTTGTGGGGGCTGTGCTCACCCTGGCGCAGCGCCGCCGTCACGAAATTTTGCCCCAGCTGCTCTCCCCAGGTGTGCTGGCCTTTTGCAGCGCTGCTGGGGTGCTGATGGCGGTGTTCGCCATCCGGCAGCCGGAATTCCAGACCTAGGATGAATTCAGCTATTGGGGTATCTACTTCAAAAGTGTATTTTACCAGCACCGTTTTGCCGTGTGGGATACCACCCGCAGCCTGGCCCATCAGGCATACCCGCAGGGCCTGCCGGGGCTGTACGCCCTGTTTGCGCTGCCCGCCGCCCAATACCGGGAAGCGGATGTACTGTTTGTCACTGCGCTGCCGCTGGCTGCGGCGGCTTCTGCCCTGTTTGCCCTGCCGCAGGTCACAGCCCGCCGCCCGCGCATCGCTTATACTGTCTGCGCCTGCCTGGCCGCACCGGCGCTGTTTTGGCTGTTTGCCCCCGATACCCCCTATACGACTGCTTATATGGACGCCCCGGTGGGCGCCCTGTTTGCTGCGGCGCTTTGTGTTATCCTGCTGCCCTGTGCTGCTAACAGCCGCGTGCAGCGCGGTCTGGCGCTGGCATTACTGTGCGGCGCATTGACCACTGTAAAAGAGATTGGCACCGTGTTCGCGCTGTGCGTGGTGGGCATCTGGTTTCTGCAATGCCTGCTGGATGCGGTAAGCCACCGTCTGTGGCGACACATCCAGCACTTCAGCAATTTCTTTATAACTCAGTTCCTTAAAGCGATGCATCACAAAGGCTTCCCGATAACTGTCGGGAAGAGCAGCCATCGCCTCTTTTATTTTCCGGTCCAATTCCTCAAAACGACCATAGTCCACTTCACACAATGCCGCCTGTGTCCGCTCATAAAAGGCAGCTTCCGCCTTGGTTTTCACCTGTTCCCGCGTCAAGTGGTTCAAGACCCTCCGATAAGTCATTTTGAACAAATACTGATTCAATGAAGACTCGATTATCAAATCCCCACGATTCTCCCACAGCCATAACATCACCTCCTGAACAATCTCTTCGGCATCTTCCAGCGACACCAAGCGGTGAGCATAGGCACACAGCAGAGGATAGTACCTTCTGAATAAATGGTCAAAAGAATTACCATCCCCCTGTCGGAGAGCATTAAACAAAGACAAGTCTTCCACGGTATGATTCATAGTATAATAACTGTTTTCCTTGTGTACAAAGATAGTTGTTTTTATCGGAAAAAACTTTTTTTTAAAAAAAAGCATTTTTCGTTTAGATACCTTTCATTCTCGCTTGTCTTAATAATATAAAGGAAAACATTAAAGTATAATTCATGGAAAACCATACCGATATAGAAACTTTGTTGACCAAGTATTTCGAAGGAAACACCACTCCGCCGGAGAACGAACAGATAGAAGCCTGGCTGAATGCCGATGAGGAGCATTTGCGTATAGCCAAGCAGCTGAATACGCTCTATCTGGCTGTAGACACACAGCACATCACAAAGAAGATAGATACGGAAAAGGCATTAGACAAGGTAAAAAGCAGAACAAAAGTTAGAAACCTGTCCTGGTGGGGATGGACACAACGCATTGCGGCCATCCTGTCCGTTCCCCTCCTGATAGGTGTATTGGCTCTGTATCCGGACAGACAGCAGCCGGTAGTCACCGCTCAGATGGTGGAAATAAAAACCAATGCAGGCATGACTACCTCCGTCCTGTTACCGGACAGCACGGTAGTTCACCTCAATTCGGAATCCTCCCTCCGCTATCCCACCTTTTTTGCCGGCGATGTACGCCAAGTGGAATTAAACGGTGAAGCTTATTTCGATGTGACCCAACATCCCCGGAAACGATTCATCGTTTCCACCCCTCACCATTCGCAGGTGGAAGTGTACGGAACAAGTTTTAATGTGGAAGCATACGGTAATGAAACTCCCATTTCCACCACGCTTATCGAAGGCAGCGTAGGGTTTATTTATAAGAATAGCAAAGGAAAATTTCAAAAGAGTATGCTCTCCCCCAGACAGAAGCTGGTTTATTCTCCACAAACCGGAGATATCAAGTGCTACGCTACCTCGGGCGAATCGGAGATTTCATGGAAAGACGGCAAGCTTATCTTTAATGACACTCCGCTGGATGAAGTGCTGCACATGCTTGGAAAGCGGTTCAATGTGGAATTCGTATTGTCCAACAAGGGGCTGAAAGGCTGTTCGTTCACAGGAACATTCACCCATCAGCGTCTAGAGCGTATTATGGAATATTTCCGGATTTCTTCCCACATACGCTGGCGTTACATTGACAGTGCAGATATAAAGACGGAAAAGCTGAAAATAGAAGTGTACTAATATACGTTTAACCCTTAATTTAAATACTAGAAAAATGAACAGACAACAGGCTCCCTAAACAAAAACATACGGGAGGATATTGGCGTATCACCCCGTATGAAAAAATCATCTTTCCATGCTTGTTTGGCGACAAGCAAAGACAACATTTTATTCACTTTATCTCAATTACAAAATTATGAAAATTTATTTTAGCGTCCAATTATTATGGATGATAAAGTCGTGTAGGTTAATCTTAAATAAAACTCCATTACCTATGAAACTGAGTGTACTCTTTTTAATCTGTTCGCTAAGTATGACTTATGCGGCAGAGTCGTATGCGCAAAAGACCATGATCAGTCTTGAAGTGCGTAATGAAACAGTTGGCACTGTGTTGGAAAAGCTGAAAAAAGAATCGGGGTTTGATTTCTTCTTCAACAATAAACACGTAGATCTGAAACGTATTGTATCAGTTTCGGCAAACAACAATAATATCTTCAAGATATTGGATCAGATTTTCGCAGGAACGAATGTGAAGTATTCAGTGCTTGAAAAGAAAATCATTCTTTCTACTGAGATTGTGCAAGGAATACAGCAAGAACAAAATAAGGTGACAGGTATTGTGAAAGATAATGCGGGTATTCCCATCGTCGGTGCAACGATTATGGAAAAAGGAAGTACAAACGGCACAGTTTCTGATCTTGACGGAAACTTTAGTCTTCAAATGAACAGTCAAGGAACAATACTCATTTCTTACATCGGTTATATTACACAAGAAATTAAAGTCAATAAAAATGATAAGCTTATTATAACATTAGAAGAAGATACAGAAACATTGGACGAAGTAGTGGTGGTAGGCTATGGTGCCATACAAAAACGTTCGGTATCCACCGCCATCTCAACTGTAAAGGGAGGAAAAATTTCAGAGATGCCGACATCAAATATATCACAAAGCCTTGTGGGTATGTCGTCAGGTATCACCTTACAACAAATCAGTGGAGAGCCGGGAGCCGCTCCGGCAATCCGGGTCCGAGGAGCAGGCTCCATCAATAGCGGAAATGACCCCTTATTTGTAATCGACGGTTACCCCACAACAGACGCAGAACTTTTTAATAATATCAACCCTGCAGACATTGCTGACATTCAAATACTAAAAGATGCAGCCTCCTCTGCCATTTATGGTTCCAAAGCAGGAAACGGTGTAATTATTGTCACTACTAAACAAGGACAAACAGGAAAACCTAAAGTTAGTTTTTCCACACAAGTAGGATGGAGTGAAGCCCAAAATTATGTGGACGTACTAGAAGCTGATGATTATATGGACATGATCATTGAAGCACGTACAAACAACGGAAGTATTCAAAATTTTCCCAAGTTGATTCAGATGAGAGAGAGTGGGAATTACGAAAACACGAACTGGCAAGATGCCATATTCCGTAATGCACTGAATTATAGAGGAACAGCAACCATTACAGGAGGTACAGAAATTTTAAAATACAACTTCTCTGCCAACTATCAAAACGAGGATGGCATCCTGTTAAACTCTTTTTACAAAAGAGTCGGAATCAAAGGAGGATTTGAAGCAAATTTATCAAAGAAAATAAAACTAGGAGTCAATTTCAGTACAACCTATAGCAAAAGACGCCTCCAACAACCAACCGGTGGAAATACTGAAGACGTAACAGGCGTAATTGCCCAGGCATTGTCTATGCCACCTATACTTCCTGTTTACCAGAATAACGGAGATTATACTCAAATAGCTCAACATTATGCAGACTTAGGACTTAATAACCAACTTCGCAATCCTGTTTCGAATTTACTAGAAAATCGAAATGACAAATGGTCTATCCGCACAATGTCCAATGCCTATTTTGAAGTAAAACCCATTAAAGGACTGACATTACGCACATCGGTAAACTTTACGACTAATGCAGCAAAACAAGATTATTACCAATCTGCCTTTTTACTAGGTAAAAGTTATACAGGTAACAAATCCACACCGGATTTGACTAGCATAGACGGTTACCGTCTGTCTGGATTTGGTTATAATGCCTATTGGTCCACTACAGCAACTTATGATGTTACATTTAATGAAAAACATCATTTGAACACCATGATCGGATATGACTTCGAATACAATAGTGATTTTGAAGTACAACAAGACGATCGGACTGATTCTGATAATCCCATTGCCTATAACAATACATCTATTACCAACGTAAATGGAGCGAAACTGTGGACAGGTTCTTCCGAATACTCCAACTATGTATTTGACGCCATGTTTGCCCGTCTAGTGTATGATTATAATTATAAATATGTCCTTTCAGGTTCTGTCCGTCGCGACCGTTCCAGCAAATTCGGACCGGACAAACGCGCAGGATGGTTTTATTCGGGGTCATTGGCATGGAATATAACCGAAGAAGACTTTATGAAAGATATACACTGGCTCGACATCGCTAAATTACGTGCCAGTTATGGAATAACAGGTAATGATCAGATAGGAAATGATTATGCATGGATATCTACTATCAGTTCAGACCAAAATGTGGTGTTTGGTACAACAGCCATACCTACTTATTATCCTAGCGGTTATTCAAACCGACAATTAGGATGGGAGAAAAACAAACAAATGGACTTAGGGTTTGATATTGGCGTATTCAATGCCTTGAATATAGTAGTAGATCTCTACAAGAGGACTAGTGACATTGTGATGCCAGCCAATATTCCTAATTTCAATGGTATAGCAGGCAGCGTTTATATGAATGCCGGACAAATTGAAAATAAAGGTATAGAAATCCAAGTTTCCGCCACTCCGTTTAAAGGAGATTTTTCCTGGGAAACTACTCTTAGTTGGTCCAAAAACAATAATAAAATTCTTTCACTTGCCAACAATCAAAATCAACTTGCCAATGCAAGTGCAGGAACCAAATGGGGAAATGTAATGAGAAACTATGTAGGACGTCCGATGGGTGACATGTATATGCTAAAAGTTATAGGCACATTTAATACAGAAAAAGATTTAGCCCAATATGCTAAAAACGGAACTCAGGATATTGGAGATTTAATATTTGAAGATTATAATAAAGACGGCACTATTGACGTCAACGATTATCAATTGGTAGGGAACTATCAACCGGATTTTACCTTTGGATGGAATAATACTTTTATTTATAAAGATTTCGATTTGGCGGTCACTATTGACGGACAATGCGGAGGTAATGTAATTTATGCAGCCGCACGTGCTTTTTCTTTAAACCGATACGATGACAATGTACTAGCTGAATCCGGATTAGGACGCTGGAAGTCATCAACCGATCCCGGAAACGGAAGGTCACACAAAGCTGGGACAAATAACCTAGGCAGCAATATTGGCCCCTCCACAAGATATCTTTATGATGCAGACTTTCTACGTATCCGTAACGTATCCCTTGGATATACATTACCGAAAAAATTCTGTAAAATAATAGGCATAGAAAATATGCGCATCAGTGCTAATGTACAAAACCTATGGACTTTTGACAAATATCCAGGTTATTCCGTTGAAGCAAATTATGAAGGGAACTCCGCCACAAACAACGGGGTGGACTTTGGTGGATATCCCATCTCCCGCACATTTACTTTCGGTCTTAATTTTAACTTTTAACAACGATACAATATGAAAACTTTCAATAAATTAATTTCATTTGCGATCATTTCCATGACAAGCCTTACCTATACCGCTTGTAGTGACGGATTTTTTGACCGTTACCCTACCGATTCCATGCAAATGGAAACCTATCTGAAAAATGATGCAGAACTGCAAAACATACTTCTCAATGGTTATTATCACCTACAGGACATCACACTAAATGTGAATTATGTCAATAGTTTGGCTACAGATGAGGGATACGACTATAAAAAAAATAACTCCCTTGATCACATCAGCCTGAACGAAAGTACATGGGATGCAACCTTAGGAATCACTAGTGAAATATGGGAACATTGTTTCAATATGATAAACCGCTGCAACAATGTTCTTCAAAAACTAGATAATGCCTCGGAAACGAACAGAACACAATATGAAGGTGAAGCTAAGTTTCTCAGGGCGTATGCCTATTTCACGCTTGTAAGACTTTTTGGAGCAGTACCTATCACTACAGATCCAATAGATGATTACTCAACCCTTTATGATTATGGACGGAGCAGTGTGAACGAAGTCTACAGCTTGATAAAAGACGACTTGAAAACAGCCATAGCCAATCTGCCAAACTACTATTCCGCCAATAACATGCAAGGACGAGCGACAAAAATAGCAGCTTATACCATGCAAGCAGACGTTTTTATGACATTGCAGGATTTTAATTCAGCTAAAAATTCTTTAGAAAACATTCTGGATTATGCCAATCAAAATAAGGAAAAATTAGATTTAGAAAATGATGTCTTACAGATTTATGCTTCAGACAACCCAATGGGAAAAGAAATCATTTTTGCTGCTCAATACAACAACGGTGCAACAGTAGTGGCTAACCCACTTATGGGACGTTGCATACCAGCAGCTCGACCATCTACTCAGCCCGCTTACATTTATCCAGACGGAACCAGTTCTACCATCACTGTTTCACAAGGCACCAGTTGTCTGTTAATGACATGGGAACTTTACAATACATTCAAAGCCAACAGTAATGACCAACGCTTTCAAAAATTAATATACAATGGAATTTATACAGATGACATATCAGTAGCCAGCAACGAGGTAGACATCACAGAAGAAGGATACACTTACCTTCCTGTCACATTAAAATATTTCGACTTTGGTAATGAGGGTATGACAACTTGTGCTTGTGGTAACGACAATATCATTTATCGATATGCAGATGTATTGTTAATGTATGCCGAATGTTTAAACGAAACCGGCAATACCCCATCTGCCGCCAACTATCTAAATATGGTAAGGACTCGTGCCGGACTATCAAATACAACTGCTACAACACAAAAGGAAATGAGTATAGCCATCGAAAATGAAAGAATGTTGGAACTATGTTTTGAAGGACATAGATGGTATGACTTAATCCGTCGGGGAAGAATTACAGAAGTAATGGAAAAACATTTTAGCCACCGTACACAAGGACTCAACCCTACATTTCAGTCCAGTAATAATGGAATGAATGTAAGTAGTCCATCCGACATCACCGGCACACCTACAACATGGAAGTGGACGGGAACATCCGCTGCTGTTCTGTTTGGAATCCCTTACGACCAAATTCAGCTTTCAAACAATTGGGAGCAAAATGAGTTATATTAATCCTTTATCCATAAAATATGAAAAATAATATCTTAACCGGCAGTTTATATACTGCCGGTATCCTTCTACCCCAAATTACCTTTGCAGAGATTCAAAATGACAAAGTAAGTCCAGACAGACCGAACATCATCTTTATTTTAGCAGACGATATGGGGTATGGAGATTTATCCTGTTACGGTAATCAATATGTAAAAACACCTAATATTGACCAACTAGCCGAAACCGGTACCCGGTTCAATCAATGTTATGCAGGAAGCGGTATTAGTTCACCATCCAGATGTGCATTGCTGACTGGTAAAAATACAGGAAATACCCGTATACGGGATAACATGTGTACAGCCGGAGGTATTGCCGGAATCAAAATAAATCCCAATGGTGATTCCACCATTGTCAGGAGAGCTAATCTATTACCACAAGATACAACCATTGCCACCGTATTAAGCGCAGCGGGTTACCGAACTTGCTTAGTAAACAAATGGCATTTAGATGGCTACGATAAAGGAGCCTCTCCTAATCATCGCGGATTTGACGAATTTTATGGATGGACTATCTCTACGGTACACAGTAACTCTCCTTATTATTATCCCTATTATCGTTTCCACGGTGACTCACTCATCCACATCCCAGAAAATGCAAATGGAAAACATGGTATTCATAACAACGACTTGAGCACAAACGATGCCATCGCTTTTATAAAAAGGAATAAAGACAATCCTTTTTTTCTTTATTTAGCTTTTGACGCCCCTCATGAACCCTATAATATAGATCAAACAGCATGGTATGAAGGACAAGAAACATGGGAGCCTAATACCAAACGCTATGCTTCATTGATTACTCACATGGATGCTGCTATCGGACGTTTATTAAACGAACTAGAACAACTTAATTTACGAAAGAATACATTAATTATTTTTGCCTCAGACAATGGGGCCGCTATCCAAGCTCCTATTAAAATATTAAATTGCAATGCTGGATTCAAAGGTCGAAAAGGAACGCTTTACGAAGGTGGGATCCGAGTACCTTTCATTGTCAATCAACCAGGAATGGTACCTATACAAACACTAGACAATCTTATCTACTTTCCAGATATGATGCCCACATTAGCAGCATTGGCTAAAGGAACGAAGCATTTGCCAAAACAAATTAACGGTATAAACATCTTACCGCTTTTCTATGGAAAGCAAGTTGATACAGACAACCGCTTATTATATTGGGAATTTCCAGGGAAACAACGTGCAGCCAGAAAAGGAGATTGGAAGTGTGTAACCATCCATCCTAATCAACCTCTAGAATTGTATAACTTGAAAGAAGATCCAGAAGAGACGAATAATCTCGCAAAAAAATACCCTAGACGAGTAAAGGAGTTCGATGAAGAAATGCAAAGAATGCATATTCCTACCCCCAATTGGCCTCAACCAGGAGAACAATTCTGAAGTCTATATGTAGAACGAGGGCTAATGCAGTCCTCGTTCTACATATAACTACAAATAATTTTATTAGCAAAAGTATATACAAACATTTTTATACATCCATTTTTAAATAGAATTCTGTTGAACACTAAAAAAACTATTTTCACTGATAACAATGAGATTCTTATTAGCCAATATAAATGTTGACATAAGAGAAGCACAATACTTCCCCCCCCTCAAGATTAAAATCAAGTGAAAACCTTTAAGATAAAGCCTACTATGAGAACTTGACACCCATACTTTCAACAAAGAACAATAACACTTCACGCGTTTTTTTGTACGATAATACAGGATTTGAGACTAAAATCCATGTTAGAAATTATTTATAATTCAGATATTTGCACAACAAAAAGATAAAAGAACATGATGAAATATTTACCATTCTTGTTGTTCCTCTTATTGAAAGCAGGAACAGCTACAGCTCAAAACAATTTAGTAATCAACGGTATTCCATGGTTTGATGACAAGGGAAATATTGTCAATGCACATGGCGCTTGTATTGTGGAAGAAAACGGAAGATATTATCTTTTCGGAGAATGGAAATCGGACAAAAGTAACGCTTTCCCCGGCTTCTCATGTTATTCTTCGGATGACCTTGTAAACTGGAAATTCGAGAACATTGTCCTTAGAGTCCAACCCGAAGGCATCCTCGGTCCCAATCGCGTAGGTGAGCGTGTAAAAGTGATGAAATGCCCTAAGACGGGCGAGTATATCATGCTGATGCATGCCGATGATATGGGATACAAGGACCCTTATATCGGTTTAGCCACCTGCAAAACGATTGCAGGTGACTATCAGTTGCAGGGACCGTTGCTCTATAAGGGACAACCGGTAAAACGCTGGGATATGGGAACTTTTCAGGACACCGATGGAAAAGGATATTTACTGATTCATCATGGTCCTGTTTATCGGTTAAGCGATGATTACCGTTCGATAGAGGCTGAAGTGGCCCACATTAAAGGCATGGGCGAATCACCGACCATGTTCAAAAAGAACGGTGTCTATTTCATGCTTACCTCAAACCTGACCAGTTGGGAGAAAAATGATAACTTCTATTTCACGGCTCCCCAGATAGAAGGCCCTTGGACGAAACAAGGACTGTTCTGCCCGAAAGGCAAGCTGACCTACAATTCGCAAAGTACATTTGTATTCCCGCTGAAATGCGGTAATGATACCATACCTATGTTTATGGGGGATCGTTGGTCTTATCCGCATCAGGCCTCAGCCGCCACATATGTATGGATGCCTTTACAAGTGGATGGAACAAAAATATCCATCCCTGAATATTGGCAGGCATGGGACATCAGGAAGCTAAAACCGGCGGACGCTCTGAACAAAGGGAAAAAGTTGTACGGAGCATGGAAGTCCAATCAAAAAGGAAACGTGTTGGAGATAGCGTTCAAAGGAACTCATGCTGCTATTGTTGGAGAAACAAACCCTCATGGCGGATATGCCAAAGTAAGTGTATTAAATGCCGAGAAAGATACTGTATATTCTTCATTGGTAGATTTCTACAGCAAGTATCCGGAAAAAGCAATTCGAATTATAACACCGAAAATGCCGAAGGCAAATTATACCTTACAGGTTGAGATAACAGGGGTACGACCGGTATGGACAGACAAAACAAAAACAATCTATGGAAGTGATGGCACTTTCGTAACGATAGACAATGTCTATCACTTTTGAGCTATTCCATATCTTATGCAAAAGGGCTGAGATATAGAATGAACCATGCAAAAGACAGAAGAAATGTAACACTGGAAAATTTGAAATATAATAATTGCTAATATATTAATAACGATGAGAAATATTATAATAATGCGCAATTTCATATTTCTAAACAGAAAAATAAGAAGATTACTTTTACTGTTAGTTACTTTTTTTTGTGTGTTAGAATGATGGGAGAAACGATTATTCCGGATTCCATTTCCAATCCCATTTGCACGGGATTCCATCCAGATCCTTCTATCTGCCGGGTAGGAGAAGATTATTATTTAGTCACTTCATCATTCACATGGTTTCCCGGACTTCCCATTTATCATAGCCGTGACCTGACTAATTAACGGTATGACGGATAATGATGGCATCTGGGCACCCACTTTGCGTTATCATAATGGAACATTCTATCTTATTACCACAGCTCATGGCTGTGGTGGCAATTTCTACATGACAACCAAGAATCCGGCCGGTCCCTGGTCGGATCCGGTATGGCTGAAAGATGCTCCCGGCATTGACCCTTCTCTTTTTTTTGATGAGGACGGACGCTGTTATTATACAGGCAATCGCTGGGATTTTAAGAGCGCATGGCCTGCCCAGTGTGCCGTATGGATGCAGGAGCTGGACCTCCAAAAAAGATGTCTGGTCGGAGAACGAAAAACATTGGCCTATGGCCATGCGGCTAATGCAAAGTACGCCGAAGGGCCTCATTTATACAAAATAGAGGATCACTATCTATTGTTGATGGCTGAAGGAGGATCGGATTATAACCATGCTGTTACCGCCCTCACTGCTAAATCCCTCTGGGGACCATATGTACCTTGTACCGTCAATCCCGTATTGACACACCGCCATCTTGGCAAGGACTACCCTGTGCAGTCTCTCGGACATGCCGATTTGGCACAGACACCAACCGGACATTGGTATGCTGTGTTTCTCGGTAAACGGATCGTGGAAGGAGGTCTGGTGCCTTTAGGACGCGAAACCTTTCTTTGTGAGGTGAGTTTTCAAAACGGTAAACCTATCTTCAATCCCGGCATTGGTGTTATCGGAACCGGTTGAAACGTCCACTTTTACCATAGACGCCGGTGTCGAAGACAGATAAACAGAATGATTTTGAAAATTCTGCTTTATCACCGGAATGGGCTACAATGCGTATCCCTGAGCAACCTTTCCATCATTTTGCCGATGGCAACTTGTTTTTGTCTCTCCGACCTGAGATGGCAGACAGTCTGGTATGTCCCTCCATGCTTCTGCTCCGTGTACATTCCCATAATTTTTCTGCCACCACAACAATGAGTTTCTCCACCCGTCGGGCGAACGAATGGGCGGGCTTGGCTCTGTATCGTACAGCTAAAGGCTATTATTCATTACTGAAAGGAAAGAATGAAATCCGTTTGACAATCGATAAATAAAGCATCATACCAATGGTTTGAATATAAGGAAGAATAATTGTAAGTTTAATCCCCTCTTCCCATAATTTCCAAGATATTTTTAGTATCTAACTCTAAAATCAACCGGAAGTTATGGGAATATGTCTGATAATTTATCAATATTAATTAAATCCGTTCCTTGCAACTATATTTAGAATACAGAAATTCGAATCGCACTTTTGCCCAGTTTGCATCCACTTATTCGTTTCTTTTTTGTACTTTAGCCTAAACTTATCTTACATAAAGTGACAGATAAGTACAACGATAAATAATTGTTTATACCATGTATATACCACCATTTACCATATCAACCAACGCTATCAACTTGATTGCAGAAATATCTGCACAGATTGAGCGATACGCCATTCGTTTAGAGCAAAGCGATGGGCTGAGATTGCGAAAAGCCAATCGAGTAAGAACAATCCATAGTTCATTGGCCATTGAAGGGAATATGCTGTCGGAAAACGAAGTGAAAGACATTATTGATGGTAAAACGGTTATGGCACCTTTGCGGCAGATTCAAGAGGTTAAAAACGCTATAAAGACCTATGAGCTTTACGAAAAATTAAATCCGTTTGATGTAAATGACTTGTTAAAGGCACACGGTACAATGATGATGGCACTGACCGACGATGCCGGCAAATTCCGCCGTGGTGGAGTCGGTGTTTTCTCAGAAGAAAGATTGGTACACATGGCTCCCCCTGCCGATCGCGTTCCTTTTTTGATAGATGATTTATTTGAGTGGCTCAAACAGGCCAAAGACCATTTACTCATTCGCAGTTGTGTGTTCCATTATGAATTTGAATTTATTCATCCATTCAGTGATGGTAATGGGCGTATGGGCCGTCTTTGGCAATCACTAATTTTAGGCAGACTGCATCCGCTTTTTGAATATCTGCCCGTAGAAAATATGGTCTATGCCAATCAAGAAGCTTATTATAATGCAATACAGCACAGCACTGCAACAGCTGATTCAGGACCTTTCATTGAATTTATGCTTCAAGAGATTTTAAACACCCTCAAGAGACATCAAGGCAGTCTTATATCTCAGCACAATGTGATGGAAGTTCGGGATAAAATTCGGGATAAGTTCGGGATAAGTTCGGAACAAATCATTGAACAAATCCAGCGTAATCCGGCTGTCACCCTTGATGAAATCGCAGCTGCACTCTCCGTCACCCGTCGCTCGATTGAAAAGAAAATCAAGGAACTGCGTGATGCCGGTTACATAAGACGCGAAGGAAGCAATAAATCGGGACGTTGGATAGTGAATGATGAGGTCTAATGTCTGGATGCGACATTCATCAAGCCACAAAGATACTTGTTATCAGTCGCCCATCAAAAGCCAGGATTCATAAAACCATTGACTAAGTTTATCAAAAGAATTATATTCCTTTTAGCCTGTTTAAATTTGCATCAGCATTGTCATTCTGAAATGAAAACAAAAATTTAAACAGGCTTTAAAAACGATCATGTCACTTTCCGTGCGCAGCCATATACGCCTTCACCTGTTCACTAATCTGTTTCATCCCTTTCACCGAAGGATGGCCGCTCATCTTATCAAGCTCTT
>ENA-UEOJ01001803-UEOJ01001803.1-human-gut-metagenome-genome-assembly--contig:-NODE-1803-length-14007-cov-3.545513_pt1 | contig 14007 bp, 8 predicted proteins | sample MGYA00242885_ERZ507886 | MGnify/ENA primary metagenome ERZ507886 (study PRJEB26167, sample SAMN06115505) | human gut metagenome | host: Homo sapiens | place: China:Anhui | collected 2015-08-07 | study... | reverse complement strand
GCTCAGGGGCCGCGTTTCCGCGCACTGGATCGGCGGAGTGAGAGTGGCGCAGCTTCAGTCGTGAAGCCGGACCGCGCCTGTTCACTTGAGGCTGTTCCGGTTCCGGACGTGATGCGGGGCAGGGGCATTAACAGCGCATATCAGTCATAATATGCTTCAATCCACAGCCACTCCATCCGCCGACTGGTTCCGCAGCCGGCGGACTGGGAGCGCGCGTATTGCCCCTCTCTGAAGGGAGGGGATGGAAAAAGGGACTTCATCGGCTTTGCCGCCTTTCAAGTCCGCTTTCCCTCCAGAGCGTTCTGCGCTCGAATATCTGCCGACCAGACCCTGTGTTCCGGCCCGCAGGCTTCACGCCTGAAGCCGCAACCTTACGCCGCAGGTGAATTGCGGCGACGCCGGAGAAGAGGCGGCGTGGCGGCGGAGTCTCGCTTCGCTTGACTCCGGGAGCATTTTCAAGACGAAAATGCTCTGGGGGAGAGGTTTCAAAACATAAGGGCGTTTTTGATGGGCCTGCTTTCCGCGTCGTCTTTCCCGGAGGCGCGGATCAGTTCGCGATCCACAAGCTGATCGAGATCCGGCATAATCATCCGCACGGCCTCGAAATCACTGTCACGGGCGCTTTCTTCCAGCAGATAGGCGAGATCGGCCAGCGCATGCAGGCCGAAACTCCGCGCGCACTCGCGCAGCCGCGCGGATGACTGCGTCAGCAGCAGGGCGTCGCCCCGGGTGAGGGCGTCGCGCACGTCCTCCCGGATGCCCGCCAGATCTTCAGGGCAGGAGTTTGCGGCAGGTTCGGGGACAGAGGGAACTCCGCTTTCTCCTTCTCCGGCAAGCCGCCGCGCCATGGAGGCGAGAGGAGCGGGAAGCTCCATGTCGTCCTCGGTCAGATTGACGATTTCGTCACTGTCGTCGCGCGTTTCTTCTCCGGGCGTCATGGAAAGAAAAGGCATGGCTTCAACATTGCTTAAAGGAAGGGCTTCGATTTCTTCCGCTCTCTCCCTTGCCGCCTCTTGGGGGTCGGCAGCATATTGCTCTTCCTCCGGGGTGGAAAGGGAAAGAGGGGCTGAACGGGAGAAACGTGCCTGTCCGCTGTGTTCGGCAGCGGGGTACTCGGGATGCATATTCAGAGGCGCTGTGTCTGCATCTTCCGGATCGCAGGGAACAGCGGATGGCGCCGGCAGGTCGAGTGCAAGAGGGAGAGCGGCGTCGGTTCGTCTTTCCTGTTCTCCTGGCCCGGGCAGCAGAGAAAGGGACTGCCCTTTGCCGGTTATGCCCTCTGAAGCTGTCTTTTGCACGGTTTCCCCGGGAAGATGCCGTACGGGAACAGGCTCACCGACCCATTCATCCAGTCCTTCGGATGGAGAGGTCAGTGCGGACACAGCCTGCGGTTCCAGCCTTGGCCTGGGTTTGAACAGTGAGGACAGCCATCCGCGGGGACCGGACGGACGGGGAGCTGCAAGAGGAAGCCCTGACGCATGGGGAGACTGCCCTTTGCCCTGTGTCTGCGGGGAAGGAATGGGGGAAAGCGTTTCCGGTCCGGCTTCTTCCTGTCCGGAAGCGGGAACGCGCGGGCGGAAGGGTACGGCGGATGAGGGCTGCGTCCTGCCGGGCCGGGCCGGGGAAGACTGTGCGGGACGCCGGGCTGTCTGTGTCCGTGCGGGGAGGGGGGCGCCTCCGTGTTCCGGCGCGGCATGTTCCTGAGAGTGCTGTGCGGAAGGGGGAAGAGGTGCGGCGGACGGAGTTTTTTCCGGCAGAGCTTCGGGGTTCGCGGCACTGATCGGAGCGTCCTGCCGGAGGGAGTCGTTCGAGGCACATACGGCGGCGTCCGCGTGAAGCGCGGAATTTCCGCCACTCTTCGCGGCGGGCGCGGGAGCTTCCCCGGCCAGCAGCACCCGTGCCATATTTCGCAGTTCCTGCCGTTCCAGAGGGTAATACAGAAGATATTCGCATCCCACCCGCCGCAGGCGTTCCCCCTGTTCCGCGTCAAGGGCAAGCCCGAGTACCGGAACGAGGGGAAGGGAATGTTCTCCCTCGAACAGACGTACCTCGGCCACGGCCCTGATAATGTCGTCTTCCGGCATATGTCCGTCGAGCGCAAGCAGGGAGGCAGGGCGTTTTTTGTACAGGGCCACGGCTTCCGCGCAGTCGCGGGCTTCCCATGTTTCGTGGTCGTCGCCGCGCAGTTGCCAGGCGAACATCTGACGGTTGAGAGAGCGATCCGAAGCCAGAATGATCAGGGGCGAACCGGGGTCCGGAGTTCGTTCTTCCGCTGAGTCGGACACAGTTTCGGCTGTTGCGGCGGGCGGCGCGGCGACCGCACGGTCTTCCGCGTCAAGGGCCGTGCAGTTCAGGCTGAAGCTGATTTCCACCCCGTGCGGCGTGCTGTCCACGAACAGATCTCCGCCGTGTTCGGTGGCCAGTTCCCAGGCATGGGCCAGGGCAAGGGAACTGCGGTGGACAGGCGGCGCGCCGCGTCCCGTGTCGGCCACGGTGAACTGAAGATGCCCCGGGTTCGCGCTGCGTTCTTCCCGTCGCACACGGAGGCAGACATTGCCCTTTTCCGTCGCCCGCACCGCGTCCGTGAGCAGCGCCGCCAGCACACGGGAAAGGCGTTCCCCGTCGCCCCGGTAACGCAGGGCGATATGCGGAGCGATATACCATGACAGGCCGAGGTTCTTTTCCGCCGCATCGCCCTGGACTGTGGAAAAGGCGAGCTGAACAAGCTGGCGGAGGTCGAAAACGCTGTCGCGCGCGGCAGGCGTCTCCTCTTCCGTTGTGATGGACAGCCTGGCGATGCGTCCGGCCAGCGCTGTCGCGGCGTTCAGGACGTTTTCCGCATCGGCGCGGGAACGGCGGATATTCTCCAGCGCGGCTTCCGGCAGAGGGGGGATTTCCCCGGAGGGTTCCTCCAGCAGCCGCAGCCCCCGATCCAGCGCGCAGCATTCGCGCATCAGACGATCCAGCGGATCGCGCAGAGCCTCTTCCACTTCGCCCAGGCTGACCTCCATGGGCGGGGCCGGAACCTCAACAGGGCCGAAACTTTCTATTTCCAGTAATTCAGCCGGGCTTTTTCCTTCGGAAAATCCGCCGGGGAACGCCGGGTTCTCCGTGTAGGCGGAGCGGGGTGCTGCTGCGGCCAGCAGCAGCGCGGCGATACAGACGCCGAGAAGAGGCGCCTGCCCCCACAGCGGAGCCGTGACGCTATCCCCCATTCCCCACAGCCCGAGCAGGCTGCCGACGGCCATGGCAAAACAGGCAAGACTGAACAGCAGGCTGCCTTTTTCGCGGCGCAGCAGCAGAGCCAGCGCGGGCAGCAGGGCGAAAAGGGCCCCGAGCGGCCAGAGGGAGAGCAGGCGGGCGGTCCATGCCTGGCCGGGAAGTATGGGCAGCAGGGCCAGCGCCGCGCCGGGGAGCGCCAGGATCAGCAGCAGAATGTCGACGGCTGGCGCGCATGTGCGGGTACGCATGATGTTCCGTCCCACATGAGGCAGGAGCATGAGGGCGATGGCTGCGGCCAGGATGCCGGGCATGTCCAGAGGGCGGATGCTTCCTTCCGGAGTGGAGGGCACGCCCCAGAATGCCTGAACCAGCGCTGCTCCGGCAAAGATTCCCGCCCAGATGCGCCCGTCGCCGCGTTCCGTGATGCTGCGCACAAAGGCCAGCATGAGCAGCACGGTGAGCGCCGCGAGAGCGAGGGAATGCACCTTGCGTTCCGGCGCGTTCAGGGCGTCGGCGGGAGAACGCAGCGCGGGGGAAAACCACAGGCCGGGAAGGCCGTCCAGACGGACAATCGCTTCCCCTCCCTGCTGCAGGCCGGGCAGGGGATAAAGGCCGTTTTCGTCCGGCATGACCGGACGCGGCGCAGTCGTGCCGCCTGTGCGGACCCACACCTGCGGCGTGCCGGGAACCTGGTCTCCCAGATCAAGCCGCGCGTTCTCCTGCCCTGTGCCGAGTTCCGCCGCGGACAGTCCGCCCAGAGGCAGGCGCAGCCAGAACGCTCCGGTCTGCCGGGGCAGAGAGAGCATGTTCAGCGGCGCAAAGGAACCTGCGCTGTCTTCCCTGAGGATATCATCGATGGTCAGCCTGCCGGAAGGGTCGACAAGGCTTTGCATATGATGCCTCACAGCCGCCCCACCCCGCGGGGGCAGGAGGGAGGGCTGTCCGCCGGGGGCGGCTTCCGTGGGCACGGCACCAGCAGATGCCGGCGCGCTTTCGTTCGACGGAACGGCTCGGAGTCCGGACGCGGGGGCAAGAAGAAGAGCGAGCAGGAGAAACGTGCCGGAGATGATGCGGATCGCCGGGATTCGTCCGGCCCGGAAAGTGCGGAAAACAGACAAAGGAGTGTGCATGGCGGTTTTCCTGTACGCTGCCCCGCGGGGGACGGATCAGTTTCCTGCCGCCGCCGGAGCTGCATGTCCGGAGGCGTCGCCGGAAGGCGAAATCCGGGCGGGGAGTTCTTTCAGTTTGAGGAGGAGCGGAGCGGCCTCGTCTGCGCGGCCCAGACGCTTCAGCAGTTCGGCCTTGCGTTCGAGCGCGGGAATGAAGTCCGGCTTTTCAGCCAGAGCCACATCATAGGCGGCCAGTGCCTCGCCGGTTCTGTTCTCCTGTTCGAGACGAGCGGCCGCGTCCGTGGCAAGGGGCGCGAACGCTTCTGCCAGAGGCGTGCCGTCGCCCATGGCGGTATCCGGATAAAGGGCGAGAAGCTCTTTCCATGCCGCCACGCCGTCCGCAGGGCGACCGAGATCAAGAGCCAGAACCAGGCCGCGGTTGAAACGGGCGTTACGATGATCGGCGCGCGCCGCAATGGCTGCGTCAAAACGAAGCAGGGCTTCCTCCGGTTTGCCGAGAGCGCGGTACATCGTGCCGAGATCCGTGAGAACATCCGGATCTCCGGGGCGGAGCGCCAGAGATTTTTCATAAGCTTCTACCGCTTCCTCAATATGCTGTTCATCGAAATACAGATTGCCCAGATGCGCCCATGCGGCGGCGTCCCGAGGATCCTTTTCCACCGCGCTGCGGGCCTGCTCAACATGGGCCAGCCATTCCGGCGAATGGCCGGAATCTCCGCTTTGCGCGGCGAGAGGGGCGTTTGCCGCCTGCCTGTCCGGGACGGCCGCATTCCGCACGGAAGAGAACAGATGACCGATGAACAGCCCGGCACAGAATGTAACGGCGGCAAGGATGCAGGCAGTGCTGACGAGCATGACGCCCCGGGGCCGGGGGGACGCCGGGGCGGATTTGGGGGGCTGGGGCATGAAGGCTCCGTATTTTTAGACTTAATCCTGACTTTGTTTAAATACCGCAGGAGTTCCCGGGGGGCAAGCTCTATATGGCCGCCGGCACGGGTCAGCCCGCGAGCATTTCGTCACAGGAATGCTCTGCTTCAGTCGAGCGAGGCGAGACTGAAGCCGCGCCGCCCCCTCCTCTCCGCTGTCGCCGCAATTCATTTGCGGCGTATAGCTCCGGCGGCGTGAAACCTGCCGGCCAGAACACAGGGTCCCGGCCGGCAGATATTTTCAATAACAAAACGCCCTAAAGCAGCTTTCTGACTGTCCAGCCCGCCGAGCGCGCGGCGTGTTCCGCATCGGTTCCGCCGAGCGCACAGGGAGTGGATGCTTCCAGAACTCTGGCCAGCCACGGGGCGAACTCGTGGAAGTCCTTCAGCGTGGTGGAAAGAGCCTCTTCCCTGATGCGGGCACGGATGTCGTCGGTGTCGCCGCACAGCCTGCGCCACATGGCCGTAGCTCCCTTGGCCCCGGGCAGCATGTAGGCGTCCATGTCGCCGATGGCTCCGACCACGGCGCGGGACACGTCCGTTTCTGTCATGGTCAGATTGCCGAGGTAGTCCGCCGCGCCGCGGTAGACTTCCAGCGTACGTTCCACGTTGGGGTCGCGGTAGGAGAGGAAGACAAGGGAACCTGTGGCGCGGTTATGACTGATGAAGGAGCCGTAGGCTCCTCCCTGAACGCGCACGCGATCCCACAGATACCCCATGCGCAGATGACGCAGCACTACCAGAGCCGAACCGTGGAAGACATAGCCCGTATCGCGCAGGTTGCCCCCCAGTCCCACATAGTTGACCTGCGCGGGAACAATGAGTCCTTCCGCGCCTGGGCGGACAAGAGCAGGGCCGGCCGCGTTTCCGTCCGTCCTGCGGGGCAGGGCGTCGGCCATGGTCTGGAACAGGGGCAGCGCGGCATCCAGCACGGCATTGTCGGCGGTGAGACTGAGGGCTGCGCGTCCGGAGCCGCTGGCCGTTTCGGGCAGGGAAGCGGCAAGGCTGTGCAGACGGCGCAGATCCGCCAGCAGGCCGGGCCAGTCGCTTTTCACGCGGGAAGACAGCGCGCGGACATATTCCAGATAGCTCACGCCGCCGCACAGCTCGGCATAGGCTCCGGCGGCGGACAGCGCGCCCCCGAGCCGTGTTCCGACCAGGGTATGTCCCGAGGGAACGATGCTCTGTTCCAGACGGGCGCGCTCTTCCATGACCATCTGGGTAAAGCGTTCGGCGTGGTCAAGGTCGGCGTCCGTGAGGATTTCCTGCATCAGCTCTGCCAGATGACCGGCCTTGTCTGCCGTGGCCTTGCCCGACACCTCGAGAAAAGGCAGGGCGGCAGCGTCGGAAAGACGGGTATGGAAAGCGGGGAAGGCATCCAGACTGCCGGTTCGGGCGGCCAGTTCCAGCCCCAGTTCCACATAGTCATGCCGTCTGGTGCCCGCTTCGGTCAGCGCGCGGGCATAGAGGGGCAGCAGAGGCAGCAGGTCGGCGGGCACGCTGTCCAGCGGCAGGAGCAGGCGGCTGTATATGATGCCCGTGGTATCCAGATCGTGCAGAAGAATTTCGACATCCGCGCCGGACCGCTCCGCGCAGGGGAGCTTGCGGTTCTCACGCGGGAGATCTCCCGGTTCCAGTGTGGGAATGGAGGCAAGAGCCTCAGGGCTGTCCGGTCTGGCCTGCGCTTCGCGCAGCCGGGCGGAGATTTCCGCTGTCGCCTGCCTTTCCGCTTCACTCATGGCCGCGCGCGCGGCGTCCAGCCTGGCGTCTTCCCCGGCCTGACGGCGGGCCGCCAGTTCGTTGTCGGGGATCAGAAGCACCTGGGCACGATGGCGATTGTCCAGAAGCCGACGGCGGATGGCGTTTTCAAAGACCTTTTCTCCCGAGGCAAGGCGGGCCTTGATGTTCGTCAGCGGTTTTTCCCATGCCAGGGGAGCGAAGGGATCGCCGTCATAAAGCCAGGTGGAGAGACTGCGGAACATGGCCGCCAGACCGCGCGGGAAACGTCCGGTATTGTTTTCGCGCAGATCAAATTCCACGCTGTTCACTGCCGCTTCCACAGCTTTGGCCGGAATGCCGCTTTCCGCCAGTTCCGCCAGGGTGTCAAGCACCAGTTTTTCCACCTCGTCCCCGTCTTCAGGCCGGATGGAGCGCAGGCCGATGGAATAGTAGGCCTGGCGCAGATCCGTTTCCAGTCCCGCGCCGGAAATGTCGTCACCCAGACCGGATTCCATGAGCGCCTTGCGCAGGGGAGAACCGGGCAGAGCGGCAAGGATGTGATCCAGCATTTCCAGCGTCAGCATTTCTTCCACATCGGAGCTTTCACAGAGCAGCCAGTTTATCGTGACGTGGGCCTGACGGGTGTTGTCCTCTTCCGCATGGCCGCTTTCCGCCGCCGCATAGGGAATTTCCAGCTTGCGTTCCTCGCCGCGCGGAACCTGGAGGGGAACGGAGGAATCCGTCTCACGGCGTCCATAGCCGGAAAGGGCGCTTTCCAGCCTTGCCAGCCGGGCGTCTTCATCGTCGTCTCCCCAGAAGAAGAAGCGGGCGTTGGAAGGATGATAATAGGCGCTGTGAAAGGCGCGGAACTCTTCATAACTCAGGTTCAGCACCTCGGAAGGGTTGCCGCCGGAGTCGAGGCTGTACAGCATGTCCGGGAAGACGGCATGCTGGGATTCTTCCATCAGCACGGAATCCGGGGAGGAATAGACTCCTTTCATTTCATTGAAGACCACACCCTTGTAGCTCCAGCGGCCTTCCTCATCCACGTCGATATGCCACCCTTCCTGACGCAGCACGTCCTCGTCGATGCGGGGATGGAACACGGCGTCGATATAGACGTCCACAAGATTATAGAAATCCCGCAGATTGGTGCTGGCTACGGGGTAACAGGTCTTGTCCGGAAAGGTCAGTGCATTGAGAAAAGTCTGGAGCGAACTTTTAAGCAGCTCCACGAAGGGTTCCTTCACCGGATATTTTTCCGAGCCGCAGAGAACGGAGTGTTCCAGAATGTGCGCCACGCCGGTGGAATTTTTGGGCGGAGTGCGGAAACTGACGCCGAAGGACTTGTTTTCGTCGTCATTGAGAACGGAAAGCAGCTCCGCGCCGGTGACGTCATGCTTCCAGAGGCGGACGATCCCGCCGACCTCCTCAAGTCTCTCTTCCCGCAGGAGGGTGAAACCGTGTGCATGCAAGGGGGATTCTTTCATCAGAGATTCCTTTGTGGTTTGAAATCTCCCTCTTCAGGGGGAACGTGTGCTGGACAGGCTGGCAAACCGGTGAAATCTTTTCCCGGGCCATTCCTCCAGGGAGGGCAATCCGCATGCATCCTCTCTGCGGCTCGGCAGCCGGCGGACGGGGCGGTGCGGATTGAAGCGCTTTTCCGGCAGCCGGTCTGACCCGCAGGGTTCCCGTCTCCGCCGGAAGAGTTTTGTCACAAACAAGGGCGGCCTGCGGCCGCCCTTGCAAGATGTGTATGAATCGGGAAATGTCGAGTCTCAGCAGTTGGCCGCGCGCAGGGTTTCTTCCACCAGTTCAAGAGACGGCGTGGCGTTTTCATCCAGCCCGCACAGGGAGCGTACGGCCAGCATGAGCATGTCGAAGGGTAGGGTCATTTCGGACTTGCCGTCCGTAACGGAACAGGAATCACCCTGAACCGCGATGCGGTAGGCCCGGCGGCTGCGTGTTCTGCCCGCGCCGCTGGCTACGGAATAAACCTGTTCGTTCCCTTCCGTAACATAAAGTTTCTGGTGGGTGAGCACGCCGCTGTCCTCGTCAAACCAGGAGGCTTCAGAAAAGAGCCTTCCCCGGAAGTCCAGAACGGCGCCGTTATCGAGCGTCAGGGCGACGTTTTCCATCGTGGTGGCAGCCGATTCCGTCATGCTGTTCTCCTTAGTAGGGCCTGAAGGCCGCGCGGGAAGGCGGTTAAAAACGCTGTGCTGGTTTTAGCACCCGCCTTTCGGTACTGTCAACTCGTGGCAGGATGATAAGCAGCCGCGGCTGAAGACTGCCGACAACGTCATTTTGCCAACTGGGGCATTTCGCTGTTGAAATGCTCCACGAAGCCGGGCAGGGCGGGACTTCGCCGCGATATCCCCCTTTCCGGCGCCGCAATTCACTTGCGGCGTGCAGCTCCGGCTTCACGCCTGAAGCCGGCGGGCCGGAACACAGGGGCTGGCCGGCAGATATTTTCAAACGCAGAACGCAATGGCAGTCGCAGACTCCGCGAAGCGTGCGGGGGCGTCAGCCCGGGACGGGGGGGATTTCTCCGGAGTGTCGAAAGGCAGGGAGGCGATGGTCAGGCGTGTTTCAGGAATGCCATGACTTCTTCGGGAGAACGCACTATGCCGATATGAGCCGTTCCCGCGAGGTCATCAGGGCTTTGGAAGCCGAAACCATACAGCGCGGCCAGAAAGTCAATGCCCGCTTCTTCCGCGCCGCGCGAATCGAACGAACTGTCGCCGATCATCAGGGCATGTTCACGCTTCGCGCCGAATTCCCGCAGACATTCCAGCATCATGTCCGATTTTTTTCGGCAGCCTTCCGTATTGTTGCCGCGAACGACATGGATGAAGCGATCCAGCCCGAAAATGCGGCAGACTTCTTCCGCCGCGTCCTGTTTCTTGTTGGTCGCTACGGCATGCCGGACGCCCATGGCTGCGCTCTGTTCCAGCACGGCGAACAGGCCGTCGTAGACGCGCGCCCTGCGGATGCCTTCCGCGGCGTAGTGAGCGCGGTAGATGTCCGTGGCGCGCTGCGCTTCGGCTTCCGGCAGGCCGCACAGGTGATGAAAGGAGTGCTGAAGCGGGGGACCGATGAATTCCCTGATGCGTTCTTCGGGCACGGGCGGCAGGCCCATGTCCTGCACGGCAAGACGCACGCATCCGAGAATGCCTTCGGAACTGTCAATCAGGGTGCCGTCCATGTCCCAGAGCAGGACGGAACGGGAAGGGGATGTCAGGGGCATGGTCAGTCCTGTGTGGAGTCGGAGGATGGTTCGGAGGGGGCGTGTCCCCCGCTTGTATCGGCGGGGAGGGCAGCGGGCGTTTTAAACTGCATTTCATACAGACGGCGGTAAAGGCCGTCGGGCAGATTCATCAGCTCGTCATGCGCGCCCAGTTCAGCGAGCCGCCCTTCGCTGATCACGGCGATGCGGTCGGCGTTGCGCACGGTGGACAGTCGGTGCGCGATGACGAACACGGTCTTGTCTCTCATCAGGTTGTCGATAGCCTGCTGCACCACGCGTTCGGACTTGTTGTCCAGAGCGGAGGTGGCTTCGTCCAGCACCACGATGGGGGCATTTTTCAGAAAGGCCCGAGCAATGGCCACACGCTGCTTCTGACCGCCGGAGAGCAGGATGCCGCGCTCTCCTATTTCGGTATTGATCCCGTCGGGCAGGGAGGACACAAAGTCGGTGAGATAGGCGCAGTCAAGCGCGCGGGCGATGTCCTCGTCCGTGGCGTCCGGGTTGCCGAGCAGGATATTTTCCCGAATGGTGCCCGCAAACAGAAAGTTGTCCTGAAAGACCACAGCGATATGCGCGCGCAGGGATTGCAGCGTATAGTCGCGGATGTCCCTGCCGTCAATCCTGACTGCTCCTTCCGTCACGTCGTAGAAGCGCGGCAGCAGGCTGACCAGCGTGCTCTTGCCGCCGCCGGAGTTGCCCACCAGAGCCAGAGTTTCGCCAACCTTCACATCCAGATTGATATCCCGCAGCACGGGGCGGCCGGGCTGGTAGGAAAAGCCCACCTTTTCAAAGGTGATGCCGGAACGCACGGAGCGAAGTTCTTCCGCGCCTTCACGCTCCTGAAGCGTCAGGGGACGGTCAAGAATGTCGAAGATGCGTTCAATGGCCAGAAAGGAATTCTGCACGGCAACGGCATTGTTGCCGACGCTCTTCAGCGGTGTGTAGAGCATCAGCAGCGCGGTGATGAACGAAACGAAATTGCCCGAGGAAATGGTGCCGTTGACGATGAGCCAGCTGCCGAGAGCCACGGCCAGCCCCAGCCCTATGGATACGACAACATGCATGAAGGGCGACAGCCATGCCGTGCGGCGGGTCATGGCCAGAGAAAGCTGGAAGACATTTTCAAGAATATCGAAAAAACGGGTTCGCTGATATTCCTGAAGATTATATGCGGTAATGGTTTTGTTGCCCGCAAAGGTTTCATTGTAGGTTGTATTGATGGCGGTTACGGAAACGACATTCTTTGAGACCAGACTTTTCAGCAGGTGCTTGACTTTCGCCAGCGGGGCAACCGCGATGAAAAGTATGATGACGGCCATGATGGAAAGCTGCCATGAATTATAGAACAGAACGCCTATCAGCGCGATGGAGGAGAAAATGCGGGTCAGAAAGCTCTTGAGATTGGAGATCAGGCCTGCACAGGCTAAATCCGCATCTCCGTTGAAGCGGAAGATGATTTCCCCGGAGGTGGAACTGTCAAAAAAGGCGGGTTCAAGAAGCAGCAGCTTTGAATACAGTCTTTTTTTCAGGGACATCGTCAGCCTGCCGCCGACCCAGGTGCTTGCATATGCGGAGAGAAAGTTGAGCAGTCCCTGCACGGTGGTGAAGGAAACGATCAGAACAGGGATATACCAGGGCGAGGACATGTCCTTGCCCACGACGACCACATCCGTATACGGCTTCAGAAACAGGGCGATCGCGGCGTCAAGCGAGCCTATGGGAATGGTGATCAGAACCGACAGCAGCGCTGGCAGCCAGATAGGCCGTACAAACGGCCACATGCGGCGGTAGTTGACGACGAACTGATTGGCGAGAACAGCTTTTTTTATATCTGGTCTGGGCATGGAAACCTTTTATGGATAAAGGGCGCTGAAGCTTCTTTTAAAGTGCCGGATGCCGCGCTGTCAAATAAGCTTCAGATTTTATGCGGCGGATAGAGGGATTGAAAGACTCTGATACCGCAGACGTACCATTTTTTCCTGCCGTGGGAAATACGGGTGTGGAAGAAAAAATGCCGCAGGCAGGCCTTGCGGTAGCTCCTGACGGCCTCCGCCCAGGGGGTGAGAGCGAGGTAGCGGAAGTATTCCTTTCTGTAGGGCGCGCGGCAGCCGGGCAGCCAGGGCTTGCGGGCTCCGATGAAGTGGATGATGTTTGCCGTCCGGCCCAGTTCGTTGAACCCGGAAAGTCTGGCCTGCCGCGTGCCGCAGACCTGGGCGTCCCAGGTCCTGTCCAGAAGGCCGAGGCTCTCCTGGCAGATGACATTCAGCACGTCCTGATCATGCATGAGAATCTTGTCCGCGTGTTCCCGGATAAAGGCAAGACAGCGGGCTTCAAGATCCTGCCGCCGCCATTGCGCAAGGTTGAAAAGCAGAACTCCTGAGCAGACGTAGTTGGCAAGGGTGAGGCGGGGAGCATGGCGTTCCGCATCGATATCAATCACTCCCTTGAGAGAAAATCCCTGCATGTCATCGGCATATAGCGGCGCAAGGCTGGAGCGGCATATGACATCACAGTCCAGATAAATAATTTTTTCCATACTCGGGAGAAGACTTGGCAGGATGATGCGATAGTAAGCGGCCAGGCTGATGTGTGCCGGCCCATCCGTATCCAGAGGAAAGTTCTGGAACAGGGAGATATCCACGGCCAGAAACTCGATTTTGAATGGGGCCAGATTCTGCAGACTTTCAAGTCGGCTGCGGTTTTCCCGTGAAATGCCACCATCAAGGATATGAAAAAACAGCTCGTCTTCCGGTGCCTTGTTGACGAGAATGGAAGCGATGGTCACGCCCAGATGCCGGGCGTATTTGTCATCACTGGAGAGGCAGATGTGTATGGACATAATAGATAGGCTCAAGGTTACTAAATATCAATTAATCCAACTGGTCTGCGTTTGATTTTTAATATAGGAATGATACCAAATAACTTCCAGATATCATATGTATAGGTATGGATAATTAATAGAATAGGAATTCCAAGAAATTTTATATGAGATGATTTTTTTATATACATCTGCGCCATAGCCCATAGTTCAGGATTTTCTCGGTGCGCAAAATCAAGTACTCCCAATCTGCTTGCCTCAAGAGTTTTTTTATATTTATGGGATGTATTCCCAGGCCAGCATCGATAGAGGAATAAGATTTCAGGTAAAACAGCAAATTCGGTAAATGGGATCATCCGACAAAATAATGCATGATCTTCGCAAGGAAAGAAGATTTTCTCATACTGCAGAGCATATTTTTTTAAAATTGAACTTCTCAGCATACAGGCAGGATGACAGAGACGGCACCATACCATTAAAGATTTTTTGATACTCAGATCATCCAGTGGAAAGTCCGTGATTTTTGAGGAATCCGGACTGCCCGCTTGGCAGCAGACAAAGCCTACTTCAGGATGAGTGTCCAGATAGGCGGCTTCTTTTTCCAGACGCTCCGGCAGGGAAATGTCGTCATGATCCATAACCGCAAAATATTCGCCGTGTGCCATATCCATCAATCTATTGCGAGACTCTGAAATACCAAGATTTCTTTCGTTGACATCGTAGATAATACGCGGATCATCGTAAGATTTGATGACCGATTCCACGGAGGGATCAGTGGATGCATCATTGAGAATGAGAAACTCGAAGTCTGTGAATGTCTGATTCAGAATGCTTTCTATGGCTTGGCGAAGATGAGCTTCTCGGGTATTGTACACAGGCATGAGTACGGAGACTTTGGGCACAGCGACTCCTAAGAATGTTTTATGTTATTAAAATATGTAGTAT
>ENA-UEOJ01001795-UEOJ01001795.1-human-gut-metagenome-genome-assembly--contig:-NODE-1795-length-14077-cov-4.961714_pt1 | contig 14077 bp, 9 predicted proteins | sample MGYA00242885_ERZ507886 | MGnify/ENA primary metagenome ERZ507886 (study PRJEB26167, sample SAMN06115505) | human gut metagenome | host: Homo sapiens | place: China:Anhui | collected 2015-08-07 | study... | reverse complement strand
GGATCGGAAGCCAATAAATACCAATTATGGAATACCGAAGAATATCCCACTGTATGGGGTACGGAAGCCTCCGAAGCAAATCCGGGAGAAATTCTCTTCGAAATAGTCAATACTACTACCGAAAGCCCCGGCAATGAAAGTATGGGATATCTAACTTCTCCAAAAGGATATCAAGATATGTGCATTACAGTCAGTTTTTATCACCATCTGTTAGAAACGCCTAATGATGTACGCATTAAGTTATTAGTTAATCAAGACAAAAAAGTAATGTATTTGAATAAGTATCAACCACAACCTGGAGAAAATATTATGGATGCCAATATTCCTATAGTACGTCTTTCCGAAACTTACTTAAATGCAGCCGAAGCAGCCGTGAAAAACGGAGATGCAACACCTGCAAAATGAAATCCACCCCGTCCGAAACACGACATTTACCACTACATTTATAGTCATGCAGACTTTTGTTTTGGATTACAATACGGATATCATACGTCTTCTCAAAGCGTTTCATCAAATCGGCAAAACGGATATCCTCAAAGCAAATCAATCCCTCTTTCCAACGATAATCATCCAAGTTACGGATCGATTCCACCACCATTTTACCTCCCGTCCATTCCGCTTTCTGCATCGGAGCAAGCCGGATGGAAGGACCAGGCTCCATTTTATTTGTTAACTCAATGGAACCTTCCAGCAGGGCAGCTGAAAATTCGCAATCCGACTCCGCCTCATTCACCCGAACATTAAACTCCGTCCCCAAAACTTTTATATCACATTTCTTTGTCTGTACGACAAATGGATGTTCCACATCTTTAGATACATCAAAATAGGCTTCACCTTTCAACGACACACGGCGGATATCCTCACTAAAAGAGGCCGGATAAGTCATTTCACTACAAGCATTCAGCCAGACATTCGTCCCGTCGGACAGGGTGAGGTTCGCCCGCTGCCCCGGAGGAACGACGATCTTGTTCATCTCCAATACAGGAGCCGGTTTTCCCACATTATTAGATATGTATAGGACAGACACTAGCAATACGGAAATTGCAGCAGCGATCTTCAGCGATTCTCTGATAACAAAAGGCAGGCTGAAACGGTGACCGGATTGCACCATGCTGCTATTTTTCGTCTTATGCAACAACAGCACATCAAAATATTTCCGCTCCCTTATCAGCTCTTCCCGATTCTTATTAGAAGCATCCACCCAATCGCAAACAGCCTCTTCCTCTTCAAAAGAGGCTGTTCCTGCAAAAAATCGATGTAATACATTTCTGTCCATACGTTATATAAGCACCTCTCGAAAGCAACCCCCTAAAATTTTATCCGAATATTTTCACCTTCCTTTATTTTCCGGTTGCTGATCGTTTTTCCGTCTGCGATAACGGCAACTTGCAGTTGATCGCCAAGACGCTTCACTTCAATATCGAATACTTGATTGAACGCGCAAATCTTACGCAGGTTCATATGATCCCACTCTTGCGGCAGGCGGGGAGTAAAGACAAACGAATTCAGGCCGGTCGGACGAATGCCGAACATCCCTTCCGTAATGATACGGCAATACAAACCGCTTTCGGCAGACAGATGGCGCTGGTTGCCTTCCGGCCATGCCTCGATTGCATAAGGGACATGTTCACCCAACAGACGCTGGGAAGAATAGAATCTCAAATAATCGGTAGCCTTCTCCGTCTCACCGCAAGCATACACGCCACGCAACGCATACAAGGTGGAGCGATCCCAGAATGTTTCACTTCCGGCCTGCGTCAGCAAACCGTTCTCCGTCCACAGGCGCGGAGAGAACAACGCCTGGATGGTCGCATCTTTCCGATCCTGTATCCCGACCGTGAGCGGAATGCAGATCCAAGAACGCAGGACATCATTTCCTTCATAATATTTATAGGTATCAAATCCTTCGACGGTCCCGCCGAAATAGCGGTCGATATTTTTCTTCAGGGCTGTAGCCTGGCGAGCATAGGCTGCAACCGGCTTACCTAAATCCTTCCCTAAATAACCTGCTGAGATCAAAGCATCATAATATAAGGAAGAAGTACAAAGATTTGCTTTCCCTGCTGGGAAACGGTTTTCCAGTTCATCCGCATCGGAAGCCACAACACCACTCTTGTTCAAATTGCGCCGACAATATTCCAAGCACCATTCGATCAATGGCCACAACTTTTCGGCTTCTGCCTTATCTCCTTTGGACAAAGCATAACGGGAAGCACCATAAGCGACCATCGCCGCATCGCCACGATCACCGGCTCCTGCCCAAACATCAATGCCTTCCGCTATGATCGAGCTAGGCAACGGCTTGTATTCCGGATTCATGAAGCGGGCAAAATGTTCATACGAGCACAGTGCGGAACGGTTTCCGACCTCATATCCCAAATAAGGGAAGAAAGGGTTGATATATTCCGCCTGGTCGTTTGCCCAGATAGCAGCATAGTAGGATTCGCCTCCGGGGCCATGCATAAGGCCTCCTTTCGTATCGTAAATACTTTCCGCTCCACGGATTTTTGCAAAGGCGAACATTGTATTGATGACAGGATCGGGCGTATCCAGAACCAGGTTATCCCAGAATCCGGCAATCAAATCCTGCCGGGCCTGTAATTCCCGGTCAATATCTAACGATAGCTCGCGCTCATCCTTTTTGTATCCGGCAAAAGTCGCACTGAACGTCAACTCCTCACCAGGTTGCAACTGACGAGCCACCTGTCCGTTGATAGTCGAAACTAATTTATAGCTGCCATCCACCCCTTTCGCGGCATCTGTCTCGACAACAGAGCGTGAAGAAGGGATTTCCACCGATATCGCAGATTCACCTATATTCCGTAAAATATATTTTTCACAAAAAGCCGGATTCGAAACGGAAGGAAACAAGATACGTGTCAAGCCGAGTTTTCCCTTACGGGGAAGTGTGTATTCGCTCTGGACGACCATCGTGCCGTTCAACGTAACCTCCTTTACTTTCTCATTCAGCAAAGACTGCCCGTTTACCTCGACCATATCCGTCACGTTCCAGGCAAAACGACGCATCAAGCTGGCATGAGTATTATTCGGAATCGTGCGTAGCATCGGCCATACCATACTTCTGTTCAGCATAAAGGCGCCGTTTGCATCGACTCCGTAGCGAAGCACGGTCGAAACTCTCAACCCACTCATTTCAATATGATCCTCATGCGGAACCCGCTCATCCACCTGCCAGGTAATACCACCGGCAGAATTAATAGCCCAGCGATCGGCTGCCGATACGGAGAGGCAGCTAATCCATAAAAAAGATAAAAGGCAGTAAATCTGTTTTCTCATGTTACTTAATCAATAATGTGTTTTTCAAATTTCTTTTATAATAAGCACCTCAAAAGAGATATCCCCTAAAAAAATATCATTTTTTCTGAAATACTTTTGTTTCACATGAACAAAACAATCGTCATATAATCCTTCAACTTCACTTTCAATATCTTCAATGCTTTGGATATGTGGAACTCCACACTCTTGACGGAAAGCGAGAAATAGGCAGCGATTTCCGGGTATGTTTTATTTTCATAGCGGCTCATGATAAAGATCCGGCGGGTTTTGTCGGACATCATTGCCAATGCCTCATCCACGAGCCGTCCGGCCTCCGAACTGAAAATTTCCTGAGGATCGCAGGCTTCAAGGGTGGCAATCCTCAGACTATTCACCCGTTGCTGATGCTCCTGGATACGTTGTTCCACATCTTCGCGGACACGAAGATGACGAAGGTAATTCAGACATTTATGTTTGATCGCTTCCAGGATATAGGCAGGAATATTCGAATCGGAAGAAAGAGAATGGCGATTTTCCCAATAATACATGATTCCCTCAACAGCAATATCTTCCGCTGCCGCTTCATCTTGCAGGTACGTATTGGCGAAACGCACAAACAATCCGTGGTAATCGGCAAACAATTTATTAAAAGCTTTTATCTCCGAGGCTGTTTCCATAATGTCTCTTTTCGCCGATAAAGATAGTACAAAAAACGCTGTTTCCAGACTGTTATTTTAGAAAAACAATCTGAAAACAACGTTTATATCTCCTCTCTCGTTTATGCGAATCAGAAACCCATGTTTTCAACCGCTTATTTTACTTTTTCGAACCAAGGCAGGCGTTCCAGAGGAGCTGTCACTTCAATCGTTTTCGGTCCCTTGAACTTCTTACCCGTATCGTCTACCCATACACCTTCTGGCAGCATCACTTTGCGCGTGTGTTCCTTGGTCAGTACCGGGGCAACCAGATATCTGTCACCCAACATGAACTGATCCTTGCAATCAACGAACCCCTGGTGCGGAAACGCATATTCCATATGCCGGATGATCGGCTCACCGGTCTTTGCGGCATGATACGCCTGTTCCAGAATATATGCTCCCATCTTCTCATGCAGACGGGCATAATCACGGCAAATCGCCAGATGCTTTTCATCGAGGATGCGCCAAGGAGCCACCGAGAATTGCATCATCGGCATCAAGGCATGTACCTGGCAGGAACGCACGATCAACTCTTGATCGAGCTTCGTCTGGTCTACTCCCAGGAAAGAGGCGAACTGGCCTCCGCCGATCATATCCGGACAGGCATAGGCATATCCCAGCAAACCGGCAGCAATCATATCAGGGATCAGCAGGCCGACCGCATTCCAAGAGTAATCTTTATCACCCAGACGCTGAACCAGCGCTTCACCTCCCATCTTCCATCCGGCACGATATTCGTTAAACGGGAAATCCAACCCGATCTTCGCCCAATACCGGCACATATCCACTGAAGTAGCCGACTTATCGTAAAACTCCAGTTCCGGATCGTTATAATGACCGATATCACCGGCATCAAACTTGAAACCATCCGCCCCATATTTCTCCTGCATGCCGCGCAATTGTTGTTTCAGATGTTCGGCAGCGGCCGGATTGCTAAGGTCATAGCAGGCACTATAACCGTTCCACCACGGAATGATGGCCGCTTCATTCGTCCCCCTTTTTTTGATCAGGAATCCTTTCTGCTGAAGCTCACGAAACTCCGGGCTATCCGGACTGACGAACGGGCAAATCCAGAACATGATCTTGAATCCCTGTCTGTGCAGACGATCAATCATTCCTTTCGGATCAGGAAAACGTTCGGGTTTAAAGTCGAAATTGCCATAATATTTCTGCCAGTTGTCATCCACCATGAACACGCCGACCGGAAAATCATTCTCCAATACATGACCCGCATATTTCAGGATATCCTCCTGATTCTGGTTATACATCAGTTCGATCCAGGTATTATACTGCGGCATGGAAAAGAACAACGGATCCGGCAAATCACCGGAAGGTGGGAAATGTTTGGCAGAAGCAGCCATATAAGCATCCTTCAACGTACGGCCCGCCAATACCGGCTCCATCTTCTCATAATCGGAATACAAACGCAACTCTCCATTCTCGACCTGAAAAGAAAACGGCTTGTCACTCCAAATATACCGTCCCTCCGAAGAAAGCAGAAGCGGCACGTTCTGATTGTTCAGGTTCTCGGCAGAGAGGTCGAACAAACGCAAGTCACCTTCAAAAGGCATCTTCGATCCCAAGCCGACTGCACCGCCCCACCATTTCTCTCCTTCGAGAGACGTTATTTTCGATTCGTACTTGCTCGCAGCAAAGCAGGGCAATGCCAAGAGAACCAAGAAAAGGAGACAGATTGATTTACGTGTCATAATATATTCAATGTTGTTATGTTATTTGCCGAATATTTCCACAAATATACGTTTTACTGTCGAAATACAATCTCCTTCCGGTTCGCTCGAATAAACATTTGTTGCTTTCGTCCAGCGTTCCTCGATTGCATAAAAGTCGATAGCCGCCGTTTTTCTGCCATCCAAAAGCCGAGTCTGATAATCGAACCAGGTTTTCCAGCGCATATAATAGAAATCTTTCAGGATACCATTCCATTCGCGATGGGCATAATCGCGCAAGCCGCCTTCGTCGGCCGCCAATCGGTTACCCCAAGTCGTAATCTGTACACGGGCATTCCACTCGTACAATTCCTTTTCTTCAGGAGTACCTCCGAGGCTGCGGGCACGAGCGATCCAGGTTCCAACCTTAAATTCAGGACGCGTTGCCAGCAATTCGTCCTGCAACAGGATCAAACGCAGGAAACGGTCGGAAGCATCCTTATACAACTTTTTGTCGCCAGCGGCAAAAGCGGCCTCAACAACCTTCTCCGTAAGACGTCCTTTCTCGGCGATCGCCTGGCGGACGATATCGACCAAATCATACTCGAAATTATTGTTTCCCTTGAACTCATCGGCTACAGACACCATCATAGCGGCAGCACGAATCACATCGTTCGGATCATAATAGTCTTTCATCTCCGACCAGCTTGAAACCTGATACGGATGTTCGGTAGGACGGGCACAGAATACAGATTCATGAGTTCCCTGCTGCGTATTTGCATCCGGACAGTTATAGATGGAATTGCTCAACAGTATCCAAGCGTCCTGCACCGTGGGATTGCTCTTTCCGTAACGGGCAACCGTATACTCCCTCAACCACTGATCCTTGTCGAAACGCTGCGGACACCAAGGCAGTTCCGTCAACAGTTCGAACATGACCGGGTTGTTTTCGCTCCCCTCCATCGTCATGCCGACTCCTTTCAGCGTTTTACCGAACGGACTTTCCTTCGCCTTATAGAACTCGTCGATCACGTGCTTCAGCTTCCCGTGTAATCCAACGTTCCCACCATAGTTCAGCAACATACAATAAATCCAGTCATGCTGTCCGAACCCGTCCTTCCGGTACCAAGTAGATGCAGGATCTCCCCACTGCGGACGGCTTTCCGCGAACAGATCCAACACGATCAGATCTCCCGCCTCCAAATTTCCGATCATCTGCGGACGCGGGTTCGCCTGCCATGCCTGAGCCACCCAGACAGCTTTCGGATTATTTTTCTTCATTGCCTGCATAATGGCCTTTCCAGCTGCATCCAGATCCACGCCGGCCACACTTCCGCCTTCATGGAACGGGTCCATACTGTAATAGTCCGCTTTGCCGTACAGCTTGTTCATCTCCTTATAATATAAGGAAGCGATCTCCTCGAAACGCGGATCTGTCGGTTGCAAAAATGCCGGACGGCGATATCCGTTCCATAATCCCGGATCAGAGACATTCAAACCTAACTTCTCTTTTGCATTATGAGGAACCATACCGGAGTATCCGGGGAATACCGGTTCGATACCATATTCACGCATCCGCTTCACGATCCGTTTCTGCAAAGCGATCTGCTGCTTATACCAACTATCCGGATTCGGGCCGCCCCAACCTTCCAAGTTGTTCATCAACCACCAAGCCTGGAAACCGGGACCGGCTACAAAATCGTTGATTTCTTCCTTCGTATAGCCTAACTTGCTCAGCACATTGTACCAAACGCCATCCGTCCCGACCATCGCCAATGGCAAGTTAATGCCATGCAACGCCATCCAGTCGATCTCTTTCTCCCAACGCGTCCAATCCCAAAAGGCCATCGTATAAGAGAAGGTACAATAGTTGAAGTCATAGCGGTATTTCATATCCGTCTCATGACGTTCTTTCTGCTTCACTGCCGGCAATACCTCCGGCAATTCGGCCTGCATGCCATTCCAGGAAAGATGAATTCCGACATGATATTTCAGATACCAGTTCAGCCCGGTCGCGATACTCACATAATTATTACCCCGGATCACGACCTTGTCACCTTTCTGGTCGAGTTCGAAAAAATCGACAGGAGATTTCACCTGTTCAATCATAAATTTACGCGACGCACCTTTGTCGATACGTTCCAGCAACCCTTCGATAGGGGAAGCCGCTTTTACGACAAGCGCAACCAGCAACATGCCGAGGATATGGATGATTTTCATTTGACAGAGATTTTATTCATTAAGATATTGACGCCATACTTTCCGTCAGGAGACACCCACCACTGCGTATCGCCGTTTGCACAACGGATCGCAAAACGATTGTCATACTGCAAACGGGCGGAGCCGTCGGGAATCCATAGGCCGAGGCTGTACATTCCCTTTGCCAGACCAAGCGGAATCTGCAAGTCGGTAGAAATCGTATGCAGGAGCGGAGTGCAGGAGCTGTCGCCCGTTTCATACGGTTGCCAGTCATTCACATTCGCATCCGTCAAGGCGACATGGCAAACCTTACCGGACTCGTCAATCAAGACCAGATAGACAGGATGTTCATTAAACAAAGTCGAGAAACCGCGGTTTATCAAAGATATTTCGACAGGATTAGCCTGTCCGGCAAGCAAAACCGCCGGAGCCGTCATCTCCTGCAACTCGATACGGTAACCGAGATGGTCCCGGATATAATCGAATACATTCCGTTCCGCTACAGAGCCATCTTTCCTGATGAAATACCCATCCGACACCGGCATCTTGTTCTCCCGCAGGAATTCTGTGGAAACAGGAGTTTCCTTCCAGTACATCATCGAATACTTATCTTTCGTATTCTTTTCCTTATAGTTATGAATCACGCTAAGAGAAGTGAAATGTTGCAGGAACAGGCGGCGTGCCGTTTGCAATCCATCAATGATCCACCCGGCTTCAGGATTATCGGGGTCCTCATTCATGCTCCAGGTTCCCCAAGGTAATTCTCCGTCGACCGGAAAACAAGGAGACTCACGCACAATCTGCTCATAAGCAGGCGTACCTTCTGACATTCCGCCATCCCACTGATGCTTTTTGATCACAATAAAGTCGTCATGGAAAGAAATCCGTTTATAATCATTAGAAGCCGTATCCAGCAGGTTCTTATATTCGGGAACCCGTATCTGGACAGCCCGTCCTTCCGGTGTCATCCGGCAGATATGTTGCAAAATAGTCCGTTTCGTATCGTCCGACTTTTCGAGACCATGAAAAGAACTGTGCCATTCTCCCCAAGCACCGATCATGCCAGCCTGTACAACCTGAATCACATCCTTATTCTCTTCAAGGAAAGGCTTGAGCTGTTCCGTATGGCGAATGATGTCTTCCAATGTAGGACCAGTAGCCGCCCGCCCCAAAAACTGGGTTTCATAAGCAAAACGGAGGACCGCTTTCTTGCCTAAGGACCTTAATTTGTCAAAGAAAATACCCATTGTCCGAAAATCCTCTCCTGTCAACTCTTTTCCGACTGCTCCCGTCAAATAGAAGTAGGTCTGAACCAGTGATACGCTATCGGAAGCATAGAGTTCGGACTGTTCTTCCAGATAAGAAGTGATATCAGGATATTCTTCGGGAGCCCAGACATAGTTCTTTTCCGTTACATCCAGTGCCACTTCAAGTCGGAATCCTCTTTCGGGGTTATACAGCCCTTCCATTCCAGCCGGATCATCCGCATAAATACCCCGGAAAGTACGATGCTGCACCCCGGAATCGCAAGAGGTGAAAAATCCAAGCATCAATGCGGAAACCAGCATAAAGGTCGCAATGTTTTTCATATCAATCGTTTTTAGTTGTTGTTATAATCAATGTAGCCTCCTGCCCTTTCAGCAAGCCATCCGGCAGACCGGTAATCTTCCCATTCACGATAACTGTTCCGGCATCCTGAACCAAGCGCAAAGCTTTATCATCCAACGGTTCCCATTCCACAAACTGCTGTGTTACCGTCCCGTCGTTATAATGCACATTTACAAACGAAGGCGTGTATAACAACTCGCGTGTCACATGTCCGTCAATATCGCGCAAGGTAGCTTTTCCTTCGGATACCTGCAAGCGTGCCGGCTCGATAGAAGTGATGCGTAACTCATTTTCCGGTACTGCCTGACAGCCTTCGGGTATCTTCTTGTACATGCGGATATAGTCGATATCGAAACTCTTCGGATACGGGACGGAAGGATCGTAAGTCCCTGTCCAGCCGTTCTTCGCTTTCCGATTGTCATAGAAAGAGATAATCTGAACCAGCGGATAAGTGATCGTCGCCTTATGCGTCATCACCTGTATGCCATCCACATACACAGTCACACCTTCCGGTGTCCAGTCGAAGCCATATACATGAAACTCTTCCGCCAATTTCTTATTAGCGAACCAAGGATGTTCCGTGTGATACTGGATCGTCGAGTCTTTCCAGCTGTGTACGGTAGACCAGATACGATTGACATCAGTCCCCAATATTTCAAAGATATCGATCTCGCAACTTTGGTTCGGATCATCTTCAAACCCGATCAACCACCAGGCACAATGCACCCCGCCCCCAGCTTGCATCTTGGCACGCATTTCATAATAGCCATACTGGTTTATTTGTGTAGCTTCCGTCTTGATCGAATGAAGGGCTTTCCTTTTCGGATCATAGTGATGCATACCGGTGCGGCTGGCACTCATAAAACCTGATATATACATTCCCTTATCAAACTCATTTTTTGAATCCCGGTCGATCGTCAACCGGACCACCCCGTCTTTCATCTCATACGTCGGTGTACAGACAGTCCGGTCTTTCGGCCAAGAAGGCAGATACTCAGGAATCCATTTCGTCCGGTCGATCTCTTTCCCTTCAAACTCATCGTGAAAAATCAAACGGTAACCCTCTTTCTCCAACGGGCTGGCGGGATAATCCTGCGCCTGTATGTTCTGTAAGCCGACCTGCAAAAGGAAACAGGCAAGAAGTGTACTGAATAGATATTTATTGCTCATGATATTTATTTGTTAACGGAGAGAAAAAAGGCCGCAAATGAAGCGGCCCTTTCTCAATTTAAATATAGACTCTAAAAGAATCGGATCAATAACCTGGATTCTGAACGATTTTGCCCTTACCTTCGTTGATTACAGCTTGAGGCAGCGGGAATAAAACAAACTCATCTTTAGTCGTCGTACAACCACGGTCTCTTGCATTCTGGATAAACTGTCCGTGACGGATCAGGTCGGAACGGCGGACACCTTCGAACCAAAGCTCATGCCCTCTTTCATCCAATACTTTCTGCAAGAAATCGTCTACTCCTTTTACATCACCCATTGTATATGGATTCAGCTTGGCACGTACACGAACTTGATTCAACAGATCCAGTGCTTCGGAAGTTACGGCATTTCCCTTACGAACAATTGCTTCAGAAAGCAAAGTCAGGACGTCTGCGTAACGGTAAACAACCAAGTCGATCTGGCTGCCGTCTCCTGTAGATTCGGGGTCTTCACCATATTTTACAGGTACAGCTCCAGAATAAAGGTTACCATGTTTGGCGATATCAGACTCTTCATTAAACAATACACCATCAGTACCTACATATTCGCCAACCAAAACAGACAGACGGTCATCACCTTCCTCAAAAGTACGGTAGAAAGGCCAAGGGACTTTATAACCATCCCATTTCTGGATAGAAGCATTCTTAGTCGGGTAGTTTCCCGGTAAAGCATGGTCATGCCACAACTGAAGATTTGTACCTCTTTCTTCCGTACAAGCAAAGATAATTTCCTTGTTCCCTTCATTTTCAAGCGTAAAGATATCTGCATATCTGTCCATCAATCCATAACCGTATTCGGCTTTCAACAATTCACGGCCGCATTCTTCCGCTTTCGCCCAATTCTTCTCATGCATGTAATACTTCATTAGAATCGTATACGCCAAACCTTTATCAAAGCGTCCGAACTGTGTCGTACGGGTAGGCAAGCCTTTCAATGATTCAGTCAATTCCGTTTCAATGAAATTTGTCATCTCTTCTTGAGTCGCACGCGGCTCAATTACTTCATCCAACGGATTCTTCAAATCTTCCAGTGTCGGAATTGGAATAGGCCCATAGAAATCATACAATAAAAATGCCAGCCAACCACGGCCTAAATGAGTTTCAGCCATCAGTAAAGCCTTCTTCTCGTCACTCATTTCTACATTTGAGATACGATCCAATGTCAATGTCATTGTACCCAAATATTTGGCATAATCCGTATAATTGAGAGTCGTATAAGAATGATTCGGAGTCCAGTTATGAGTTGTCAGCGGAATCCAGCTATCATTCACCCAACAACAAACAGCAATATCGGTTGACATATCACCAATAACCTGGAAACTGTGAGCCGTACTGAATACACCGCTATATTCCGCACTACGGAAAGGAGCATAAACACCTCCCACAACAAGCGCCTCCGCATCCTTTTCATTCGTCGGGAAAAAATCCGGATTGATCGCATCATATCTTTCCGAATCCAAATTAGTACATGAGGCCAATGCGCAACAGCACATTACTGTATATAATAATTTCTTCATGACTTTATCTTTATTTTTAACTGTTTATACTATTAGAATGTAATATCCAAACCGAAGCTGTAAGTACGAACATTCGGGTAAGCCCATTGCAACTGAGATGGAGCACTTTCTGAACTTGAAATGTCAGTTTCCGGGTCAAGACCTGTATACGGAGTGATTGTAAACGGATTGTTCACGTCGAAATACACACGTACGTTAGACAGAATATGTTTGCTGGTCTTAATAGGAATATTATAACCTAAAGTAATGTTACGACAACGGATGAACCAAGTCTTTTCATAATAATAGTCACCGACCCCATAGGCACTTTCAGTCTGGAAATATCCGGGTAACGTACCGTTCGGATTGCTGGAGGACCAAAGATCCGATATTGAAGTAGGCTGATTATAACCACGGCGCAAGTCATTAACGTTATTACTCAACCATTGTTTCTTATAACTTCCGGCAGAAAGCTTATCAAACTGTCCATAGAAATAAACATTGAGATCAAAGTTTTTCCAACGCAAAGTATTATTAAACCCAAATAAATATCCAGGGTCAGCAGATCCGTAAATCACTTTATCTGCATCATCCAACTTACCATCAGGCTTTCCGGTCTTCATCGGAATGCCATGCTTATCAACTTTAATGGAACCATCGGATTCATAAACATATCCGTCAATATCTTTGATCTTCACCTGTCCGGGTAATGCACCGGGCATATGGTCGATCGTTTCACCTACTTGAACCAAACCATCTGACAAATAACCGGAATAGTAACGCATCCATCCGTTATACTCATCATAAGCATTCGGTTTCCATTTCGGATCACGTTCTTTCCACTTGTCACGATAGAGAGAGAATGTCAAGTCTGATGTCCATTCAAAATCCTTATTACGGATATTAGTCGTATTGATCGTCAATTCAAAACCCTGACTCTGAGTCTTACCCACGTTCGCTTTGATTGCTGCCCACAACTCCTGAAATACACTTCGGTCAATAAAACGATTATCAATATCCGAAAAGAGCATTACCAGCATGTAAACAACCATTACGATGCCAAAGCTCTCCATCAGCTCTATCTTCATATTTGCGACGGATACATTTCGATAACCCACCAGCCACAGATAACCGCCCCCGAAATAACTTACGGCAAAGCATATCAGATCCGCCAGCAGTAAAATGATACTCTGAATTTTTTCTCTTGTCTGGTACATGTCAAGTCCTTTCCTGTTTCTTTTCCCCGGTTTCATGCCCAGGTGGCACTGTTTCTTCCTGTCATTTATTCTGGTAATAATATTCCGCACTGCGTTTTCCCAACGAAAAAATCAGTTTCCATTCCGTTTCGCGCGGAACAATAAACACACAGTCAAATCCCAGGTTCAGGTTCACATCGCACGTCCGGCGCAGTTTTAATGCATCGGCGACATCCGCTCTCGGATATCTTTTCAATTCCGCTGTGACCACAGTGCCGTCCGGCATCACTGCTTTTATATCAACTGGAAGTACCTTTCCATTCCATGTCCTTGCAAGTGCCCATCCACAACAGACCACACTGCCATCCTGATATTCCTGTCTGTCAATGTGATACAGAATCTTCCGCACTCTAAAAGGTACATTCTGCATTTCTTCTATCTGTACATTCCCTGCATCCTGCCTTAGCAGCTGCTCTAAGGGAACGATCTTTGTTCCCATCACACGCTGCATATTGCGCACCGGAACGCTGCCCTTTCCCAGATATGCCTGAAAATTCTCCTCCATCCTGCCAAACTGTTCTTTTAATTCCTTACTGATTCCGTAAGCTGCTAACAGCTCATCCAGCGGAGTGCCTTTTCCTCCCATGATCTGGTAATATGCAAAATAAAGTGCACGGTATAATACAAATAACTTTGGTACCGGAAAGAAAAACGTCCACTCATAAT
>ENA-UEOJ01001794-UEOJ01001794.1-human-gut-metagenome-genome-assembly--contig:-NODE-1794-length-14085-cov-3.449743_pt1 | contig 14085 bp, 10 predicted proteins | sample MGYA00242885_ERZ507886 | MGnify/ENA primary metagenome ERZ507886 (study PRJEB26167, sample SAMN06115505) | human gut metagenome | host: Homo sapiens | place: China:Anhui | collected 2015-08-07... | reverse complement strand
ATTGTTCCTATCACAACCCGCGGAATACGCGCCTGAACGATTGCCCCGGAACACATCTGACATGGCTCCAGCGTGATCGTACATATCTTTATTCTTTTCTATCCAGTCACGGTAAGACGGTTCGTTAAAGTCACCGCCGATAATCACTTTATACCCTGCTGCCAGGTCTTTCTCAGCCTGAGTGATAAACAAACGGATAGCATCGTCACGCTGGGAAGCAACGTTTACTTTCAGTATCTCTTCTACCGATGCCGGCAACGGTATTTCCTTCCAGGTAGAACCGTCATAGCCGCGGGCATTGTAGTATGCACAATCCAGATAATCCAGATGTGACGTGTAAACCGCTACCTTATGCCCGTTTACCGAACTGGTCAGGCGATAGATACTTCCGTGATCGTCTTTCTCGGGAAAAACAGTCAGGGAATCGGTGATAGGATGTTTGCTCAGCAGCCCCGTGTCATAACTATAAAAAGAATAATACGAAAGCCCCTTCTCTTTCAGCGAAGCACAGACGCGGGCTGTGAAATTCGTCTTATTGTAATTCCTGACTTCACTGAAAGTTACAAAGTCCGGTTTCAGGCGAACAATCTCATTGACAATGGCGTCATATCCTCCCGGTACCATCGTACCTTCCTGCCATACATTCCATTGCAGTACTGTAAATTCATTACTCTTCTGACTTCGTGCAAAGACGGAAACAAATAGTAAAAGTGTCGTAAATAGTAAGTTGGTTAATCGCATTTCATTTATTATTTAGCGTGATGTATCTTTAAATAGCTTTCCAGAAAGACTGAAAATCACGGTATTTGCCGTAGCAGACCAGTTCGTCTCCTTCTTCCACCTTTTCATCTCCGGGCAACTCATTTTTGACATGAAGCTCTGTCAGAGAAATGCCCAGACAATTAGTGACACTGTTCGCCCGCTTCAATGCGATAACTTTCAGATGAAACTCTTCATCCATATTCAGTTCATTCACAAAGTATCCTACAAACTTCTTCGGAACGGTAAACTTCACCACATAATAATCCTGGTCGATACGGAACGCTTCCATCGTCGCTCCAAAATCGAGCAACTGCACCAGGCTGCGGGCGGCATCCTCTTCCGGTGTCAGAATCTTCTCCAGACTGAAAGCCTCCAGCACCGCTTTGTGTACCGCATCAATGGCACGGGCAAAGATACGCGATACCTTTTTCTGCTTCAGCAATGCAACAACACGTATGGAGGCACCGAAATTCTCACCAATGGCAACAATGACGATATCTACACTATTCAAAGGCAGCACCGACAATGACTGCTCGTCCGTAGCATCAATGACAAAAGCGGTAGCAACCTTGTCTTTGATTGAATCTACACGGCTTTCACTGATATCCGCTCCAATAATCTCATGTCCCAATGCCGACAATTCCTCGGCAAGCACATGTCCGTAATTTCCTAAACCAATAATAATATACTTCATGATGTTAGTTTATGATGATGTTATCACTCGGATAACGGTATTTTGTATTCTTTTTCTGTTTGACGATTCCCAGCATCAGAGTGATCAGCCCCACACGACCGATAAACATCAGCAAAGATACCAGCAACTTACTCGCATCACACAGCTGAGGAGTCAGATTCAAGCTCGATCCTACCGTACTGAGGGCAGAAACACATTCGAAAGTCAGCGCCAGTAAAGAAGCCTCCGGCTCGAGTATGCTCAATATAAAGATAAAGAGAAACAGTACTCCCAGCGACATGACTACCGTCGCATTGGAACGCCGGATAGAATCGTGAGACAGTTCCCTGCCAAATACTTCCACCCGCTCACTCCCCCGCAATACAGCGACAAGATTCAGCACGACTACTGCAAAAGCATTCACTTTGACACCGCCTGCCGTAGACTGCGAACCACCGCCGACCCACATTAAGAAAAGATAAACCAGCAGAGTCTGCACACTCAAGGATGCCAGATCGACACTGCTGAAACCGGCTGTTCGCGGACAAGTAGCATTAAAGAAAGCTTGCGTCCACTTATCGGCGACAGGCATACCGGCAAAAGAGGCATTCCACTCAAAAGCAGCAACAGCCAATGTACCGGTCAGCAAAAGCAGGAAAGTCATGATTAATACGATTTTCGTATTCAGGTTATAGAGGTGCTGCACCTTATGCCTTTCCAGTTTACGGGTACGTACAAACTTCCAGAAACGGCGCAAATGGTATAATACGATATCTTTGAAATTAACCAGAATCGGGAAACCGATACCTCCAAATATGATAAGTAAGGAAACGGAAATGAACAACCAGTTGTGGTTAGTCATCACCATCGGATTTCCCAAGTTACCGGAAAGGGTGGAAAAACCCGCATTACAGAAAGCAGAGATGGAGTGGAACGCGGCAAAAGCCAGCTCTTCTTCCAGATTCATCCCCAGTGTACCGTGAATGCTGAACCAGATCGATATCATACCTATCCCTTCGATCACCAGCGTAAATCCCAATATATACAGCAAAGTGGACAGCAATGACCCCAGCGAATTGGAACTGACCATATCACGTACGACAAGCTGATTGTAAATGGAAGTATTTCCCATAAAGAACATGGCGAAGAAACTGGTCAATGTCATCACACCCAGTCCGCCAATCTGAATCAGCAGGATAATGACAACCAATCCGCTGGTGGTGAAAGTGGTGGATACATCTACCGGGACCAACCCCGTCACACATACGGCACTGGTCGCTGTAAACAGAGAATCGACCCAGGTGATGCCATTGACCGTACATCGCGGAAGCATCAGCAATCCCGTCCCGATCAGAATAATAGCCAGAAAGCTGACAGCCAGTATCAGAGACGGATTCGTGCGGCGTCCTAAAAGACGCACCAGCCCATTGGATAAGTTCAGCAGAGAAAAGATCAGCAACAATACCAAATGATAGAACTTCCCGTGAAGGAATTCCCAAACCTGCAAAATCGCTCCTTCTTCCTCCGGACGATGGAAGATGACAGGTACCAGAGTGAGATAGAGCAATCCGCTCAATATCCATGCCAGCCTTCGATATTGCTTTTTCGTATTCCGGTATTCCAGCGAAATATGCAATGTGACATCAATCAGGAAGATGATCCATACAGCTTTATACAAGACCTGTATCTGCTCTACTTCCCCCGGGGACAAGGGAAAACCATGTTCGTAAACTACTCCGACAATCAACAACAGAGATGCCAGATACGTGAGTGCTTCTACCAGCCCCAGTATGATGCGTATATAGGGTTTCAGAAGTTTATTCTGATATAACAGGAATTTATGATAAATCTTCATATCACATTTTTTATTGTCGTCTTTGCTATGTCGTGCAAACTTAATTAAAATAACAATCGGATTCCATTCTTTGTTGACAAAATTACACGAATATTAAAAATTTTGCCTACTTTTGGCAGCAGAAAACTAATAAACCACAATATCATGAGTGACAAAAGAAAACGGTATATCCTGCCGGAAGAAGAAATTCCACATTACTGGTACAACATTCAGGCTGACATGGTGAACAAGCCAATGCCTCCGTTGCATCCGGGAACCAAACAACCGCTGAAAGCGGAAGATCTGTATCCAATCTTTGCCAAAGAACTGTGCCATCAGGAACTTAACCAGACGGACGCATGGATTGAAATACCGGAAGATGTACGCGAAATGTATAAATATTATCGCAGTACGCCGCTTGTACGCGCTTACGGATTGGAGAAAGCGCTCGGGACTCCGGCACATATCTATTTCAAGAATGAAAGCGTCAGCCCGATCGGTTCTCATAAGTTGAACTCTGCGCTGGCTCAGGCATACTATTGCAAAGAAGAAGGCGTCACGAACGTTACCACCGAGACCGGTGCAGGACAATGGGGAGCCGCTCTTTCTTATGCAGCCAAAGTATTCGGACTCGAAGCTGCCGTTTATCAGGTAAAGATCAGCTACGAGCAAAAACCTTACCGCCGCAGCATCATGCAGACTTTCGGTGCACAGGTGACTCCTTCTCCGTCAATGTCTACCCGTGCGGGAAAAGATATCCTGACTGCTCACCCTACGTATCAGGGTTCTCTGGGTACAGCCATTTCGGAAGCTATCGAACTGGCGCAAATGACTCCCAACTGTAAATATACACTCGGTTCGGTACTCAGCCACGTAACTCTCCATCAGACAATCATCGGTCTGGAAGCTGAAAAGCAAATGGAAATGGCAGGCGAATATCCGGATGTGGTAATCGGTTGTTTCGGAGGTGGTTCCAACTTCGGAGGTATCTCTTTCCCATTTATGCGTCACAACATTCTGGAAGGAAAGAAGACCCGTTTCGTTGCTGCCGAACCTGCTTCCTGCCCCAAACTGACTCGCGGTAAATTCCAATACGACTTCGGTGACGAGGCCGGATACACTCCGCTGCTCCCGATGTTTACATTAGGACATAACTTCGCCCCTGCCCATATCCATGCGGGCGGTCTTCGCTATCACGGCGCAGGTGTCATCGTTTCACAGTTACTGAAGGACAACCTGATGGAAGCAGTAGATATCCAGCAGCTGGAATCTTTCGAAGCGGGCTGCCTGTTCGCACAGATGGAAGGTATTATTCCGGCACCGGAATCTTGTCACGCGATTGCCGCCGCCGTACGCGAAGCAAACCAGTGCAAGGAAACCGGAGAAGAGAAAGTGATTCTGTTCAACCTGTCCGGACATGGATTGATTGACATGGCATCTTATGATAAGTATCTGGCAGGCGATTTAGTGAACTACGCATTGACTGACGAAGATATCCAGAAGAACCTGGATGAAATAGGAGACTTGTCCAAATAAACTTCGGTATCAGAACCGAACATTATCATTATAAAGCCCGGTACACTGTGCCGGGCTTATTTATTTTCTGCATGCAGCATATCCATATACTCACCGGGGGACATCTTTTCAACATTCGCAAAATAGCGGTAGAAACTGGAACGGGAAGTAAAGCCGCTCATGAACATCAGTTCCTTCACAGAAAGGTCTTTCTGCAGTCTGGCCTGTTCTTTAAAATACTGCAAACGATGGAAATTGATAAAGTCTCTAAAGCCGGAAAAGCCATCGTAATGAAGAGCTTTATCGAGCCTGTTCTCATTCGTATTCAAGTCATTCAACAAGTCCTGCAATGCATATTGAGGATTGGTAAGACAATCACCCGGACAATATGCCACAACGAAAGATGATTCATCGGTACTTCTGTTAAGCGGGGTAACGCATTCGATCCCCCCTGGCTGAAAAGCCATATCCATTCGAGATTATCGCATAACAAAAGAAGAGACAGGATAATGGCAAGCATTCCCCAGGCTTTCTGGAGTCTGTTATCAGAAGAACGGAAAAAAACAATAATTCCCAATACCAGACCCACAACATCCAGCAATAATTCAATGCATAATACTATGACATTTACCATCCTTTTTTTTAAAGGGGCAAAAGTATACTTTTTCAGAAAAGAAAGAGGAGTTCCTTTCTTTAAAAAACGTCCCATTTTAAGAAAATCAACTAAAATGGGAATCTTTTGGAAGGTACAAATTTCCTCCTTCTAATCGGAACAAATACCTTTGTCCGAGTATTCAATTCAAACAATACCAATTTAAATATGACACGCTACTTAAAGAATATGGAAAAAGAAATTATCATCAACAATCAACCTGATGAAATCACAAGAATTGCCCAATTCATCGACGAATTAGGGATGTCATTACAACTTCCGCCGAGTATTACAATGAGTGTTAACCTCGCTATCGAAGAAGCCATCTCCAATATTATCCATCACGGTTACCCGACAAACAAAGAAGGTGAGATCACACTCCTAACTTCTGTTGCCCCCGGAATACTCACCGCCCGAATCATAGACAATGGTATTTCATTCGATCCCACTGAAAGAAACACCGATGCTGACAACATTATATCGCTCGACCAACAGCTGACACAGGGATTAGGACTCTTTCTAATCCGGCGGACGATGGACAAAGTGGAATATCACTCTACGGAATCTCAAAATGAACTGACCCTTATCAAAAAGATCGATATGGACTTCAAACCGGAAGCTTCGCTCAAAACCAATATTTGCAAAATAGAAGAAGTGACCATACTAACTATTGAAGGACGCCTGGATACAGCAAACAGTAACGATTTCAATGTAGTCATCAGTCCGCTGCTAAGCATGCCGACTCCGAATATCATAATCAATGTCGAAGGTTTGCTCTATATCAGCAGTTCCGGTTTGCGCAGTCTGATTACCCTTCAGAAATGCGTCCGGCAACATCAGGGAGTGCTTGTCATAGAAGCAATGAGACCTGAAATCCTGAAGATATTCGACATGACCGGTTGTTCTTCCCTGTTTACCATTCGCTAAAACGCCCTGTCTTATGAAGAAATCAGGTATTATATCCTGTATTCTGCTGTTAACCGCTTTCTTTTCAGCAGGCACAACGAATGCGCAGTCTATCGTCCTCACTCCCAAGTGGACCGCACAGGCACAATTCGCCGGTTACTATGTAGCCGAGAAGATGGGATTTTATAAAGAAGAAGGGCTCGACGTGCGCATACAGCATCCTTCTCTCTCCGAAAGTTCCTTTTCTTTTCTGAAGAAGGGTAAAGCTCAGGCAGTTGTCATGAACTTGTCGTATGCGCTGACTGAGTTCTTTGCAGGCGCACGCGTAGTCAACATCCTGCAGACCTCACAGGAAAACAGTCTGATGCTGGTCAGCCATTCACCATTGAAAGGTCTTACTGCCCTGCAACATCAGAAAATAGCCGTATGGAATCATCTCAGTCAGGAATTACTCGGACAAGTTGCCAATAAATACCAGCTTCAGGTGGAATGGATACGCTTTAACGGCGGAATGAATATCTTTCTCTCAAAGGCCGCGGATATCTGTCTGGTAGGAAGTTACAACGAATTCCTCCAATTGGCGGAATGCGGTATGAAAACAGATTCTACCCACGTCATGCATTTTGCCGATTACGGATACAACCTGCCCGAAGATGGCCTTTACGTTACCGAGGAATTTTACGAGAAGTATCCGGAAGCCGCACGAAAATTGGCAAAAGCCAGTATGCGTGGCTGGGAATGGGCCAATGAACACCGGGAAGAGACCCTCGACATCATTATGGAAGAGGTGCATCTACACAACATAGGAACCAATCGATATCACCAGCGTAAGATGCTGGATGAGGTATTGCGATTGCAAACAAACAGAGAGAGCGGCAAACGAACCTTCCGGCTAAGCCATGAAGGTTTTGACCGGGCAACAAGCATTTTGCTGCCTGCACAGAAGAAAACAGCCCATATCCGTTATGAGAATTTCGTAAAATAACCAGATCATTCCATGAAACATACTTTTTCACGTTCCTTCGCCACACGTCTGAGCATCTACGTGCTTTCATTCACGTTGATTGTCTTCACCACCATCATGGTGCTGGCATATAACTACAGCCAGGAGAACGTCAACCAATCTCTCTGGATGCTGGAAGGAGGACTGAATCATCCCGATTCACTGCGCCATATCATTACGGAAGTGGTTAAGAACAACCCGTTCATCGTTGGGAGCGGCATTGCCTTCCGACCGGATTATTACAAAGACAAAGGAAAATATTTCATGCCTTACGCCGCGTTCCGCAACGGGAAGGATGGAGAGATTGACTATCATGTATTAGGCAGCCAGAATTATGATTATCCCTGCATGGACTGGTACCTGATTCCCCAGTTACTGAAACAAGAATACTGGAGCGAACCGTATTACGATGAGGGAGGGGGAAATATAATCATGAGTACGTATGCCAAACCGCTATACAACAGTGACGGAGAAGTTTTTGCCATCTTTACCGCCAACATATCCTTATCGCAGTTTACCGATACAATCAGTCACCTGAAACCCTACGAATCAAGTTATACCTATCTGCTCAGCCGCAACGGAAGTTTTCTGACTCATGCGGACCGAAGTAAAATCATGAATGAAACAATATTCTCCGAAGCCTTTGACGGCAACAATCAGGCACAGGAGCAGATAGGACATGAAATGCTGGCAGGGCATACCGGAACGAAGCATTTCAATTATAAAGGAAAAGATTCATATGCCTTCTACACCCCTATCCAACATATAGGATGGTCGGTATGTACGGTCTGCCCGAGCAAAATTATTCTTCATGACCTGGACTCTATTTCCAGAGAGATTATCTATACCTTCCTTGCAGGTATGCTGGCACTGTTCCTGATGGTATACAGCATCATCCGCCGGCTTGCCCGCCCATTGGAGAAGTTCTCCGAATCGGCACGCCAAATCGCTCTCGGAAGGTTTGATGTCAAGCTTCCGAATGTACATTCGAACGACGAGATAAAGGATCTGCACGACTCGCTCTCCTATATGCAACATTCCTTGTCTGCTTATGTAACTGAGTTACAGGCAACCACCGCAAGCAAAGAACGGATTGAAAGCGAATTGTCCATTGCCCGGGAGATACAGATGGGAATGATTCCCAAAATATTCCCTCCCTACCCCGACCGTAATGATGTGGATTTACATGCAATCCTGCATCCTGCCAAAGAAGTAGGCGGCGACTTATATGATTTCTACATAAACGACAACCGCCTCTATTTCGTGATTGGAGATGTGTCGGGCAAAGGAATTCCGGCTTCATTGTTTATGGCGATTACCCGCAGCCTGTTCCGTACCTTGTCTCAGCAGGCTGTTTCACCGGCCAGAATTGTCACCGAAATGAATAACTCGATCTCCGACAATAACGAATCGAATATGTTCGTTACACTGATTGTCGGGATACTCGACTTGCAGACCGGAATACTTAAACTGAGCAACGCAGGACACAATCCCCCTTTCATTATTTATCCGGACGGAGAGGTCTCTCTTCTGGAATTCAAGACGTATCTTTTCGCAGGAGTAATGGAAGACGTGGTCTACTCCGATGAAGAAATAACGCTGAAAGAAGGAAGCAAACTATTCCTTTACACAGATGGAGTAACAGAAGCCGAAGATATAGACAAGCAGCTATACGGAGAAGAAAAGCTGCTGGAAGTTCTGTCTCAAAACACTTCATCGGATGTGCGCAGCACGGTCGACGCCGTAGTCAGTTCCGTAGCCGGACACGTCAAGGAAGCCGAAGCCAGTGATGATTTAACAATTTTACTAATACATTATAAGCCTTAAAAAGACAAACAATAAAGCACAATGATTATGGAAAAAGAAATAAGAATCTCCAACAATCTAAATGAGATTGCCACTTTAGCAAACTTCATTGAAGAGCTAGGTGAGGAACTGTCTTTACCTATGGAAGCAATCATGAACATCAATCTGGCATTGGAAGAAGCTGTTGCCAATATTATTATGTATGCCTACCCTTCCCAGGAGGAGCATATCATTCTACTAAAAGTGACGTCTACTCCCAAACAACTCGTTTTCCTGCTGACAGACAAAGGAGCTTCCTTTGACCCGACACAAGTGGAAGACACGGACATCACCCTTTCTCTTGAAGAACGTCCGATCGGGGGATTAGGAATTTTCCTTATACGAAGCATCATGAACGAAATATCGTATCAGCGTCTTGACAATGAAAATCGATTGACAATGAAAAAAGACATCTGACAACAGACGGAAAAAAGATCATGTAGTTTTCTATCCACAGACATGAGGTATTTAAAGGAAATTACTATCTTTGGTGCCATTATTAATCTCGTGAACTAATAATGAGCAAGCTTAAGAAGATAGTAATCTACTTGTTTTTCCTGTGCATAGGAATGCATTCCGCCTTTCCCGAAACTCCGGAACAAATCACATTTTCCTATATTTCCATCAATGAGGGACTGTCACAAAGTACTGTGTTCTCTATTGATCAGGACAAAAGGGGAAATATGTGGTTTGCCACTTATGACGGTATTAATAAATATGATGGATACGCATTTACGGTTTATCAACACAATGAAGATGATCCGAACAGCATCGCCAATGACATCTCCCGTATTGTAAAAACCGACAGTCAGGGACGGGTGTGGATTGGTACGCGGGATGGATTGTCCCGTTATGATGAAGAAAAAGACATCTTCCAGAACTTTTTCTACGAGAAGAAAGGAAAACACCTGCAAGTCAACGGCATCGAAGAGATTTCACCGGAGCAGTTGCTGATCAGCACTCCGGAAGGGCTGATCATGTTTGATATCAAAGGGTCGAAATTTATAGATGACTCTTTCAGCACTGCGATGCACAAGACCATAGCCTCTACTCTTTACAGACAAGACGATCAAATCTATATTGGCACTCCGACCGACGGACTGTACAATTATTCCATTACCCAGAAGAGTTTTAAGAAAGTGATCCCTGTTTTAGGAACCAAACAGATTCAGGCTATCCTCCAGCAATCCCCTACCCGCATCTGGGTGGCAACCGAAGGAGCCGGACTATTCCTCATTAATCCGAAAACGAAGGAAATAAAGAATTACCTTCATTCCCCCTCCAATCCGAAGAGTATCAGTTCTAATTATATCCGCTCACTGGCACTGGATTCACAGAACCGTTTGTGGATCGGTACTTTCAATGATTTGAATATTTATCATGAGGGCACTGATTCTTTTGCATCCTACAGCAGTAATCCCGTAGAAAACGGCAGCCTGTCCCAGCGCTCGGTCCGCAGTATCTTTATGGATTCGCAAGGTGGTATGTGGCTGGGTACTTATTTCGGCGGACTGAACTATTACCACCCTATCCGAAACCGATTTAAGAATATCCGTAACATTCCTTATAAAAACTCATTAAGCGACAATGTAGTAAGTTGTATTGTCGAAGATAAAGACAAGAATCTGTGGATAGGCACGAATGACGGAGGATTGAATCTTTATAATCCGGCTACGCAACGATTTACATCTTATACGTTGCAGGAAGATGAAAATACGAGAGGTATCGGCTCCAATAATATCAAGGCGGTATATGTAGACGAAAAGAAATCTTTAGTATATATAGGTACCCATGCCGGCGGACTAAGCATTCTTCACCGTAATGGCGGTCAGGTAGAAAGCTTCAATCAGCGGAACAGTCAGCTGGTGAATGAGAACGTCTATGCCATACTTCCCGACGGAGAAGGGAATCTTTGGCTGGGAACTCTTAGTGCACTGGTTCATTTTAATCCGGAAAAGCGGAGTTTTACTACGATTGAAAAAGAGAAAGATGGCACTCCGGTCGTTCTCAAACAAATCACGACTCTATTCCGGGACTCCCATAAACGTTTGTGGATTGGTGGAGAAGAAGGTATATCGGTTTATCAGCAAGAAGGTCTGGAGATACAAAAAGCCGCTATACTTCCGGCTTCCAATGTCACAAAGCTCTTCACAAACTGTATTTACGAAGCTTCCAACGGGGTTATCTGGATAGGTACACGTGAAGGATTTTATTGTTTGAATGAAAAAGATAAGCAGATCAAACGGTATAATACAACCAACGGCCTGCCTAATAACGTAGTATACGGCATTTTGGAAGACTCTTTCGGAAGACTTTGGTTAAGTACCAACCGGGGCATTTCCTGCTTTAATCCGGAAACGGAGAAATTCCGCAACTTTACGGAGTCGGACGGGTTGCAAAGCAATCAGTTCAACACATCTTCGTATTGTCGTACTTCCGCAGGACAGATGTATTTTGGCGGTATCAACGGAATCACAACTTTCCGTCCGGAGTTATTGCTTGACAATCCTTACACCCCTCCGGTAGTTATCACCAAACTGCAACTATTCAACAAAGTAGTCCGTCCGGATGATGAAACAGGTATTTTGACCAAGAATATCAGTGAAACGGAAAGTATCACACTGAAATCCTGGCAAACGGCATTCTCCATTGAATTTGTAGTCTCCAACTATATCTCGGGACAGCATAATACGTTCGCCTATAAACTGGAAGGGTATGACAAAGAATGGTATTATCTGACGGACAGCCGTACTGTCTCCTACTCCAATCTGCCACAAGGAACATACCAGTTCCTCGTAAAAGCCGCCAACAGTGATGGCAAATGGAATCCTATTCCTACAGCATTGGAAATTATCGTTCTGCCGGTCTGGTATAAAACCTGGTGGGCATTACTCATCTTCTTCGCAACCTTCGTCGGTTTCATCACTTTCGTATTCCGCTTCTTCTGGATGCGTAAAAGCATGGAAGCCCAACTCGAAATAGAACGCAGAGACAAAGAACATCAGGAAGAAATCAATCAGATGAAGATGCGTTTCTTCATCAATATCTCACATGAACTCCGTACACCTTTGACATTAATTCTGACCCCGCTGCAAGAGATCATTAATAAAATCAGTGACCGGTGGACGCGCAACCAACTGGAATATATCCAGCGAAATGCAAACCGGCTGCTTCATCTGGTCAACCAATTGATGGATTACCGCCGGGCCGAACTCGGAGTATTCGAACTAAAAGCGAAAAAGGGAAATGCCCATCAACTGATACAGGACAACTTCCTGTTCTACGACAAACTGGCACGCCACAAAAAAATCACTTATACTCTACATTCGGAACTGGAAGACAAAGAAGTTCTTTTTGATGCCAACTATCTGGAACTGATCGTGAACAATCTTCTTTCCAATGCTTTCAAATACACGGAAAGCGGACAAAGCATCACTGTAACGCTGAAAGAGGAAAATGGCTGGTTATTATTGCAAGTCAGTGATACCGGTATAGGTATCCCCATCAACAAACAGGGGAAGATATTCGAACGTTTCTATCAGATAGAAAGTGAGCATGTAGGAAGTGGTATCGGACTTTCGTTAGTACAACGTCTGATAGAACTTCATCATGGACGTATCGAACTGGACAGTGAGGAAAACAAGGGCAGTACATTCTCTGTCTATCTGCCCCAGGATTTATCTGTTTACAAACCTTCCGAACTGGCTTCGAACGACGAACTGAATGAAGAGGAACAAGTATACTCTACCAACTCCAAAGCTATGTATTTCATCGACACGGAGAAAGTGGAAAACGAATCGGTGGAATCCGGTGATAAGAAACGCGGGACAATTCTGATCGTAGAAGACAATAATGAGATCCGCCGCTATCTCAGTAACGGACTGGCTGATTTATTCAATACGCTGGAAGCCGGAAATGGTGAAGAAGCACTGGAAAAACTGAAAGATAACGAGGTGGATGTGATTGTCACCGACGTGATGATGCCGGTTATGAACGGTATCAAGTTATGCAAAAATGTAAAACAGAATATCCGGACTTGTCATATTCCGGTCATCATTCTCTCTGCAAAGACCGATATCAAAGATCAGATGGAAGGTTTGCAAATGGGTGCGGACGACTATATCCCCAAACCTTTCTCGCTTGCCATTCTGACGACCAAAATACAGAACATGATGCGTACACGCAGACGAATGCTCGAGAAATATGCTAAGTCGCTGGAGGTAGAACCGGAAAAGATCACGTTCAACGCAATGGATGAAGCCTTGTTGAAACGCGCTATGGCAATTGTGGAAAAGAACATGGATAACATCGAATTCTCTACCGACGAGTTCGCCAGAGAAATGAACATGAGCCGTTCCAACCTGCATCTGAAATTAAAAGCAATTACCGGAGAATCAACCATCGATTTCATCCGTAAAATACGTTTTAATGAAGCAGCCAAGCTACTGAAAGACGGACGATATACCGTAGCGGAAGTCAGCACCATGGTAGGATTCAATACGCCGTCATACTTTGCGACCAGCTTCAAGAAGTATTTTGGATGTTTGCCTACCGAGTATATTAAAAAGTCTAAAGGATAGTTCGGCATAGACTATAAAGTTACCATTGACAACCTGTGACATTTTTGTGTTATATTAAAGTATTATATGGGGAAAAACAAAAATGTCACAGAGTTATGGATCAGCTATTTAAGTTCAGTCAGAGGTTATTTTTAAGAGAAGTTTACAGAAAACAAGCGGATGTTTTTGCTTTTTTCGGAGGAAAAATTGCACTTTTCTTATAATACAGTCTGTATCATGCCTTTACACCACATTTCTAAACACGATTTATTATTAGTGAATTACTGTGCTGCAACTGCCAAGAAGGACAAGAACAACCAAGCGGTTGCTGAACAG
>ENA-UEOJ01001793-UEOJ01001793.1-human-gut-metagenome-genome-assembly--contig:-NODE-1793-length-14097-cov-6.476462_pt1 | contig 14097 bp, 29 predicted proteins | sample MGYA00242885_ERZ507886 | MGnify/ENA primary metagenome ERZ507886 (study PRJEB26167, sample SAMN06115505) | human gut metagenome | host: Homo sapiens | place: China:Anhui | collected 2015-08-07... | reverse complement strand
CATACCCCTTATTAATGCTAACGTTGATTCTGCGCAAGATAATTTGTAAGCTTCTGTTTTGTTTTTTTTAATTCTTCCACATTATTCCCACTAATCTGACTATCCAGCATGGTTGATAACACTTCCAGAATCAATGAATCACGTTCCGCAATCCTCTGAAGACTCTCGTAATCTCGCTTATCGTGTTCTTCTAGTGTCTCAACTCGTTTGTTAAGCCGGAATGCCGGAGTAATCCACTTAAAGATTACAGCCGTCGCCCCTCCGACAATAGACACCCCTCCGCAGATAGAAAGAAAAATCTGTACAAATTCTGATATGCTCATTTAGCTACTCCTTTTCCCAGTAGTATACCGGGACTTCATTTCCGGAATCCCATGTATCATAATATTTACCATCTTGTACTGTCACCACATGACCATCTATGCAGAGAATATACGTACCTGTCGGATGGTCTGTGCAAAAGTCGTTGACTGTATAGATATATCGTTCTGATTGTTCAATCAGTTTGCGTCTATACCCACGTTTATAGAGGTACGCTCCCCAGACATAATTAGCTGATGGCATATCTGACAGAGTACATGCCTGTATCATCAATCCGGCGAATACCGTTTCCCAGTCGAAGCCAGTTGCTTTGCATATTGCTCGGACAACGCAATCTCCTGTTCTTTTATCCTTAACAGGATTCGGATTGTAATATTCCCATCTATCCATCAGTCAATCCCCTTTGCTGTTTTATATCTCTTTGCCGCTCCTCTGGCTTTTGCGGCGTTCTGGCGGTTCCATTTAGCTATCATAAGTCGGTCTTGCAGCTCTCTTAGATCATTCTGCTTGCAGTATTCCTTGTATGCAACATTTTGTTTCTGCAAAAGATAAGACTTCCGGTCAAGGTCTTGCTGTAATGCGAATTTTGCCTGTTCGTCTTTGCAGTTATCAACCGCCGCTTGCATTCCAAGGACTTCACGCTTTGTTTTTCGGATTCTTCGCTCATAAGTGCGCTGTCGCTGTTCTTTTTCGTACTGTTTACCTTTGTTGGCTTTGTCCTGCGCTGATAGTTCTGTATAGGGATTAAATTCTCCATCACTTGCCCCAAAGCTATGCCGACAGTTGACCCCTGACAGTCCGCTTGCTGTTCCGTATCCAGTCAATGAGAACGGCGGAAATTTCTTGCTCTTGCCAGAACGAGAGTATATCTTTCCTTGCCACCATGCGTGATTTCCCGGGTTCTGACCGCCATCACCCGTTCTGGCTCCCATGTGAGCACTGACCAGAACTAAATCCCAATCCATTTCTTCCATGCGTTTTAGGGATATATCTCCCGTAGCCTGAGCCACACCAGTTCTGACAGAACGTGCGACTGCTGTTTCAATTGTATCGCGTCTTTTCTTTCCTGTTTCTTTATTTATGTATTCAACATATACACCATCACTCACAACGTTATTAACTGCTTCTTTAATGGCTTGTGTATATCCAACTGCCCCAGTCATTACATGATTATATGCAAGGTCACATTGCTCGATATAGAGCCTTTGAGCGGCACTTGCAGTTGTTCTTGTGAAGTTCTTCCAATCTCCTAAACAATGATTCATATTCCGCTCCATGAGCCTTATCATAGCTGGTGATTGTTCGAGCGGTACAGGACTTAATCCTGCCGCCTTGTAAATCTTATCATCGTAATTCATTGCAGTGATACCGGCATCTTCAAACGTTTCAAGGAGTTCCTGCTGTTCGCGTTTGGTGTATTTGGATAGTTCCGCCAGAATGTCCTCTAACAGTTCACCGGATTCCTGTAATGTTCTGATTCTCCACGCATCGGCATTGGTCAGAATATAATCTTCACCTCTGCCGATTCTTGCCACCATTCTCGACACAATCTCAGAGATGATATACTGATGTAACTCTTCGGCAATCTGTTCACTGCCTTCTGTTATTCTACGTAAATACTCTGGGCTAAGCATAATTATTCCTCATCACCGAACAAAGTCGGTTCTTTTGGCTGTGCTTCTTCAACCATTGCTTTAGCTTCTTCCTCTGTCATTCCCTCGAATTTCACGAAGTACATCCATGCCGGAACTTTGCCGGTGGTTACATACTGCCACCATCTTGCTCGGTCGTTTTCACGCACATATAGGATGTCTCCGAAATCATAATTGACTTCATAAGCCCCAACCGGTGCAAGTCCATACAGGTCAGCGTAAACGTTCAGTGCGTAAATAACTTCATCTAGGCAAGACTCCAACTTATCCCTTACATCCTTGACAAACTGCACTGTCCTCTGCTGTTCTGCTTCTACTCCTGTAGCCGTCTGAATGCCGCTAGATTCGTTGAAAACAAAGTACCCGTTGGAGAATCCAATCTTATATCCTAACTGGCTTAAAATGGCATTTATTCCGCTTATACGGGTATCTGTGTTGAGTTGCGGGTTGATTTCTTGATAGAACTCTTTCTCGTCCTGTCCGAATACATTCTTGACAAAGTGCGGTAAGTTCATCTCATTGCGTCTGTTCTCCATGCCCTGTGGCGACATGGCTGCTACAGGTGTACCGCTTGGCATCAGCAGCCTATCATCTGCCAGAACTATCTTCTGAGAATCAAATATCTCTCCGGCATTACGGCTGTATGCAATGTCGAGATCTTTCAGCTCTTCGATAGCTTCTGCAAATATCGGAAGTCCAAGCGGTGTACTGATATCCACGTTATTTGCCTGCGGTGTCCGCAGTACTCCGTACAACGGTCCGTCCAGCTTCTCACCGTTTGCCTTGAGTATCGGCGGCGTATCTGCCATTAGGTCAGCCCATTTGGTCTGTTTAAGGTCGATTCTGTCACCGATGCTCTGAGGGGATTTTGATACATAAGCTCTATTAGAAACGTAGTACGGATAGGTTGTCACTCCGTCCACTGTTGTCTCAACAAACCTGTGATATTCGAGCCTTGTATAGTATTTCCGTCCAACTGTATACGAATCTTTAAATATAATCCCTTTGATTTCCTGATTATCATAATCCACAATCATCACATCTGCTGGAGTGAATACATCGAGGCTCTCGCCATTCGGCTTGATAAATACCGTTCCATAAGCACAGCCATATTCTACCCAGTGACGAATCTGGAAGTATACCTTGTCAATCTGCTCCTGCAACCATGCTGCCCTTGCAGATCCATCAATCTGAATACCAATCGCCAGTGTTGCAAGCCGGGCTGTCTCTGAACAGACAGATTTAGCAAAATTAATCGTCTTGATGTTATTCTTGTCGTCTAACCATTCCGGAACCCCTCTGTAAATGTTCGCGCACCGGTTAATCAGTGATTCCATTTCTGGAAATTCTGCTGTCTGGATGTTAAAGTCCTCTTCGGCTTGTTTTTTGAATATCATGTTAAACCACCTTTTTAGTGTTGTTATTAGTCCCATTATGCACTGTACCCTCTCCTGTTAAATAACGGTTCATAAGCATACCTGAGTGCCGAAATTGCATGATCGTTTCCATCAGGATAACCGCTTATTACATTTCCCTCTTTGTCCCTGTCATACTCATATTCTGTGATTTCCTTGTATGCGTTCGGCGTTCGCTTGGGGTCAATAACTATGGTCTTTGTCTGTAAAAATTTAAAACCATACTCGATACTCCCCGGGCCTTTGATTGCTCCTCTGGCAGGAAGCCCGGCATCCCGGAAGTCGTTCACGGACTTAGGCTCCGCAGAATCACATATCATCGTATAATCGTCATAGCCTTTTTTCTTGATCCAATCAGCGGTCTTGGAGTTGCTCCACTTATTTACATACAACTCGTCAATCAGATATATCTTCTCTCTGGCAGAATCGTAATAAGTTCTGAGATAGCAGAAGGCGTCCGGGTACCATCCATAATCTACGCCAGCGAAAATACGATCCATGCGACTGATTTCTTCATCTGTAATATCTCTAATCTCCAGATATTCAAATACGTTTCCGCCGTTTCCATTCGCAATTCCCATATATTCATGTTCATAAGCGTTTGGATTGACTTCTTTCAGATGCTCTGCTTCGTCAATAAATGGCTGTCCCAGCCATCCTTTTGGCACGTCCAAGTAAGTTGATGAATGAACTATTCTGTTCTCTTTTGGTTCGAGAACATACTTATTAGCCCAGTTATTCATTGTTTTTGGTGGATTGAAGCTCTTAAATATCCATGCAAGGTTTCCACCACGGATGGCGGACTGTTCAATCTTACGAATTTCCTCAGGTCCTGCGAATTGGTCTAACTCTTCGAACCAGAGAATGCCAATATATCCGAACTCAGGGTTAATGGATTTAATCTTGTCAGGATCATCAGCACCGCGGAAGTATATCTTTTGTCCGGTTGATTTCAGCGTAATCTCCATAGGTGATAACTTAGAATCAAATTCTTCTGTAAATTCCTGTTTTCCAATGGCCCATTTGATCTTGTTATACACAGAATCTTTAATTGTATTCCCGACCTTACGGCAAATCACAGCATGAATGTCATGATTGTTCTTCATCAACTCTATTATAGTCATTCCAACAGTGGTTGATTTCGTGGATCCACGTCCGCCCTTAAACACATACTCCAGATGTTCCTTATCTCGAATATCTCTAATAGCTTGGTGAAAGCGATCAGGAATGTTGTACAGATCCATATGATACGGCTTCGCATTTCTAGCAGCTTCCTCTGCTGCTTTTTTTTCTTCTTGCTCTTGCTTAATCTTTAATGCCTTTTCCAGATCATTCATGGATTTCAGCTGATCAGAGAAATCCGGGGCAAATCCGAATGAATCGGTCAATTCGCCCCTTGCAATCATGGAACGGCGTTGCTGAATTTCTGCCAGAGACATAATGTCAGTGCCTTTTTGCTTTTCGATGAGAGACTGTTTTTCGGCTATATATGCAGAAATCGTAGGTTTCCGTAAGTTCTCGCGCCCTATTACATCAGCGCTTTTAGGCGCGTATCCGGCTTTCCTTGCGGCGTCAGATGCATTCCCGCCATTCTTTATATATTCATCTGCAAACGCTTTCTGTTTAGGAGTGAGATTCATTTACCCACCGTCCTTTGTATACGGAATAAAATATCTTTCGATAATACTCTGACTAATATCTATTTCTTGTCCAGTTTTGCATAATACAAACATATTTCTAAATTTAAGCTTGTCTGCAAAATTATCCCTTATTTTTTCTATAACAGAAAGCGGAGGTATTTTTACTTCCTTTCCTTCTCTTGTTACTCCGAGTTGACTTGCTCCACTTAATATATACTTATCTCCCACCATCATTTTCTGACCGCCTCCCATATCTCTTTCAGGCACATCACTGCATCATACTGGGATGCTGTGCGTAATATTTCATAGTCGCAATCCTTCCATTTTCCCCTTTTTGTGAGGTGAAGTGTAGGTGTTGATATAATTGTTACTGTTATCAATCGCTCCTGCTCATGGCTGTAGAATTGCGATGTTCCGATTTTTATGACTAATCCGGTGGATAATATAGCTTTTTGAAGTTTTCTTGTAACTGCTTTTAAGTTCGCCATATCATCACCTCATTTCTGGCTATAAAATCCCATAGTAACACTCCTGAGTATATTCTATCATAGGTTGGCAGAAAAGTTGTGGTACATGTTTGAGGAATTTTGCGCTAAAAAGAGCCGGTAAATACCGACTCTCTAATTTTATTCATTGCTTTGTAATTTTCTGATCGTCTCGCCCTGATTTCCCGGACACCCCATGAAACACTCCGGGCAATGTTCGTAGAATGCACATCTGATGCAGTCATGTGGACTGATTGAGCTGCAATATTGATGTAGTACTGTGAATGCTGATATGGCGAGTTGCGGGGTTATGTCTGGTGACTTAAACATCATGTTTTTGCTCGCCCTGGTCAATTCCAAGTGCAGGTTTGTTATCTGTCATCTTCTTCACCCCAATCTAATTTCTGTCCGCACTTATTACAATAAAAATCTGATTTATAAAGTTCTTCTATATTACAAACCGGGCAGTCACCTTTTGTTATACAATATCTACCAGAAAAATCGAAAATGGTTTTTATGTTATTTGGTTTCATTGGAATCTGTTTTTGCAGCGCTTTAATAGCTTCTTGTCTAACTTCATAAGTACAGTTACCACCATAGGCTGTATCATCATAGCTTAATTCTTTTAATACTTCTTCTGGTTTCATTTCTTCATCTCCTCCAACTTCTTCTCTATCGGATTAATAATCTCTTCCAATACCTGTCGCTCATAATTTTCTTTCCAGATTTTTTCTCTTTTCCAAAATTGAATTTTCATAATCTCATTTATTAAATTAATACACGCTATTGCTTCTAGCATTCCCCAACATCCATCACAGGCTCTTTCATTGCACCAGTTTACAAATTCTTTAAATTTCATTTTTGAGTTCCTCCAACTTATTTTCAGCTTCTTCACGGGTAATGAATACTGTTTTACCTAATTCTCCTACGAATCTTACTATCTTAAACCCGTCTACGTATTTAAATTCAATATCAGTAATTTCAAAATCTGGTACTCCAAAAGAATGCACTTTTAATTTCTTGACTTCTCCATTAACAATGCAATATAAGTCATCTCCAATCTTACACGGTAATCTCACAAGCAAGCCCTGTTCTTCTAAATCTTTGTAAAACTTCAATTCTTCCAACCATTTAGCAACTTGTCCGTATTTATCTGCACAATCATTACTACTGATAAAACTGTTAGGAAGAATGATGGTATTTTTCTCTTTGTTTATTCTGTTCTTTCTCGCTACTTCTTTGATGTATTTAATAGCATTGTCAAGTGTTAATCTCTCCATCTACTTCACCTCTTTCAGCTTCTCAACTGCCAGCTTCAAAGATTCTACAAACTCATCATTCAACGCTGCACGATCTGGATTCTCGATAAACTTCTCAATATTTTCAATTGCTTTCTCTTCGGGTGTAGGAACTGTCCCTTTTCCTACTTTTGCAATTTCAAGAAGTTCATCTATATTATTTTCCCAATTACGTGTATTGCACAAATCCGTGTTGCACTTATTATTCCTGTTGTCCAACACACATCCTATACATTCACGTTCGCAACAATTGCTTACATCTGCAATCCGTTCAGCAAACTCTCTTGCAGACATTTCTTTTGTGCCGAGGAGTTCTGATGCTTCATAGAAAGCAAAGTCTGATCTGACACTTGCCGCATAAGTTATATCATGTTCATAAAATCTTAAAATGTCTGGAAAATATTGTTTTTGTAATGGCTCACAATGGTCTTTTCTATACCAATGGAATCCCTGTTTCTCAGCTTCTTTAAGTATTTTCTCATTTTCCTCTGGTGTTCTAACCAGAATACATGTATATCTTAAATCAATCATCTGCGTTTCCTCCCGTAATTTTGCTAATACAAGTGTTCCAACCTCGAATCCATGCAAGACTAAGTTTGCTTCTCCAATATTCCTCTTCTTTCTCCTCCGGCAATGGCTTCAATGGACACCAATTAGGAATCACATCATTGTTTGGAACTCTCCTACCATTCATTGCTCTGCACCAAAATCCGCTTATAAATTTGCATTTTCCGCAATTCTCTGGTGTATCCATCACTAATACTGATTTACTCATCTGATTCCTCCTGTAATAATTCTGGGTTGTCAAACTGGTTTCCGATAACCTCAACTCGATTTCCATTCTGAACGTATTTCCACAAATCATCATTTATAGATCTACTTCCATTTTTTCCCATGCCAATAGCAAAAGTCGATCTAAAACCTTGATAGAATACTTTCCCAAATCTTTTCTTCGTATCCTTATTCGGAAACGGGCAATCATCATTGTCTCTTTGGTACGAAATAATATCGCTCTCCCAGATTTTCTTGCCGTTCTTGTCACAAAGTCCCGTGAACTGGCAGAGGGTTTCTGAGCTAACTTTAAACCATCTAATTACAGGAGGGCAAAAAATCTCAAACATACTGGATGTATCAATGCCGATAAATGTTTCACCTCTGCATTCCGTGTAATATCCTTCTATCCATTCACCGTTATCAATCCGCTTTGCCTTGAAAAGAATTTCTCTCATATCACACCTCTTTCGGTTTTTCACACCGCTCAAACTCAATCACCCAGACCCACGGGTTCGCATCCCAGCCGTAACTGTCAAGATTAGATTTCTTGATGGTGGAATCCCATACATCAGGAAAACCAAGTGCTGTTGATGTATAATCGAAACATCCCTCTGCTTCTGCATCATCGTCTGTCATATCCTGTAACCGCTCCACTCTTACGTTCGTAACATTCAACCAGATTCTCGCTGCTTTTTTCGGCATGTGGATGGATGGGTGCCATATATGGCTATCATTTTTAAATCCGCTTTCCGCTATCTTATCTGCTCTAAAAACATACTGTTTATCTGAATTTAAGGAAATCGGATGTCCCCATGTTTCCCGAACATACAGGATGTCACCCGGCTGATACGGCAATTTGAAAAATCCTTCGCCGTATCCATCGGCATACACCCCTCTGCAAGATATATATCCTTTAGGAGTAAATGCTGTATATCCCCACATCGCATCATCCGGAATGTCATCTTTAACAATCCTTCTGGTACAGGTCTTGCGTCCATCCAGAATTGCTCTCACCATCTCGGTATTAAATAAAATAGGCTTAATTGCCATTTACTCCACCACCTTTCACGATCTTGATTGCATAATCTATAGCTCTGTTCCATTCTAGGTCTTCATCATTTGAAACAACACGAAATCTGTTCATAAGTGATTCCACAACCTTGTCTATGTCAAAAGCTGTGTACTGTTTGTTAACACAATCAATAAACTCTTTTTGGTCGGAACTAATACTATTTCCAATTTCCCAGATTTTAATATATTCAATTAAATCGTCTGCATCAATCAGTCTGCTCATCTACTTCACCCTCTTTCTCATTGAAATCCAAGTCAACTCTAATCACATCCGTTTCTATCGCTGAAAGGCAGCTTACTTTCAAGTTATAAAATGGTTTCAACAGCTTTGAACCGGTATTGAATGTATCGTAATCTTCCCAGCTTCTACCCGGATGGCATATCTGAATTTTATTGTCGCTTTCGGGATCGCCGCCAATTGCTGCTATCAAATCAATTAATTTCATTTATTCATCCTCCCACACTCCCAACAACCGCATTCTCTCATACAGTATAGCAACGGTCTTGCGTCTGTATCCGTAGAAGTCCTTCGGATTCATCGGGATATATCTTTCTTTGCTGATTTTCCTGTAACTTTTCCGGTGCAAGATATTCTCAATAACCATATCCGCTATCACCGTGTTTTTCGGGCAAGCTGACAAGGCGGCACTGGAAAGCAGGTATCCGTACTCTGCCGGAAAGTCTTTCAGCATCGTATTCATCTTTTCAATGTCCTCTTCTGGAATACCATAATCTTTCAGCTTCTTATTCCTTGTCAGCATACCGTTCTCCTTTCTGCTCGTCCGGGTGGTGTTTGTCGTACATGATCGCTGCGCATACAAGACCAACCACTCCGAATATGGTTCCGAGGGTGAATCCTAACAAGAATGTAATCATGACTCATCCTCCTTAATGTAATCTTCGCAATCTTCAGCGTATTCGTAATCATCCATCATGCTGCACCGGTTATCGTAACCGCCTTGCTTCTCGCAGCAGATGCAGCACTGTGTTTCGTTGTCCGGGCATTCTAATTTACAATATCCCATTTAGTCCTCCTTATATGGTTCTGGATAGTCCATCCATGCAACTACTGTTCCGCCTAAAACTTTTTTATCCGTTTTCCAAATTCCATCAGTAGTATATGCTTGTTCTACCAATACTGTTCCATCGTCAAATACAACTGTAGCAATTACATATTTAGATGTTTTTTCGAACATTCCTCTTTTCCAGTTATCTGTTCCTTTAAACTTTGCAAATATGGAATCGTGTTCTTCCGGCAATCTCTCACTGACCGGAATCCACTCATTTTCTTTCTCGTCCTGTTCCAGATCACCCTGAAGCTGCTCAAGCATTTCCAGAACATCCGCTACATATAGTCCATCGTACTTACCGTACTTTGAATACTCATCTTTGTACTGCTTTAATCTGTCTTTGATATGGCTCATCCTTCCACCTCCTCATAAGTTTCTCTGAATATATCTGGCTTACACGGATAAAATTCACCGTGTACACCTCGGATGATATAATCACCAATATTTGCCAGATGTTCGCCCTCTAATGTCCTAATAACCAATCCACCCGGAACCTTCCAATGGTCAATATAGAAATTCTTACCTTCTGCCGACATGTACTGGTCTGTACACTGATAGTCCGTCAGGAAATCGAACATTTCTCGATGATTTGTACCAGTCCACTGTACTGCTTCAATTACAACTGGCTTCTTTCTGTACTTCATACAACCACCTCACTATCCACTGGCATCTGGTAATCCACATGTCCGTTTATATATGCTTCCTGAATCATATCCAGTACTTTCATGGCTTTTTCTTTGGTGGAATAATGACCCAATGAAATATATTCATCTTCTCCTGGATTCATCTGACTCCAACAAATGATTTCTTTGCCATTGATATTGTTGATGTTTATAACAATATTCTCAAACTTTACCAGAGATATCTTATTCTGACTTCTGATTAACATTTTGCGTCCTCCTTGTAATTCTCAATCGCAGCTATTTTATTTTCGTACATAGCAATTATGTTTTTAAATCTGCGAATATCATTATTGTATTTTTCCAAGAATGTTTCTTTTGCGAACTGATAATTAGGTTTTTCCAACACAATGTATGGTGTTGGAGAACCAGAAATTTTTCCAATATCTTCTTTTTTCACATATCCAATGTAAAGTCTTTCTGGAAACTGTGTTACTGCTCTGTACGTCTTTGGTTTCTCAATTACCTCACATTCCTCAACTCTGACTTTAAAAACAGCGTCTCCGAATGTTCTAGTTTCCGGATTGAATTCTCTGTCACTGTCTAAAATGTAGAAATATAATTTCATTGCCATCCTCACTTTCCCCATGTAAGTAACTGACACGCTATTGTGCAGTCCTCCATGATTTTATACTCCCATCTTCTTAACCAGATTCTTATTCATCTCATCAAACCTTACATCTGTGTTCTCTTCAATGTCCTGTATCATACTCAGAACGCTCATTTCTCCCCTGTTTGCCATTTTAACGTACTCGTTGGCAGTCTGCATGACTGTGAGCAAGCGTTTTGTAGAAAAGCCATATAAGCGTCTCAGGGCCATCATCGTTGTAACGACGTTAATCGTATCAGCCCAATCTTCTCCATCGTTGAATCCGTTTTCGTAAGCTTCTTTCTCCATACTTTTAATCTGACTATGGCAGTTAATCATTGCTCGCCCAAATGCCTGTGCTGCCTGATTGGGCTGAGCTAGAGGAAGTCTCTGCTTTCGTGGCTTTGCTTTAAGTTTACTGCTCACGCTTCACACACCTCCTAATTTGCCTTGTAACGGCCTCAAACTGCTTAAGCAATGAATTGTCGTCATTTCGGTTTAAAGTCCTGTCATAAGCCGGAGAGACGTCCCACAAGTCATTTACGAGGACGCCATGTGCCACACTGTTGAGTAGTGCACTCCGATGTGCTCCCGTGATGCTTATGATCTCATCAAGAGTAAACTCTCCAATGTACTCAGCACCTTTGAACAGCTCATACAGTTTCATGCTTCTTCCTCCTTGTCACGAACTCATATCCTGTCAGCCGGAATGCTCTCGGTGTCTTCGGGTGATCCGTTTCAATCAGTCCATCTGTCCGCAGCATATCCATGTGGCGAAGTACCGTGGCATTTGACACGCCAACCCCGTCAGCAATCTCTTTGTAAGACGGTGCGTACCGATGTTCTTTGATATACCGGCAGATGTACAGATATATGTCTTTGTGGATCTGCTGACCTTCTTTATATTTCTGTTTGTACATTCTTCTCACGCTCCTCTTTCATCTTCTGCGATCTTTTAAACATTTTTTCGAGATAGTCCGCATAAGCCAATAGCATATGGTCCACAAATCCGTTTTTTCGATATTTTTCTGACATAATATGAATCTGCTCTGTCACCTGCTGCCAGTATTCATCGCTTTCTTCTATTCCGGCAGTCTGAAGGACCAGTGCCGGAAAGTCAATCTGTAAAAACTTTATGGTGTTCGGTATCTGCTCGTGCGTAACTCTCATATTTATACACCTTCTTCTACCTCAAAACTCTGTTCAAGAAGCCGCTCGTTATCCTTGCTAAACGCCTTGATATAGCTTTGCTTTATTGGTCTGATAAAATGTATGCCGTCTGCTGATTTCGCACGTGAAACAGCCACATAAAACTGTCCAGGATCCCAGCAGCAAGGATCAATGTTGATTTTCTCAAATGTCTGTCCCTGTGATTTATGAATACTGATCGCCCATGCAAGTTTTACGGGAAACTGAGAGAATGATCCAACTTTCTTACGGACAATCTTTTCTTTTACGATTTTCTGACCGTCTTTTTCCTGTTCAGATTCCTCAATAACCTGTTTTTCAATGTCTTTACTATATCTGTACAAGTTAACTGTTTTACCCTTATCAGTCTTGATAACCAGATAAGATTCTTCAAATTCTCTGTTGTCCACAATTTTCTGGATAATGCCGATTGTTCCATTTACGTAATTTCCAGACAGATCATTGACTGTAATCATAACTTTTGCACCGATGTTAAGAATTAAGTCCTCTCTGGCAAATGCAATGTTCTTGATATCGGCAGATGTCAGATCTCCGTCAACTGCTGCATGAAACACTTTTTCGGTCTTTTTATCTAGTTTTCCAAGGAAAGTATTATTAATCCGATCAGCTTCAGCATTTGTTCCGACCAGAAACGGTGCTTCCGGTATAACCTTGTCTGATTCATTATTCTCCAGATATGCAATGGATTTTCTAATATTGTTGCCATATTTAATATCATTCAGCACATACTTAAATCCCTCATCATTCTGCCTGCATACCTCATCAAGTTTAATATATTCAAACCCCATTTCTTTCCAGTATTCAGACATGAAAGCATATCCGTGTTCGTACTTTTCGCCTTTTCCATAATTAGATCCATACATCCGGCAGAGAATTTTACGATCATCTGTTGTGATAACTGGAGGAAGTTGGTAAAAATCTCCAATTACGATTAACTGAATATCTTCTTTATCCTTTCCGCTCAAAAGTCTGTCAACGGCTCTATCTTCATTCTCCGTGATGATTGTCTTTGCAATCATATTAAACAGGTCGAACCGGCACATACTGATCTCGTCAATAATAAGGATATCTGCTTCCTTCAGCAGTTCAGATCTGGATTTCACTTTTTTCTTATAATCCTCAAACTTAATTGAGATATTTAACGCACGATGCACGGTGGTCGCTCCATACCCGATATTATCCGCAGCTATTCCAGTAGTGGCAGATACCAGAATGTTTTTACCAGCTTTTTCCGCCTCATCAATGAATGTCTGAATAACCGTTGTCTTGCCTGTTCCTGCATCACCTGTCAGAAAAACATTACTACCAGACAGCATCGTGTCTAATGCATATCTCTGCTTTTTATTGAGATCGTCTTTTTTCATTTTGTAACCACTCCTTGTGATAATTATGTCAACCAAATATTTTTGCAATATTCAATTAATTTTGTTATAATAAATCTAATTTTATATACTTTTTAATTTTGTAACCAATGTGTAACCGACTTTTTTAATCTATTGGTTACGCCAAAAACCCTTATTTTATGCGGGTTTCAGAGGTATGTAACCGTGTAACCAATGTAACCAAGGTTTTCATATAGGAGAATCACTAGAGTATATGTTTTTTATTCACTCTCAACCTTTCTCCTATAGGATGTTTTTTTTCGTGTTACAACGGTTACATGGTTACAAATTATGAAAATGGAACATTTGTTTCGGCATTAGTTGGCAGAAAACCAGTTTCAATAACCTCATTTTCTTGTTCATTTTCGAGACTTTTTATATCAACGATTTTTACTGCAATAAGCCTCATCACGCTTCCCCCGTCTCTTTTTAATACCGTAACTCTTTTTATTATATCAGTATTAGTGTGTTATTCATAGTTTCAGGCTAATTCTCACGTCTGATCATTTTC
>ENA-UEOJ01001792-UEOJ01001792.1-human-gut-metagenome-genome-assembly--contig:-NODE-1792-length-14101-cov-4.172062_pt1 | contig 14101 bp, 10 predicted proteins | sample MGYA00242885_ERZ507886 | MGnify/ENA primary metagenome ERZ507886 (study PRJEB26167, sample SAMN06115505) | human gut metagenome | host: Homo sapiens | place: China:Anhui | collected 2015-08-07... | reverse complement strand
GACGACGATATAAAGCAGAATGATAACCGGGACGGCCCGAACACCCAAAGCGACCAACAGGACAACGGACAGCGCAATAAAGAGATAGCGGATCTCGTTGCCTTTAAAAGAAAAACTCCGGAACTTGAAAGCGAACATTCTCACCGGCGATATGAGCAGCCACGACATGACCGGCATCAGCAGGAGCACCCAGACGCCCAGACTGAAGCCCGTCTTGGCGTTCATCCAGCCCAGCGCTGCGAAGAACAGCGCATTGGCCGGAGTGGGCAGACCGCAGAATTCGGTGTGCTGCGTTTCGTCGATATTGAACTTGGCCAGCCGCAGCGCCGAGAAAGCCGCCACCACGAAGCAGAGCACGCTGCCGCCGTAGCGCATCCACGGTTCGGCATCGGCCGCAAGCGCGTCGTTCCACAGCACGAAAAGCACCGAAGCCGGAACGAATCCGAACGAAACCATGTCGGAGAGCGAATCCAGCTGAACGCCGATGGCCGAGGGACACTTCAGCAGCCGGGCGGCGAAGCCGTCGCAATAGTCGAAGACGCCCGCGGCGACGGTGAGCCAGAAAGTCAGCTCCAGATCGTGGTAAACCAACGCCGAAACCGCCGCAAACGAGCCGCAGAGCAGGCTTGAGAGGGTCAGCAGATTGGGTATGGTGAACAGTTTTATTTTCATCGGGAACCTAAAAATATTTATTCCAGCAATAGGCGGCAAAGTTACAAAATATTTTTATCTTTGTCTCACTTAATTCCATATTATAACTTATGGCAAGCAACAAATATTGTGTCATCATGGCCGGCGGCATCGGTTCGCGCTTCTGGCCCAAGAGCAGGCAGTCGATGCCCAAACAGTTCCTCGACATACTGGGAACGGGAAAATCGTTTATCCGCCACACTTACGAACGCTTTGCAAAAATCGTCCCCGCCGAGAACTTTCTCGTCGTGACCAACCATAAATACAAGGACCTCGTACTCGAACACATCCCCGAAATCGGCGAACGGCAGGTGCTCTGCGAACCGATCGGCCGCAATACGGCCCCCTGCATCGCCTATGCGGCCTACACGCTGCTGAAACAGAATCCCGATGCGGAGATGATCGTCACCCCGGCCGACCACCTGATCCTCAACGAAGAGGACTTCCGCCAAATCATCGGCGAGTGTCTCGAATTCGCCGACAAACACGACGCCCTGCTGACCGTCGGCATCAAACCGACACGTCCCGATACGGGTTACGGCTACATTCAGGTTTCGGACACCAACGTCATCAGCAAGGTCAAGTGCTTCACCGAGAAACCGAACCTCGAACTGGCGCAGACCTTCCTGCAGACGGGCGAATTCTTCTGGAATTCGGGCATCTTCATCTGGAAGGTGCAGACCATCGTCGAAGCCTTCCGGAAATACCTGCCCGAACACCACGCCATGTTCAGCGGCGTGATGAAGGCGCTGGGCACCGACGCCGAGAAAACCACCGTCGAAATCGTCTTCTCGGAGTGCCGCGCCATTTCGATCGACTACGGCATCATGGAGAAGGCCGACAACGTATATGTCCGCTGCGGCGATTTCGGCTGGAGCGACGTGGGCACGTGGGGCTCGGTCTACCAGCATTCGCGCAAGGACCGTTACGCCAACGCCGTGCCTGAGCAGGGGTGCTACCTTTACGACACGCGCAGCAGCATCGTTTCGCTGCCCAAGGACAAGGTGGCCGTCATCAGCGGCCTGAAGGAGTACATCGTCGTGGATACCGACGACGTGCTGATGATCTGCCCCCGCTCCGAGGAGCAGAACATCAAGAAATTCATCGACGAAGTCAAATTCCACAACGGAGACAAACACATCTGACGCATCCGGGCCGGCAGCCCGCATATACGGCATCCATATGTCCGAACTGTACGATATTTTCCGGCGGCACCCCCGCATCTCGACCGACACGCGCCGCATCGAGCCGGGGTCCGTCTTCTTCGCCCTGCACGGAGCGACCTTCGACGGCAACCGCTTCGCCGCCGACGCACTCTCCAAAGGCGCCGCATACGCCGTCGTGGACGATCCTGCGGCCGTCAGCGGCGACCGCACGGTACTCGTCGGCGATACGCTCGAAGCCCTTCAGGAGCTGGCGCGCGAACACCGCCGCGAACTGGCGATTCCGATTCTTGCCATTTCGGGCAGCAACGGCAAAACCACGACCAAGGAGCTGGTGAGCCGCGTGCTGGCCGAACGCTTCGAAGTCTACGCCACGCACGGCAACCTCAACAACCACATCGGCGTGCCGCTGACGCTGCTCGCCATGACCCGCGACACCGAATTCGGCGTGGTCGAAATGGGCGCCAGCGCCTGCGGCGAAATCGCCCTGCTGGCGTCTATCGCCGAACCCAACTACGGCATCCTGACCAACATCGGCCGCGCGCACCTCGAAGGATTCGGCGGCCCGGAGGGCATTCGCCGCGGCAAGGGCGAACTGCTGGACTATCTGGCCGCGAACGGCGGCCGCGCCTTCGTCCCGCGCGAAGACCAAACGCTGACCAACATGGCCGCGGAGCGCGACGGGCTGGCTGCGGAATACTACTCCGTAACACTGGCCGACGGCATCGCGCACCATCTGGAGGGAGACTACAACCGCTTCAACATCGCGGCGGCCGTGGCCGTAGGACGCTATTTCGACATCGACGGCGAACGCATCCGCCACGCCGTCGGCAGCTATATGCCCGACAACAACCGTTCGCAGCGGACCGAAACGGGCCGCAACACGCTGATCGTGGATTGCTACAACGCCAACCCGTCGAGCATGCGCGCTTCGGTCCTCAACTTCCTCGCCGAGCCGGCCGGCGGCAGAAGCCGCCGCGTGCTGATTCTGGGCGACATGCTCGAACTGGGCGCATGGTCGGAGCAGGAGCACCGCGACATCGTCGCCCTCGCAAGCCGGAATCCGGACACCGAACTGATGCTCGTAGGCGGAGAATTCGCCCGCGCCTGCGCCGGCATGGAGCCGCAGCCCGCCAACACCGCCCTCTTCCCCTCGCGCGAGGAGCTGATCGCCGAACTGCGCCGCCGTCCGGTCGAGAACGCCTTCGTGCTGGTCAAGGGTTCACGCGGCATCGGACTGGAAAAGGCGCTCGAAGAGCTGTAACATCGCCCGGCAGGCCTTCCCGCGCACAGAGTCGCCCCGCCTTACAGGACCTTTCCGCCGCGCAACGCCGGAACGAGGAGGGGCCCGAAGCAGAAGGAGGCCCCGGAGCGAGACAGGACCCGGAACAAAGGTGGGCCCATGTCACGCCGACAAAAAGCGCCTTTCCGCCGACTCAAACCGCACCGACAAACGAGAACCGCCAAATAATAACGCCATGAAACGACTGCTGTCCGCATTGCTGCTGCTGGCCGCGGCAAATGCCGCCGCCGGAGAAAAAAGCGTTTCGCTCGAACGCGATTTCGGAACCCTCTACGGCACGCTGCTCACGCCCGGCGAAGGCGCCGAAACCGTGGCGGTCATCATCGCGGGATCAGGCCCCACACCCCGCAACGGCAATACGAACAACTACCTTTATCTGGCGCAGGAGCTCGAAAAAGCGGGTATCGCCACGCTCCGCTACGACAAACGGGGCATCGGATCGAGCAAATTCGACGTCCCGGACAAAATGGCCGACGCCACGCTCGACGACTTCATCGGCGACGCCGCGGCTTGGGCCGAGTACCTCTCCCGGCAGGATTTCCGCCGCATCGTGCTGATCGGCCACAGCGAAGGGGCGCTGATCGCCTTCTGCGCGGCGCAACAATGCCCCGAAGTCAATGCCGTGATTTCGTTGGCGGGCGCCGGCTATCCGCTCGACGAAATACTCCAGCTTCAGCTGGCCGCACAACTCGCCCCGACGCACATGGAGCTGCTGATGCAGGCCCGTGCCATCACCGCCGCCCTGAAACGCGGCGAACGGGTCGAGTCGTGTCCGCCCGAACTGGCGCCCCTCTTCGCACCCCCGTTACAGACATTCTGGATCTCGTCGCTGAGCTACGACCCGCGCGAGGAGATTCGCAAAGTGACGGTTCCCGTACTGATCGTCAACGGCGACATCGACTTCCAAGTGACGCCCGACAACGCCGACGCACTGGCGAAAGCCCAGCCCCGGTCCCGGAAAACGATCATCGAAGGCATGACCCACACACTCAAAAAAGCCTCCGGCCCCACGCGCACGGAGCAGATCGCCGCCTATACGGACGATACGCTTCCGGTCGCTCCGGAGCTGGTCGCCGCCGTCACCGGATTCATCGAAGGACTCTGAGGTTCGCTTTTCGCCGCTTCTCCGCCGGGGGATTTCCGTCATTCGATTATTTTGGTTATTTTTGATTCCGCAAAAAGACAATCGACACCCCAAGTACCGATCAGAACCTCCCACAATCCAATGCCATGACACTCCTGTTCAGCATCGAATACCGCACCCGCTGGGGCGAACAGCTCGTACTCCGCCTCGGCAGGCGGCGCATCGCCCTGCAATACGCCGACAGCGGCGTCTGGACCTGCGCCGTAGAGCGATACGCCCCTGCGGCGCAACCGGCAGAATACCGTTACGAAGTCGAGCGCGAGGGCGTGTGCATCCGCCGCGAATGGCGTCCGCACATCCTGCGCATCCCCGCCACACCTGCGCCCCGCACGCTCCGCATCCGCGACCGCTGGATCGACATGCCCGCCGATACGCCCTTCTACTCCTCGGCCTTCACGCGGGGCATCTTCGGCCGCGGCGAAAGCGGGCCGCAGCAGAAAAACGGCGGCAACATCACCCTGCGCGTCGTCCTGCCGACCCTGCGCCCCGACGAAGTGCTGGCCGTCGCAGGCAGCGGCAGGGAGCTGGAGGGGTGGCAGCGGATCGTTCCGATGGACGACAGCCGGTTTCCGGAGTGGGATCTCCGGCTCGACGCGCCGCAGAGATTCGAATACAAGTTCCTGATCGCCGACCGCAGGACCCTGACCCCGATCATGTGGGAGGAAGGTCCCAACCGCGCATGGAACGACCTGCCCGGCGAAGGCGAACACATCGTCGAAGCCGCGGCGTACCTCCGCTTCCCCGAACGCAGGTGGCGCGGAGCCGGGACGGCGATTCCGGTCTTTTCGCTCCGCTCGGAAGCCGGATTCGGCGTCGGCGAATTCTACGACCTGAAACTGCTGATCGACTGGGCCGCCGCAACGGGCCAGCGGGTACTCCAGCTGCTGCCGATCAACGACACCACGATGAACGGCACGTGGGAAGACTCCTACCCCTACAACGCCAATTCGACCTTCGCCCTGCACCCGCAGTTCATCCGGCTGACCGCCGCCGGCGTCGAAGAGGACGACGAATACCGCAGCCTGCGCGACCGGCTGAACGCCCTGCCCGAAGTCGATTACCAACAGGTCAATACGCATAAACTGCGTCTGCTGCGCAGCGCGTTCGAGCGAGAGGGGCGTCGCACCGCCGCCCGCCGCGATTACCGGGAATTCATGCGGGACAACAGCCACTGGCTCATGCCCTACGCCGCCTACCGCACCCTGCGCGACGAATTCGGCACCGCCGATTTCTCCCGCTGGGGCGATTACGCCCGCTACGACAAAAAGGCCGTCGAAGCCTACTGCCGCCGCAACAGCCGCGAAATCGCGTTTCACTGCTTCGTGCAGTACCACCTGCACACGCAACTGTCCGAGGTCTGCGCCTACGCCCGCAGCCGGGGCGTCGTCCTCAAGGGCGACCTGCCGATCGGCGTCAGCCGGACGAGCGCCGACGCATGGATTCATCCGCGGCTTTTCCACATGGATTCGCAGGCCGGAGCACCGCCCGACGCCTTTTCCGCATCGGGCCAGAACTGGGGCTTCCCGACCTACGACTGGGAGCACATGGCGCAGGACGGCTATGCGTGGTGGCAGGCCCGCATGGCGAAGATGGCCGAATATTTCGACGCTTTCCGCATCGACCATATCCTCGGCTTCTTCCGCATCTGGGAGATTCCCGTACATGCCGTTCACGGCCTGCTGGGCTATTTCAATCCCGCCCTGCCCTACTCCGCCGACGAACTGCGCGGCATGGGCTTCGATACGGCCGGGGGACGCTTCACCGTTCCCGCGCCCGACGACCGGATGCTCGGCGACCTGTTCGGCGAGCTGGCCGACGAAGTGCGCACGACCTGCATGAAGGAGGGCCGGCTGCTGCCCGCCTATGCGACGCAACGCAAGGTCGCCGAACGCTTTCCCGGCGACGATCCGCGCCGAAGCCGCCTGCGCGAAGGGCTGATGACGCTGCTCGACGACGTGCTGTTCATCGAGGACCCGCGCCGCAAAGGTTTTTTCCACCCCCGCATCGCGGCCCAATCGACCTATATGTACTGCACCCTCGCCCCGCAGCGGCGCGACACTTTCGACCGGCTTCACGACGACTTCTTTTACCGCCGCCACAACCGGTTCTGGCAGGAGTCGGCCCTGCGCAAACTTCCCGTGCTCCTCTCGGCAACGCGGATGCTGGCCTGCGGCGAGGACCTCGGCATGATTCCCGACAGCGTTCCCGAAACGATGCGCGCACTGCAAATCCTTTCGCTCGAAATCCAGCGGATGCCCAAATCGCTGGGCGAGGTGTTCGCCGACCCGGCGCGCTACCCCTATTTCTCGGTCTGCACCACCTCGACCCACGACATGAATCCCCTGCGGGCATGGTGGGAGGAGAACCGCGAACTCTCGGAACGTTTCTACCGCGAAGTGCTGAGCATGGAGGGCGACGCTCCCCGCACCTGCGAACCGTGGATCTGCCGCCGCATCGTCGATATGCACCTCCATTCCCCGGCGATGCTCGCCATACTTCCGCTGCAGGACTGGCTCGCGACCGACGCAGCCCTGCGCAGGCCGCATGCGGACAGGGAGCGCATCAACATCCCGGCCGCGCCCCGCTATTACTGGCGCTACCGCATGCACCTCACGCTGGAGGAGCTGCTCCGGCAGGAGCCGTTCAACGCCACGCTCCGCGAAATGATAATTGCCGGCGGCCGCCGTTAATCCGGCCGGACTTTTCCCGTTGATTTCCAACAGCGGAAAGACCGCGTTCGGAACCGCCCCGCGCATAACCGCAGCACTCCCCGATTCGTCCCGCCGTCCGGAATCCGGATTCGTGCGAATCGGGCCGAAGGCGGCAAAACACCCCGCCGCCGGGGAAGCGGCGCGATTCTTCGGCCCTTGTTCGTGAGGAACAAGGGCTTTTTGGTGCGTATTTCTAAATTATTTTGTTATTTTTGTCCGACAGTTATTCCCAAACGTTCAAATTCTCAGCATTCATGACACTCAACGAATATCAGCAGCACGCGCTCGAAACGGCGATCTACCCCGAAAACCGCCGCATCATCTACCCCACGCTCGGACTGACCGGCGAAGCGGGCGAGGTGGCCGACAAAGTCAAGAAAGTCATCCGCGACGGACACGAGGAGTTCTCCGACGAGAAACGGCTCGAAATCGTCAAGGAGATCGGCGACGTATTGTGGTACTGCGCCACGCTCTCGCGCGATCTGGGCTACGAACTGGACGACGTGGCGCAGATGAACGTCGACAAGCTCCGTTCGCGCATGCAGCGTCACATCATTTCGGGCAGCGGCGACAACCGCTAACTATGGAAGACTATATCTTACGTGAAATCAACCGCATCGGAGAGCTGATCGCAGCCCTTCTGGACAAAATCGGTCTCCTCAAAAAGTCGGGCGCCCCCGAACTCATCCGGGAAACCGCCAAAACGGAGCTGGCCGAGCAGTTGGATCTGGACATCGACACGCTGCTGGCCGGAGAGGATTTCATCGCCACCCTCGTCGGCGAATACGGATTCAGCGACGCGGACCTCGAAAAATTCGCCGAACTGCTGTTCGACTTCGCCGCGGCATCCGAAGAGCACGGCGAGCGGCTGCGTCTGGCGGCCGCAATCGGCGCACTCTACAGCTACCTCGACGAGAAGAAGGCGCCCGCATCGCTCAACCGCTACTACATCCTCAAGGATCTGGACAAATACATCAAAGAACCTCAATAAATGGAACAGGAAAAACAACTTACATCGCTGCCCGAAAACGCTTACCGGGAACTCAAACCGGGCGAAGAGTACACGCCCATCATGCCCGCCTCGTCGTCGCCCCGCGAGGTGACGCCCTATTCGGTCACGATGGGCATCGTCATGGCCGTCGTCTTCTCGGCCGCGGCGGCATTTCTCGGCCTGAAGGTCGGACAGGTATTCGAAGCGGCGATCCCGATCGCCATCATCGCCGTCGGCATGGGCAACGTACTGGGTAAAAAGAACATGCTGGGACAGAACGTCATCATCCAGTCGATCGGCGCCTGTTCGGGCGTAATCGTCGCGGGCGCCATCTTCACCCTCCCGGCGCTCTACATCCTCGGACTCGACGCGGCATTCTATCAGGTATTCCTCTCGTCGCTCTTCGGCGGCCTGCTGGGTATCGTCCTGCTGATCCCGTTCCGCAAATACTTCGTCAAGGAGATGCACGGCAAATACCCCTTCCCCGAAGCGACGGCTACGACCGAAGTGCTCATCTCCGGCGAGAAGGGCGGCAATCAGGCCAAGCTGCTGGCCGTGGCGGGACTCATAGGCGGTCTTTACGATTTCGCCGTCGGCACGTTCGGCATGTGGACCGAAGCGGTCTCGACGCGCATCTGCGCATGGGGACAGGTCGCCGCCGACAAGTTCAAGGTCGTCTTTTCGCTCAACACCTCGGCCGCCGTGCTGGGTCTGGGCTACATCATCGGTCTGAAATACGCCATGATCATCACCGCAGGTTCGTGTCTGGTCTGGTTCCTCGTCGTGCCGCTGGTGGGTTCGCTGGCCGACAGCATCGACCCGGCTGCCATGGCTTCGCTGCTGGGCGTAACGCGCGCCGACATCATGGCCGATCCGCAGCGTCTTTTCACGGCCGAGAACCTCTTCGCCTTCATCGGCAAGCCGCTGGGCATCGGCGGTATCGCCATGGCGGGCATCATCGGCATCGTCAAACAGTCGAAGATCATCCGTCAGGCCGTAGGGCTGGCCGTTTCGGAGTTGGGGGGGGGCAACAAAACCCAAGCCGCCGCTACCGAACGCACGCAGCGCGACCTGACGATGAAGCGCATCCTCACGATCCTGATCGCCACGCTCGTCTCGATCTTCGTCTTCTTCCACTTCGGACTGCTCGACGGCTGGGTACAGTCCGTAACGGCCATTCTGATCGTCTTCGTCATCTCGTTCCTCTTCACGACCGTGGCGGCCAACGCCATCGCCATCGTCGGCACGAACCCCGTGTCGGGCATGACGCTGATGACGCTCATCCTCTCGTCGCTGGTGCTCGTAAGCGTCGGACTGAGCGGCACGACGGGCATGACGGCGGCGCTGATCATCGGCGGCGTGGTCTGCACGGCGCTCTCGATGGCCGGCGGCTTCATCACCGACCTCAAGATCGGCTACTGGCTCGGCACCACGCCCCGCAAGCAGGAGGCATGGAAATTCCTCGGCACGTTCGTTGCTGCGGCAACCGTGGCCGGGGTGATGATCATCCTCAACAAATCGTACGGATTCGTGGGCGAGGGCGCCCTCGTGGCTCCGCAGGCCAACGCCATGGCGGCCGTGATCCAGCCCCTGATGACCGGCGGCCAGACCCCGTGGATGCTCTACTTCTGCGGCGCGGCGCTGGCGCTGGTGCTGACCTCGATCGGCGTTCCGGCACTCGCTTTCGCACTGGGCATGTTCATCCCGATGGAGCTGAACGCTCCGCTGGTAGTCGGCGGTCTGGTAGCGTGGTTCGTTTCGAACCGCTCGAAGGACGAAGCTCTCAACAAGGCGCGCTTCGACCGCGGCACGCTGATCGCGTCGGGCTTCATCGCCGGCGGCGCGCTGATGGGCGTGGTGAGCGCCCTGCTGAAATTCGCCGAGGTGGACTGGTTCCTGAGCGGATGGGCCTCGTCGAACGCCGCAGAGTGGACCGGACTGGTCATGTACCTCGCACTGATCGGCTACTTCGGCTGGCACACGCTCCGGGCTAAAAAAGAAGAATAGGAAACCGCACCGCATGAAAACCGCCGTCATACTCCTCGTCGCCGCGACGCTGCTGCAAGGCTGCGCCCCGCTGACCGTCGCGCAGCAAAGCGGCACGAAAACCCCGGCGACGGCCGACGCTCCGCAGCGGAAGAACAGGGCGGGAACGCACATATCCTTTACCGGCCCCTCCTATCCCTCCGTCGTCGTCACGCCCGAAGGAGGCCATGCGGTCGTCATGCCTCCGTGCGGCAGCAGGTCGGTGGTGGTAAACCCCGACGGCTCGCACTCCATAGCAATCGTCAACGGCTCGACAGCCACAATAGTAACGCCATAAACAACACAACACCATGGACCTCAAAGAAAGATTCCTGAAATACGTCTCCTACGACACGCAGTCGTCCGAGGAGAGCGGCACGTTCCCTTCGACCGAGAAACAGAAAGTCCTGCTGGCCGCCCTGCGCGACGAAATGCAGGCGCTCGGCATGACCGAAGTCACGATGGACCGATACGGCTACGTGATGGGCACCGTCCCCGCGACGCCGGGCTGCGAGAACGCTCCCGTGATCGGCTTCATCGCCCATGTGGACACGTCGCCCGACATGAGCGGCAAGGATGTCAAGCCCCGCGTCATCGAGGAGTACGACGGCGGCGACATCACGCTGAACGGCCAGCTCACGATGCGGGTCGCGGACTTCCCCGAACTGGAGTTCTTCAAAGGCCACACGCTGATCCACACCGACGGCACGACGCTGCTCGGCGCCGACGACAAGGCGGGCGTGGCAGAGATCATGACCGCCGCGGAGTACCTGCTCGCGCATCCCGAAATCAAACACGGCAAAATCCGCATCGGCTTCACGCCCGACGAGGAGGTGGGCCGGGGCGTGGATTTCTTCGACGTCAAGGCTTTCGGCGCCGACTTCGCCTACACGGTGGACGGCGGCATGGAGGGCGAACTGGAGTACGAGAACTTCAACGCCGCGAGCGCCAAAATCGACATCCAAGGCCGCAACGTCCACCCCGGATACGCCAAGGACAAGATGATCAACGCCATCGAGGTAGCCTGCGACCTGCAGCGTTTCCTTCCGGCCTGCCAGCGCCCCGAACATACCGAAGGGTACGAGGGATTCTACCACTGCGTGGGACTGAACGGCACGGTCGAGAAGGCTTCCGTCAGCTACATCATCCGCGACCACGACGCCGACAAATTCGAACAGAAGAAGGTCTTCATGTGGGCCTGCGTCGATCTGCTGAAAAAGAAATACGGCGACGAAGTGCTGACCCTCACCGTCAAGGACCAGTACTTCAACATGCGCAAAATGGTCGAACCGCATCCGCAGGTGATCGACAAGGCGCTCGAAGCGATGGAGCGGGCCGGCGTGAAACCGCTCGTCCGCCCGATTCGCGGCGGCACGGACGGCGCACGGCTCTCCTTCATGGGACTCCCCTGCCCCAATCTCTTCACGGGCGGCATGAACTTCCACGGCAAATTCGAATACTGCTCGCTCACCACGATGCGCAAGGCCCAGCAGGTGATCCTGAACCTCGCGCAGTTGTGGGCCGAATAAACATATGACCGCGACGGCGGCAGTCCGGACCGCCGCCGTGACGAATCCGCCGCATCTCCGTCCCCGCCGCAAAGCGGGGATCCGGAGCGAAGAAGACGGCAAAACAACATACAGACCTATGGATAATTTCGGTTTTCTGAAAGTGGCGGCAGCGGTGCCGCACGTACGGGTCGGCGACTGCGACTTCAACACCGAGCGGATCGCCGCGATGGCCGAAGAGGCCGCGCAGCGGGGCGTCGAGATCGTCGCGTTTCCCGAACTGGCCGTCACGGCCTACACCTGCGCCGACCTGCTGCTGCTGCCGGCGCTGCTCGATGCGGCCGACGAAGCCCTTGCGCGGCTGGTAAAAGCCACGCGCAAACTGCCGCTGGTCATCATCGCCGGCGCCCCCCTGCGCCACGGCTCGACGCTCTACAACTGCGCCGTCGTTTTCACGCAGGGCCGTGTGCTGGGCGTCGTACCCAAGACCTACATCCCCGACTATACGGAGTTCTACGAAAACCGCTGGTTCGCATCCGGCGCCGGCATCTCGGAAGAGACGATCTCCGTCGCGGAACAGAGCGCCGACTTCGGCGCGGACCTCACGTTCGGGATCAACGGCACGGAATTCGGCGTCGAAATCTGCGAGGACCTCTGGACCGCCATTCCGCCTTCGTCGCACCTCGCGCTCAACGGCGCCAAGGTGATCTTCAACCTCTCGGCGTCGCCCGAATCGGTGGGCAAGCACGCCTACCTGCGTCAGCTCGTGGCCCAGCAGTCGGCCCGCACCCTCGCGGGATACGTCTACTGCTCGGCAGGCTTCGGCGAATCGTCCACCGATCTGGTGTTCGCCGGCAACGGCATCGTCGCCGAAAACGGCCGGATACTCCGCGAATCGGGACGCTTCCGGCTCGAAGAGCAGCTCGTCGTGGCCGATATCGACATTCAGCGGCTGGAATTCGAACGCCGCCGCAACACCTCGTTTCGCATGCACGAAGGGGCGGCGGAGAACACCGTAATCGAAATGGAGGTCCCCGAAGGACTCCGGGCCGCGGCGCTCGACCGCGACATCGACCCGATGCCGTTCGTGCCGCAGGACGAAGCGCACCGCAGCGAACGCTGCGAGGAGATTTTCCAGATACAGTCGCACGGGCTGGCCAAAAGGCTGGTGCACACCCGCTGCGAAAAGGCCGTAATCGGCATTTCGGGCGGACTGGATTCGACGCTGGCCCTGCTCGTCACGGTCCGCACGTTCGACAAGCTGGGACTCGACCGCGCCGGAATCATCGGCATCACCATGCCCGGCTTCGGCACCACGGACCGCACCTACAACAACGCGCTGGAACTGATGCGCGGGCTGGGCGTCACGATCCGCGAAATTCCGATCCGCGACGCCTGCTCGCAGCACTTCAGCGACATCGGACTCGATCCCGAAGACCGCTCGGCGGCCTATGAAAACAGTCAGGCCCGCGAGCGCACGCAGATACTGATGGACGTCGCCAACATGGAGGGCGGTCTGGTGGTCGGCACGGGCGACCTGAGTGAGCTGGCGCTGGGCTGGGCCACCTACAACGGCGACCAGATGTCGATGTACGGCGTGAACGCCTCGGTGCCCAAAACACTGGTGCGCCACCTCGTGCAATGGGTCGCGGACACGGAATCCGACATGGCCGCGCGCGCGACGCTGCTCGACGTCATCGACACCCCGGTCAGCCCCGAACTGCTCCCGGCCGACAAGGAGGGAAAAATCGCCCAGAAAACCGAGGACCTCGTGGGTCCCTACGAACTCCACGACTTCTTCCTCTACAACTTCATCCGCGCAGGCTACGGCCCGGCTAAAATCCTGTTCCTCGCCGAGCAGGCCTTCCACGGCAGTTACGACCGCGCAACGATCCTCAAATGGCTGACGGTCTTCTTCCGCCGCTTCTTCTCGCAGCAGTTCAAGCGTTCGGCCATGCCCGACGGCCCGAAGGTCGGTTCCGCGGCGCTCTCGCCGCGCGGCGACTGGCGCATGCCTTCGGACGCCTCGGCGGCCGTGTGGCTCAAAGAACTCGAAACCCTGAAATACCTGAAATGATCATGAAAAGGAATCTCTTACTGGCGATTGCGACGCTCCTGCTCGCCGGAAGCTCCGCCACGGCGCAGGACTGGAAGGAAGCGTTGAAAAAAGCCGCCACGACCGCCGCAGACAAGGCCACCGACGGCAAGCTGACGCAATATGCGCTCGCCGGCACATGGAACTACACCGCTCCGGGCGTGAAATTCGAGGGCAACGACCTGCTGAGCCAGCTCGGCGGCACGGTACTTCAGGACAACATCAAACAGCAGCTCGACAAGGGCTATCAGATGGCCGGCATCAAACCCGGCGCCGGTACGGTCACATTCGCCAAAGACGGCAAATTCACCACCCTGATGGGCAAATACGAACTTTCGGGAACCTACGAATTCGACGCTTCGACGCATGTCGCCACGCTCAGCTTCGCCAAGGACAAACTCGATCTGGGTTCGGTTCCGGGGCACGCCTACATCGACGGCTCTAATCTGCTGCTGGTCTTCCCCGTCACCA
>ENA-UEOJ01001770-UEOJ01001770.1-human-gut-metagenome-genome-assembly--contig:-NODE-1770-length-14194-cov-3.188638_pt1 | contig 14194 bp, 11 predicted proteins | sample MGYA00242885_ERZ507886 | MGnify/ENA primary metagenome ERZ507886 (study PRJEB26167, sample SAMN06115505) | human gut metagenome | host: Homo sapiens | place: China:Anhui | collected 2015-08-07... | reverse complement strand
ACGCTTCGTCTCACGCGGCTTCGCCGCTCTCGACCGCGCTTCGCGAGACATTCGGCCGCTCCTCGCCCTCCCATGCCGCATGGCAATGCGGGGGGCGTCGCTCAAGGCTCGCCGACATTCGCGCCTCCGGCGGTTAAAGGAGCATGGTTCTCCCTGTCAACCGTAAACTTGAACAGCGCCTCAGGAAAAAAGAATTCCATCGGCCCTGCCGTCTTGTCAAGGACGCTTTTCCCCTGAAGGGGGAGGTCTCAAACCACAAAGGAATTTCTGATGAACGGGGGATGCCTCCTGTTCGCCCATGTCATGCAGCTCGTGCAGCACAGCTCTCCCCTGGGCGAGACTTGCAGGAACATCAATGATTCTCTGGTTGCGGGAACCGCGAAAACGCAGCACAAGCGACCTTTCGGCCGCCAGAAACGGACCGTCCACCAGAATATCCAGTTCCTGCAAAAGCGCACGCTTTTCGGCGTCGGCCAGAATCTGTTCATAGGTATATCCGCTGAACGCGGTCAGATTATAACCGCGCTTTCGCAGCTCCCTGGCCAGAACAGCCAATGCCGCACACTGGCAAAACGGCTCTCCCCCACTGAACGTAACCCCACGCGTAATGGGATTTTTCTCCACATCGGCCAGAACCCAGGCCAGACTGACTTCACGTCCGCCGGAGAAATCGTGCGTTTCCGGATTATGGCACCCCGGACAGCGGTGCGGACAGCCCTGCAGGAAAAGGACATACCGCAGGCCAGGCCCGTCCACAATGGATTCCCCCACCGTGCCCGCAATGCGCAGCATCAAGTCTTCGGTCATGACGACAGCCTCCGCCTTGTCTGAATCAGGTAAGAAAATGTTTGCGATGACGTCTTCTTGTATGCCGGGAACGCCTCCCTGGAAAGATGGTTGACACGCCTCTCCTTGACAGACACGTCCAGCGCGTCCGGGTTAAAGACTGTACAGGAGGCCATGAGAACATTTCGCCCATGAAGGGCGACGGAGCCGGGCAGGGCGAAATTCATCTCCGCTCTCCTTATCCGCAAGCGCTTTGCGCTGACGGCCAGGAACTCCGGCGGAGGCGTGAGACCTGCGAGCCGGAACACAGGAACCTGCCGGCAGATAGTTTCAAATGCAAAACGCTCTATGACCACCACGACATTTGACACTCCCGGATATTTCGAGAAGCTGAAAGCGGCGGGTGTTCCTGAAGCGCAGGCCAGGGTGCGGACGGACGCCTTGCGCGACATGACAGATTCCCGGCTGATACCGAAGGAATATTCCGATATCCGTCTGGCGGAAATGTTTCAATCCGCAGTCGCCCCATCCGCCGACTGACTGAAGCAGCCGACGGAGAGGGGGCGTGCGGATTGCCCTTCCCTGAAGGGAGGGGGTACGGAAAAGGATTTCAGCGGCTTCGCCGTCGTGTCAACTCCTCTTTTCCCCCTGAAGGGGGAGGTCTCAAACCACAAAGGCATTTTCGATGAAGCTCAGTTGCAGAATTATGCTGAATAGCCTTGACCGCCGGAGGCGCGAGCGTAACCAGCCATGGAGTGACGCCCCGCCGCATGGTCATGCGGCATGGAGGGGGGCACGGAGTACGAGCGCGGCGTTTTCCACGCAAAACGTAAACGGGAACGAGTACCGGCAAGGCAGATCGGACGGGATCAGCAGGTCGCGGTCAAAGGTCTCGCGGAGCGGAGTCTTTGGGCGGTGAAACCGCGCGAAGGCTCAAGCAAGCCGACCGCGGATACATGGCGCCTTATCTCTGCTGTCGCCATTCGCAAGGCTCATTCGTCATCCGACGACTGCCGCTCGCCAGTGTGAACCCCGGGATGTCCTTGCGGCAACGCATGCTGCCGCCTCGCGGCCGGAGCGGAACCGGACGCCCCGCGCAACGCCATCAACACTATTCCGCAAAGAACGAAGGTTCGTTTTCCCGGAGAAGGAAAACGAACCTTTCACGTTTGAAACTGTACGGGGCATGCCCGCGCCGCTCAGCGAACCTAGCCGATGAGACTGAGCGCCATCTGGGGCAGGGAGTTGGCCTGGCCCAGCATGGATACGGCGGACTGCGTCAGAATCTGATTGCGCACGAAATTGGTCATTTCCGTGGCGACGTCAACGTCGGAAATCTGGGATTCCGCGGACTGCAGATTTTCAGACTGCACTTCCAGGTTGGTGATGGTGTTTTCCAGACGGTTCTGAAGCGCGCCGAGGTGAGCGCGGATGTTGTCCTTGGACACAATGGCGTTGTTGATGGCGTCCAGAGCCTTCTGCGCGTTGGCCTGAGTGGAGATGTCGTGACCGGCGCCGCCGCCGTTGGCATTGCCTACGCCCAGAGCGGAGGCAGTGGAGTCGCCGATCTGAATGTAGTAATAGTCTTCCGCCGAATCATTGGCCGTACCGAAATGGATCTTCAGCTTGCCTGTGGATACGAGACCGGTGCCATCGTGCGTATCACTGGACAGATTGCCGTCCAGCAGCTTGATGCCGTTGAAGTCCGTGGCGTTGGCGATACGGGTGATTTCCGAAGCCATCTGCTGGTATTCCGAGTCGATGATCAGACGCTGGGTGGAGTCATAGGTGCCGGTGGCGGCCTGTTCCGCAAGTTCCTTCATGCGGATCAGCTTTTCATCGACGACCTGAAGAGCGCCGTCGGCGGTCTGGATGAGGGAAATGCCGTCATTGGCATTGCGGACACCCTGATTAAGGGTGCTGATTTCCGCGCGCATGAGTTCGCGGATGGCGAGACCGGCGGCGTCGTCAGCGGCGGTTTCAACACGCAGGCCGGAAGACAGCTTGCGGGTGGAGTCGGACAGAGCCTTGTAATGGGTGTTCAGATACCGGCTGCTGTTGGCGGCCATCAGGTTGTGATTGACTACGAGAGACATGCTTATCCTCCATGAATTGATGTCTTGTCCCGTGGCGAAGCGCAAACGCGCGGACCGCTTCCCTGCGGTCTTTTCCGCCGTTGTTACCCCCCTTAACGTCCGGATGCGGAAAAGCTATAGGCCCATCCGGAAATATTTTTGCAAAAGTTTCGGTTGAGGAACCGCCGAGTCATTCTGTGAACAAATCAGTTCCATGCCCCAAAAGGCAAGGCTCTGTCATGGAACAGTGTTGAACATATCCCTGACCGCCGGAGGCGCGGGCGCCTCCGGCGGTCAGGGGAGCATATTTCTCCCTGTCGACCGTAAACTTGAACAGAGCCTTAAATAAACAGCAAGTCTTCCAGCGCGTCCTGCAACTCTCCGCACAGGCCGCCGCCGGACATGGGCGATCCGAACAGCATGTTTTTCTGATCTGCCAGAAGAGCCTTGGGCAGCATGCCCGGCAGAGAATCAGCCAGAGTATCCGCCAGACGGCGGGCCAGCAGCCAGCTTCTTGCGCCCTGAACAAAAATGCCGAACCTTGCGGCAAAGGAAGGCACCAGTCTCCGCCACACGGCCAGTCTGCCGTTAACCGGTTCCAGAGCCAGCGCGGCACGCAGTGCGGCGCGCAGACTGTTCATCTGCGCGCCCGGCACGCCGCTGCGCCAGCCCATCAGCCAGCTTGAACGATCAAACAGCAGTCCGAGTTCCCGCGCCAGGCCGAACAGTTCCCGCAGGGCATTCCATGCCTCCAGCAAGGCCGCATCTTCCCAGCAGACAGGCCATACGACATCGTCGTCCAGCGTATCCGGCTCCCAGCGCGGCACATGGATCAGGCGTTCCGCCGCTCCCTCATCCACTACCCCCCACAATCCGAGCATATGGGCAAAACAGCGCCCTGCATCGGGGGATTCCGGCGTCTCCAGATGGCTGTAGCTGAGCAGCCATTCTCCCCTGCCGTATCTCCCCGCCGTCATGCACGGCCTGCCGTCCAGCAGAGAGGGCCGGAATGTCACGCCGTACACGGCATTCCAGTCCGTCAGAACTTCTTCCGGGAGCAGGGAAAGGGGCAGATCCGCCACATGCAGATCCGGTCCCGGCGCACGGTACCGGGCCAGAACACGGACATTGTCGCATTCCGGGCTTCCCGCTTCCGGCTCTTCAAACCTGCCGGGCCACCACACGGGCAATAGTGCCAGGCTTCCGGGCAGGGATGCAGGCGACGGCAGGAGGGCATCCGTTTCAAGCGAACAGGCAATATGACCGGAAACCAGATGCTGGAGCCGGTCACTCATGCCTGCCCGCTTCCACGGGCTCAGGCCGATGCCGCTGGAAAGCGCCAGACCGGCCCCGCCGCAAATGCCGAGGTATGCCCCCCCCCCGCGCACAAATGCGCGCACGGCCTCCATGCCGGCCGATCCCAGGGCGGCGGCCTTGGCCCGTGCTCCGCCGCCGGGAACGAGCAGCGCCTTGCCAGACACCCCTTCCTGAGCTATTTCTGACGCCTTGAGTACACGATGGGGGACTCCCGCCGCACGCAGCGCATGCAGCGCGACATATCCCCACAGATGGGATGCGTCCCATAACATGTTCAGCACGGCGTCCTCCTCGTCCTCAAAACTGACCCATTCGCCCGGCTTTGGCAACTCGCCGGGTTTTAACCGAAGATCGGGGTGGCTCCGCCTCCCCGTACCCCACCGGCAGGGGCATTGCGCCCCTGCCCCCCTGTCTGTCGCGGGCCGCGTCGCCTTGCTCGGCAAAGGGCTCTCTTATAACAAGGAATAGTCCGGAGCAAAACGATGCAGCCCTGACACGGGGCATGGGGGATACCCCCCCAGCGGGGTTCTGGGGCAGCGCCCCAAAGGAGCATACATGTCCCTGCCGAAGGCGTACGAACCGCACGATGTGGAAGAGCACTGGCGCAAGCACTGGGAAGACAACCACACCTTCACGCCCGACCCGGACGCCAAGGGTGAACCCTATTCCATTGTCATCCCGCCGCCCAACGTCACGGGCGTGCTCCATATGGGCCATATGCTCAACGAGACGATTCAGGACATCCTCGTGCGCCGCGCGCGCATGGAGGGTAAAAATGCCTGCTGGGTTCCCGGCACCGACCACGCCTCCATCGCCACCGAAGCCAAGGTGGTGGCCAAACTTCAGGCCGAGGGCATCAAGAAGACAGACCTCACCCGCGAGGAGTTCTTGCGCCATGCGTGGGACTGGACCGATCACCACGGTGGCATCATCCTCAAGCAGCTGCGCAAACTCGGCGCCTCGTGCGATTGGGACCGTACCGCATTCACCATGGACGAGCTCCGCTCGCGCAGCGTAATCCGCGTGTTCTGCGAACTATACCGCAAGGGGCTGATCTATCGCGGCGTACGCATGGTAAACTGGGATCCCGCCGCGCTCACGGCCCTCTCCGACGAGGAGGTAATCTACCGCGACGAGCATTCCAAGCTTTTCTATCTGAAATATTTTGTCGACGGCGAGCCAGACCGCTATATTGTGGTGGCCACGACCCGTCCGGAGACCATCCTCGGCGATACGGCCGTCTGCGTTAACCCCAACGACCAGCGCTACAGCTGGCTGAAGGGGAAACGCGTGATTGTGCCTATGGTAGGCCGTTCGGTGCCCATCATCATGGACGATTACGTCGAGATGGACTTCGGTACAGGCTGCCTGAAGGTAACTCCGGCTCACGACGTCAACGACTATATGCTCGGCGAGAAATACAATCTTCCAACCATCGACATCTTTAATCCCGACGGCACGATTTCCGAAGCCGGCGGCATGTATGTGGGCCATGACCGCTTCGACGTGCGCCGCGAGATTATAGCCGACCTGCAGGAGGGCGGTCTGGTGGAGAAAGTCGAGGACTACGACAACAAGGTGGGCTACTCGGAGCGTACCAAAGTGGTAATCGAACCTAAACTTTCCATGCAGTGGTTCCTCAAGATGGGAGAGCTGACGAAACCGGCTCTGAAGGCTGTGATGGATTATGACATCTGTTTCTATCCCTCGAAATTCAAGAACACTTACCGCCATTGGATGACCGATACCAAGGACTGGTGCATCAGCCGTCAGCTCTGGTGGGGTCACCGCATCCCGGCCTATTTTCTCCCCGAAGGTGGATACGTTGTGGCCGAGACGCCCGAGGAGGCTCTGCAGCTCGCCCGCGAGAAAACCGGCAACCCCGCGCTGGAGATGACCGACCTGCGTCCCGATGAGGACTGCCTCGACACCTGGTTCTCCTCCTGGCTGTGGCCCATCTCGCTCTTCAACGGCATCCTTGACCCCGACAACGAGGAGATCCGCTACTATTATCCCACCTCCGACCTCGTAACCGGTCCGGACATCATTTTCTTCTGGGTGGCCCGTATGATTATCGCCGGATATGAGTTCAAGGGGGAGATGCCTTTCAAGAATGTTTACTTCACCGGCATAGTGCGCGACAGTCTCGGGCGCAAGATGAGCAAATCGCTGGGCAATTCGCCCGACCCGCTCGACCTTATCGCCAACTACGGCGCCGACGGCGTGCGCATGGGTCTGATGCTCGCCGCTCCTGCGGGTAATGACATCCTGTTCGACGACAAGCTTTGCGAGACCGGCCGCAATTTCTGCAACAAGGTCTGGAACGCTTTCCGCCTTGTGAAAGGGTGGGAGAGTGCCGACGTCGAGCAGCCGATGGCCGCGAAGGCCGCCACAAAGTGGTTTGAGGCCCGTCTCGGCGCCACAGCTGCCGAAGTGGCCGACCTTATGGGCAAGTTCCGCCTGTCGGAAGCGCTGATGGCCATTTACCGCCTTTTCTGGGATGAATTTTCCGCATGGTATCTCGAGATGGTGAAGCCAGCCTTCGGTCAGCCGGTCGACAAGGCTACCTATGAGGCTACACTCGGATTCTTCGACGCACTCCTTCGCCTGATGCACCCCTTCATGCCGTTCATCACCGAAGAACTCTGGCAGAACCTTGCCGCACGCCGCGATGGCGAGAGCATCATGTATGCTCCCGTGCCCGAAGGAAAGGGTGCCGATGCCGATGTACTTGCCGCTATGGAAACGGCCAAGGAAATAGTTACGGGCGTTCGCGCCGTGCGTGCCCAGAAAAATATCCCGCAGAAGGAGACTCTGGAGCTCCGTGTGGTCGGTGCAGCCGCACCTGCCGGCGAGATATCCGCCCTAATCACCAAACTTGCCAACCTCTCGGCCATCGAAGGGGATGCCGAGAAGGATGCCGCTGCAGCAACCTTCATGGTCGGTACACAGGAATATGCTGTGCCTCTCGCCGGTAACATCGATGTTGAGGCCGAGAAGACACGCCTGCAGAAGGATATCGCATACTACGAAGGATTCCTCGCTTCGGTGGAGAAGAAACTTGCCAACGAGAAATTCGTCAGCAAAGCTCCCGCAGCCGTAATCGAGGGTGAGCGCCGCAAACAGGCCGACGCCCAGTCGAAGCTCGCCACGCTCCGAGCTTCACTCTCGGCTCTCTCGGCCGACTGATTGTCCTGACTAACGATAAATTAACGCGGTGCATCGGATTCGTCCGGTGCACCGCGCCATATTATATTTGTAACGAGGCGGATTTCAGAAAGTTGGGATGCACCCTGGTGCATCCGATATAATGAATGCGTTGGTGTGTTGGAAATGGCGGATGCACCAGGGTGCATCCCTACAATCTAAGGCCAGGCGTTTAGAATGTTAAAACTCGGGTTGTTTGCGGGATATAAAAACAAAGGAGACACCGGTTGGTGTCTCCTTCTGTAGCGAATCAGGGAATCGAACCCTGGTCTCCACCGTGAGAGGGTTGCGTGCTAGGCCACTACACTAAATCGCCATTTTTGTTGTCGGTTTTGATAACGCTCTCGTTATCTCCTTTCAACGATGCAAAGGTAGGTATTCTTTTTGAATCTGGCAAGAGTTAAGCTGAAATTTCTGCATTTTTTTTGATTTCGTCAGCTTTTCTGGCTACTTGGCTCCCGGAAATGCAGTTTGTGATATAGCATTCCTACGAGTATGGCGCCACCGATAATGTTGCCGAGGGTGACGGAAAGAAGATTGTGAAACAATTGGCCGATGCTTACGTCGGCACCCTGCAGCATCCCTGCGGGGATGAAAAACATATTCGCAATGCTGTGCTCATAGCCGAGAATCACGAACGCTCCGACCGGAATCCAGCAGGCGAGCACTTTGGCCGGAAGAGTTTTGACCATCAGGGCGAGCCACACGGCCAGACATACACACCAGTTGGCCGCAATCCCTTTCACAAAGGCTACCATAAATGGCAGATTGGCTTTGGCGGTGGCAATCCCTATGATGGCCGAATGGTAGGGCTCGGAGGATGTCAGTCCGCTAAAATCCACGAAAAGCCATGTAAATGCCAAGGCCCCGACGAAGTTGAAAATCCACACCACAAACCACTGCCGCAGCACGTCGACTGGCCTGAATTTCCCAGCGGACAGGCCTGGCATAAGGACTGCATTGTTGCCTGTAAAGAGCTCAGCGCCGAACATTACAACCAGCAATAGTCCTACCGGGAAGAGAAGCCCGCTGAGCAGCTTCTGCAGGCCGGGATTTCCGGCAGAAATTTCAGGAAATCCGAATCCGACGGCAACCGACAGCATTCCGCCCAGGGCAATAAAGGCTCCGGCCATTATTGCCAGCAGGGCCACTCGTCCCACCGAGGCGTGCGTTTTGGCTACGCCGATGCCTACGATTTCGTCAATCAGTTGAGGATGAGGCGTTATCATCAGTTGAGCTGGGGGTCGGCGATGGTCTGGTGATTAGTTTTTTTTTGAACGTAGGTCTGCACCGGGAGCGAGCCGTCGAGAGCTCCGAGCGCGTTCAGGGCGAGGGCTTCGAGTTCATCTTCTCCCGGGAAAATCTCAACGGGGGCGATGAAATCGATTTGTGGCAGCAGACGACTCATAACGTAGTCGGAATAGGCGATTCCACCGGTTATGAGTATCGCGTCGACTTTCCCGCGGAACACCGGCGTAAGAGCCGCCACATGTTTTGCAATCTGGTATATCATTGCGTCGAGCACGAGGCGCGCGTAGTCGTCGCCCTTCTCGATGCGTGCCACAATCGCCTGGATGTCGGTCGACCCCAGATGTGCCGCCAGTCCGGCTTTTCCGCTTATGCGCTTTTTAAGCTCGTCCTTGGTGTAGCGCCCGGAGTAGCAGAGGTCAATCAGCGCTCCCGAAGGAAGAGTTCCGGCTCGCTCGGGGGAGAAGGGGCCTTCTCCGTCGAAGGCATTGTTTACATCTACCACTTTCCCGTGTTTGTGGGCTCCGACGGAGATACCTCCGCCGAGGTGAACGATTATCAGGTTCATTTCCTCATAGCGTACAGGGGGCTGCGAGGGATTGGCTTCGGAAAGCTGACGGGCGTAGCGGCGTCCGATGGCACGCTGGTTGAGCGCATGCCATGTCGTGATACGCGGCATGAGGGGCGACCCGGTGATGCGTGCTACCTCGTCGAGTTCGTCGACTACCCCGGGATCGGCTATGTATGCCGGGCAGCCGAGCTCGTCGGCCAGGTCGCGGGCGATCAGGCAACCGAGGTTGCACGCGTGGCTACGGCGCACTTTCTTTATGTCTGCTACCATCGCATCGTTGACCTCGTAGACGCCTCCAGGAATCGGGCGCAAAAGACCGCCGCGCCCAATCACGGCATCAAATTCCAAAGGAATCTCATTTTCGGCCAGTGAGTTTAGAATCAAATGCTTGCGAAACTCGAATTGATCGATTACGCGCGGAAAGGGTTCGAGATCGTCGACAGAATGACGCAGTGTCGTGGCAAAAACCTTGTTCCTGTCGTTGTATACGGCTATTTTGGTTGATGTCGATCCGGGGTTTATTGCAAGTATTTTCATTTCGTATGATTGGAGTAGGGGATAAAAACCTGTTCTATCGTTCAGGCCGTGAGAACTGCCATTACGAGCGAATAGAATTTCGATTCGGCGGAGTCACTTCGCGACGGTAAAATAACCGGAACCATAGCACCCTGAAGCATTCCCGCGATTACGGCGCCTGCGAACACGGTGATTGTCTTGTAGAACGTGTTGCCTGATTCGATATTCGGGAAAATAAGCAGGTCGGCATTGCCGCATACAGGGCTTTCGATTCCTTTTATCTGGGCGCTGTGGGCGTCGCAGGCTGTCTTCACGTCCATCGGACCACCCATCTCGACATTGCCGAACGCGCCGGCTTTTGCTTTTTCAATCAGACTGACATAATCGGTCGAGTTGGGGAATTTTGGGTTCACCTTTTCCGTGAAGTGAATCAGAGCGACGTTGGGATGCTCGATTCCAAGGCGCCGGCATGTGGCCAGATCGTAGCGCAGAATTGCCTCACGCTGAGCCAATGTCGGATAGGGGATTACCGCCACATCCGAGAAAAATATCAGTTTATGGTAGCCCGGTAGCTGGGCCACTGCCAGATGGGTCAGTACATTGCCGGCGGGGAGTATGCCGGTCTCCTTGTTGAGTACGGCTTTCAGCAGCGTGTCGGTGCCGATAAGTCCTTTCATCACAACATCGGCTTCTCCGTTGCGCGCCATGGCGGTGGCCGCCTGCGCGGCGTCGGCATCGGTGGCAGTCTCGAGAATCTCCACGTCGGGTCGCGTTGCCCATTCTGCGGGAAGCACTGCGAGACGGGCGGCAGTGCCGAGCAGTACAAACCGGGCGGCATTGCGCTTGAGCGCCATGGCGACGGCGCCGATTGTACTTTCATCATACGGGCAGACTACTGCGATACGTTTCGACTCGTGTCTCGCTGACAGTTGCGCCACGAGGTCGGCGAATGTCTCAATTTTTTTCATGGCCAAACATATTGCGGATGTGTCGCGACGGGCTACACCTATCCATCCGCAAATATCATACTTTTTTTTGACTTATCACCTCTCCGCGCCCACTTATTTTTGGTTAAAATTTCCTATTGCAGCAGTATGTTTTTGAAGATTTTAAAACCTATGCGTTTTTGTATGATTAAAATATTTAATTTATAATACTGGTTTGGTTGTAAAATAAAATGGCATTATCGGTATGGGATTGCACAAATGCACTAAAAGTGTGCAATCGCGCTATAGTTTCTTAGCTTCGAGAAGCATGCGTTTTATTGAGGAGGCGACGTATGGGAGGGAGGGCCGGAGGGCGGCCTCCGCTGTGGAATGGTTGAGCGGAGTCCCTGCGTCAATGTATGCAGACGTCTGAAAAAGGCCGGCGCGACTGATGGTTGACCGACCGGCAACCACTACGACCGGAATGCCGCGACGCGATGCTTCGTCGCAAAGTGTGCCGACCACTTTCCCTTCCGACGACTGCTCGTCGTAGCATCCTTCGCCTGTTACAATGATGTCGGGCAGCGGATCGGATGAGAATATGCCGTAGTGTGTGGCCAAATACTTTGCCCCGGAATGAGAGGGGCATTTCAGCACTCTGCGGAATGCATAGCCAAGGCCGCCACCGGCGCCCTGGAAGGGTGGTTCGACCGCCGGCGCAAGGAGTGTGGCATCCACGGCATGCCTGAAATTGTTCAGGGCGCGCCCGAGGTCAGGCAGATCGGTTTCCGGCATCCCTTTCTGTCGGGCAAACGAAAGTGCCGACATCGAGTGGCCGGCCTCCATGTCGGTGGCGGCAGGCGTAAGGGGAACGTTCACATCGGCCAACACCGTAATCCGTTGCCGAAGATTTCGGCGGTCCATCCGGCTGAAGTCCACACTGAATATGTTGCAGAGGTCGGCGGCTTCGACAGCTCTCCCGTTGCCTATGGGATTTCCCCAGCAGTCGAAATATCTTGCGCCGAGGGCCTGGAGCATCCCCGCGCCTGCGTCGGTCGAAGCGGTTCCTCCGATTCCCACGAATATCTCGCCGACCCCAGAATCAAGGATATGACGGATTATTTCGCCGAAACCATAGCTTGTGGCATGCCAAGGGTCGAGAGGGCGGTCGCCGAGCATGGCGAGGCCGACCACGGCCGCACAGTCGACCGCGGCTGTGTGTCCGTCAGTAAAATATTGTGCTGTGCAGGGCTGCATGTAGGCGTCGTGAACCTCGGCAGATGCGGGAGCCAGATGCATCTCTTCGGCGAGGATGGCGGCCGAACCTTCCCCTCCGTCGGCCATGGGATAGACGCGCAGATCGATGTCGGGTATCACGCGAAGCCCGTCGGCGATGATGGAGGAAACCTCCGCGGCCGTAAGCGTGCCTTTGAATTTATCGGGCGCGACAGCTATTACCGGGGGGAGCTTGCTTCCGTCGGCTGTTGCAGGCATCATCGGGATGGATGGTCGGACGAAAATAGATTTGAGTTTTCCAAAACCTTTCATAATGCCAAATTTAGGTAATTTCGGCCGGATGGATACTCTTTTTAATCGAATTTATCCCCAGGCCGATTGCCGCGCTCGGCAAAATAGTGTAAATTCGCGTTATCTCTTATATTAACGTATATTTTTTATCCTCAAACGCCATCTCAGATATGAACTACTCATACCGTAAAATCGCGCTGGCCGCCATGGCGGTTCTCGCAGCAGGCTGTATGTCGGCGGAATCGCTGGTTCTGGTACATACGAACGACACCCACAGTCAGATTGATCCCACCGACAAGGGTTTTGGAGGCATCGCACGTCGCAAGGTTCTCATCGACAGTATCCGCTCGGTGCATCCGAATGTTCTGCTGATTGATGCCGGCGATGCCGTTCAGGGCACGCTCTTTTTTACCCTCTATGGAGGCGAGGTGGAGATGAAGATGATGAACGAACTCGGATACGATCTCGCCGTTCTCGGCAACCATGATTTCGACAATGGGATGGATGCCCTGCAGCGCAATCTTGCGCTCAGCGACGCCCAGTGGCTTGCCACCAACTACAACCTTTCGGCCACAGATATACGGCAGTATTTCAAGCCGTATGTAATCAAGGAATACGACGGGAAGCAAGTGGCGTTCATCGGCCTTAACCTGAATCCCAAAGGTATGATTTCGGAAGGCAACTACGACGGCGTGAAGTATCTCGACGCCGTTAAGGCTGCCAATGCTACCGCATGGCACCTGAAGCACAACGAAGGGGTGGATATGGTTGTCGCTATCACCCATCTCGGCTACGACGAAGTGCCCCCCTCCGACCGTACCGTAGCCGAGGCTTCGGAGGATATCGATATAATTCTTGGCGGCCATTCGCATACGCTTATCCGTCCGGGCAGCGGTCAGGAATGGGTGCGCAATGCCGACGGCCGCGATGTGCTTGTGGCGCAGAACGGCAAGAGCGGACTGTGGATAAGCGAGATAGAGATAGATCTGGATTCTATCGGCAAAAAGGCCCCGGATTATCGCCAGATTTCGGTCGACGCTCGTCTGGACCCGCGTACGGATTCCAGCATAGATTCGTTGCTCAAGCCATATCGTGCCGGAGTCGACGAACTGATGGGCGAGAAAATCGGCCGTACAGCCCGCGAGCTCTCGGCCGATGGAGCGCCGCTGCTTAATTTCCTCAGTGATTTTGTGCTCGACCGGGCCTCGCGTCTCGAAGGCGCAGGCAAAGTGGATCTGGCCATTACCAACAAGGGGAGCCTTCGCCGCAATCTCCCTGCCGGCAATATCACACGCGGACAGATTATCATGCTGCAGCCGTTCGACAACAGGATTCTTGTAGAGACAATTAAAGGTTCCGATCTGCTGGACGCGCTTAATGTGATGGCTTCGCGCGGAGGCGACGGTGTCAGCCGTGGTGTCGACGTGGAGTTCGACCCCGCAACGGGTAAATGCACACGGGTGATTGTCAACGGCGAACCTCTTGCCCCCGAGCGCACCTATCGTATTGCAACCATCGATTATCTTGCCAAGGGTGGCGACTATATGCAGCCGCTAACCCGTGGCGATGTTGTGGCACGGAGCAACCGTATCATGCATGCCGACCTTTCCGACTATATCGCCAGGGAATTCAAGGGAAAGAAGATTAACCCTTCGGATAAGGTACGCATGCGCGCGGTGCGCTGAGCCCTATGTCAGACCGCGGCCGCCGGGCGGAATGTGGATTCGAAATCTGTGGCGTCCAGTCCTTTTGGCGTCGGAGACGTTGCCCGCATTGTGTCGCGCTCCACATACTGGCGTATCATCGAGTAGAGCACTTCCTGCATCGGTGTGAGCCGCCCGCGTGTGTCGGCTCCAAGAATCATTTCCGCAGCCAGGGCGGTTGTCACGGCAATGCGCTCTTCGGCGGGGAGCGAGTTGATGGTGTTGATTACATGAGCAGAGATTACATAAGTAGTTTCCATCTTATCAGGATATGATAAGTAACTGTGCAGAATTATTTTATAATTTACTGAGTTGATT
>ENA-UEOJ01001769-UEOJ01001769.1-human-gut-metagenome-genome-assembly--contig:-NODE-1769-length-14195-cov-3.379516_pt1 | contig 14195 bp, 19 predicted proteins | sample MGYA00242885_ERZ507886 | MGnify/ENA primary metagenome ERZ507886 (study PRJEB26167, sample SAMN06115505) | human gut metagenome | host: Homo sapiens | place: China:Anhui | collected 2015-08-07... | reverse complement strand
TATTAAGTCCTTGCAATGGTGCAGTAATTTTTCTTACTCCAAATTTACTCTTTTAAAACGTGCGCATTATACCATTTAGTTCTCGTCCGGCGACCCGGACACCTCGAAGACCGCCGCCAGCTGGTTCGGGGCGTGTATTTTCCTGATTGTCGCGGCCACCATCTTACGCTCATTCTTCCTGTAGTATGGCGGAATATCCTGTTAACAAGGGGATCGGTCGCAGCCCGGAGTTCAAGGGACTCAAGAGCCAGTACCTGTTCGTTTTCGCCGGAGGTCTGCTCGCCCTGTTCGTGGTGTTCGTCATCATGTACATGGCAGGCATCGGCCAGTGGGTCTGCATCGGTTTCGGTGTCATCGCCGCCTCGGTGCTCGTGTGGGCGACCTTCCGCATGAACGCGAAGTACGGCGAATGGGGGCTGATGAAGCTCCAGGCGTTGCGCAGGCATCCCCGCTACATCATCAACCGGAGAAGATTTCTTCGGTTGTTTTCCCTAACCTCTAAAAAAAGAAGCGTATGAGAAATGTAATGAAGACAGCCACGCTGGAGAGCAAGTTCCCGCTGCTCGCCGTGGAGAACGGCTGCATCATCAGCAAGGATGCGGACATCACCGCGGCCTACAGGGTGGAGCTGCCCGAACTCTTCACGCTCACGAGGACGGAGTACGAGGCCATCCATTCCACATGGGCGAAAGCGGTCAAGGTGCTGCCGAACTACAGCATCGTGCACAAGCAGGACTTCTTCGTGGAGGAGAGCTACAAGCCGGACATCTGCAAGGACGACCTCAGTTTCCTGAGCCGCAGTTTCGAGCGGCACTTCAACGAGCGTCCTTACTTGCAGCACACCTGCTACCTGTTCCTGACCAAGACCACGAGGGAGCACAGCCGCACGACCAGCAGTTTCAACGCCCTGACACGGGGATTCATCATCCCCAGGGAGATGCAGGACAAGGAAACCGTCACCCGTTTTTTGGAAAGCTGCGGGCAGTTCGAGCGTATCGTGAACGACAGCGGCCTGCTCCGCATCACGCGCCTGACGGATGAGGAGATAACCGGGACGGACACTTCGGCCGGTATCATCGAGAAGTATTTCTCGCTCTCGCAGGAGAACACCGCCTGCTTGCAGGACCTCTCGCTCGGAGCGGGGGAAATGAAGGTGGGCGACAACTACCTCTGCCTGCATACCCTTTCCGATCCGGAAGACCTGCCGTCGGGCGTGGCGACAGACACACGCTACGAGCGTTTATCCACCGACCGAAGCGACTGCCGCCTGTCATTTGCCGCTCCGATAGGGATACTGCTCACCTGCAACCATGTGGTGAACCAGTACCTCTTCATCGACGATTCGGCGGAGAACCTGCGGAAGTTCGAGCAGACGGCGAGGAACATGCACTCGCTTTCCCGCTACAGCCGTTCCAACCAGATAAACCGGGAATGGATCGAGGAGTATCTGAACGAGGCGCACAGCAAGGGACTGACCTCCATCCGTGCCCACTGCAATGTGATGGCTTGGAGTGACGACCGCGAAAAGCTCAAGCGTATTAAGAATGATGTCGGCAGTCAGTTGGCATTGATGGAGGCGAAGCCACGACACAATACGGTGGATGTGCCGACATTGTTCTGGGCGGCGATACCCGGCAATGCAGGTGATTTTCCTGCGGAGGAAAGTTTCTACACCTTCATCGAGCAGGCCTTGTGTCTGTTCATCGGTGAGACCTCTTACAAGGATTCGCTTTCCCCGTTCGGCATCCGCATGGTTGACAGGCTGACCGGAAAGCCCGTCCATCTGGATATTTCCGATTTGCCCATGAAGAACGGCACGATAACGAACCGGAATAAATTTATCCTCGGACCGTCCGGCTCAGGCAAGTCTTTCTTTACCAACCACATGGTGCGCCAGTATTACGAGCAGGGAACGCATGTGCTATTGGTGGATACGGGAAACTCCTATCAGGGGCTTTGCAACCTTATCCATGCCCGGACACACGGCGAGGACGGGATTTATTTCACTTACGAGGAAAACGATCCGATTGCCTTCAATCCATTCTATGTGGAGGACGGTGTTTTTGACATCGAGAAGAAGGAGTCCATCAAGACGCTCATCCTCACCTTGTGGAAGCGTGACGACGAGCCGCCGACAAGGGCTGAGGAGGTGGCGCTATCCAACGCGGTGAACCTCTTTTTAGAGAATATCCGCAGGGACAACAGCATCAGGCCCTCCTTCAACACCTTCTACGAGTTCATCCGTGACGAGTACCAGGATATTCTGAGGGAGAAGCGTACCCGTGAGAAGGATTTTGACGTGTGGGGTTTCCTGAATGTGCTTGAACCGTATTACCGTGGTGGGGAATATGACTTCCTTCTCAACTCGGACAAACAGCTTGACTTGTTGAATAAACGATTCATTGTCTTCGAGTTGGACAATATCAAGGACAACAAGGTACTGTTCCCGATTGTGACCATCATCATCATGGAAACCTTCATCAACAAGATGAGGAAATTGAAAGGCATCCGCAAGATGATATTGTTGGAGGAAGCTTGGAAGGCCATCAGCAAGGAGGGCATGGCGGAGTATTTACGCTATCTCTTCAAGACGGTCCGCAAGTTTTTCGGCGAGGCGGTGGTGGTCACTCAGGAGGTCGAGGACATCATCTCGTCTTCCATTGTCAAGGGGACCATCATCAACAATTCCGACTGCAAGATTCTTCTCGACCAGAGAAAATATGTCAACAAGTTCGATGAGATACAGGCGTTGCTCGGCCTGACCGACAAGGAGCGTGCGCAGATACTCTCCATCAACATGGCGAACAACCCTTCCCGAAAATATAAGGAAGTCTGGGTCGGTCTGGGCGGTTCGCAGTCGGCGATCTATGCCACCAAGGTGTCGCTTGAGGAGTATTATTGTTACACGACAGAGGAGACCGAAAAGCTTGAACTTATGCGGCTTACGGAGAAACTCGGCGGCAATATCGAGCTTGCCATCAAGCAGCTGGCGGAAAGCAAGCGTGAAAAGTAATCCATTTTATCAACCGTTAAACACCAATAATCATGTACAGTAATTTGGAATCAGACGAAGGTAAACGCAGGGAGGTCATATCGGCCCTCTATTGGTCCCTGATGCAGAACTGGAACATTCCGCAGTCCATACAGGACTATTATGGATTCTCGGAAGATTACCGGCTGTATCATCAACTTGAGGATATGGACTCCGATGTGTATAACCGTAAAAGGGAAGCGGGGGAAGTTCCCGATATTTTAGAAGTGGATGCAAGGCTGACACATGCCGTTGAGAAAGTCTTTGAAACGGTCTGTCCCCATCCTCCGGCAGAATACCTTGACAAGCTGAACGAGGATTTGCAGAAGTTGGGACAGATAGCCGCCATGCCGGATGCAGTCCATGACATCCTTCACATCAGTCCCGCTTTTCTTGTCAGGTACGGCATCGACAAAAAGGATTCCCCGGAGGAATGCTCCCGTCAGGCGGAAAAGGCGTACCGTGAACTGGATGCCCGTTTCGTCAGGATGACAGGTCGAAGGCCGTATGCCGACGAGCTGTTCGCTTCTCTCAAACGCAAAACGGAAGATGTGGCGAAGGAGAACCGCCCGAAACAGTCCCATCGGACAATCCTCCGTAACCCGCTGTCCAAAGGGCGGAAAATGGGACTTTGATTTCCCATCGAAACAACAATCAGATTATTCATCATTAAAAAAGTAGATTTATGAAAGTAAAAGTTTTAGTGCTGTGTATGGGCTGCTTCTTCTTCAGCCTCACGGCAAAGGCGCAGTGGGTCGTGACAGACCCGACCAATCTCGCACAGGGCATCATCAATGCCGCGAAAAACATCGTGCAGACATCTACGACGGCCACGAATATGGTGAAAAATTTTCAGGAAACCGTCAAGATCTACCAGCAGGGAAAGGAGTTCTATGACGGGCTCCGCAAGGTGAAGAACCTTGTCCGCGACGCCCGCAAGGTGCAGCAGACCATCCTGATGGTGGGCGACATCACGGACATCTACGTGAACAGCTTCGAGCGGATGCTCAGCGACCCGTACTTCACGCCGGAGGAACTGAGCGCGATAGCCCTCGGCTACACCAAGCTGCTGGAAGAGAGCGCACACCTGCTGAATGACCTGAAGACGGTGGTCAACGAGAACGGGCTGTCGATGAACGACAAGGAGCGCATGGATATCATCGACCGGTGCTACACCGACATGCTCCAGTACCGGAGTCTGGTGCAGTATTACACCAACAAGAACATCGGCGTGTCCTACCTGCGTGCCAAGAAGCAGAACGACATTGATCGTGTGATGGCTCTTTACGGCTCACCCCATGAGCGTTATTGGTAATCCTGAATCCGAATGCTTATGGTATTGCTGGCAATAAATTTCGACAACCTGCATCAGATTTTGCAGAACCTGTACACGGACATGATGCCGCTCTGCTCGCAGATGACCGGTGTCGCCAAGGGCCTTGCAGGATTGGGAGCCCTGTTCTACGTGGCTTACCGCGTGTGGCAGTCATTGGCAAGAGCCGAGCCTGTAGATGTCTTTCCTCTTCTCCGTCCCTTTGCTTTGGGGCTGTGCATCATGTTCTTCCCGACACTCGTGCTGGGCACGCTGAACAGTGTCATGTCGCCCATAGTAAAGGGTACGCACACGATATTGGAGTCTCAGACCTTCGACATGAACGAGTACCGGGCGCAGAAGGACAAGCTGGAGTTCGAGGCGATGAAGCGCAATCCGGAAACGGCCTATCTGGTCGATAAGGAAGCCTTCGACAACAAGCTGGACGAACTTGGTGCGCTGGACGCGATTGAGGCCTGCGGGATGTATGTGGACCGGGCGATGTACAACATGAAGAAGGCGGTGCAGAATTTCTTCCGCGAACTGCTGGAGCTGATGTTCAACGCCGCCGCCCTCGTTATCGACACACTGAGGACCTTCTTCCTGATAGTCCTTTCGATACTTGGTCCTATCTCCTTCGCCATCTCCTGCTGGGACGGATTCCAGGCCTCGCTCAGCCAGTGGTTCGTCCGCTATATCAGCATCTACCTGTGGCTTCCGGTCAACGACCTGTTCAGCAGCGTGCTGGCAAGGATTCAGGTGCTGATGCTCCAGCAGGACATCGAGCGGCTTGCCGACCCGAACTTCATCCCTGACGGCTCCAACGGCGTGTACATCACGTTCCTTATTATCGGAATCATCGGGTATTTCACCATCCCGACGGTCGCGAACTGGATCATCCAGGCAGGAGGCGGTGCGGGCAACTACGGCAAGAACGTGACCCAGACGGCATCCAAGACAGGCTCTGTCGTGGCCGGTACTGCCGGTGCAGCGGTGGGCAATGTGGCCGGAAGACTTATCAAGTAATAACATTAAAACGACATTGGAATGGAATTCAAATCATTGAAAAATATCGAGACCAGTTTCAGGCAGCTCCGCCTGTTCGGGATAGCCTATCTCTGCGTATGTACCCTGCTCGTGGGATTCTCCGTGTGGAAGGCCTACAGCTTCGCGGAGGCGCAGCGGGAGAAAATCTATGTGCTGGACGAGGGTAAGTCACTGATGCTGGCCCTCTCGCAGGACTTGGAACAGAACCGCCCCGTGTAGGCAAGGGAGCATGTAAAACGCTTCCACGAGCTGTTCTTCACGCTCGCTCCCGACAAGAGTGCGATTGAGAGCAATATCCAGCGGGCCATGTTCCTCGGCGACCGTTCCGCGTATGCCCACTATGTGGACCTGGCGGAGCAGGGGTACTACAACCGGATCATTTCGGGGAACGTGAACCAGCGTATCGGGATAGACAGCGTGAAATGCGACTTCAACACCTATCCTTACGAGGTTGTGACCTACGCGAAGCTCTCCATCATCCGGGAGAAGAGCGTGACCGAGCGCAGCCTCGTCACACGGGGCAGGCTGCTGAACTCCACACGCAGCGACAACAACCCGCACGGCTTCATCATGGAGGCGTTCCGCGTGGTGGAGAACAAGGATATAAGAGTGTATGACCGTTAACATTTTGAATGTATGAGAAAGAGAATCTTGAAAATCAGAAGTCTGGCAGAAGCCAAGCTGCGGGACTTGTGCGACAGCCTGACTCCCGAAAGGAGAAAGGCGGTTGTCATCGGACTGTGCACCGTATTCGCGGCAGTCAATTTCTATATGATATTCCGTGCCATATACGACATCGGACGGGAGGATGCCCGGCAGGAGGTAATCGAAATTGCCCCGCTGGATATTCCGGATTTCGTTCCTGCCGACACGCTCTCCGATGAGAAAGTGCGTGACATGGAAGAGTTTTTTAACCAATTCAACAATCAAGGCAATGAGTAACGACGCGAACACATTGAAAAAGAGGCAGGAAATCAAGAAATACTTGGTTTATGCCGGGATGTTCCTGCTGTTCATCGGCTGCATGTGGTGGATTTTCGCCCCGTCGAAAGAGGACAGGCAGGAAGAAACTAAGAAAGCAGGTTTCAACACCGAACTGCCCGACCCGAGGGGTGCGGGCATAGAGGGCGACAAGATTGCCGCCTACGAGCAGGCTGACATGAGGCGCAGGCAGGAAGAGAAGATGCGCACGCTGGAAGACTTCTCTTCCCTTGCCGACGAAAAAAGGCAGGAGAATCCGCAGGCTGTGGCTGTGGAGATTGTGCCGGATTCGGAGTATAAGGGTGGCGGCACATCCTATCGTGGCGGTGGAAATCGCGGCAATGCCTTTGCATCCTCCGCCTCCGCCTATAACGACATCAACGCCACTTTGGGCAGTTTCTACCAAGAGCCGGAGGAAGACCCCGAAAAGGAGGCGTTGAAAGCCGAGGTGGAGCAGCTGAAGCAGGCAGCCGCCGTACAGCAGCCCGCGCAGATGACTTACGAGGAGCAGGTGGCCCTGTTGGAGAAATCCTACGAGTTTGCCGCCAAGTACACGCCGGGAGGTGGCGGTGCAAATACCGGAAAGCAGGCGGGGAACGAGGCGGTCACGCGGAACGGGAAGGCGAAAGCCGTTCCCGTGGGGCTGGTTTCCACTCCGGTGGTATCGTCCCTGCCGCAGCCCGTCAGCGATTCCGTGCTGTTTGCAAGGCTGTCGCAACCGGGGCGGTTTCATACGGCAATCGGGAACACGGAAGCCGGGAGCATGAGGAATACCGTCCGTGCCTGTATCCACGGCGACCAGACCGTCATCAGCGGACAGGGAGTGAGGATGCGCCTGCTGGAACCGATGCGTGTCGGGAAGCATGTCCTTCCGAAAAACACCCTGCTCACGGGAGAGAGCCGCATACAGGGAGAGCGGCTCAATATCGGGATTGTGCAGGTGGAATATGACGGTATCATCATTCCGGTGGAACTCACCGTGTATGACAACGACGGACAGGACGGAATCTTCATTCCCGGGTCTATGGAAGCGAGCGCGGTCAAGGAGGTGGCGGCCAACATGGGACAGAACCTCGGCACGAGCATCTCCATCACCAACCAGTCGGCCAAGGACCAGCTGCTCTCCGAACTCGGGCGCGGAGCCATCCAGGGAGTGTCGCAGTACATCTCCAAGAAACTACGCGAGGAGAAGGTACACCTCAAGTCCGGCCATACCCTGATGCTTTATCAGAATGACAATCAATAACCCAATTAAAATTCAAAGAACATGAAACAGATTTTTGTAATGCTTGCCCTTATGACGGGCGCAGTGAGTGCTTTCGCACAGAATGCCGGTGATTCAACGGCAACAGTTACCAACGGTGTCACACTGACGGCGGATGTATATCCGCGGCAGGAGGACGGCGACCTCTATCACGGCCTTACCAGGAAACTGACCTTTGACCGCATGATACCGCCATACGGTCTGGAAGTGACTTATGACAAGACGACGCATATCATCTTCCCCTCAGCGGTGCGGTATGTGGACCTCGGCTCTGCCAACCTTATAGCAGGCAAGGCGGACGGTGCGGAGAATGTTATCCGCGTGAAGGCCACGGTTAAAAATTTCCGTGACGAGACGAATATGTCGGTCATCACCGAAAGCGGCAGTTTTTACACCTTCAATGTCAAATATTCTGATGAGCCGCTATTGCTCAATGTGGAGATGGAAGACTTTATCCATGACGGCAGCAAGGTGAACCGTCCGAACAACGCCCTTGACATCTATTTGCAGGAGTTGGGTTGCGAATCGCCCAAACTCGTGCAGTTGATTAACAGGAGCATCCACAAGGAGAACAGACGCCATGTCAAGCATATCGGAAGCAAGGCTTTCGGCATCCAATACCTCTTGCGCGGGCTTTATACCCATAACGGGCTGCTCTATTTCCACACGCAGATCAGGAACTCGTCCAATGTGCCTTTCGAGGTGGATTTCGTGACTTTCAAAATCGTGGATAAGAAGGTGATGAAGCGTACAGCCATTCAGGAGAATATTATTTTTCCTCTCAGGGCTTACAACTATGCCACTGTGGTTGCAGGAAACAAGGAGGAACGCACCGTATTTGCGTTTGACAAGTTCACCATCCCTGCCGACAAGGTATTGGTGGTGGAACTGAACGAGAAAAGCGGCGGACGCCATCAGTCCTTCACCGTGGAGGGTGAGGACATCGTGAGAGCTAAAGTCATCAATAAACTTAAAGTGAAATAGTTATGCGTAAGGTAATTTATCTGTGTGTTGCAGTCGTATCGCTTGCCCTGTTTTCAGGGCAGGCATACGCCCAACGGTATCTTCCCGGAATGATGGGTGTGGAACTTCGTGGCGGGTTTGCGGGCGGTTCTAAAGGGCCTTTGAATTATTATACCGGATTCGCGGTATCGGGATACACGAAGAAAGGCAACCGCTGGGTGGCAGGTGCGGAATACCTGCTGAAGAATTATGAGTATCGCACCATATCCGTACCCCGTGCCCAGTTCACGGCAGAGGGAGGCTATTACCTGAAGTTCCTGTCCGACCCCTCAAATACATTGTTCCTTTCCATCGGCGGTTCAGCCCTTATAGGATATGAGACGGTGAATTGGGGTGACAGGATGATGCACGACGGTTCAAGGCTTCTTGCCGGTGATGCCTTCCTCTACGGCGGTGCGCTCACTTTGGAGCTGGAAACCTACATTACCGACAGGATAGTCCTGCTTGCCAATGTGCGTGAGCGTGCCCTGTGGGGCAGTCCGTTAGGGGTGTTCACGACTCAGTTCGGGCTGGGCGTCAAGATAATCATCAATTAACTGCCAATGCCCATGAACATGGAGGAAATAAGAGGAATCCCGATTACGGACTTTCTGGCGCGATTGGGACACGAGCCGAAAAGACAGCGCGGGGATGAATGCCGGTATCTCGCCCCGTACCGCGAGGAACGGACTGCCTCGTTTCAGGTGAACATCCGCAAGAATGTCTGGCACGACTTCGGGACCGGACGGGGCGGTGATATATTCACCCTTGCAGGGGAACTGACAGACAGCCGTGATTTCAAGGAACAGGTGGATTTCATCACAAGGATTTATGGCGGTCTGGCCCCGGAAAGAAAGACGGTTTTCCGTCCCAAAGAGAACGGCAAGGATAATCCCGATAAAAAGGAATGCTTGACGGATATCCGTTTCGGACCGCTGTACAACAAGGTTTTGCTCCGCTATCTGGAAGAACGGGGCATTTGCAGCGGTGTGGCATTGCCGAACTGCGAGGAGGCAAGGTACACCTTGCATGGCAAGCGGTATTTCGCCATCGGTTTCCGAAATCTCAGCGGCGGATACGAGTTGCGCAACCGCTTCTTCAAGGGAAGCCTGTCGCCAAAGGACATCTCGCTGATGGAAAACGGTTCGGATACCTGCAACCTGTTCGAGGGGTTCATCGACTACCTGTCGTGGATGGTTCTCGGTCTCGGGTGCGGTGACGACTACCTCGTGCTGAACTCGGTGGCTCTGTTGGCACGCTCGTATGGCTTTCTTGACAGGTACGGACATATCCGGTGCTATCTGGACCGGGACGAGGCGGGACGGAGAACGCTGGAAGCTCTCCGTAAACGCTACGGCAATAAAATAGAGGACTGCTCCGCCTTGTACAAGGGGTACAAGGATTTGAACGAGTACCTGCAAAACATGGACGGGTATCCGGAATAAACAAATCGAATATCAATCATTAAAACGAAAATGAATATGAAAAAGAGAAATGTAAAGAACGCGTTGGCCGCATTTTTTTCGGCAACGCTCGTGGTACTGGCGGCGTTTGCCCTGGTGTCCTGTGACAATGAACTGGACGTGCAGCAGGAATATCCGTTTACGGTGGAAACGATGCCTGTCCCTACCCGCATAGTAAAAGGTGAGACGGTGGAAGTCCGCTGTAAACTCAAACGCGAAGGCCGGTTTTCCGATGCCCGCTATACCATCCGTTACTTCCAGCCGGACGGCAAGGGTACGCTCCGTATGGACGACGGGATGGTGCTGCTGCCCAATGACCGCTATCCGCTGGATAGGGAGGTATTCCGTCTGTATTATACTTCGGAATGCGAGGACCAGCAGACGATAGACATCTATTTCGAGGACAACAGCGAACCGGCACAGCTTTTCCAGCTGAGTTTCAGTTTCAACAACGAGAGGACGGATGAGACTGAAGAGAACACGGAAGGGACTGTAGTCAGTCCCGAAAGACCGTGGCTAAGGGATTCGCTTGTTATAAGACCGCCTGTGTTGAAATCAGAAAAAGGTTCCATATGCGAATGATTGTAACGGCTACATGCCTGATTCTGGGTTGCAGCAGCATGGTGGTACAACCACGGGGAGGCGATTCGTCGCCTCCCGCCACCTTGCAGATTCCGGCTTCGCTGTTCGAGAAAGCCATTGCCTGCATCAAGGAACATGAGGGTTGGCATGGAAATCATCTGCCATACGTAGGATTTGGGCACAAATTATTGCCAGGTGAAACATTCACTCCGGATATGACCAAGGCGCAGGCGGATTCCCTGCTGAGGGCGGATTTGCTGAAACTTTGCTGTATGTGCAGCCGCTTCGGGAAAGACGCGCTCTTGGTCGCAACCCTTTCATATAATGTGGGTTATTACCGTCTGGTAGGCAATGGAAAGATACCCAAGAGCAGATTGATTCAAAAACTGGAATCCGGAGACAGGGATATTTATCAGGAGTATATCTCCTTCAGGTGCTACAAGGGGAAAGTGGTTCCAAGCATAGAGCGACGGCGAAAAAAGGAATTTGAACTGCTTTTTGAAGAGTGAAAGAAGTGTCAGAATAAGGTTTTGGATAATATAGTGTAATTTGTAATTGGATAAATCGCCCTCTCCACCGGTTGTTGTGGAGAGGGCGATTGGTGTAGAAGGCTGTTTCACATACCTGTCCGGTTCAGCTTACGGTAACAACCTCCTGTATTTCCGCTTCTTCGGGCAGACGGGACAGCAGGAGCTCCGCCATCGCCCCGTTCTGTGGGATGAGGGCCGGGAAGTCCGTCTTTCCGGGCTTGTATATTTCTGTAGCCACGTTGTACAGATCCCAGGCGGTAATCTGTCCCTTTGTCATGGCCAGTTTCAGCACCTCTTCGGTGAATATGGAAATCTGCCCTTGGTTCAGGGGATAGGTCTCGACGGAGGATGAAAGGTTCCTGTCCGAGCTGTCGTGGGATACACGCAGTGCTGTCAGCAGTCCTATGTACATATATACCTCCTCCATGGAAATAATCTTGTTTTTCAATCTCCGTATCCGTTCGATATCCTCGTTCATGTTCACCTCGAAGTTCGCCAGCCAGCCGTCCACGGTCTCGAACACCTCTTCCGTCGATACTTTCTTCTTTCCGTAATTGCAGACGCTCCGCTCAGGCGAAAGGATACACTGGTTATGGCATATGAGCACGCAGGGGCCTATGGCCGCCTGTATCCCGTCCTGATGGTAAGCCACGACAAGCGTCGTCGTCAGCTCGTCCGTCTCCCAGTCCTTGATCCGGATGGTGGCGAAGATACGGCGGAGTATGTGTGCTTCCACCGCCTTTTCCCCGTGTGTCTGCTCCACCTGCGGGAGTATGCTCACGCCGGGCTGTGTCTTGTTCCTGTTCTGGGCGGCGAAGATTTCCTCCACCTCATAATTGAGGCTGTGCTTCTCGCAGATATCCATCATGCGCCGGATGACCTGGTAATGGTAGATGCCCTGCACGGGATTGTTGTAGATGTCGTTCTCCTTGTAGGTACGCTGCAATGTCTCGAAGTTCATCACTTCGATTCCGTTCTTCTGGAAGTCGAACTGTTGTTGTCTTTCCAATACTGCCAATGTTGTTTCCATAATCTTGAATTTTATGAAGTTGATACTATTAGATTGTTTATTATTTATTGTTACCGTTTTCCCTTTTCAGGTATGTATCTGCCATCCGTGGAACGGTTCCAGCGTGACGGCGAAGGACCTGTCCGGTATTCCATGATAGAGCAGGCCGCCCACGATGCCCGTCCTTCCGTCGGGATAACGTTGCGTGAAACCGAACGAATACGGCGCGTGGTCGTAATAGAGGGATATCTCACTGGGATGGTCGGGATTCTTCTCCCAGCTTTCCAGTCTGTCCAGACAGTGCCGGAACGAGGTGTCGCCGATGGATTCTGCATAGCGCTTTACTTTCTCGAAATGTTCTTCATTCAGGATTTTCATGACTTTTGTATTTTATCTGTTAAACATGCCCGGCTCCGGGAGCCGGTATTTTTATTTCTCGCCAGCCTGACTGTCCCGTGTCCGTACGCGCAAGGTTTGGCGAAAGAAAATACCGCAGCCTTCAGGCGAGGATGATTTTCTTTCAGCCAACCCCGCAGGGGCCCGGCCTTGCGGCGTACGCAGGACACGGGACTACCTTTGCAGGGTGGGAAATAAAATATGCGGTCATTTTTTGGATGCCTTTCGGTTCAGGTCCTGGTTCTGTGATGCGGTGTACCCTATGCCGGAACTGTTTTTGAGGGATTGCCGGTCACGTACCGGATGATTTCTTCCCCGCTTGTTTCACCTTTGAGGTATGACAGCAGGCGTGGGAAAAACAGTTCAGGACAGTCCGTACCCACCTGGGAACTTGCTCCATTCCCGGTTGCGCATATGGCGAACCTGCCCAGTTCCAGACTTTGCGACTGTGGCACGATATGGAATGACAGCTTGTCCGTGGCGTTGATATGCAATCCCCGGCGGTAGGTGTAGAATGTCTTGGGTTCGCCGGTATCGTTATCCAAAGCTATCCGCTTATAACTGTTGGCTTTCAACAGCCTTATCAATTCCTGATTGGTCATAATCTTTCTGTTTTTGGTTTGTCAAATAGGTTTTACCGGTCTGGCTTCCATCACCGCAGAACGGATTTTGGCTTCCAATGCCGTATGATTTTCTTTCTTGACCCGTAGTTTCTGCCGAAACTGTTGCAGCTGCCCGTCGGTGGCTTCATCGAAGAACAGGTTGTTTGTGCGCTGGTATTCCAGATACTCCTTCTCTTTCCTTTCCGCGATGGTAATCTGTGCCTTTGCCGTTGACAATCTCGACAGGCAGGAGTTGAAACCGGTCCGGAGTCCGGTGCGTTTGTCGTAATAACTGTAATAGGTGTGAATATGCTTGCGAGGGTACAGGCATTGCAGCCGGGCTTCGCGCCAGCGGACCACCCAGCGGTAGCGTTCGTGCAGTTCCCTTGGCAGGTCATACGAGTGAAGCCGGACTGTATCGCCGGCTTCATCCCTGTATTCGATGGAGATACGTACCCAATGCCCGATTTGCAGTTCCCGTTCTGCTTTTGCAAGCTCTTTGGCGTATTCCCACCAGTCATCCATTCTTTCCTGTGCCATATTGGAATTATTATGATAGTGCAACCGTCTCTAAAAATTTCAGGTAGGCGGAAATCGCCTTGTGGCAACCGGAAAAATCAGGGCTGCGGCTTCCCCTCGGCCTGCTGTAGGTGATGCTCCCGGACTTGTCCAACTGTTTCACGCGGCTGCCCAGCACGCCCTTGGTCCGGATATGTATTTCAAAGCCGTCCCGTTTGGCAATCTCAAGGAACATCGTGCCCGTAATCCGTTCCCCTTCCAGGAATTTCTGTTTATGCTCATCGAGCAACAGCTGATGTTGCTCTTCACGTACCCTGCGCTCTTCCGCCTTTTTCTGTTCCTGTTCCCTGCGTTTCTGTTCCTGCTCCCTTTTGTATGCTTCACGGGCTTGCAGCAAGGGTGCGGTGTCGAGTCCGAGGGCATTGAACACACGGATGGAGATCAATCTGACAAAGGC
>ENA-UEOJ01001767-UEOJ01001767.1-human-gut-metagenome-genome-assembly--contig:-NODE-1767-length-14209-cov-216.126946_pt1 | contig 14209 bp, 9 predicted proteins | sample MGYA00242885_ERZ507886 | MGnify/ENA primary metagenome ERZ507886 (study PRJEB26167, sample SAMN06115505) | human gut metagenome | host: Homo sapiens | place: China:Anhui | collected 2015-08-07... | reverse complement strand
CCACAAGCTGTCTGGTATTTACTTACAGTATAGGTAAGTTCAGGATCTAATATGGCAAACAAAGGTCTGTTCAGTTCACTTGAGCATCCGCATTTAATTATATGACCGCCTATTGTCTTTTGAATTACAGATGAGGTTGAACTTTCAGAGCCAGCTGCAGGAATGGTAAGCACAGCGCCAACTTGTAAAGAGGACACGGGCTTTCTCTTTTTAAGATAAAAATCAAAAAAATCACCTTGCTCACTGTCAGCTACTCCTAATGAAATAGCTTTAGCTGTATCTATTACTGAACCACCACCTACAGGCAAAATGAAATCTACTTTTTCCTTTCTTGCTATTTCAATACCTTCATATACTAGATCTGCTCTTGGATTTGGCTTTACTCCACCTAACAAGGTGTAACCAATAGAAAATGATGCCAATTGATCTTTAATTGATGAGATAAGACCAGAGCGAACAGCCGATCCTCCTCCATAGACAATTAAAACTTTTTTATATCCAAGTGATGAGATAGTCTGACCTACTTTAGAACTAACACCTTGACCGAAGATGTATTTTGTAGGTAAACAGTATTGAAAATTTTCCATAAAATTATTCTTACCTATGTACGCTTATCTGATTAGCTTAAGTTTATTGAAAAAGGCTTTATGGAAATTATACAGAATATGAAATAGATAGTTTTGACAAAGATTCAAGATTTCAACGAACTTCAATCTATTCAATCATTAACTTCTTTTGATAGTTTTTGCAGAAACAAGATTAATTCATGCATATGAGTCGATGGATCATCTGTTCCGTTGTTGCTTGCATCTATTAATGACTGTCTAGCATGTTCTACAGCAATATTAACCTTTTTTATATATTTAGAAAATCTCTGTTTACTACTTTTACAATATGATGGGTCATAACTTTTTAAACAACCAATCACGTATTTAGCAGGATCACTATTTGTATAACAGGCAGAAGTTGTACATTTGAAGTGAAGTAATAACCATTACTCAAAACAGGGCTCAGAATTAATGGAAGAGATGTATCTTATATTCTTAATGTTATTGACAACACTGCTATATGTTGAGTGTTTATCTTTATCAAATACACAAAATGCTTGGTCATAACCATCTTTTTTGATAAACGACTTAGCTCACTCTAGAACATTTTCTGGCGACGATCCCTTATTAGATGATACAACTTTTACATTATTGATAAGCCTATAGTGTTTCAAAATTTCATTTAAATAAGCAGTTTTAAATAAGCAGGTTCAGTAACTTTTCCTTCACAGACAATTAAAACATTTTTTACTGATGATTTTCTAGTTTCAGAACTAACACGTGTTCTACGAAAAGAGTTAAATTTATTACTGTTACTCATCATTTAACCTTTTAAATAGATAAAGTTGCGTGTTTTGGGCTATTTTACACTGAAATACTCATTCAAAATTTGTTCAAACTGAAAACATCAATATAAGGCAATGCCCCATACTTACCTTTAAAATATTTAACTTCTAATCTTTCTTTTGAACTTCCCTTTAATGGTTTAAAGTCTGTCAAAGGAAATAATTCTGTCATTTGGCAACTGTTTAATTTTGTAAACCAGATCTGATCTCGTCTAAAAATATCTTGAGTCATGATTGATGTTTCATGAGTTGTCACTAGCAATTGAGCACACTTTGGATTAGTGTTTTCATTGTGAAAAAGTTCAACTAAAAACTTCATTAAAAAAGGATGCAAACTTATGTTTAAATCGTCAACCACAAGAACTCTTCCTTTTTTTAATACATCTATAAAAGGTCCTGTAAATTTAAATAACTTTTTTGTACCATCAGACTCATCTCTTTCTAAATCAAATTCTATTTGATTTCCAATCTTATCAGAATGAATCGTTTTTATATTCATTGACATTAAACTATCAGGATTTTTTTCAATTGATTCTCTTATCTGCTCTGGCAATAGCCCTTTGATATTTTGGTAATCAACTTTTTCTTTTTTTATTTTAAAATCAGTAATTTTTAAATCAGCAGCTTTTAAAAAATTAAGGATCTCCTCTTTATTATTGTGTAAAGCCATATCCGTAGTGAATGTTAATGGAATAAAATCCGTGCTTAAAACAATAGCGATTCCTGTGCTGAAGAAATCAAACAAAGGCTTTAATGATACACAATTTAAAGATACAGCATTTGACAAAAATAAAACATTCTCTCTCGTAGTTTCAACCCAAACGGTCTTTGTTCCTTTAATGTTATTTGTAACATTCCAGTCGTAGTTTTTAGAACCTTGATCATATAATCTTTCAAACCATGTTCTACGTTTACCAGTCAAATGTGGATATACATATAACCACTCATTAATAATTTTTTCTTTAGTGCAAGAAAAACCATACTGAAACCTGTCACCAGCAATACTAATATTAACTTCAAATAGGCTAGGCGCATTCTTAGTAGCTGGATCTAATAAAAAAGGGACTACAGGTAGTTCTGAATTTACCTCTCTATTTGAAGTAATAATATTTTTCATGGTAGCAAGAGCTTTTAACAAATTGGACTTTCCGCTAGCATTTGCTCCATAAATGACACATGATTTAAGTAATCTAATTTTATTGTTATTTGTAATTGAACATGCATTATTCTCTAATTCTGTTGCCTTATCAGATACAAAAGATAACTTCTGTTCTTTACAAATTGATCTAAAATTTTCAACAAAAAATGACATTAACATATCTATAACCTTAATATTTAGAAGATAATTACGTAATATTTAATAATATGCATCATCATATATATTTATTTTAAAAATTTTATAATTTTGATCAAAATACTCAAAATAAAGCAAAACATCACGAAAAGTGTAAGGTTAGGTAAATTTGAGACTTGACGATATAAAGGAGAAAAGAGAGGCTGCATTGCACAGCCTAATAAGACAGCTCTGAAAGTTCTTGAATAGGAGCTGAGGTGACCAAGAAGAGCAAATCCTAAATCTCAGATTTTGATAAGTAAATGAATAACTATCTAAACGATGTTTTTGAGGTAATGAATTCTTTAAGCGTAAACGATACCATCTAATGGAGCCTTGTAAGACTGTAATATCTCAATTTAATTAATGTTGAATCTATTCTTGAGACATCGAGTTTCTCAACAACAATTACCGAATCACTGTAGGTGATGTCTTTTAACTCACAGTCTTTTCAAGATCATAGGAAGGTCTATTTTTCTAAAACCAAAGAAAATATGACAATATGGCGAATTCTTGAGTATAAAGTTTGACACTTGTGATTTGGCATGTTCTACTAAGAGATAGGACCGTTAATTCGGCGTATAAACTTTAAAAGAGGTTAAATGATAATGAAGCTATTGTCTTTGTGCCTTTTAAGTACCGTATGTTTAGGTACTGTAAATAGCGCGATGGCTGAAAACAGCGATAAAGTAAATATTTGGAACTGGAGCTACAACATTGGAGAACACACTGTAGCTGACTTTGAAAAAGATACTGGTCTTAAAACAAGCTATGTAGAGTACGATTCAAATGAATTACAGGAAGCAAGATTATTAGCTGGTAATACCGGCTTTGATGCAGCTGTAGTCGTAAGCTACTATGTACCAAGAATGGCTAAATCAGGTGCATTACAAAAAATCGACCATTCAAAAATTCCTAACTGGGTCAAGTTAAACCATGCAAGATTAGAAAAGATGGCAACTTTAGATCCAAACAATGACTACGCCTACCCTTATATTGAGATCTCCATCGGTATTGGCTATAACAAGCAAAAGATTGAAGAGATCTTTGGCAAAGATTACAAAATTGATTCCTGGGATTTTCTATTCAAAAAAGAAAATTCTGACAAGCTCAAAAAATGCGGTATTGCTGTAATTGACTCTCCTATTGAGGTTATCTCAGCTGTACAGCATTACTTAGGTAAAGATCCTTTATCTCAGAAAGCTGAAGATTACGAAGAAGCTAAAAAGATCTTAACAAATCTGGCAGCTAACACAGCTTATTTCCAGTCTAACCGCTATGTAACAGATCTTGCATCAGGCGAGATTTGTGCAGCTATTGGTTACTCAGGTGACATTATTCAAGGCAGACACTTAGCTGCACATGGTAAACACAAATACGATATTGAATATGTAATTCCAAAAGAAGGTTCTATCTTCTGGTATGACAGCTGGACTGTACCTCGTGGCGCAAAGAACTATGACAACGCTATGAAATGGTTTGACTGGTTATTAACTCCTGAGAACGCAAGAAAACTCTCTGACGAGTTAGGTTATGTTCTACCAGTTGATGAGGCTATGGACAACTTATCTGAAGAGCTTAAGTCAAATGACAGTATTATGCTTTCAGATGAGAAATTAAAGACTATGTACTTTATGCAACCTACTCCTGCTAAAACAACTAAGATTACTAACAGAGTATGGAATGCTATGAAGACAGATTCATCAAAAATCAAATCCTCAGATGTAACTGAGGATGATGCTAACGGTTGGGACTAATTGCCTCGATTGTGAGTTTTTCTAACAGGACCTCTGCTAAGTGATTTTGGCAGAGGGAAACGAGTGGAGCTGACCTTAAAGGCCAGCTTCTTTTTTACTAAATCATGTCTTGATGAAACGTCATCCTCCATCAAATCAGCTGCACTCTTGCCGTGAATTTTATTTATTGCATCAAATCTTTGAGAAAGCCTTTCTCTTTCATGGATAACTAAAAGCTCTTTTACCATCACGTCATCACTTTGAGACAACAGAGCTCTCTTTACAGCTTTAACTAGGGCTTCTTCACTGAGCATACTGGTTCTCCGTAATGTTGATAGATAATAAGATCAGAGTGCTTTACAGTTTTTGCAAAATCGCAGGTTCTGACAATGGAATTAACATGATAGAAACGGCTTAAAATCTCGTTTGCAAAAAATGTTGGCTTGGTTCTAACATCTGCCACAAAGATATAGCGAGAGGTTTCAACTGTCAAAGGACTTACCACCAGATCTTTTACTCCTGCATCTAATTGCTGTTGAATTTCATAATCACGCTCCACCATATCCTGTTTTACCTTTAAAAGTCCGCCTAAGGCATTCTCACCTGTAACTAGAATATAGACAAAGCATAGAGTGTATAAAGATACTGTCGATGTTTTTGGCATTACCTTTATATCTTCTTTCTTTAAAATAAAGTAAACACCTGATATACAAGCAATCAAAGCACAGGTAAATGGAGTTGCGGTTCTTGCTGGGAAATTAGGAGAAAAAATCATAATTGCCAATGATGCAAATCCAAAGATAAAGAGGTAGAGCACGCCTATAAAATCATTTTTATATTCAGCAATTTTATCTTTTGAAAAGAATTTATTTTTATAAGCAATAAAGAGTAAATAAACAAGTGACAGAATTAAAGGTAATTCTTCTAACAAGGTTAAGAAGAAAATATCCAATGTCACTGCTAAATGGGAGAAGTAATTAAAGCTACCAGTTGTTTCCATCATCTCAAGACGAGCATTGTTACCAGGAGACAATACTAAAACTAAGAAGCCTATACAAGTACCAACAAAACCTGTAATATGCCAGAAAGATAACTTCTTTACCTTATAAAGATATAGACATAACAGGAAGTTTGCAGCACAGATAGCAAATCCTGTGTTCTCATTACACCAACCTGCGATGATTCCTAACAGAAACATCATAATTGCAAAAGGTACTGACTTTTTACAATTATCCGCATTTATTGAAAATCTATAAGGCAAAAGGAATGCCAAAATGAAGGTGGTGGTATACAGATAGTTACATGAGGTAACTAACATAAAGATAACTTCACCATAGGCTCTCAGACATAACCATAAAGCTACAGTTATAAAAAGTACTGGCAGAATTAAAAGCTTAAATGGATTTACTCTTTTGCCTTTAGCTTGAACATAGATTAAGTAGATCAAAACTAAATAACAAAGACCAGCACCTACAGCTGACACATATTTACCGCCCCATAATAACAGCTGAGCTAATACATGTGGAGGGGTTCTACCACCCCAAGTAAAGTAGTGACGGTATTGAGATACTACAATGTCGCTAAAAGATGACACAAGATCTTGAGTACCCTCAATCATCATGTAACGGTAATCATTAGAAAAATATGGGATTATGTAAGCACAGGCTGTGATAAACACAAACCAAGCTAATAGATAAATAGGACTTTTTAGGTATTTCATTTTCAGTCTAATATTGTGCCAATTTGCAGAATTTAATCTATCTAGCATAAGTAACATCAGTCGTTATTCTTAAAGAAAGACAGCATGTTTTTACTACGATAGATTTTAGCTAACACACAAATGATGTAAAATTGTGAATAGTATAACGCAACTTGTTATTTATTATCACCTTGTATTATCAAGATGATTCATCTTGTCATTCTTACTAATAGTATCGTGTGACATTTGATAGATCGTGTAATTCAATATATTGATATTGCTAAAAAATAGATATTGAAGACAGTTCAGGCAAAAAAACATAAAAGCAAACAACAATGCAGTTAAAAGATCTTATAAAGGGTGGCATCAATGCAACCTTTTCTAATACCGTAAAATCAATTGGTAATTTAAATTCTACAGGTTTGACAGGAGCCATAGCTGCTATTTATGAGCAAGCTACACACGATTGTACATCTTGTCCTATATTAGTAATTTGTGCCGATAGCTTTGATGCTCAAAGCTTAAGAACCAATTTAAAGGCTCTACTTCCTAAAACTGACATTGAGTATTTCTCAGATTGGGAAACCTTGCCATATGATACTTTATCCCCTCATCAGGATATTGTCTCTTCAAGAATAAAGCTCTTAGCTGCAATGCCTGAGATGTCAGATGGTATTGTCATTACTACTGTACAAGCTCTAATGCCAAGAATTGCTCCTTTGTCTTTTATAAAAAAGCAAAGCTTTTCTATAAAAGTTGGTGATAAACGTGACATCACCATGATGAAAAAAGATCTTACAACTCATGGTTACCTCCTTGTAGAGCAAGTACTCTCTCCAGGTGAATTCGCTGTACGTGGTTCTATTGTCGATATCTATCCTATGGGTTCTAAGACACCATACAGAATTGATTTCTTTGATGATGAAGTTGATAGCTTGAGAATTTTTGACGTCGACTCCCAAAGATCATTAGAAAAGATTAATTCTGTTTCAATGTTACCAGCTCATGAATTTCCTTTAGATGAGTCAGGTATCAGTCTGTTTAGAAGTAATTATAGAGATGCCTTTGTAGGAGCAAATCTTACTAATCATCCTATCTATCAGGCAATTTCTAAAGGTGCAATTCCAGCTGGTATTGAATACTATCTACCTCTATTCTTTAGTGAAGTTGAACCTGTATTTAACTACTTAAATGAAAAGTTCAAAATCATAACTGTAGATGATGTAACTAAAGCTTGTGACGATTTCGATGTAGATGTTCATAAAAGAGCTTTAGAGTACGCTGGTAACTCAGATCACCCTACCCTGCCTGCTCAAAGAGTATTTTTAACTCCTAAAGAATTTAATGATAACTTAAAAAAGTTTGAAAGAATTTCTTTATACAAAAATCCTTTTGCAAAAGATTCAGTCTCAAAACGTGGCTTTTACAATACTGATTTTGAAAAGGTACCAGAGATTGCTTTTAACCATCAGGAAAAAGAATCATCAAGAGCTTTTGTTGCCTTTACTGATGACAAAATCAGTCACGGTTACAGAATTTTAATCTGTGCTCTCTCTGAAGGAAGGCGTCAGTCCTTAAGAGAGATCATGCCTCAAGTTTTAGTTGATAAATTTGGCATGAAAGCAGCATCTTCATTTGAGGATTTTTTAAACGAAAAAGCCCCTCTGATGATGACTATTGCTCCTTTTGATGAAGGTATGATCCTTCCATCATCAAAACTGTGTGTCTTAACAGAAAGTGAGCTTTTAGGCTTTAAAGTTGTAAAACAAAGAAGAGCTTCATATAAATCGAAGCTCTCTCAGGATACCATCATCCGCAACCTCTCATCCTTAAAAGAAGGTCAAGTCGTAGTTCACATCGATCATGGTATTGGTCGTTATCGTGGTCTTAAGCTCTTGGATATTGGTGGCATCAAAGGTGAATTCTTAACCATCGAATACCAAAATGGGGATATGCTCAATATCCCTATTACCTCTTTATCAAAAGTCGCAAGATACTCTGGCTCTGAGAATCCTCCTTTATCACGATTGGGTAATGACACTTGGTCTAAAAAGAAAGCTAAAGCAGTACAAAAGGTAACTGATGTTGCAGCTCAGCTTTTAGATCTTTATGCTCGCCGTGAAGCTGTCGCTGGTACTGCATTTAAAGTTGATGAAAAAGCTTTGGATGAATTTGCTTCAGGATTTGGCTATCAGGAAACACCTGATCAGATGGCTGCCATTAACAACACTATTTACGATCTGTCAAAAGAACAGCCAATGGACAGATTAGTTTGCGGTGATGTAGGTTTTGGTAAAACCGAGGTTGCCCTACGTGCTGCTTTTGTGGTGGCATCAGCAGGCTCTCAGGTTGCAGTCCTAGTACCTACTACAATTCTAGCAGAGCAACACTATCAAAACTTTAAAGACAGATTTGCAGGTACTGCAATCAATGTTGAACTTCTATCTCGTTTTAAAACAGTAAAACAACAAAACGAGGTAATAAAAGAGATAGAAAAAGGTAATGTTGATATCATCATCGGTACACATAAACTCCTATCAAAAGACATTAAATTTAAAAAGTTAGGCCTTATCATTGTTGATGAGGAGCACCGCTTTGGTGTAAAACAAAAAGAACGCTTAAAGGAAATTAGAGCTCAGGTTGATTTGCTGACTCTTACAGCAACTCCTATTCCTCGTACTTTGAACATGGCTATGGAAGGAATGAGAGAGCTCTCTATCATTGCAACTCCACCAGAGCACAGACTTGCAGTTAAAACCTTTGTAACAGAAAAATCTGATGCCTTAACCCGTGAAGCTATCATGCGTGAATTGCGTCGTGGAGGACAGGTCTACTACCTGCATAATGATGTTGCAACCATCAACCAAAGAGCAGAACAATTAGCTAAATTAGTACCAGAGGCAAAAATCGGTATTGGTCATGGTCAGTTAAATGAACGTGATCTGCAAAAGGTGATGAGAGACTTCTATCACCAAAGATTTAACCTTTTAGTTTGCTCTACTATAGTTGAAAATGGTCTTGATGTGCCTACAGCTAATACCATCATCATCGATAGAGCTGATCTTTTAGGTTTAGCCCAGTTACACCAAATCAGAGGTCGTGTAGGACGTTCTCATCACCAAGCTTATGCATACCTCTTTACCCCTCCTAAACAGCTGTTATCAAAAGATGCTAAATTAAGACTTGATGCTATTTCTTCATTAGAAGAGTTAGGTGCTGGCTTCGTTCTTGCTACCCACGATATGGAAATTAGAGGTGCTGGTGAGCTTTTAGGTGAAGAACAGTCAGGTCAGATTGAATCTGTAGGGTTCTCACTCTACTCTGAGATGTTAGAAGCTGCGGTTAAAGCTCTAAAAGAAGGTCACGAGCCATCACTAGCAGAGATCACTCTTAATGAATGTGAAATCGATCTCCACTTACCATGTCTGCTACCAACTGACTATATTGCAGATGTAAATACCAGATTGTCTTTATACAAACGTATTTCATCATGTAAAACAGCGGATCAGTTTGAAGATCTTAAAGTTGAACTAATTGATAGATTTGGTTTCTTGCCAGATGCTACTAAAAACCTCTTTGAGATATCATCTTTAAAGGTTTTAGCAACCGAGCTTGGAATTAAGAGAATTAACGGCGACGCTAAAGGAGGCATCATTGAGTTAAATCAGAATCATAAGATCTCTAATGAGTATCTGATAAGACTCATGACTACCTGTAAACATAATGAATACAGAATCACTGGTCCTAGCTCATTAAGGTACAACGTACCTGAAAGTGAGTCTAGATCAAGACTTGAGATCTTAAAACAGTTGCTACAGGCATTTGCCGCTAATAGTTCACTTGCTAAATAAAGTATGCTCTAGAACTGAAAACACGTTGCGTGAGAGAACTATGAAACTTTTACAAATTGCAGTAAAGTGCATCTTTATTCAAAGCTAATAATATGATTGAGAAACTTGTAAGGGAAATAAAAGCGGAGAGACATTTTTGCTTAAACAAAACAAAACGCCTTCTATATTTCAAGAAAGCGTTCCCTCATGAATATCCCCTAGTTCTGAGTTTAGAGGATATTCAATTTAGTTTAAGTACTTTAATTAGATGTACTTGAACTTAATCTCAGCAATCTTCTTTGACCACTGCTCAGGTCCAATCTTATGGATTGAGTTACCTTCACTGTCTACAGCTACAGTTACTGGCATATCAACAACCTTGTACTCACGGATAGCTTCCATGCCAAGATCTTCGAATGCTAGTACTTTAGCAGACTTAATTGCCTTAGATACCAAGTAAGCAGCACCACCGGTTGCCATTAAGTAAGCAGCCTTGTGCTTCTTAATTGAAGCGATAGCCTCAGGACCACGCTCTGACTTACCAATCATTCCGTATAGACCTGTCTGTGAAAGCATGGTTTCAACGAACTTATCCATACGAGTTGAAGTGGTAGGACCTGCAGGGCCAACAACTTCATTACCTACAGCAGGTACTGGTCCTACGTAGTAGATGAACTTCTTGTGGAAATCAACACCTTCAGGTAGAGGCTTACCCTGAGCGATTAAGTCACATACTCTCTTATGAGCAGCATCACGACCTGTTAAGATAGTACCTGATAATAATAAGGTCTCGCCCATCTTCCATGAAGCAATCTCTTCTTTAGTGATAGTATCAAGATTTACTCTCTTAACATTTGCACTTGCACCACCGATTTCGATATCTGGGTAGTCATCTAATGATGGAGGTGTGAAGGTTGCTGGACCTGTACCATCTAACTCAAAATCAATGTGACGAGTTGCAGCACAGTTAGGAATAATTGTAGTAGCCTTTGATACTGCGTGGCATGGGTAGGTCTTAACCTTAACATCAAGAACAGTGGTAATACCACCTAAGCCCTGGGCACCGATACCTAACTTGTTGATCTTGTCATAAAGCTCAAGTCTTAACTCTTCTTCAGCGTTCTTAGGTCCGCGAGCAATTAACTCCTGGATATCGATAGGATCATTTAAAGCTTCTTTAGCTAAAATTGCAGACTTCTCAGGAGTACCGCCAACGCCGATACCAATAATTCCTGGAGGACACCAACCAGCGCCCATTAGAGGGATCTGGCTTAATACGTAATCAACTACGCTGTCTGATGGGTTTAACATTCTCATGTGGGTCTTGTTCTCAGATCCACCACCCTTTGATGCAATAGCTACTTCTACCTTGTTACCATGAACCATCTCAATGTGAACTACAGTAGGAGTATTGTCTTTTGTGTTAATTCTCTTTCCTAATGGATCCATTAGGATTGACTTACGTAGAGGGTTTGTTGGGAAAGCATATGCTCTTCTAGTACCCTCATCCACCATTTCCTGAATAGTCATGTCGCCTTCAAAGCGAACATCCATACCGATCTTAACGAAACAGGTAACAGCACCTGTATCTTGGCACAATGGACGGTGTCCGATTGCACACATTTTTGAATTTACTAAGATCTGTGCGATTGCGTTCTTTGCTGATGGATTCTGCTCAATTTCATAGGCATGTTTCATAGCCTTTAAGAAATCTTTTGGATGATAATAAGAAATGAACTGAATCGCATCACAGACAGACTCAATGAAGTCAGCTGTCTTAATCAATGTTGTCATAGATGGTACTTTCCTTGTTCAGTGAACCGTTGTAATCAATTGTTTATTTGACTACAGCTGTCTGCAACTGCCGATTTTTATTTCTGCTATGTTTTAGCAGAGGCGGTTCGTTACCGGTAAAATTAAGTTGTAATTTGTATACAACAGCAGGAATTATAGCATAATTAGTCTGTATAAAAGTGACATCGCAAACGATTTAACAAAGCCTTGCAAACTAAATTTCAACATCAAGTAGTCACATCTCGACCTCAAAATGACGCTCGAAATGTCATAAATAACTGGGGAGACAAAAAAGTTACCTGTAAATTTGAGTAACTTTACGATTTTGTTCAAAAAAATTACCCATAAACTTAAGTAATTGTCTTGTATACCGTTATAATAACGAGAATGTTTCGGTTTTGAGAAGCGATTATGTTTATTACAATAGCTGTTATATTTGTTCTTCTAGCAAGTTTTCTTTTAATCATTGTGAATATGTACAGTGATTATGTTGCCCGCCGTGAGCAGGATGCTAGACTTATCTCTACTAGAGCAAGAAACATCATCACCGAATGTGAAGAACTGCTTTTAAACCAAGCTCAAGTTGCATTTTCCAAAACACTAGTTTTAGTTCTTCACTACAGAATTATCAGAGCTTTAAGAAAAAGAGCAATTGATCCTAAAACCCGTGATGAGGTAAAAGACAGAATTGCTAACGAAGAAAAGATCATTGCCGAGCTAAAAACCAATTACAAAGAATTAAGTACTTTTAAGGCCCCTGAAAATGATGCTATGGCTATTGCTCAACTTCGTGTTATCAGAAGATTACGTAGCATCTTAAAGTCAGAGATGACCTCAGGTATTCCTTTAAATCCATCTCAATTAAATAAAGAAGATCGTCGTCTGTACATTCTGGTGCTAAAAGTTAACATTTCAAACTTAATTCAGAAAGTTTTCGAAATGAAAAGACTACGTCAAATAGGTTCTTGCAGACAGCTTATTGATAAAGGTTTAAGTGTTATCAAAGCTTCTGGTGTAAAAGACGGTTGGCTTACTGAAAAAGAAGATCTTCTAACAAACCTTTTAAATGGCATCAATGCTGAAACTAAGATAAAAGATCCTGCTAAGAAAGAAAAGGCTGACGCTGATGGTCAGAGTTTAGCCGATAAGAGCGATCTTGATGAAATCTTTGGTGATAAGAAGAAGTGGTAATAACTACTTCAATCCATCTTCAAGAATACGGTGAAAACTAATTCACCTTTTTTAGTCTTATTAAACTTTTTCTAAAGCAACAATCTCACAAACAGGAGTATCACTCTTATCTCTACTCTTAGAGTTGTTCTCTAAGACTAAAGCTAACGGTACTACAATCTTATCTGTAAGACGTCTTGCGTACTTGTTCTTTATGATTTGTGCTTTAGCTTCATTTAGTTTTGTTGCAATGTCTTTACTGTTATCTGTTACCTTTAATTCAAAGACATACAGGTAGTCACCAGCTTCAGCTGTAATATCTGCTCTGCCACAAGCGCCCATTACCTCTGTTGCGGCTGTTACATTAAAAGTAAGCATCGCAAGCTTTAGTACATCTCTAAAACATGCTTCGTTAAAGTTCTTTACTGTTTCATATGAAAGTTCATTGATAAAGCAATTAAAGATGTCCTTTAGCTTGTCTAATTTATTTTCACAAAGAACATCGTAAAGTGAAGTAGTAAACTTTTCCTGAACATCATTGTTGTTAGTTAAAAGCCTTAACATGATTTCAGAATATGCCCGTTTTACTTCAAGGTTAGGTATTCCTATCTGAAGTATTTTTCTGTTTACACCTTTGATACAGAAATATCCTGCCTGATACAGAATGGCAAAGAGGTCAATTTTTGCAATATTATCTATTGTTGGATACAGTTTACTGCTTACTTTGTCCACTGTTGAATCAATTTGCAGCAATGACTGTAATTCATCAGCATTGTATTTTTCTAAACCTTGCTTTAGATAATTAACTAAGAACGTTGGTGTTGAACCACCTGATACTACCCAGTATGGAATAAAACCTCTATGTGGTGATTTTAAGAAATTTAATATTGACCAAGGATTGTAGACATGGTGCATACAATCTTCATCAAAACTGTAGCCATCATAGTTTCGCTTTAGTTCTTCAACAACTTTTTCATGTGTATAACGTTCTGTTGGGAACTTCTTATTTAAAGTCACTACAGCATTATCAATATACTCACTAAAGTACTTTTCTAACTCTTCACTGGTGTAGCCTAATAATGCACCATAATCGCTATCTAAGGTTAAATCTGTTAGATTGTTAAATGCTGAGAATATAGAAGTATGAGCGTAATAAGTTACACCTGTAATAAAGATGAAACGGAATTTTACTTGAAATGATTTAACTGTCATATAGAAGTTAGATAAGATCTTGCGTCTATCTTCAAATTCATT